>Ga0209652_1001961_pt1 | contig 16370 bp, 18 predicted proteins | sample SaaInl74LU_5_DNA_FD_184641 | JGI IMG/M metagenome (GOLD analysis project Ga0209652, IMG submission 184641) | Marine microbial communities from expanding oxygen minimum zones in the Saanich Inlet - ESP_74LU_5_DNA (SPAdes) (version 2) | ecosystem: Environmental > Aquatic > Marine > Intertidal zone...
GGTTGCTGCGCAGCTCTAGCCGGCCATAGGCGTATTGCCCAAATCCGACGCGCACCCCGTCCCAGCCAAAGGCATTGGCCAGGGCAATCGCACGCTCTGCCGATTGCCGACGGGCAACGGGGCTGCCACCAGTGGACAGGGCCGTCTCGATCGCATTGATCCAGTCACGCGAGGTGCCATTGTCCGGCCCGCGCCCGCCATATTGTCCGGCAGGGTTGTATCGGGCGAAGACGGCTGGCAGGCGGGCTGCGACATCGCTGCGGGTCATGCCGTTGCGCAATTCGGGGGCGTAATAGGCCCGCAGGACAAGCATATCAAAGCCGGTCAGGACCGAGTGGATGTTGTCATCATTGAAGACCGAATCGGGCAGGCGGTAGAGATCGTTCAAAGGTCCAATCGCCTGGGCGAGTTCTTCGTGCAGGCAATCGCGCAGCTCTTGTGGGGCTACATCGGCAGGCACGAATATCGCCGCATGGTCGCGTCGGGTGAGGGTGGTCCAGTCCAGATCCTGGCCACGCCGGGCGGCAAGGTATTCTGACCAGCTTGAAACGCGGGGTACGACGAAACAGGCAGCGCGGGGAACGGCCCGTTGCAGGGTCGCCCGGGGAATCGCCTCGATCGTAATGCTGGCGTCGGTGGCGTTGGTGTAAAAGATGTCCAGTCCGGCCTCATTGCGAAGGCGCGACAACAGGCTTGTCAGGTCGGGCATCAGGCTGGGCGGCTGAAGGCCGGTGACGCGGACCGAGATCGGGCCTTCGAACCGGGTCAGCATGGGGACCGTCCGGCCGCTTTCCAGGCGGAAGGTCAGATCAAGGAAATCCGACGCCATTTCGGTATTCGACCGGGTCGGTGCGGCGGCCGGGGTGGCCCCGAACAGGCGCATCGGCGGCAACGTTTCGGCCATAAAGCTGGCACTGGCTGGGGCAGGGGCGTCCATAGTGACGGCGGACATATTCGGGGCGCATGCGGAAAGGGCCGTGGCGGCCGCAAAGGCGGCGAGGACAAACGCCTTCATGACATTACCCGCTGGTACTTGATGAACGGCGTGAGCGCCGCGATGCGGTCGTACAGCCTGCGGGCGACCGAGTTGGTGGCATCCGTCATCCAATAGACTGTTGGCGTACCGGCGGCATCGGCGGCGGCATAGACGCCTTCGATCAGCTTGCGGCCAACGCCGGTCCCGCGGCTGGCCGGTGTCGCATAAAGGTCCTGAAGATAGCAAACGTCCTCGAGCTTCCAGCCATGACGGTGGAAGATATAATGTGTCAGACCAATGAGTTGGCCGTCCTGTTCCGCAACCAGCCCATTGTAGTCCCGCACCTCGGGATCGATCAGGCGGTCAAAGGAAGAGGTGTAAACAGCTTCAGAAACACTTGTCTGGTAAAAGGCCAAATAGGCCTCCCACAGTCGCGCCCATTGGGGCCTGTCCGTTGCAGCAAGCGGACGAATAACGACAGTGGGCACGCATGCGGCAGCAGACGGTGCCAAGGCAATTCTCCTCTCAAATTACGGGCGGAAAGATTGCGCGATTAACCCCCAGGCTCATCTTTGCAACCTTTCCGTCCGCCAGGAGCCCCCACCTGACACGACCCATTAAATACGGGCGCCCTTCGTAGGGGCAGTGCCAAGTGAGCGTGATTCAGGGACTTTGTCAAAATAGTGTCGTCTTTGCCTCAAATTTGTCGGCTACTTCCAAGGTACGAACACAATATGTTGAGAAATGGCCCGATCTGGGGAGATTTCATGAATTTGCAGCTTAGGGGTGTTGTTTCCAAAACAGAATCGGTGGACCCAAAAAACACCGACTCAGCGGGGATCGCAGTCCAATTCTGGGCGATGGCGTCAACGACGACGTTCAGATCGGGCCATGAAGGCCAAACGCTCGAACAGATGCACGTCCTGTTCGTTCTTTAGCAAGGCCCCGTGCAGCTTTGGCAGAGCAGCGTTTGTGTCAGAAATAAGGTCTTCGGGGCCCAGATCCTCGGCCAGAAGCAGCTTCAGCCAGTCCAGAACCTCTGACGTCGAGGGCTTTTTCTTGAGGCCGGGGGTCTCGCGCAGGGTGTAGAATTGGGTCAGGGCGGTGCTGAGCAGGGCGTCCTTGATCCCGGGATGATGCACTTCGACGATCTTTTTCATCACCTCGATCTCCGGGAACCGGATGTAGTGGAAAAAGCAACGGCGCAAAAAGGCGTCCGGCAACTCTTTCTCGTTGTTCGATGTGATAATGACGATGGGCCGGATCGCCGCCTTTACCGTCTCTCCGGTTTCGTAGACAAAAAACTCCATCCGATCAAGTTCTTGCAGGAGGTCGTTGGGGAATTCGATGTCTGCCTTGTCAATCTCGTCGATCAGCAGGACGACCTTTTCGGTTGCCTCAAATGCCTGCCAAAGCTTGCCCTTGCGAATGTAGTTGCGCACGTCGTTGACCCGGTCATCGCCAAGCTGGCTGTCCCGCAGGCGACTGACGGCGTCATATTCATAAAGACCCTGCTGGGCGCGGGTGGTCGATTTCACGTGCCATTCGATGATGGGCAGGCCCAGGGCGCCTGCGACCTGCCGGGCCAGCTCGGTCTTGCCGGTCCCTGGTTCGCCTTTCACCAGCAAGGGCCGCTCGAGAGTGACGGCGGCATTGACCGCCACTGTGAGATCGGCTGTGGCGACATAACTGTCGGTCCCGGAAAAATGCATCTGTAGATCGCCTCCACGAGCTTGGTTCGCACCCACAGTAGCACGCTTGTCAAAGGCCACAACGCCGGCCTGAAGAAACCGCAAAGCGGCCAAAAACAGGGGTGACACCGGGTAAGCATCGGTTTAAGGGAGGCGCAGCCAATAAGGGGTGCGCCGGATGACTGGTAACCTGGAAAAGCCAGCTTTCGGAAATGCTGAGGGAGCAAAGATGAAAGCAGAAACTTTTCTGCCGGACGATTATCGTCCCGCCGAAGATGAACCGTTCATGAATGAACGTCAGACTGAGTATTTCCGTCGCAAACTGCTGACCTGGAAGGCAGAGCTTCTGTCCGACAGCCGCGACACGATCACCGGTATGAAAGATCAGACCCGCAATATTCCCGACATCGCTGACCGCGCCAGTGAAGAGACGGACCGGGCTCTGGAGCTTCGGACCCGTGACCGTCAGCGCAAGCTGGTCAGCAAGATCGACGCAGCTCTGCGTCGTATCGAGGAAGGTGAGTACGGCTATTGCGAGATCACCGGAGAGCCGATCAGCCTCAAGCGGCTCGATGCCCGTCCCATCGCCACGATGAGCCTCGAGGCCCAGGAGCGGCATGAGCGGCGCGAGAAGGTCCATCGCGACGACTGACCAGACACTGGCCCTTCTTGGGTCGGGCGGCGCCAACCGGGGCCGCCCCGTAGACGTGGTCGGGGGCGGCATCGCCGGCCTTGCGACCGCGCTGGCCTTTGCCCGCAGCGGGGCAGAGGTGACCGTCCACGAACAGGCCCCCGAACTGACCGAGGTCGGGGCAGGCATTCAGGTTACCCCAAATGGCGCGCGCGTTCTGGATGGGCTTGGCCTGGCAGAGGTTGCCTCGCGCCGTGCCATCAGGGCCGATGCGGTAGAGCCGCGCGATGCCCTGACCGGGCGCCCTGTCACCCGGTTCGATCTGCGCAAGCTTTCCGGGCCGCCTTACCGCTTTTTTCAACGCTTCGATTTGATCGACATGCTGGCCGAAGGCTGCCGTGCTGCCGGGGTCACGATCCGGACGGGCGATCGCATCGACCCTACTGCTGGCCTTCCCGGGGACGGCAGGCTTTTGATCGGGGCGGATGGGCTGCATTCAGTCCTGCGGCCCTTGCTCAACGAACCGGCCGAGCCGTTCTTTACCGGGCAGGTGGCTTGGCGGGCGACGGTGGTTGTCGAATCCCCGCCCGTCGCGAGGATCTGGATGGCTCCAGGCCGTCATGTGGTGACATACCCCCTGCACGGGGGGCGTCTGAACATTGTCGCGGTGCGCGAGCAGGCCGACTGGGCCGCCGAGGGCTGGCACCACCTTGATGATCCCGCGAACCTGCAAGCCGTCTTTGCCGACACAGCGCCAGAGTTGCGGACGATTCTCGGGGCAGTGACATCGGTCAATCTTTGGGGCCTGTTTCGGCATCCTGTCGCGCGGCGCTGGCACAACGACCATATGGCGATCATGGGCGATGCGGCCCATCCGACCCTCCCGTTCCTCGCCCAGGGGGCGAACCTCGCGCTTGAGGACGCCTATGTCCTTGCCCGTTGCTGCGACACCTTCAACGATCTGCCCACCGCCCTTGCCCGGTATCAGGCCCTGCGGCGGGACCGGGTGGCGCGGGCGATTGCGGCGGCCAATTCCAATGCGGTCAACTACCATTTGGCCGGAATGCAACGGCGGGTGGCCCATCTGGGGCTGAAGGGGTTGGGCATCCTGGCCCCCCGCGCCTTTCTGGGCCGGATGGACTGGCTGTATGGGCACGACGTAACGGCAAGGGTTTGACGGCAAGGTAAGGTGGGTCCGGACCCACCTTACGGGCAGGATCACGCGGCCAGATCTACCCAGACGGGGACGTGATCCGAGGGTTTCGTACCCCCCCTCACCTCTGCCTCGATCCAGCAATCCTGCAACAAATCAGCGGCTTGCGGTGTCAGGAGAAAGTGGTCGATCCGGATGCCGTCGTTGCGGTCATAGGCCCCGGCCTGATAGTCCCAGAACGAATAGTGCCCCGGACCCTGCACCCGTGCCCGGAACGCCTCGGTAAAGCCAAGGTTCTGGATCCGGCGAAACGCCTGCCGGCTTTCAAGGCGGAACAGGGCATCCTCGCGCCAGGCATCGGGGCGTTTGGCATCCTCGGCCTGCGGAATGATATTGTAGTCGCCCGCCATCAAGGCAGGCTCTTCCGCGGCCAGAAGGTCCGCGGCGCGGGCGGCGAGCCGCTCCATCCAGGCGAGTTTGTAGTCGTACTTTGGCCCCGGCGCGGGGTTGCCGTTGGGCAGGTACAGGCCGCACAGGCGCACCGCCCGTTCACCGACAACCGTCGCCTCAATCCAGCGGGCCTGTTCGTCGGCGTCGTCGCCGGTCAGCCCGCGCGTCACATCCTCAAGCGGCAGCTTGGACAGGATAGCCACCCCGTTAAAGCCCTTCTGACCGTGGGTTTCGACCTGGTATCCACGCTCTTCAAAGAGCTCGCGGGGAAAGCCCTCGTCGACGGACTTGATCTCTTGCAGCAGGGCGACATCGGGGTTGCTGGCCTCCAGCCAGGCCAAAAGCGCCTCGATCCGGGCCTTGACCCCGTTGATGTTGAAAGTGGCGATTTTCATGCTGTGCCCTCCGCTCGCCCCTTTGTCCGCGATCCCGTCGCCGGGGGCAAGTCAGATAGGGGCAGGCGGGCCAGCGGCCGCCGGATGGCGGGTTACATCGAGAACGACGTTCCGCACCCGCAGGAGGATGTTGCATTGGGGTTGTCGATCACGAACCGGGCCCCGATCAGCTCATCCGCGAAATCAATCACCGCAGAGGCGAGGAAGGGCAGGGACACGCTGTCGATCACCACCTTTTCGCCCTGACCCTCTAATACAAGATCGTCGTCCTTGGCCTCATCCAACGCGATCTCGTATTGAAAGCCGGAACATCCGCCGCCTTCAACGGCGACGCGCAGGGCTTTACCCTGGGCATTGGCGCCAATTTCGGCCAGTCGGTCAAAGGCGCGTGAGGTCACTTGGGGAGGAAGCGTCAGCATCATGGGGCCTATCGGTCAGCGATCCCCTAACATATAGGAAGAACAGGCAAAGACGACAAGCGTGGTGCTGCGTCCCTTAACGTCCCGCGAATGGGGCGGGGTGACACCGCCACCGGCAGAAAGGGCGAGGCAAAGCCATGGCAGCCATTTATGCCTCAGACCCCGTATCGGCCCGAGGACGGCTGTACGCGGAAGAGGAAAGCACCTTTCGGTCCCCCTTTCAAAGGGACCGGGACAGGATCATCCATGCCTCGGCCTTTCGCAGGCTCAAGCATAAGACCCAGGTGTTCATCGAACACGAGGGCGACTATTTCCGCACCCGCCTGACCCATTCGATCGAGGTGGCGCAGGTGGCCCGTACCGTGGCCGCCGCCCTTGGCCTGAATGTCGAGCTGACCGAGGCGATCGCGTTGGCCCACGACCTTGGCCATCCTCCCTTTGGCCATACCGGCGAGGATGCCCTGAACGCCCTGATGAAGCCCTATGGCGGGTTCGATCACAACGCCCAGGCGATCCGCATCGTCACCTCGCTTGAACGGCACTACGCCGAATGGGACGGGTTGAACCTCACCTGGGAAACCCTTGAAGGCATTGCAAAACACAACGGTCCGGTGGCCGAGCCGGCGCCCTATGCCCTGGCCGCCTACAACGCCCGTCACGATCTGGAACTCCACACCCATGCCAGCGCCGAGGCGCAGGTGGCGGCTCTGGCCGACGACATCGCCTATAACCATCACGACCTGCACGACGGACTGAGGGCCGAGCTGTTTTCGACCGATGAACTGGCCGATCTGCCGGTCTTGCGCGACTGCTTTGTCGAGGTGGACCGCCGTTATCCCGGCCTTAACTACTACCGCCGCCGCCACGAGGCCCTGCGTCGCTTTTTCGGGGTGCTGGTCGAGGATGTGATCACGCTGGCCCAGCGGACGCTGGCCGATGTGGATCCCCAGTCCGTGTCCGATATCCGTCATGCCGGACGCATGGTAATCCGGTTTTCGGATGGGCTGTGGTCCGACCTCAAGGTGATCCGGTCGTTCCTGTTTCACCGGATGTACCGCGCCCCTGCCGTGATCGAGATGCGGGGCGAGGTGACCCAGGTGGTCCACGATCTTTTTCCGCTGTTCATGGCCCAGCCTGACGAATTGCCCAAACAATGGCGCAAGGACGTGGCCGAGGCGATGGATGAAACGGCACTCGCCCGGATCGTGGCCGATTACATCGCCGGGATGACCGACCGCTTTGCCATTCAGGAACACGCAAGGCTGTGCGGGGGTGAGATTACCGCCCGGGGTGTGGCACAGGGCTAAGGTGCCAGGGCGAGGATGATGGCGCCCGAGGCGATCAGCCCGACGCCGGTCCAGCCAAGGGCCGACAGTTTTTCGCCCAGAAACACCGCCGCGATGATGGCGACAAAGACCACGCTCAGCTTGTCCACCGGGGCAACCCGCGATGCGTCGCCCAATTGCATTGCCCGAAAGTAGCACAGCCACGACGCCCCCGTCGCGAGACCTGACATCACCAGAAAGAACCAGGTTCGGGGACTGACTCCGTACAGGCTTTCACCCTTGCCGGTCGCCCAGACCAAAAGGCCAAGGGCCACCAGCACAACGGCTGTCCGTAGCAAGGTGGCCAGATCGGAATTGATGTTCTGGACGCCCGCCTTGACAAAAATGGCCGTCAGCGCGGCAAAGACCGCTGCCAGAAGCGCCCAGAATTGCCAGCTCGATGTCAGGTTGATCATTGCAAACGCCCTCTCATTCCCTGTGTGACAGGTTCGACCTGTTCCGCCTTTGGCCCCCGATATCAAGGGCCTTGGGAACTGAACACCGCTTTGGCGGGGGCTCAGGCGGCGCTCCCGGCCCCTGCGTCTGTTATTTGGTCATCGGTCCGGGTACGTCCCGTACGGCGCCGCCACATCGCCACGAGTACGACCAGAGTACAGAGGGCCGCGATGGCCCCGATGCCGGTCCGAAGCGCCGACGCACGGGCGACAGAGGCCCCGATCTCGGCAAAGGTCAGGGCAGGGCGCACGTCCCCGAACTGGTTCAGGGCGGGGGAAAGGTAGGCCAGGCAAAAGGCGAGGAACAGCGCTTGTGCCGACAAAAGGCCCGTTGGCAACCGGGGCCGCCAATGCATCGCCGCGCCAGCCAGCAAGGGGAACAGGGCAAAGATCGGCCGCAGCTCGGCCCGCAAGGTGGCATTCGTGGCCCCAATGGCGAGCCCGCCCAGAAGGCACAACGTTCCGATCAGGATGTAAGGCGCACCGGCCCTGTCAGCGTCGCTGAGCTTCAGGGCCGTGACAGCAAGCGTCGCCAAGGCGGGCAGGGCTAACAGGCTGACGGCTGAGGGGGCAGCGATCAGGAGCATGGCGACCCAGCTAGTCAGGACAAGGGCCGTCACTATCCGTCCGCCAAACGATGACAGGCTCTTCGCCGCGACGATCAGGCAAACACCGAGGAACAAGGCCAGCCGGATCAGCGGTAACCCTGCGCGCAGCTTGTTGTAGGCGGGGCCCATCGCCTCTTGCGCGGTGGCAGACAGACGGGGATCGAATTGCAGAACGGCAAAGGCGGTAAAGACCGGTATGGCCAGCAGGCAAAGCCAGCCCCAAACGGCGCTTCCGGGGATACCTTGCCGGGCGACGGTAAAGGCAAGAATTGCCGCCGCGCTTAGCCCTATCGCCTGCCCCGCAAGGCCCGCCATGAAGCCGGCAGCCGTATTGACAGCCGTCATGGAGCCGGCAGGTACAGCCAACTGCAGCACCCCAAGGACCCAAGGGCGAAGGCTGGCCGCCAGCCAGACTAGCCCAAAGAGCAAAAACACACCAAGAGCCAATCGAACCATCCGGCCCCCTCGCCACGATGCCCTACGCACATTGACGCGGACTTTTCCCGTGATAAACCCCATTTGCTGCCAGACAAGGCCGAAGTGGCGGCGAAAGGACCAGCCTATGAACATGTTCACCGATATCCGGGCCCTCGTGCTCGATTGTCTTGCCGCAATGGTTGCCGATGGGGCTTTGCCCGAAGGTCTGGCGACAGATGCCGTGACGGTCGAACCGCCCCGCGACGCCGGGCATGGGGATATGGCGACCAATGCCGCCATGGTCCTGGCCAAGTCCGCCGGTCAGCCGCCGCGTGCCATTGCCGACGCGCTGGCCGCACGGCTTCAGGCTGATCCACGCATCGACGCGGCAACCGTGGCAGGCCCCGGCTTTTTGAACATGCGGCTGGCTACGGGCCAGTGGCAACAGGTGGTCCGGGTCGCCCTGACGGACCCCGACTATGGCCGGTCCACGCTGGGGCAGGGCAAGCGGGTGAACGTCGAATATGTCTCGGCCAACCCGACCGGGCCGCTGCACATCGGGCATACCCGGGGGGCGGTCTTTGGCGACGCGCTGGCTAGCCTCCTGGATTACGCAGGCTGGGACGTCACGCGGGAGTATTACATCAACGATGGCGGCGCACAGGTCGATGTGCTGGCCCGCTCAGCCTTTGAGCGCTACCGCGAGGCCTGTGGCCTGACGCCTGAAATCGCCGAAGGGCTGTACCCCGGCGATTATCTGGTGCCGGTGGGCGAGGCGATGAAGCAAAAGTGGGGCGACAGCCTTCTGGATAGGGAAGAATCCGACTGGCTGTCCGATATCCGCGAATTCGCGACCGAAAAGATGATGGACCAGATCCGCGCCGATCTGGCGAGCCTTGGCGTGACCATGGATGTCTTCTACTCGGAAAAGTCGCTTTACGGTACGGGCCGGATCGAGGCGGCGATTGCCTCGCTTGACCAAAAGGGTCTGATCTATCGCGGCACGCTCGAGCCGCCCAAGGGTAAGATGCCCGAGGATTGGGAACCGCGCGAGCAGGTCCTGTTCCGCTCGACCGCGCATGGCGACGACCTTGACCGGCCGGTAGCGAAATCCGACGGCAGCTGGACCTATTTCGCGCCCGACATCGCCTATCATTATGACAAGGTTACCAGAGGCTTCGACGCTCTTATTGACATTTTTGGCGCCGATCACGGTGGCTATGTCAAGCGGATGAAAGCCGCCGTTTCGGCCCTGTCGGACGGGCGCGTCCCGCTGGACATCAAGCTGACGCAGATGGTCAAGCTGTGGAAGAACGGAGAGCCGTTCAAGATGTCCAAACGGGCCGGAAACTTTGTCTTGTTGTCGGATGTGGTCGAACAGGTCGGCCCTGATGTGACCCGGTTCCACATGCTGACGCGCAAGAACGACGCGCCGCTAGACTTTGACTTTGACAAGGTCACAGAGCAGTCGAAGGAAAACCCGGTCTTTTACGTCCAATACGCCTATGCCCGGGTGAACTCCGTCTTGCGTAAGGCGGCCGAGGCGGGGGTCGATGTGTCGGATGCAACGCTTGGCGCGGCCAACCTTGACGGGCTGACCCATGAGGCCGAGCTGAAACTGGCCAAGACCATCGCCGAATGGCCACGCCTTGTGGAAATCGCGGCCAAGGGGCACGAACCGCACAGGATCGCCTTCTATCTCTATGATCTGGCGTCGGATTTCCACGCGCTGTGGAATCGGGGCAATGACGATACCAGCCTTCGCTTCCTGCAGGAGAGTGACCCGGCCACAACACAGGCAAAAATAGCCCTGATTCGAGCCGCCGCCGTTGTTATTTCACACGGATTGGGTATCCTTGGTGTGACCCCTGTGGAGGAGATGCGCTAAAGCGCACGTACGCTGCGGGTCTTGAGAGGCTAGGCAAGAAGTCCCTGAGGCAACCGCTCTTTGGCGTCTGCCGCGCGGGCAGTGAGGCGTGAATGGTACAAATGACCGACGGTTTCGAACCGGCATCGGCGCACGCGCATGGCGAAGCGCCAGTGATTTCTGGCGTGCGCGCCGGTGTCGTTGTCCAGTTTTTGGGGGCAGCCACGTCGCTGGTGATCCTGGCGGGGGCGGTTGTCTGGGGTTATCAACTTGTCGTTAGAGACGCGACCGGCATCCCGGTTGTGCGGGCCATGGCCGGACCGATGCGCGAGGCGCCCAACAATCCAGGGGGCGAACTGGCGCTGCACACCGGACTTGCAGTAAACGCCGTTGCCGCTTTGGGCGAGGCCGCTCCGCCTGAGGATATGCTCATCCTTGCCCCCGCCACCGCAGACCTGACCGAAGAAGATCTTGAGGTCGTGCCTGCCGCCAAGTCCCGGGTCGAGGCAGAGGTACCCCTGGTCGCGGCTGAAATCACAAGCCGTACATCGCCCGACACTCCGCTGAGTGCGACGGACATCTTGGCATTGGCCGACGCAATATCGGCTGATGTAGTTTCGGGCGGGACGATTTCAGGTGGCACGACGCCCTTGTCCGCCCAAGCGGCCGAACTTGTCGTCGCAGCGGATCTTGATACCGATGACAGTCAGGCCATGCAGGAAACGACCGACGAAGTGACCGCCCTTCTTGCCTCGCTGGTCCTCCCCGACAACGGTGAAGGGCTGACCCGATCCCTGCGCCCGATGCTACGGCCCGGAAGCGTTGCGACACAGGCCGCCGTCGTCACTGGTACGGACACGACTGGCACGGACACCATCGCCGTCAGCACCCAGGCGCTGCCAGTGGGCACGACGCTGGTGCAGCTAGGGGCTTTTGAAACGGCCGAGCTTGCAGTATCGGAATGGGGCCGTCTGGCGGTCCGATTTGACGATTTCATGGACGGTAAGGAACGGCTGATCCAGCAGGCCGAAAGTGGTGGACAACCGTTCTTCCGGCTCCGGGCGACCGGGTTTGAGGATATGGCCGATGCCCGCCGATTCTGTTCCGCGCTTGTCGCCGAGGATGCGGCCTGCATCCCGGTTGTGGTCCAATAGGGGTGGGGGCGCCTGCGGCCGCTATTCTGGGCCTCGCCGGCACTGAATTGAGTAAGGAAGAACAGGCCTTTTTCAGCGAGTCAAACCCCTGGGGATTCATCCTGTTCGCCCGCAACGTCGATAACCCGGCGCAACTGCGGGCCTTGACCCGCGACCTGCGCGACGCGGTGGGCCGTGATGCCCCGATCCTGATTGATCAGGAAGGTGGGCGCGTCCAGCGAATGCGCAGCCCTCACTGGCGCGAATACCTGCCCGCCCTTGACCAGATGGCTCGCGCCGCTGATCCGATCCGGGCGCAATGGTTACGCAATCGTCTGATCGCGGCAGAGCTGTGCGATGTGGGCATCGACGTCAATTGCGCCCCGCTTGCCGATCTGGTCGAGGATGAGACCCATCCCGTTCTGCGAAACCGCCTGTATGGGGCCGATGTGTCTACTGTGGTCCGTGCCGCCCGTACCTGTGCCGAGGCCTTCTTGTCCGGCGGTGTGCTGCCTGTCCTCAAGCATATTCCCGGCTATGGCCGGGCGCGGGTCGACGGCCATCTGCATTTGCCGCGCGTCAGTGCCAGCCGGGCCGAGCTTGCGGTGCGCGACTTTGCCCCGTTTCAGGCCCTCAATGACATTCGCATGGGGATGACTGCCCATATCGTGATGGAGGCGATCGATCCCGAAAACGCCGCAACCGTGTCGGCCCCCGTGATGCAGGTGATCCGCGAAGAGATCGGCTTTGAAGGTTTGATGATGACCGACGACATCTCGATGGAGGCGCTGAGCGGCTCTGTCGCCGACAGGTCGGCGGCCGCGATTGCCGCAGGCTGCGACATTGTCCTGCATTGCAACGGCAAACGCGATGAAATGGCGCAGGTCGTCGCCGCCTCTGGCAATTTGTCCCTGGCAGGGCAACGCCGGGCGGATGATGCCCTTGCACAACGCCAGAACCCTACCCCCGTTGACTCCGACAGGCTTGCAGCCGACCTTGAGGCTCTGTTGGCGGCGGGATGACTGGAATGGACCAGGACAATTTTGAAGAGGGCCGGGTCAGTGTGACCGAACGCCTCGCCGCTGAGGCGCTGATTGTCGATGTCGATGGCTACGAAGGCCCGCTTGACCTGTTGCTGACCCTTGGCCGTACCCAGAAGGTCGATCTGCGCCAGATTTCGATCTTGCAACTGGCCGAGCAATATTTGGCCTTTATCGCCCAGGCCCGTGATCTGCGGATCGAACTGGCCGCCGATTACCTTGTCATGGCCGCCTGGTTGGCTTTCTTGAAATCGCGCCTGCTGTTGCCGCCCGAGCCGGGGGCAGAGGGCCCCTCGGGCGAGGAACTCGCCGCCCATCTGGCGTTCCAGCTTGAGCGTCTGGCCGCCATGCGCGACGTGGCGGCAAAGCTGATGGCAAGGGATCAGAAGGGCCGTGATTTCTTTGCCCGAGGCATCACCGAAGACGTAGCGCGGGTGCGCCGGGTGACTCATACCGCCTCGCTCCTGGATCTGATGCAGGCCTATGCACGGATCAGGACCAAGGACGACTTTCGCCCCTTTGTCATGGACCGGGTGTCGGTCATGACGATGGAACGAGCATTGGAACGGATGCGACACCTGATCGGCTTTGCCGGGGACTGGACGGATATCGCCAGCTACCTGCCAGACGACTGGCAGACCGACCCGCAGAAGCGCCGTTCGGCCACAGCGGCCAATTTCGCCGCCTCGCTGGAACTGACGAAGGAAGGGCGGATCGAAATCCGGCAGGGCGATACCTTTGCCCCCATCCAGATCCGCAAACGCCTGCCACGCGAGGGGGGACGCTGATGGCGGACAAAGCCGCCGCGCAAGAGGAAAGCCTGTTCAAGGCCCCGCCCATTGCCGAACAGGAGCGGATGGTCGAGGCGATCCTGTTTGCCACCGCCGATCCGGTGACCCTGCAAGAGCTGGCCGGTCGGATGCCGCATGGCTGCGACCCCGCCGAGGCGCTGGCCCACCTACGCAAGCGCTACGAGGGCCGGGGGGTCAACATCGTGAAGATTGGCGATGCCTGGGCGATCCGCACCGCTCCCGACCTTGGGTTCCTGATGCAAAAGGAAACCGTCGAGGTCCGCAAGCTAAGCCGTGCCGCGATCGAGACGCTGGCAATTGTGGCCTATCACCAGCCCGTCACCCGGGCTGAGATCGAAGAGATCCGGGGCGTCAGTGTCAGCCGTGGCACTGTCGACCAGTTGATCGAGATGGAGTGGATCCGCTTTGGCCGTCGCCGCATGACCCCGGGCCGCCCCGTGACCTTTGTGGTGACCGAAGGGTTCCTCGATCACTTTGGACTTGAAACAGCCCGCGATCTGCCGGGGATCAAGGAATTGCGGGCCGCGGGCCTTTTGGAAAGCCGACCAACGCCGGGGCTTGGGGCCCCGACAGACGACGATGATGCTGCCGATGACGATCAACCCCCATTATTTGAGGACGATTGACGATGGCAAAATTTCTTCTGATGTTCACCACACTATTGTTTCGGCTCACGATTGGATTGGTGATTGGCCTGGTTATCACCGCAATTCTGGGGCGGGGCCAAACAGCACGCAGGACCCGGCAGGGCGTCAACCTTGTCCGCCGCTTTAGCCGGTTCTGATCTGATGCGGCGTCCGGCCGTCAGGCCGGTGCGCGAAAGTGCTTGGACAGTTTCAGACCCTGACCCTGGTAGTTTGAGGCGATCTCGCGGCCATAAAGCATGTCTGGAACCTCAGCCATCCGCTCATAGACCAGCCGCCCCACGATCTGGCCATGCTCCAGCACGAATGGCGCCTCGTGGCAGCGCACCTCAAGCACGCCCCGCGATCCTGTGCCGCCTGCCGCCCCGTGGCCAAAGCCTGGGTCAAAGAAGCCTGCGTAATGCACCCGAAACTCGCCCACCATCGCCAGATAGGGGGCCATCTCGGCGGCATGGGTGGGGGGGATCGTCACCGCCTCGCGGCTGACAAGGATGTAGAACGCGCCGGGGTCCAGGATGATCTGCCGGTCTGTGGTATGGATCGGTTCCCAAAAGTCCTGCGGGGCGTAATGGCCGATCAGGTCTAGGTCGACGACGCCGGTGTGGGGTTTGGCGCGGTAGCCCACAAGACTGCCCGTCGTCGGGGCCAGATCAACCGAAAAGCCTAGACCATCGCTGATGACCGGCGTTCCGTCGACCAGCGCGTCGTGGGCGTGCAGATCGGCAAGCTCGGCATCGGACAGGACCGCATGGCCCTGCCGAAACCGGATCTGGTTCAGCCTTTGGCCGGTGCGCACAAGCACCGAAAAAGATCTTGGGCAAATCTCGGCCCAAAGGGGGCCGGTGTAGCCTGCGGGGATTCTGTCAAACTCTACCCCTTCGTCGGTGATGGTGCGGGTCAGAAGGTCCAACCGCCCGGTCGAGCTTTTGGCATTGGCGATGGCGTGGACATCGGCGGGCAGGGCGAGCCGTTCCATCAGGGGGACGACATAGACGCAGCCCTTTTCCAGAACCGCCCCCTCATCAAGGTTGATGCGGTGCATCTCGAAGGCGGGCAGGCGGTCCGCAACGCTGCGGCCCTTGCCCGCCAGGAACGAGGCGCGGACGCGGTAGGCCACTGATCCCAGACGCAGATCAAGGCTGGAGGGCTGGACCTGTCCGGCCACGAAAGGGATATCTGCAGCGATGGCCCCGCTGTCTTGCATGGCGCGAATTTGCTGGCTTGGCAGGACGCCGGTCATCGCAGGGTTCCTTCATGGCACAAAAACGCCCGCCACGGTTTCCCGGACGGGCGGTTTTTTGGTCGGGCTAGCAGGACTCGAACCTGCGACCTTCCGTCCCCCAGACGGACGCGCTACCAGGCTGCGCTATAGCCCGACGTGGGGGCCTTGTTACTGATATCGCTGCCAAGGGCAAGCCGGAAAACAGCAGATTTGTAGATGTCCGAAGCAATGTCCTAGCCCTCGGTCCGGCTGAGCCTGCGCGCCACGGCCTCAAGCCGGAAAACCAGTGGGGCAATGCGGCTCGCATTCGACCTGACACGGCGAGAATCAGCCCCCAGGATCATCGAGATCAGGCCGGGCTGGCCAAGTATCGCATCCTCGTCGGGCATGGCCGGAGGGGTGCGCAGGGTGGTTCTGGCAAACTCGAAGAGGTCTGCCTCGGGCGTCTTGGTGGGTGCGTCCGATGCCTCTGCCGCGCTGCGTGCATAGGTTGGGGGCGCTGTGGGCCGGGCAGGGGGTGCAGGTGGTACTACGGGTGCCTCGACCGCCGGTGGGGCGGCCTCGTTGTCCAGCACGGGGTCGGCGGGCCATGGATCGTCGGGATCCCAAGAGGCAGGGTCGCTGCCCGTTGCCAGATCATGCTCTGCCACCGGTTTCGAAATGGTTCCAGACGGGCTTACCCGGGCCTCTATCACATCGTCGGAGTCAAGGGGGACACCTGCGCCCAGGTCGGTCACATGGCGGACGCCTTTTTCGCGCAACAGCTTTTGCGCGCCTTTGATGGTCATGCCCTGTTCATGCAGTAACAACTTGATACCGCTTAACAAAGCCATGTCATCGGGGCGATAATAGCGACGGCCTCCGGCACGTTTCACGGGCTTGATCTGGGGGAATTTGCTTTCCCAGAACCGCAAGACATGGGCCGGCGTGTCCAGCCAGTCCGACACCTCGCTGATCGTGCGGAAGGCGTCGCGGGATTTGGCCATTTTGCTGCCTATGCCTTGTTTCCGGACGCCACACGTTCCTTCATCAAGTGAGACGACCGGAACGACAGCACCCGGCGGGGGTGAATCGGTACCTCTTCGCCCGTCTTGGGATTGCGTCCGACACGCGCCGCCTTTTCCCGAACGGA
>Ga0209652_1001962_pt1 | contig 16363 bp, 15 predicted proteins | sample SaaInl74LU_5_DNA_FD_184641 | JGI IMG/M metagenome (GOLD analysis project Ga0209652, IMG submission 184641) | Marine microbial communities from expanding oxygen minimum zones in the Saanich Inlet - ESP_74LU_5_DNA (SPAdes) (version 2) | ecosystem: Environmental > Aquatic > Marine > Intertidal zone...
CCGTTGCCGAAGTGTTTTGGCTTTGTGGTGAAGAATGAGCGTGGGGATAGTATTTATGTCTCTTGCCTGTCGTTCCTAGAGCCGTTGACGATGATTCGCAAGGAAGAGCTAGATTTGTATTCAAAGTATCGACAGGGTACATCGTTGGCGCATCGGAGTTACTGCCAGCAAAAGAACGAGCGGAGTCATCATGGCTTTGACAATTGCTTACTCGCCTTTGACGATGTGGTTACATACGAGTGCAAAACTGTCTGCCTTGTAGGACGGTATCCCTACTGGACAGAATTTCGACGGTTCCTCAGTCATCTCCATCTATTATCTGGAAGCTCTTGCGACATACCTTTGGAAAGGCACATCTCTCATCTATTATTATCTGTACCGGTGCCCAAGCCTGGTGGTCAGTGTGTGTTGGTCCCACTATCGACGATCAATGAGCCGATGGCGTTGGTCTTGCCTCCACTGAAAGATTTACCTTTGGTGGATTTGTCATATCAGCGGCTATTCTCAGCACTCGACGTTCCAACTGTCGTTACAGTCGTCCTTGGCTTTTTGTGTCTCGAAAAGAAGGTGATATTGATATCAACTCGACAGTCCCTGGTATTGGATTGCTGTGAGTTGCTGAAGTCGCTTGTCTTTCCTTTCGAGTTGGTTGCACCATATGGACCTCTCTTGACTGAAGCATTCATGAGTTTGCTCGAGTTCCCTGGGGCCACTTTTGTAGGGATACACGATGATGGGAAAGAGGAAGGCCTTGCTGAGCTTGTCCGGAATTCCATACCAGAGGATAGCGTCATTCTAGATCTTGACAATGGCGAAATCAGTTGTGATGATAGATACGAAACGTTAAAGGCGGCATACCAAATCATTCCCACTGAGCCTCGGTCGATGCTGATTAAGGAAATAGAAGCTCTCTGTGCCGATGCTGGTATTGTACCTGGCCAGGAGCCATTGGACTATGGAGTCGACTCCGCTATTGATGTGACTTGTCCTCGTAGTCCAGTCGAATCTTCGAATAAAGACCAACAAAACCGCTTACCGTTTGATGATCGCGCAGTCCGAGATAACTTTTTACGTTTCTTTTGTTCTATTCTAGGAGGATACGAACGTTTCTTAGTGGTACCAGACGCTGACTTCCTCATCAGTGGAAATGACTGGTTCGATTCATCTAAGTTCATTGCCACTGCTACTCCCGATCGTGTACCATTTCTGAGCACTTTTGTGAATACACAAATGTTCCAATCGTTCATCCAAAGACGAACTGAGGCATCAGATGTTCACTGCATGCTCTTTGATGAATGCGTTGCGGAGTTTCATAGCTCGACTATTCCGTACGGTAGGTTGGGAGGTGATGTGGCTCATGTGCTGGGCGACGACGGAAAGAAGCATTTAGTGTACAATCTTTTAGTTGATGAGTGTGCAACTGAGCCCGATGTCCTTGTTGATGACGACGAACCTCAGTCTCCGGGTAGATCTGGACTCCGTAGCAACAAAAGTTTTGATGACACGGCGACCCAAACAACGTCAAGAAGTTACGAAGAATCGATCACCAGCGAGACTGACAGGGATAGCATTTTTGCTGTAAACCAATCTGGTGATATTGTGACAATTCCGTCCTCAGCTCATCTCAACCCGAATGCTGGATATGTTTATTGTTTGGATGGTAGTCCATCTTTCCCCACCAAACTCGACCGTGAATTATTCCTACCGAAAGAGCCCGATGTATTAGCAGCGGATACATCCGAAGTTGCACCTTCAAGTTTAATTCGAAGTGAGCGCGAAAGAGAAGACGCCAATAGACTATTCAACATGACAATATCAAAGCGGGGACCGAGAGCAGCTCAAAAGAGACATCGGTGTCTGTGGCAGCTGGCAAAGTTTATGGGATCGCAGTTCTTGGGGGCTTGGCTAATGTGCATCCCTGCCCAGATATCTCAATCCAACTTGCCTACGGATGAAAAATCCAAAGTTCTTTTGCGTGCTTTGGGTGCTTTGCGTATATTACGTAGTCATAGACGCATCGTTGCGGATGAGGCAGCATACCGTGCACTCATTGTCGCTTGTGGAAAGTGTGGCACCGATCGACGCGTTGAGCTGATGAAACTTTATGGACTCATGAGGAATGATGGGATCTTCCCAGACGCGGTCACTCTTGGTCAATACACTCGTGCGATTGCGGAAGGATATTCAAACAGATCAGCAGATACCAATGTTGACACTGACAAGTTGGGCATGCACGTTATTGCATCGCAAACCGCGACATATTCAGATCTGGAGCTTCTCGATACGAATTTGTCACTGTTAGAAGAATCTGGCATGCGCTGGAAGTCTCGTGGTGGCAAGGCTACATCTGAAGCGGCACCACTAAGCATCTCTCAATCAAAGACATTCGAGACCGTTACTACTCAACGAACGAGCAAATCAAAACGGCAGTGGCATCCTGTATATTGTTCCTCTTCTTTCTTCCCAATGAAAAGCGATGATGGCACTAGCACTCCTTCAATTAAGAAGGATGATAATGTCCGGCTGGTTGCCTTGTGGTCACGAACTACATGTTGCAAATCTTGCTCTTATGTTCCATTGGATGAAGAGATACAAAGTGGCTGGGATGTAGCAGCACCCCATGATAATGCTGACGCCTTGGATTGGTCGGTGCCGTGTCCTCGATGCGATGCATTGATTGTACCTCTCATTGGATACAAGGAAATGGGGACCGAAGATTTCACTGACAAAGAAGATAACCCGGAAGTGTTGGGCTACAAGAGTGACCTTCCACCACAACTTGAATCAAAGATTACTGACGGCTATGCCCCTCCAGCATCAGACGGAGGTGGAGGAGAAGAAGAACACGGGCAATCATCAGGATTTGTGTCGTATCTATCCCCAAAGAGGCTCCGTCTCGTGTTGGAACAGCTCGTGGTAGAATTCGGGGAAGAAATACTAGATCGTGATCGTCTACGGGAGGTGAATCCTCAGGCATTATTTAATTTATGGTGGTATTGTGCACGATTTGCACTGCCATTACCACTTGCCATTTCTCCAACGAATGGGGACGATACAAATAATACTCCGCAGGAGATTTCCGATGCATGCGCCTTCGCAAGTTGGGATAAATCCATCGCCATGCAAGGATGTCGATCCGCTGCAAAGGCAATCGGAGCCACTCGAACATCACCCATGGCATCAGAACATCGTGAAAAGCTTTTTGACAATCCAAGCATTGATTCGCCACTCCTTGCATTCTTTAATTTGCAAGGTTACTGTCAGGCAGACTGGGATCATGCAGATCTCTCCGAGGTGTTGGTTTCCTTGGTCAAGGCGTGTGATACAACAGATTTGACTCAAGCCGTTGCATGCATTTGCCAGAAAAATGAGTCAAAGGAAGGAAAAGACTATCCCGACGGCGCTGTAGTCCAGGCACCTACCTTGGGACACAATATGACAGACACTTCATTTGGATCAACAACGGCGGCTGCCTATGAATCCTTTTCAATGATGAATCCGTCCACAGACGAACCTTCACCCATTCACAAAATATCTTCATCAGGGCTAGACTGCTACAGAACCCTTTTATATCTCGCCCGATACCAATGTACTACGGCATTCCACGCCTTCTTTCCCACCACAACACGTGCATGTAAGGGATATCATTTCTGGTAAGTGAAGTGTTTGGTGTTTTTTTTCTTCTCCTTGATATCAGTAATGATTAACATTATTCTCTTGCCTCGACATGAATAGGTGTGCACAGGGAACACCTCGACCAATATTCGACCGAGCCTTTCGTGAAGCTGCAGATGATTATAATCATAACCGAGGTAATGTCAACAACAGTGATACGGATGGTAACGATAATAAGGCCATTGGTCCAGCAATCCACGGTGTTTCCGAGGTTGGAGTTGGTTTCCGATGTATTTTTGGTCACATGATCTAATAAAAAACTAAGAATAGATCACATGCCCCCCCTCCCCCCCCTTGTGTGTTGTTTTCTCTCATTTGCCATTTTCAGTACAACCCCTTGTGTTCACCTGAATCTTCATCGACAATGTCAATTTGTCATAACTCACAACCATCAATTCAAACTTGGCATATTGCAAACAAGACGAAGCAACCAAAAAGCCTTTTCCATTGTGTCGAACCCCATTTAAATACTTCTCCTTGCATTGTAAATACTTGGCTATATCATCATGGCATTTGAATTCCCATTTGATCATTCGTTTTGTATCATGTGTCAGTTTATCCCCGTAATGTTGCATAATGTACATGGCGGTGGTGAATGAAATGTCTTTTTCTTGTGCTGTGGTTCGAGGTTTGCGGAGGCCCCCATGGGTGGTTGCTTTAATTTCAGATTTTATAGTTTGAGCGAGGCGGGTGTGGATGGCGTTCATTTCTTGTGGTGTTGGCTCTGGTTTCTGAAAGTTGAGATCTTCATCATTATCATTTGTTTTTTGCCTCTTTGCAGCCTTTTCTTCTTCGTCGTCGTCGGCGGAGCACCCCTTTTCTTTTGCCCGACCATCACCCTCAGAAAGGGGAAGCTGCTGTGGCGGTGTTTGTTTGGCCCTACTACGCCTCCCACCGCCACCAGCAGCACCAATAACAACATTGGAAGCGGAAACGGCAAGCCGTAGAGCAACCAATTTTTCCTTGAGAGTATGCCTTTCGTAGTCGAGGCGGTAAATCATGTGACACAATTCATGTCGAGATAAATGGTCTAAAGAGGAAGGCACAACTTGTGCTTCTTCTTCCACTAGGAAATCAAAGGAGGAGGTGCTCATGTTGGCGGTGGAGTGCTGAGTCCATCACCGTTTAAGTATTATGATATTCGATGCCGTGGAGTATTGCCACTTGCATGCTTTGCTCCGCTCCGTGGTGGTTAGTTGCTTTCTCATCAAAATTTATTTAAAATTGCACCGGGACTCGGCGAAGTAGTTGTGAATACCGTAAGTATGAGTGAGTACCGCACACACTATTCATGATGGGAAAAGCAGCAGACGCTGAGGACGAAAAAGAGGATGCATGATGCCTTCTTGCCCTCCAAAAGCCCCAGGCAGGTAGTTCGGATACCAGTGATAGCACTGGTGCTCATTATTTAGTTGAATCTGTCGAATTGGATACAAAGATTGGTAGAGATTGAGGTATTGTAGCCCGCTGTCGCCCGAAATAAAGTCACACAAAAACCACCACAATCACCTCGATGCGATGGGACGATGGCTGCTGATGGCAACCTGCGTGCATACATAATATTTCATTGCAAGCAGGACCTCCGTCTGCTCCCACTGAAAGAGGACATACTGCAGCAGTTACAATAACTAGTACGATAGTATCATCACCATCTCTCTTCGTCAAGGAAGAAATCACCAAGCCCCCGCCGCCGCTGCTGCTCCTCGAATCGGCACATAAACCTGTCGTCGGTTGCCTCCACGAAAATAAAACATCATCGTCTCCATCCTCTTTCGCCACCCTGAAATAATGCACGCCAAAACATTGGTGACCACCCTAGACCTTTCAACTGTGGAGGAACTGCCAAGTGCTCAGCAGCAAATATATGTGTTGTCTGTGGCACATATGTCCATTAACGACGTGACCGCCGACAGAATTGAAACACTACACGACATTAATAACTTCCAAACGAGTAAGAGGCTTTCATTTCCAATTACCATCAACAATGCAAATGATGATAATGATGGTATTTGCTCCCCTCCAATAATACTGAACCGACTTATAGACGCACTTCATAGCGGAAATCACAAATTAATTCTTAGAAAATGGAAACAAGGTGCCCGATGGTGGAATTTGAACATGAATCATGCCGACACATCCTCATCTTCTGCAACGAATGATAACAGCAATATCAATAACACTCTATCAATGGCAAAAGCAGAAGTGGCAGGCTATCGTTTGGCCAAACTGGCAATGAGTCATTATTCTCAGCAACACAACAACAACAACAACAAGAAACGGAAAATTTGTGCCCACGTTCCAGACGTCTTGTATTTTTCACACGATGAAAACGACACTGAAGGTGCTCCTTGGGCACTTTTTTCTTACTTTGGTGACTGCAAGGAAGGATTGGATGAAGATGGAAATGAAGAAAGAAACATTGACATCAACATTGTAAACAATACGACCTTGAAATGGGACCTGAAAAATGCCATTTCAGTAGCGAAAACATCACAATCATCATCTTCTCTACAACACAATCATTTAGTAGAATGCAAACACTACCCTTCCACAATGACAAAAATTAGACACGAGTTTGGATTTGATGAACCTCATCCACGGCATGGACGTGTCCCTATCGATGAGTGTTCTGATTATGCGCACATGATTCTGCGAGATGTGGTGCTCCCCGTTCAGTTTTCTTTTTTCGAATGGTCATCATCTTCTTCTTCTTCATCACTACAACCATCTGTTAATGACGTGGAATGGAAAGACAGCCTTTGTGTATTGGCTGTTGATAGCCAAGCATCAAAGTCTTTTCAATATCAAGACATGATAGCTGTGTATAGACTTGCACAGCAGCGTCTTTCTGCAGCAAAGAAAAATGCAACAGTTGACGACGAAAGAATGGATGCGTTGTTACAAATGATGTATGAATGCGTATCAGCCTTGGAACATGAATGGGATGGTCATGATGGTCGACATCCGCCTCCATTGCCAGCAGTGATATGTCATATGGACTTGCAGCCACAAAATCTAACCTTTTGGCACGACAGAAATGGCAATGATAATGGCAATATCAATGTTCATGTTTCTAAGCACTGCTCTGTTGCATCGGTGGTGGATTTCGAAGAGGCTGCCTATGCTGACCCCCGTTTCGAAGTCTTACTGATATGTCGAAAAGTTCTAGCGAACTTGGAGCAGGCGGAAGGGCTTTGGAAAAGTTACTCATCAAGTGTGAAATTGCAAACAACTTGGGATGTAGGTCCCATTGAACCATGGCTGAGGTTAGAGACGGTGCACAGTCTATTTACATTATTGCTGCAAGCAAATAATTTGCTTGGGGGCGGTCGAAATCCCTGGGAAACGAAACCGGATCTTTGGGGTAAGATTGACCGAGAGAGAAGGAGATTGGTGAGGATGGGATGGTCGTTCTGCAGGTAGATGCTATGGTGGTAAGACTAAGGTTGCATGTCCTTCTTGGTTGTGATAGCAACAGCTTGCTTGTCTGCAGTTCGTACTTTGTGGTCAATTGTGGTGCATCATTCAGCGTTGAAGAGATACATGGCAGGTAATAGAGTGAGAGAAGATTTAACTAATATGCAAATGGTAGATCTCTCTCTCTCTCATCACAACTCCATCTCTTCATGCTAGTCTTCCATCATACTCTGAAATATAACTTGCTCGACATTACTTGCACTCATGACTTTATAACCATAAACAAGACAAGACACCGTATTGCAGTGGATCAAGTGGCGAGACAGAGATAAAGAAGTGAACGGCAAGGCTTTTTTCTGGGCAGCGTCACGACTATTGATCGGCTTCGTCCCGCTACTTGAAGAAGGGGATAGAATCTACGTAGGAATTTGTATCCTTGATCGAAGAATCTTATCGCCTACCAGCCGCGCCCTTGTGACACGAACATGACATACAATACAACGGTTACTTGTAGGGTATGGAAGAAGCCATGAAATCATCTGCATCACCAATTGGTGAACTCATACACAATACATACATGACACCGTATGAAGTGGATATCTTCTTCCCACCTTTCACTTACAGCATACCGCCTCCGAAATGGCAGTCATTGTTTATTTCGCATTCATAGCTGTACAAGAGTGTAAGGTTATGTCAAATTGAGCTAGAGAATGATACATGTAGGAAGAAGGCGAAGTGCGACAATTTTGGTACTGCAGGAGATAATTTCAACGAAGAGCCAGAACATCATTTCCGACTGAGATTATAGATGATGATGGCAGCCAGTGAACGCTTGATGTTCGGCGATACTCACTTAGGAAGAACTTTTACTGACAAGAGAGGCCACAAACCGCAAAATCCGAAGAGGATTGTGATAATGGACAAAATGAGGTTCAGAGCGGTACTCAATTTTGAGTTTGAATCGTCGGAATTAGTAGTTGCCCTTACTGTAAGAAGAATGTACATAGGAATACATACAAATACCTGTCGCATGGTTCTGCTTGCCTCTTTTTCTGTATTGTACCGATTTTTTTCAGATGGACGCCACTTCCTGTGGCAGCGGCCCAAACACATCTAGAGTGAAGGCAGCAGCAAACATGGCGAGTAGGTCGTCGGCAATTCAAAGCCGCGACGTTTCAAGTACAGAGGTATGTTTCTTTATGTTGCTGTTTCTTTTTGTCTCTTTTACGGCGTGGTCCTCATCTCCTCATTGAAAATAATGTCCTCATCAACTTTGCCTTCATTATAATACACGGCAGTCCTGTGGATATGTTACATTCATTATTTCCACATTATTCTTTTCCATTTATTTCTTATGGGCATTTCTTCCAGATCACATTTTTGAACACATGTAAGTTTCATTGAATATGAATAGCACCCAATCTTTTTCATTTCTTTTCCTTCAAATTTTTGCACCCGCCTCTCACCTAAGTGGTCATTGCCGCTATTCACGTGCTAGAGATAAAAATTATACAACATACTACCCACCAAGAGATTTAGCAGCATACATCCCCGCCTATCTTGCCCTACTCTTTGTATTTGTACCAATTTTGTACATGGGGTTGAACATGCTATCTTGCCCAGCAGTGGATAGTATTGATAATATTTGGGATACTCAATCAACTTGTAAGAGTATGAATAAAGATGTTGATGCGAGATGCTCTCCTGTTATGGACAAGGGAGTGAATTACTCTGTGCCGACGATATGTGATGAGGATGTAAGGTCGGTGAATTTGAGGCTGCGACAAAATAATATCATGAGGAGTGGCAACAAAAGAGTTGACGACAGATAGCATCAGAAATGATAATAGGATTTCGATTCGGAAGAAGGTGTGAAGATATGCAACCGAAAGAGATCAAACGAAGTGAATTTAGAGTCTAGATTATCTGTACATGGAACAAACAGACGGACAAGAACGAGGTCAGAGTTCCATTGGTCAACCCAGGACTTGGAACTTGGATGCTATCCACTTTACTTGGAAGGAGGGTTGTTGGAACGACCTCCACCGCTAGGATTGCCGGTGGTACTAGGCCATCCTCCAGCGTTTCCTGGGCCACTTCCTTTGCCAGCTCCTCCTCTACCACCGCTACCTCCACCTCCTTTGGTGTTTCCTCCACCTTGGCTGCCTCCTTTGCCACTTCCTCCGCCAACTTTATTGCCTCCTTTGGATGCAGACGTGTTCTTCATGGTGAATAGGTTCTTTATTGATGCTCTAGCATGGAATTATGCAGGCTAGTGTTTGTGAGCACGCTGTGGAGAATCTTGGTGTGGAAATTTCACAGTAGTAATGTGTAAGGTGCTTGTCTGAAAAGTTCACATAAAACAGAGGAGTCTCTGGCACCAGCTACATTTAAAAGTAAAGCATGACTAAATACTAAGAGAAGAAGTGAAGTGGCAGCAAATAGCAATCTATTCTTTAAGCTTAGCATAGCAACGTTATTTAATAGCGGGAACGTTTCTCTAATTTCTAATAGCGGCACAACTGTACAAGGCTCCTCTATGGGGAGTCGATAGCGTTCACAACTGTCTAGGCTCCTCTCTGGGGAGTCGATAGCGTTCACTTTCTCTCTAGCACATGTAGTTTCTTACAGGGGTAACATATAATATATATCGTACAATTTGATTTCAACCAAGAGAGGTGGCACGTTAAACATCTAATGTCCACTACTCTCTCTAAATCGCTCTATATCTCAAACTCGCAATCGCTTATGCGGCAGGAGAATGGAAGGATGGACTTCGGCGCATACCAGTCGTCTTGTTCATGGCAAGTTGGTAAGAGTTCTGGAGAGATGGGCTCATCTTCATGTCTACATCGGAAACGGGCTTGGCTGGCCGGGGTTTAAGGGTGCTGATGGGTACGGCCATCCTGGATTTGAATGATGGGCGTGGCTTGAGCATGGGGATTTGGAATGATAGGAACTCTTCGTCTTCATCGTCGTGTTCTAGGAGGTGGGGCGATGAAGGAGCGGCGAGGAAGAAGCCATTGTTCCTCGTGTTAAGTGTGGGGAACGCCGGACACATGTTGTCAACAAACACGGAGGAGTCAATGTCGGCGACTCTTCTGGGCGGAGGAGGGCAAGATGACGTGATGTCCATTAGATGGGCGGAAGACTGTTTGGGGGTGGAGAGATAGGCGGCGGTAGACATGGTGGTTGTGCTGTTTGTGAGACTTGTGTGTGATGTGAGTAATGCGTATTGCAGCAATGCGAATAATGGACGTTTTTGTCATAAAAGCCAATGCGATTTTGAATTCACAGAAAGAGGCAATCAATCAATGGCTCCGAAGAATCAATGGAAGTGGCCGTGTCGTGGAGCTCCGGCAGAACAAATGGAAGCCATTTTTGTGTGGAAATTCTGCCTTCATCTGACGTGTGATTGGTTGGGGAGGTTCCTCAATCAATGTCGCAATGAAAATGCCACGAAGTGCGTATTGTAGGCGGAGCAAAGACGGGTTAATAATTAACTCCAATCTAAATGGGACTCCTGTTCTGTAGCAGCTTCCCGCTTTTCTTTGCTCTTGGAAATAAAGACATCAGCAAAATGGCTGGATGCTGGGCTCTTATTCTGGGTTGTTGGTGCTGACTAAAGCATTCAGTTGGTGTCATCAATGAGGCATGCAGAAGAAGAAAGCGGAGGCGATAGTGGCAACTACAGCAGCAGCAGCAGCAGCAGCAGCAGCGAAGAATCGTCATCATCAATCAAGTTCGCACAAAACCACACCAGTACAGACGACGATGATGGATCCCCGGAACAGCGTCAAGTGAAAAAATGGACTCTTCAGATTCCCATTGGCTTGGGTCTTTGTCCTTGGGCAGCCAAATCTCATAACCAAGGAAACCTCTGCTACGTGACTTGTACGTCAGAAACGCCGCATGATGTTGCAGTGTGTGTTCAACGTGAGATTCAGAGACTAGTTTGTAAAAATCACTACGATAGTGTGCCACCGCCATGGAGCACCACCCTGGTGATTTGCCCATACGTCAAGGAATGGAATGAATCGTTTCCAACATTTGATAGATTTGTCTCTCATGACATTTGGGATCATTTCGAGCAAGATGATAATGATGAAAGTAATACACCAATCTCAGAGGACATCACATTGGTAGCCTTCCATCCAAACTTCCTCCGATGGCACGGCCTTCCAGATAACATTAAAGAAGGAAGTGTCGTCCAATCTCACTATGGAATTATCGGTAAAAAGAGTGTAGAAACTTCAACTGCAACAGTTATAGAGACTTGTAATAAGGCATTTGGGATGAGAAAAGTGAAGGTGAGATTTCACGATGAAGAAGCTAATGAGAGTGCGGCATGTAATGCTCGTCGTCAAGAGCAGTATGTTCCTACTGACTGGATATTGTTGCATGCAAGCAATATTCGTGAGACTATCGAAGGAGGAAATAGTGAAAGCAATAGCTGTTCAGCATCATTAGCCCCTTCACAACCAGGCCCGCCACTTTCTGATAACGCAATGCATCAAGCACCATATCCAACAATCCACATCATCAATAACGCTGACTTGGCAAGTTTATCTATTCGAGATATTTCACGTGTGAAACGTAAGAATGCACATCGTATGATGAAGCTTGGATGGGATGGAGTGGAGAAAAAGCTGGCTTAATGTCACACCAAGCATGAGTTGGGAAATTTAACATCAAACACAATCTTCACGAAAGATAGACCTTTGCTCCCGTGTTATGTAACAACAAACAACAAATTTATTTGATTAGAGAAATTTATAACAGCCGCAGAAGTGCCTTCTCCACGATTGTAATGCCAAATCACATCTCACACCTCCTTGCCATTATCGCCAAGAGAATGAGCAGGCGGCACCCCAAGTCCATCCAACTCAGCATTGCAGTTGTTGAAATAGTCGGGATCAGGAAATCCATGAGCTTGAACACCTCCCGAAGGAGATGTTTTGTGGTGAATAGAAGCCCAGGTGCATTGATTCTGTTTACCAGTAGTGAGTGATGTTCCAACAGTGAATGTAAGGCCATGGAGAAATGCATATTTCAATCGTTTGAGGAGTGCTTGTCCATCGGGGTTACTGGTTGCATAGAAGGGAGAAGAACTTGTATTGTTAGTGGATGAAAAGCAAAAGAGCAGGGAAAGAGAAAAGAAGACTTACTTTGGAATGTAAGCAGTGGCGTGCTTGCTGGCATGGCTAGTACCAGGGTTATCGTGATATGACATCTGTCGACCAGCGGGGATCGAATATGTAATGACAATCGAGTCCTCACGAAAGCCGGAACATCGCATAGAGTTCGTAGTAGTTGGCATGGTCCCACTTGGACATTTACCAACAGGTGCTCCAATCGACTTTCGACAAACTGGACACTGTGGCTTGGACTGAAATGCTCGTTGGATGCATTCCTTGTGAAAGATGTGTCCACATTTCAACTTTGCACATTTTCGCCTCTTGTGGAGAGCATCTTGGCAGATCACACAGTCTTCTTCCATGTCGCATGATGAATCAGGTGTAGACATTGCATCGGATGGAATTCCAGTAGTGAGCGTCGCTGGAGCTTTGTAGCTCAGGGTGTTTGACGTAGATGGAATCGCAGTTCTTGTGACAGGAGTGTTGCCTGGTAAAGTGCTGCTGTTGGTAGCTGTGGAAGGTATGACGTTTCCTCTCATTCTTTGTCTTGCCATTTGAAGAGATGAACGGGCGGTTGTATTAGATCCTCTTCCAAATGGGTGTGTGCTAGAAGATGTAATACTCGGCCCCATTCCTGGGAAAGGCACAGGCATGGGACCCATTCCTGGCAAAGGAGCAGGAAATCCAGGAGGCAAGATTGCATTCAACGATGCTGGTGGTGGTAGCCCCATGTTCAAACCGTTGAATGCAGGTAATGGATGATAAGACGCAGTTGGCGCTTTCAATATTTCAGAATCTTTGTAGAAACTACGTTTCATTCCTTTGTTGAAGAGTTTGTCAAATATGTCTTGAAGACCTTTCTCCATATTCTTGATGCATTTCTGGCCTTCTTTTGTCTGTCTTGCCCTAGAGTCATAACTTATCATGGGCAAACATTGTGCAGATGAGCGAAGTACGATTTCGTGGAAGTCATCCTTCAATGGCCAACCGTCCTTATCCAAGGGCGTCGACAATGAAGTCATCATCTTGTCTCCAACAATAGTGTTGGCATCCACCTTCGTATTTGGGAGAAGAGACCTTGCAACACGCACCATTTTACCTGTCAATCTGGCAACTAACACTCCAGTATTACCGTAGCTCGAAAAGTTATCCGGATTGTTTGCAGTGTATATTCCATCTCCAAATACACTGCCGTGTAACGTAGAATTGACCCGCTGAGAATCCCGGTCTTTCTTCGTCAGCAGCCCATGCTGTCTAATATTTGCCATGTGCGTTGAAGCTGTATAATGATATCCAACATCAATGTACCCATTGATTCTCTGTTTTAGAAATTCTTGCTGTAGTTCTAACATTGCCTTGGCAAAATGAAACATGTCTTCTCTTGTAACAGCAGCGATGTAATTCACCAATTGAAAATTCTTGTACTTCTTGGCAATGTTACGTGTCTCGGTGACCAAGGACATGATTTCTTGTACTGCTAGTACGGCTTTACCATCTGTGGACTGTGTCATTAGTCGTTGTTCTCGGAGTGGATTTGCCTTGGCCATGTTGTGCGCTGCCGCCTCCTCCTTTTTCTGTAATTTTTCAGCCAATGCTCGGTCAGAGTCGAAATTGTTCATCATTACGGATAATTTATTGGAACGTGATCTTTTCCTACCCTCCACAATGTTGTTTGTTTGGATTTCTTGGACGGAGCTGTCATCTTCGGAGCTGTTGTCATCATCGAGGAGTGAGATGCACCTTGACTGTTGTTGCCGCTGCTTGGAAGAAACACCCCTCGATGCTGTGGTGGCAGTACTTGCTTTCGCCGCAGGTTTGCGCTCATCGTCAGATGAGTCGATGACGCTGATATTATCGTCATTATCACTGCCGTCAATGACAATTACATCGTTGCTTCTTGCAACCCTGCCACCATTATTTCGTCTTCGTCTTGGCGGTGTGTCATCGATGTCGATGTCGATGGAGCGGCCTTCTTTGCGGCGCTGTTTGGAGGAGCCACCTTTACTAGATGCCTTTTTCTTCTTCTTGGGAGTTGGTAAAGGATAGTCCATCCTTACAGCGGTGTGTTGGTGAGAGTGTAGAGTGTCGGCGGCCCCGGGTGTGCGCACCGATACCTCAAAGCTAGTAGCTTCACCAAAAGTGAAATCAGAAAATCATACCTGCGGAAGCCAACTTCAACTATTTTCATTTTAGATTCGATGCTTCTACTTTGGAATTAGTATTGCAGCTCCTTTAATGTTTCGGAGGTATCATTATTTACCGAACAACTCAAGCGAGACAAACAGTGAGACTACTCACACTACCTACACACTTTAGTAAGCATAGACCACCCTGCTAATGAAGGATTGGAGCTGCATTCTCTCAAATCACTAACTGAAACTCTCTCTCTCTCTAGCTCTCTCTCTCTCTTTCTCTTGAGATTAAATACGTGATAAAATCGATGCGCAGTCAAGAAGAGGGAAAACCGCGCAGAGATCTCTTCGCCTGGGCGTGCCGACCAGAATCCAGAATGAGAGCTCTAATCACGATAGCTCTTGTGTTCTCGTTGTGTTGTTCAAGAGATTGTGTTGATCAACACAATCTCATAGTCTTTAAACAACGAATCTTACCGATCAGCCGGCCAAGAATGAAAAACACTCCAAAAGTGCATAAGCATAAGTAAGTACAGCATTCAATTCTCAAACCTGCCTACATACTTTCTCGAAGAGATCTGGAGTTGCAGGTCTTGATACTAACTAAAAATGTGTGTACTTACTGCTACACTGCCGTCATCGTGTCATCGTCATCTCTGTCTCAGCCCTATCAATCATTTGAACACACTTGCAACAATGGATGTTAAAGGAAGCGACAGATCCAGCTGCACTTCATCCTTGATCAAGGCTGCAATCCTTTTGGTTTCTTTGATGTATTGTTGGTCTTTTGCCTATGGGATATATTACATGGTCACGTTCCATACCAGGAATCACTGTTACATTTGCGACGAAACGGATGGTGACTTCTCGCGGTATGCGCCACTTTTCTGGTATTCAAGCTGGGCGCTAATTACGTCTACCATCACTTGGTTCGCATTTGCGTGGAAGTTTATCAAGGTGAAAACAGTGGGCACTTCATCAGAATCGTCACACGCTCTCAGCCTCATCCTTATCGAGTTATCCTTGCCTTTATCAATGTTTGCGATGATCGGGTTCACAATATATCTTGCAACGAGTAGCTGGGGAGCAGACTGGCTTAACCAGGAAGATTGTCACCGCCTGGTCGATGCAGCAACACCCAAGGATGATGATTCCGAGGAACTAAGCCTAAGCGCAACCTCCAAAATGAACCTTGCGGCACAAATGGTTGCAACCTTGTGCATTCATTACGTTTGCCCAATTGCAAACGCAGCACTCTATTTTGCCTACCATACAAGAAAGGCACCATGGAACCCGGTGAGGCCCGTCGGATTCATTCTGATCCTAAGCGTAGTCGTCGTGATTGCACAAGAAGCTGGAGGGCTTGTCATTTACTGCACCAACTCCATTTATTTGATAGCGCTGTATTCAATTTTATTCGTCACTGCGTGTCACGCTCTATTCTTCTTTCAGCGTGAAGATAAATGTAATGACCCCAGGAATATTTTAGATTTGGACGAGGAGGAAGCAGATGTAGAGACGACTTCGTCTACTGAGACTGCATAGTCACTTCATCCTCTAGTGGTAGACATTTGGTTGAGCAGAGCCACCCTATCCTATAGAAGCATGTACTAGTGATCACTTGCCTTTGTGCAGTCAGTCTACATCTTCCATCATGACAGCAGCAGCAACCAAGTCAAAAGAGACAAGGAGAAAAGCTGCTGGTGGTGGACGCGGCTCAAATCCAACTCCAAAGCCTATCAAGGCTAAGATAGTCATCTATCATACTGTATGGTAATTTGTGGGATGTACACGCCAGCAGTTTGATCTATACTCCAACCTTCTCATATAATAATCTCATCCAGTGACGACGAGAATTGGTTCTCCTAGCAGACGTCTAAAATTCTATACCGAATATATCACGTAGTAGTAATCTACTCAAATCAAATGAATGCATCACAGATTGCTTGAGATCTGTTTCAGCAGCCATCCTCAATGTCGTGATTCCATACATGCACAAGC
>Ga0209652_1001965_pt1 | contig 16345 bp, 12 predicted proteins | sample SaaInl74LU_5_DNA_FD_184641 | JGI IMG/M metagenome (GOLD analysis project Ga0209652, IMG submission 184641) | Marine microbial communities from expanding oxygen minimum zones in the Saanich Inlet - ESP_74LU_5_DNA (SPAdes) (version 2) | ecosystem: Environmental > Aquatic > Marine > Intertidal zone...
AGCCGGCCCAACACGTACGTCGGGACTTGTAGTGGTGCATTGATATCGCTGCGGCTCAGATGTCACAGCCTGCAAGTGAAGTCTCTGCTTCGGCTCAGATGTCACAGCCGGCCCAACACGTACGTCGGGACTTGTCGTGGTGCATTGATATCTCTGATGCGGCTCTGATGTCTCAGCCGGCGCCAGTGAAGTCTCTGCTGCGGCGGTGTTGTCCCAGCCGGCCCAACACACGTCGGGACTTGTCGTTGTGTGGTGCAGTGAGAAAAAAAATTAATAATACTATTAAAATCCGAGCGTTGCGGTGGCGTCTGCTGGACGGTGCTAGGTGCCAATTTCCTCGATAGCATGAACGCTCCGCAATCTACAGCGTTGCTCCCTCAGTGCGAATTGTTGCCCGTGCTCGTTGCCCAATTCATTGATAACATAATATAATAGACCGGGGGAACCCGCAACACAAAAGAATGGGGCGATAAGCCAACAATATTCTCCAATCGAACCATTCTATCCCCATTTTTTTATTTCTATTCTAATATATTTGGCAGTGACTTTTCCATGGGGATGTTCGTCCTTTCATTGCATTCGGTCTTCATCTTTGATCGGCTCAGTCGACAATGAATTAATGATTGCATGCACAAAAATCAAGTCTTTTGCTCTGCTCCCCTGCTCTTGTCTCGGTTGCTCTTTCTCTCCTCTCGCCAGCCTCCAATGTAACTGTGCCGGTTGGTACTACAGCAGCAGCAATATTTCTGCTTTGGAAAATAATGAAGAGCTTGAAGCACGTTCGTCGGGTGTGAGGGTGGATGGAACGGCACAACCTTGTTCTTGACGGCTCTCTTCTGTAATGGTTGTTCCATCTCTTTGAGGCATCAATTTGTTCTAATTTGAGGCATAGATCGGGATGACTGCGCGCAGTAACTCCAATTGAACCAGGCTTCGCCTGACGTATTGCTTGATTTCATCGAATAGAATTTTATGTTGGTAATGGTGATTGGGTAGCTTGGATGGTGGACGCGTCTTTGCTACTAGTGCTGGTGGGGCAGAGATTTTCAGTGTAGGATTGTTCAACGAAGGTGGGTGGGCGACTTTTCGTAGATGCCGCCCAGATGGGCGAGGAATTCAGTGGTGGAAGCGAAGAAATGAGGACGTCGAGGGGGATCTTATGTGACGATAGACATGGATGGCTGTGGCTGATGCTATTCTTCTTCTCTGTCTTCATTTGGTGAGGCAGCAGGCAGCCCAAAATCTTTACAATGATGTCACCATCAAAAACGACACTCGGAGTAACGAACGGCTTTGGCAAGTGCAGAGCAAAGCAAAGCTCTTTTTCTGTCATGCAGTACCTCTATATCTCTACATTCTCATGGACAGAATATAGTTGCATCAGTCGAAATGCAGAGAAAGCAAAGCAATTCAGTGCCGTCGAGTATACAATTACAATGAGAAGATGAAGGTGGTATACGTATGTGGAAATACTTCCTGGTTTGTCGCTATCAGCTTCTTTGAACTCACACTCACACTAAAGCATTTATTAGATCTATATCTCTATTCAGACCGAGATTGATTCAGCCAATACAATAAAATCTGTCTCGCTTTGTCACTAATATCGACTTCGCCAAACTCTTTTTTTCTTGCTTTTCTGTCACTTTTCCTTCGCAGTTGCTCCAGGTAGAGGTGTGTTGAATCGACGGATCCTCTTGGATATGTATTATCCCCTAATTTGTCTCTCGCGGCACAGAGCCATCGACTTAGCATAGTACCTTCAGTAGTAGCTGGATCAAATATGATCATTTCCATTGCTGCATCATCTTCTTCGGCTTGCGAATCAGTCTCTTCGTCACTGCTAACGTTCTCGGGTCGCATGGTTTTGTGTAATGCACTGACTCGGCTCGATTTGTGCGTCTTCTTCGTGCAATCATTGCAAATTGTGTAGAACAGTGCATGTTTGCGAAAGAACGCTTTCCACAAATCCGGAGAACACTCTTCGGGCCCATAATTGTCTTCGAAGAGATGTATTAGATTGTCGATCGCCGATGTGCTGTAATCGCCCTCCCATGCCAAGCCTACAGTCAAGCTTTCGTAACTGCACGTTTGATAGCATGAATGGCAATGATCATCTTTCCGCTTATCAATTATTCCAGATATTGTGCTTGTGAATACACGTCTTTTCCGCGCCTTCTGAAGCCATATTTGTGCAATCAGCAGCCGACTACCATCTAGTGGCGTACGCTCCCATTGCCTCCTCATCTCAAATTCATCATCAGATGAGTCGTCGCTGCTAACGTCTGCATCACCAGGTCGTCGCTTACCCTCGCCAACTGTTTGCAAGTCTGAATACACATCTCGAATGTAGTCAATAAGAGGTCGATTATCTGGGCCGGTGCTCTGCAACGATCGAGGTGTTACGAGCTGGATGAGATGCTGCAATATCCAGAGACGATTCTTGTCTATGAATTTGCGCCTGAACGAGTCACTGTTGAGAGCCATTAGATCGTGTCTCTCTTCTTCAAGATCTTCTTGTCTTCCTTCTCCGATAGCAAGTTTAGCAGCGATGACATCGTCCATGACGCCCTTTCCTTCGGCTACTCGCCATATCCCATTCCAGCAAATGACGTCAACTTTGTTATTTGATATCAAGATGCACATCCGGGCTATCGACTCACTCAAGAGAATGACAATAGCAACAACCAAGGGAAAGACTGGGTCGGCGAGAAAGTTGTACCTCTTTCGAAGGCAAATAGTCAAACCGAGCATGTTCGTACCAAATCCAATAGAGATCAATGTTAGGATGAAGTAATACTGCGAAGAGAAGCAGAGCAGATCCATATTTTGCAGAGACCTTGAAACACTGTCATCCTTTTGAGAGAGAAGATTCCACATATTCGCCCGATTTTCGAATCGCCACCGCTGGAATGAGAGGTAGTCGTGCATCCTCCATCCGTAAAGAAGCTCTTGACTACTCAAAACTAATGAATCCACAAGTGACATCCACGGTATCATATAAAATGAAAACGAGCAGTAATAAAGCAGATCGTGCTGGTTGATGTTGTATCGAGATGCCATTTCTGTCTCGCGATACAGCAATATCAGCAGCAGGCACATGAAAGGCAGCAACATGCCTCCAGTCTTCTCCATACTGTAGATAGACAGCGAGTCCAACAGGGGCTCAATGCCTTCAGTGCGGAGCTCGATCTCTTCGTTCACGCTCTTAAATTCCAGTTCTCGCTGCTTCTTTGCTTCTATCGTCAGTCCTCTATTATTGACAGCCCTACTAACCAAAATCTTCCAACGTGGCCAAAGAACAGTAATAGTCTTGATCAGTGGATACAATAGCAAGCGTTGGAATACATTGAGCGCAACCTCCAACAGAAATACTAGCGTGAAGTCCACAAAGTTATGTGCGCCACATGTGATAAGCATCTCTGCCATTTGAATTGAGACCAATAATGGTGCAGCCAATAGCCGATCTCCCATGATGGAAGACAAAATCAAATCCAAAAGGATTTGCATCATCTGAAACAAGACTTTGAAACGAAACAAATTGTTCTTGAACGTCTCAGAATAGGAGAATTCCCACACACACATCAGAATGGCCTCAATAACGAGGCTAATCCACAAGAAATGTGACCGTTTCGACGTCAAGGATCCTTCGCTTTGCCCTTGGGGAGTACTTCCACCTGTTTTGTTTGGGATGAGAACTTGCGTCGTGCGGTAAAGGGTGAAGAAACCCAGCACGACGAGAGCCGAGCCAAGTCTGCACATTGAATTATGCACTTCTGTCTTGGCATCAATTTTTCCTTTGTCTGACCAAGCTCCTCGCATACCTTCAAACCAAGATGATGAATCACTAAACCATGAATGGATTGTCAGAACGACAGCCGTATAAGGAATTATAGCCAACAGCAAACCCTCCAACTGTGGTCTAGAAATAAGCTGAAGCAAGGACATTCCCATAAATCGTGGTGGATGTCGAAGCTTAGTCAAAATCCGATTTGTTCCGTAGACGAATCCTCCGATGCTGCATATGACCAAAGCGATCAAAGTGTAGAAAACGAAGTAGATGCCCTGATTGAATTCAAATCGATTGAGCAAGTCGAACCATGGCAAAGGATAGTAATGAATCTCGAGATTGTAACTTTGTGACTTTATCACTCCATTGATATCGATATCACAAGGAAGAATTCCTCTTTCATTCATCATATCAAGAATGTCATGACTTCCTCCAAAATGCCGTGGTGCTTGTGTGGTGCAAAGATCACTAAAGAATAAGTTAGCCTCGACGAAGCGCTTTCTTTCCTTTGTAACTTGATAGTATTTGAGCTCCAGTTCGACATGCTTGGGGATGGCATGCCGATGTCCTGCCAAATCCTTGTCAACAGAAACTGGAATGGCATCATACGAATTCCTCAATGAGTCCAATGCTCTCGTCCTACCCCACTTCTCGTTGTCACTTACTGGAGAGAAATCTTGCGCAGACACTGGATCTCTCGTCTGGAGATGAAAGGAGAAATCAGAAAAATTGGATATGATAAAGTCAGCATGTATTCAACAGAATGTCAAATATCTGGAGGCAGGAGAAGGAGACAGAACTTACGATGTAAAACAATTTGGATTTGGGGGAGGCTTCAAACCAACGCAGATTACTCCTTGTCTCGGTCACCTTCTCTTCGTAGGTACATTTGAGTATGATGCCGAGACATGCATCGCTAATGGGATTCTTACCCCAAAATGAATATTCTCTTGTGGGTACTGTCTTGTCGCGATCAACTGTTTGACAATCTGGGTGCTCCTCCAGCAGTCGACTCAAACTGATATGACTGTCATAACCATCACAATTCGATAGAAATGGAAGATAAGGCAGGGCGATGAAGTCATGTGACCAGCGGCTATCATGGCTTACAAGATGAAAAGGATCCATGGTGGTGTCTGACAACACTGTCACGTCTCCAATACTTTGAAAATTTGGAGATCCGATGGAATGATTGCTCGGTCTGTCCAGAAGAAGACGGCTCTCGATATCATTGTCTGTACTGAACGGTAGATTGAGAGGCAAATCTAAATCCAAATTGTCAAAGGTTGATTTCTCGACGATTGACAACCACATCCCTCCGATAGATTCGTCTGTAAACCGTTTCGGATAGTGTATTCGCAGAGACGATTTATCCATTGTACCAAAGTAGTCATTAAACTCTGCATAGTATCTCCCATGGAGCAATTCGATTGCAATGCTAACATCCACCGTCTCAAGAGCTGAAATTGTTATTTGGATTGGTTGATGCTTGTCATCGGGATAGCCTGATGCTGATACATTGTGCGACGAATGAAAGAAATGGGGCATCGGGTGACTTCTACATTCACAGCAACCATCATTTTGAATCCAGGGCTGACTGTGTCCAGGCTTTTGGAGATTCCCTGTTTCACTAGGTGACTGCCATGTGTTGAAAAGTTCAAGAGGGTTGTTGTGGCGTATATTCTCTTGCATGGTGGTACTCATGAGAAGTTGACCTAATGGCTGCGCAACAGGTGGAACATAGTCATTGTCCGACTCGAAAATTCCTATCAGTTTGTCGCGTATGATGTCCTCGATGAGCGGGTTAGACGTACACACAGATTGTACTTCGTCACAAGAATCAATACCACGTAGTTCGGGCACAGAGGAACAGCAAAGCTTATCTCGCCATTGTGAGTACACTTCCCAGCGATGAACATCAGCACAATCATAAATAGCCGACAGCTTCCCATTCGGCAATGAATCCTGGCATAGTCGACGGAAAGTGAGAAAGTTCCACTCAGAATGGGAGCAAAAATAAGGACGTGATAGGCATGTTTGGATGTCTGGTTCGGAAAATATCAGAACCTGCTGATTCCTTGAGCTGGCATCGGTCTCATTCAATATCTTCTGGCACTTCTCGACGTCTTCGGATGTTCCATCGGCAAGAAGGCACACCATCTTTCTATTATCCTTCAAGCACTGATTGAGATGTTCATATTGTTTGGTAACAGGTGGATCAAGGCAAGAAGATGTTTCAGTAGAGCATTGATAACGAAGAGGACACGGCTTACATCCGTCATATACCGATATACGATAATGTTCACCATACGTCAAATTGTTTGGAAGCATTGATTGATCGATGGTCAAAACTGCAACATCATATGGCTCTAGATGCAGAGAAGGTGAATCGTCTACAGTGCCTTCCAGTGTTGGTGGCGAAGTCGTACTTGATAACACAGTTGGTGAAATACGATGGAGGACTTCATCTTTCGTTGATATACACTCTTCGATTGAAGTAGCGCCCTCTCCATTAGTAACGGTCCCATTCGGACACTTGAGTAAGTCTTGGCATTCGCACCAATCCAAAGAGCCCGAAAATTCAAACGAATTGGAAGCAGTAGAATTGCTTTGCCAGTCGACAACTTCGATCGACTTCGTAGAAGTTTCATTCGTCGCTTGCAAATAAACCAAATGTTCAAGATTCTGTCCAAATTGTTCGATGAGCTGGATTGATGCGTGGAGGTCGTATACAAATGGATCAATGTTGTCTCGGGATCCTGCTTGTAGCTGCTCATGCTCTTGCCCGTATTCCTCTCTGATTTGCCGTTTGAGTTCAGAATAAGTTCTGAATGCAGTAAAGTTTGTGCTTGTGAACTGCAAAGAAATACCGCTAGAGTAATCGACGTGCTCATTACTTTCGTGGGGGATGCGGCCCTCCACCAAGCTGATGAGATTTACCGAGTCGCTGAATGTACAAGTTTGACCTTCTCCGTAATTCAATCCATACGGCTGCATTGAAGGATCCATTTTAATAGCCAAATGCTGGTCGAGATGCACACGTGAATCAGGGTACCAAAAATCACGCTTTCCCCTACCAAGTGACGGTATGCTTGCATCAGCTAACCCCAGATCGTCAAGCGGCAATCCTGACGTGCATTTCCAGAAGCGATAGACAGTTGCAAGAGTGAAGAATTGAGAATAACAGTCGCATTCCTTACGTCTCATGGCCTCGTCAACGTAAAATGATTTGTCGTCACGAGCACACATTTCCTCAAATTCAGTAGCCTCAATTATAGCAGTAGGGACTCTCTCCTTGCCATCGAGATACTCAATACTATTTTCATTCTGAACGTCTTTCACTGTCGCCTTGAAGCGCTGCTGCAAACTTGGCAGAGTTGCAGCTTTACAGTTTGTGTCATTGCTGCTGAACAAGGCAAAACTATCACCTCCAACATAATAGGCATTAGTGGATGAAGTGCTTTCATGCTCGCCGGCAAGCATTCGAAGCATTGCATCGTCGGCAAGTGTGCCAAGGATTGCTATGTACAACAAACAGAGATTTTAGTTGAGAGGAGGTGAGTGAATATTGCGAACCCTTTCAAGAGGCATATGTGCATAAGACAAACATGAAAACTTACGATTGGCAGTCCCAGTTGGACAAAAGTAATTCTCTGGGCAAGGCTTCAATTTGTCCTTCGTGCCCGTGCCTGCATTGCAGTAATATCCCTCTCGACAGAGTTGCTTGAGCTGATTTGATGGAGCGTAAAGCTTAGTATCAGGCGTGGTTGCTGCATCACACACATAACCGGCGGCACAAGGATACTTTCGCCCTTCATCTAGTGAAGTTTTCTCATCACAAACGAAGCCATTGTCACAAGCCTTCGCCTCAGACACAGCAGTTCTTCCCTCTGCGCAGATAAGATCAGCCTCACAGGTCCCAGAGTAAAATTGATCATGCGCCAAATAGATGGCCCGCTCCTGAAACGTGTTGATATTGCAGCATTCGCCTTCTGCATGAAGCTGATAAGTCTTATCAATATAGCACTTGAGGTCTTGGTCGTAGACGCCACATTTCTCGATGTCATACCCCCCTTCGTAATCGTGAGCTGCATCTGTATAAACAACTTGGTGAAAATCATCCTTCACTAGTGTAGAGTTCATCAGTTTGATACCTTTGGTGCAATTGAAGTTTGAATCGTAAATGCGAGCTTTTGGCAGATCAATGAAACCGTTCCCTTCTCCTCTGAAGTAGCCATATCTAAGGCTGAAATCAAATCCTTCAGGGGGAGCAACTGCAAAAATTTGTGTCTTTAATAGACTTGATCCGTAGCCTTGACTAAAGCACCAAACAGCAAGAAGAACAAACAACATTAGCATTAGAAGCTTCATCAAAGAAAGGGCAAGCACTTGGTATTTTTGACTCTTACTGAGGAAATCCGGTTTGAATATCGAACTGTGGGCCATAATAGCTTGCCATCCTCTGATAAACATAACTTCCAAGAGGCTGGGAGTTTTTGTAGCATTTGGCAACGCTTTGATATTTGAGCGAATGCGTATCGGACGGTCGAAAATGAGGACCACGACCCAAAATATCGATATACGGGGGGATTAGTTCACCGAAGAAGAACTCATGATCCCTAAAATGATGTTTACTGTCTGTATTCAGAGCGAGGCATTCATCAATTGTAAACGGAGGTGGCCTTGCACTGCTCGGGAAATTGTACTCCAACGCTGGAATCCCCTTAAAGTTTACAATAGGTTCGTAGGGCTGAGGCAGATCTGAGAAGCTGCATGGATTCGTCATTCCGTCCAGCGGACAAACAGTTCCAGGAGGACAACGCGTACATTCTCCTTTTTCTCTCAGTTGCCAATTCTTTGACCAAGTACCTTGGCTGCATGGAACACAATCATAGCCATCTTCGTCATTTGAGGACCGATATGTGCCTGGTGGACATTCCTCGGCACGGAACAGTCCCTCTATATCGCAAGATGTACCAGGAGGACATTCGTAGCATTGCCTGTTTTCAATGGTAGGAGCATAGAAGCCCGGTAAACAAGCAGTTGCCTCTTTCAGCCCAGGATGCTCCGCAAAGGAGCCCTTTTGTGTGGGTCTCGGAACCGCTGTACCTTTTGGGCAAACGAATCCTGGCGGACAAGCACCAGAGCCCTGCAATGGAGATGACGAGATGAGATAAATGCGAGAAGATTAGCGATAGGCCACACGTTTGTTTTTGTGAAGAGACAATGTGTGGATGATACTCACTTTAGGTGATGTGGAAGCAGCTTCACAGAAAAATCCCGGTGAACAAGGCTGGGCAAATCCTAGCACACCCTCTCGTACCTCGTTGGATCCCGTGCCGACGAAGCAGTATGTTCCTGGAGTACACGCGTACGGTCGAAGTGTCGTATCGTTTCGAAATGGATCTGAAGTCTTGGTAAAATTTTGACAGTAAAACCCTGCCGGGCACAACAAATTCGGTCGAGTCAATCCATCGTTCGAGCAAACGTAGCCTGGATCGCATGGCAGTGGATCTCTCAAGCCGTATCTTGGACAATAAGTCCCAATTGGACACGTAGAGCATTCCGTCTGACCCACCATTGAGTTGAATTGACCAGGCTCGCAAGGTGAAGGTTCCAAGACATCAGCATGAGGGCAATACGTTGCAACAGGGCACGGCTTTGCCACACCAAAGCGGCAATAATGTCCCTCTTTGCACGAGCCAACCCCGCGATTGCTGCTTGCGCCAGCAGGGCAGTGTGCACCATCCGAACAAGTTTTTGGTGACGATGGCAATGTTGAAGTGATATTTGTGGAAGTACCCGGGCCACAATAACTTCCTTCGATGCACAACTTGGGTCGCTTCAAGGCAAAGCCAGTTGAGGAGTAATCGAAAGATTTATCAAACACTTCAAAGCTGTCAACATCGTTGAATAAAAGGCATGATGTGTCAAGGCAAAATTTCCCTCTGATTGGAAGAATATCAGCATCGTCGTCTAATGGCATCAAATGTCGTTCAGCCCAGATTGATGCAGGGAAATCCGATACCTGGAGTCCAAAATCATCAGTGGAATTATCGATGCATGTGTCGAGACTTGAAAACGAAGGATCGCTGGACATGCAAGATCCATCCATCGTCGCCGTACCTCTATCACACCAATACCCAGCTGGACACGGTTTGGCCTTTGCCATTCCTTTCTCGTCGCATACTATGAATCAGAAAGGTCGGTGAATAGAGTAAGAGAATAATCATTCGGCTTGCGTTACATGTTCAAGGTTCACTATAATCAAGCATGATAACTTACCATAGCCAGCCGCACAAATACGAGGAACCGTCATTCCAAATTCAGAACAAACGTACCCAATTGGACAAGAGATGCAATTGCTTTGACCCATAGATGATTGATACGTCCCAGGAGTGCAGAGGGTGAAATTTGTTGCACTGCTGGCACAATAGGTCCCTCTTGGACAAGTGAGTAAGGTCTCATCACCTTCCACGCCCGCTTCGTAAGTCCCTTCAGCAATCAACGACGAATAAGTGTAATATCCTCCGTGCGCTAAATCGACTGCATTGTTTGATACGAAAAAAGGCACAGTCTTCTTTGCTCGAGTGCTTCTGTAGCCACTTCCAATTATGGATGGAGAAAAACAAAGGACGGCATCTCTCGATAGAAAGTAAGCTTTGGTACTTTCTTGTCCGAATTGGCACGAGAGTTGTGTATTATTGACTGTACAAGTGAAGAGCCGCATATGAAACAACACAAGAGTTAGCTGGAGCTCATACATGTTGCAGACAAACAACAACTGATCTTACCAAAATGTGACCCCTCAATAAAGACAGGTGTCCCTCCATTGCTCGGGCCTTCCTCGCGCGAAAGTGTGTGTACCTGAATATCCTTTTGGTACAAGAAAGAGAAGCCGGCATTTGTAAAGTCATGCCCATTGTTTGCCACTTCAAATGAAACTAGCTTGCCCAAGTACTGCGGATGAAAGTGGGATGATGGGAATACCTCATTTGAGGAAGTACCATTGTGTGTCTGGTCTGGCAACTCGATCCACGATAGCTCTGAATCATGGATAGGAGGACTGAGGCAATGTATTTCAGAGCTGCGATGAAAGATAGCGGGAACTACCACCGAGCCGAAACGACAAAGCAAGGACGTTGTATTGACAAAGTTCTCTCCAAAGACCCGAACGTTTGTACCTGCAGTTCTCGATGGACCAGATACTGGATTGATGCCATCGACGCGTAATACATTGTGGAAATGGAAAGAGCTTCTGAACTCTTCGTAGTCTTGTCCATTTTGCGTGACCGAGACAGAGTAAAGTCCCGCAGCATGCTGAGGCGTCGTGCAGCTCACTTCTCGAGGATTGACAAACAATGCAGGCACAACTTTTGCTCCAAACATACAAGAGAGTCTTTCATCTGGGAAGAAGGTGCCTCCTTGAATCATTATGTCAGTTCCACCAGTAGTTTCAGCCGAGTTTGGTGTTACATGCGTGATCTCAATTGGGTCATGATAGTAGAAAGTGCCTGCTGTTTTCGTCCACCCAGATTCAATCCATTGTTTTGTGCCCTCGCTTCCAATAATAGATACGGACACAAGCTGTGGTTCCATCGCCGCTGGTACCGCACAAGTAATCTCCGCCATTCCATACGACAATACTGGACTCGCTGTTCCATTGATAAAAGATACACGGCTACCCCAAAATAAGCAGGATTGGGCAGAGTCCCTCGAGAAATTATCACCAGTCACTTTGATTTTGGTGCCTCCATAGGTGCTGCCGTGAGCGGGGAGTACGTTTCGAACGATGGGTATTGCATTGTATTCAAAGTGAGTGTTTCTCTTTGAAAAGTCAGCGCCACGATTAATCGATACCGAAAGCTCCACAGAGCCACCGTAATTCAAATCAGCCCCCTTTACTATTTCTGTGACAAGAGCATTATACTCCTCTGAAACGGCCGAATCTTTCGTAGGAGTCCCCCTTACATTATCTCGATTAATGATGAGCTGGGGCAGATCTCCAGCGAAGTAAGTCGAATACGATATCATTTCGTCATCGTGTATTGACGGAGAGAGCTCCTGCTGCACGAAACGAATGTAGAAGTTGCGATTTACCCCCAAAATACCCGACCGAACAGGGACTTTGTACCTACGAACGTGAGAACTCTCAGTAATTGTGACGTCTACGTCACTCACCAAAGATAGTTCCTCGAGGGCAGCTTCAATCTCCGCTGCGGTGGCAAAAACACTGATTCGATTGGTTGAGTGCCTGCATGTCCTGCACGAGTCTCCCTTTGATGGATATTGCAGGGAAAAGTCCCCATCCAAAGTAGTAGCTGAATCTGCAACGTGAGTGACTACAACTTGGGGCTCAGAAGTGCACACTCGCGATCCATCACTATCCTCACAATAAAACAGATCGACGTACAGATCATTCTCAAGGGTGTCTCCCATGATGTCGAGAAAATAATACTCAGACCGGTATTTCTCAACAACAATGCTGCCACTTCCCAAATTGTGAATTGATTCCATCACTTCCTCAGCACTCGCACCGAATATTAGCTCTTCACCTTCGCCTCCAGCAATCGTAATCCTAAACCTACTGACATTTGCTGATACATCAACTTTGTAAACAGCGTGAGATGCTCCTTTTTTGCTCTCGACTATGTTAATGGATGCATTGCTCCCTTCAAGGGGTGATGTGTCGGCAATCAGCAGGGGTATATCTCCAGAATTTTTGAGACTATCAAATGTCACATGCCATTGGAATGCTTCATCATTGTCAGTAGCTCCATTTGAATCGAGAGTGACGGAGGAGTCGACGAAGACTCTATCGATGCCATTAAGTTCCTCCAAGATCAGCTTCATTTCCTCATTGGTAGAGTTATACGGGATAGGTCTCGTCTCTTCAACGGAGCCGTTATCAAAGAAGGACAACTTGAAATGGCCACCGAGCCTCTGTGTTCCCATCTGCGACAAATTGCACGAGACAGATGCATTAGTACCTTTCAGTTTGACCGCTCCTCCACCAGTGTCGACAACATGTAATGTTTCCCCACCATACGTGAAAGTCTTGGGTAATACAATGTCCCATTTGAATGTACTTTGACTGGAAGTCGTCGCAGTCCTATTTACATAAAAGCCCCCCGGTAAAAGGTCGCTCAGGGCATCCTCCATCCCCTCATCGGATTCATTAAAATGAAGCCATCGTGTGTGACGTGTCAATGGGTATTCAATCGATCCACCTGGTGCCACCAGTCGAAATCCCCTACCCAACTCATCATCAGAAAGATCTTCTCCAAATGTCTGACAAGTGTGCACTTCGTGGTAGTCATCGACAGTTGCAGAAATAGTTTGAATCTCGGGACTGTTTGCCATGGAGAACACGCTCACACGCTGTACTTCGTCGACCCAACCAAATATCGGACTAACACAGGATACTTCATTCTCGTCGTGATAAGTTGCAATGACATCCTTTTCATCAAATCGACAAATTATCTCATCACGATTTTGGAACGGTCCGCCGTGTACTTTGATGAGAGTGCCTCCAGTGACAGGTCCGGAAGCAGGACGAAGAGACTTTATGACCACGTCAGTGTCATATTGAAAAATAACTCCAATATCGGTGAATGAGTCAACGTCCCCTGCCATGGAAATATCCACTTTGATCGAGGAAGCAAATCCGGTCGATGAACTTGGGGGAGAGGTACAAACGATGTATCCCGAATTCCAATTCACCTCAATGGCTGGGAAAGTTTCATTCCCAAATCTGCACAGGGGCAATTGATCACTACTACTTGAAGATGTCTCAGTGTTGATGATTCCACTCACTTTCACCCTCGTCCCACCCGATTGTGGCCCATGATTTGGCTGCAGCAAGAGATCCTTTTGTGGCACCAGTGGATCATTCTCCAAACAGATTTCATCATCATCTTCTTCTGTCCAATCCACCAGTGGATAAGCATAATCATCATCATCAGCAGTAGCAGGAGAACAGGAAATATTGAATGATCCATAAACATTCGCTCTAAACGCCTTTCCATCCACCACACAAAGTGGATCAACGTACGGACTCAAAAAAGAAAAAGGCTGCACTTGATACCTCGTACTATCATTGTAATGAAGTGTGTAATTGTTGTAGGCATCCTCTACAGATAGCGGATGTAACTCATCATCAATTTCGACGAGGGGGGCATGGTTGAATGAGATCCAGGTTTTGTCGGAGACGATTATGATCGTACGTGTTTTGTTGATTGCATCTTCATTGTTTGCTGCTAGAGTGAGGTCAGCAGTTGTCGTCGACCAAATTATTATTGGTAGGATGGCTGAAAGAAGGAATCGCATCGTTTCAGCGTCGTCGTTGGTGGTGCGGTGGCATTTTGTTGGATCTTTGGCATTTTCATTTAAAATTTTAAATCGATAATTTTGTCTCCTCTATCGTCGTAAAAGCTCTTTTGATCTAACGCTGCCGCAGAGACCCTCGTACGTGAAAGAAGCATGACGACGAAAGATATTCATTGATGACATTATATTCATTGACTCATCAGATGAAACGATGCGGTAGCCAAACTTTCTCCAGACTACTATGAACATCTATTCTCGAGACGCCACACACAATACTACAGAAAAGGAGCAGGATAATTATGCTCTCATTGTGACTATCGTGTGGCCGAAAATCAAGGCGTTATCATCTTTTTTCTGTCTCGACGTGTGCAGTGTACACATCAAAACCGCAGCTGCGCTTTTGACCACATCTCGTGGCCATTATTTGATGATGAACTATCGACACTTTTCATTGGAGCTTCAACATAGAGGTATGTAAAATAATATGATGTACCATAAGTATGCTCTCTTGTTTCAATGTGTTCTGGCTCCAGTTTGAGTTTGAAGGTTGACGGATGGAGTAGTGAGATTTGCAAGTTGCTGCTGCGCATGCAGAAAGCATCAGTGAGGATGGTATGGTATTACTGTACCGTACCTGCAAATAATGAGTGTTTGTGCATGTCATAACTCTTTTCTCATGTCATAACAGACATGATATGATGGTAAACTGCACCAGAAACAGCTTCCAGCGTATGTATGTACTTACCCGTTCTCTGGCGGAATGCTCTTGAACTTCTTTTTGATGGCACCAAGTTAATTAATAATAATGCCCCCGATCTATAGTTGAAGTGTTATGGCAAGCTCCAAAAATATATATGTACATAACATATACCCGCTGACCCACCTGATGCTACTGCTATGCTGATGCCTTTAACAGGACTTATCAACAGCACTTCAGAGGTAGTGTCATGTCGATGTCGGTACCAGTGCGCCTAAATTGATGGTGAAATCTACATCCGCAACACATTCGCACATGAAGGCTCTATTACTTTGTAATACACATCGATTTAGGGCTGCTGGCGGAGAAACTGATGTTGTGATGATTATTGACTAGGAGTACAAGCAGAGCAGAGCATCGCGACGAGACCAAGGCTATTTTGATCATTGACAGCAGCATCATCGGAAAAATTCTCATGCTCATGCTATCTATGGACGGCACACCAAGAGTAAATAAGCAACATGCAGCTAATTTTGAGCATTGATTAGGAGAGAGCTGCATAATGCTCGATGTATTAGATGTTGTGACCATGACGACGAAGAAAGGGAAGAGATGATAATGATAATACCATTGTGGCCCTCTTGATCAGCGGAAAAAGAATTGCAATTACTTGCCCATATGTATCTTTTCGACCAACGATGAGGCCGAGGCCTAGGCCTAGGCTGATGCTTCTGCTTCTACAAGGGATCTTCTGTTTCTGTTTAGTTGCAACATCAACTTTTTTTATACTTCAGGACATCTCTAAGACATCGATTTCAGAGGATTTGGGGTCTGTTGAGAGCAACTCGTCAGTAGATGACGTATCTCGGCAAGAAAACGATTCCAGAGACACACAGATCAGAGAAGCTGATCACGCGATTGTGCTGGTCCTCGACATTTTCTATAGTCTACATTTCAATAATTCTTGCACGAATATTATCTACTTCTTCTTCTTACTTTAACTTAACTTTCAAAGCTTAACATATACACAACTCTTCACAAACTCAGAGGATACAAGTGAGCTCAAGTCCGGGAGGGAGTTAAGGGTAAGGGGGAGGGGTAGGCGGCAAGGTAGGTGGCGAGACAGTCTGCTTGGTAGGTGGCAAGGTAGGTGCCGAGACAGCCTGCTCACCCTGTTGGACTGCTCGATGGAGATGCTCATGGACTGCCTGTTGAACTGCTTGTTGGTGATTTAGTTGGACTGTTTGATGGAGACGCTGTGGCAATTTAGTTGGACTGTTCGATGGGGACGTTGTCGGACTGCTTGATGGAGACGCTGTTGGGCTGCTTGTTGGCGATGCTGTTGGACTGCTCGATGGAGACGCTGTTGGACTGCTTGATGGAGACGCTGTTGGACTGCTTGAAGGCGATGCTGTGGTAGGCTGAGAGGTAGCCTTTGTCACCTTCGACTTTGTCACCTTCGACTTTGTCACCTTCGACTTTGTCACCTTCGACTTTGTCACCTTCGACTTTGTCACCTTCGACTTTGTCAC
>Ga0209652_1001966_pt1 | contig 16331 bp, 12 predicted proteins | sample SaaInl74LU_5_DNA_FD_184641 | JGI IMG/M metagenome (GOLD analysis project Ga0209652, IMG submission 184641) | Marine microbial communities from expanding oxygen minimum zones in the Saanich Inlet - ESP_74LU_5_DNA (SPAdes) (version 2) | ecosystem: Environmental > Aquatic > Marine > Intertidal zone...
CATTGCCATTGCCACCGTCATTTTGCCGGCGCTTTCAACCCACCGCGCCCGGGCCGAAAGCGACGCCTTTGGCGCCACGCTCGACTGGGCAATTCGCTTGGTATTGCTGATTGCCGCGCCGGCGATGGTGGCACTGCTACTGCTCGCGGGCCCCATCCTCACCACGTTGTTCCAGTACGGTGAGTTTGCTCCAAGTGATGTCGTCAAAGCGACTTACAGCTTGCGCGCCTACACACTGGGGCTTGGTGCCTTTATGTTGATCAAAGTACTGGCACCGGGGTTCTACGCCCGTAAGGATATGAAAACGCCGGTCAAAATTGGCGTCATCGCCATGGTCGCCAATATGGTGTTAAACCCGCTGTTGATCTTTCCGTTGCTGTGGCAGTTCAATTTGGGGCATGTGGGCCTAGCCTTAGCCACCAGTTTGGCGGCTTGGCTCAATGCGAGTTTGTTGTATCGCGGCCTGCGTCGCGACGGCGTGCTGCAACCCAGCGCTGCCTGGCGAGGCTTTAGCCTGCAATTGTTGTTGGCTGTGACGGCTATGGGCGCAGTGCTGTTTGCGCTAACTCCCGGGTTGTCGGTTTGGAGCGATTGGGCTTGGTTGCAGCGCGGCCTCGCATTGGCGGCGATTTGTTGCGCCGGCGGTGGTATTTACGTGCTCACTCTGGTATTGGCCGGTATGCGATTGTCGGTATTACGGGGCCCCAGACAGGCATAATTCGGGCCCCAGAGCCAAGGCTTTTCTATATACTCTCGGGTCTAATCATTATCGACAGACGCCCATTCATGGAACTGATTCGCGGTTTGCACAATTTGCGCCCGAAACACCGCGGTTGCGCGGTGACTGTCGGTGCCTTCGATGGTGTGCATCGCGGGCATCAAGCGGTATTGGGTCATTTGCAGGCCGAGGCCCGGGCGCGCGCTTTGCCAGCCACGGTGATTACCTTTGAGCCCTTGCCTCGCGAGTACTTTAAGCCGGTGGAAGCGCCGCCGCGGATTACCAATTTTCGTGAGCGGGCGCTGGCCTTGGCCGGCCTGGGTATCGACCGCCTGCTGTGTATTAGTTTCGACGAAGTGCTGCGCAGCATGAGTGCCCAAGAGTTTCTTGAGCAGGTTTTTGTTGAAGGACTTGGCGCACGCTATATTTTGTTGGGCGATGATTTTCGGTTTGGCCACAGCCGCGAAGGTGACCTGCAATATGTGCTTGAGCAGTCGGGTCGTTGGGGCTATGAGACGCAGTCGATTCCGACTTTTGAGTTCGACGGTGTGCGCATTAGCAGTACACGGTTACGCGAGGCGCTAGCCGCCGGTGATTTTGTATTGGCCGCCCAGTTATTGGGGCGTCCGTTTACCATGCAGGGACGTGTCGAATACGGTAAGCAGTTGGGTCGCCAGCTTGGTGCGCCCACCGCTAACGTCAAGCTGCATCGGCTGCGCTCGCCACTGTCGGGCGTGTTCGCCGTGCGGGTGACAGGTCCCGGCCTCGACGCTGCCCACGCGGTGGCCAACGTGGGGGTGCGGCCCACGGTAGATGACGGCATTATTGCGAACCTTGAAGTGCACGTGCTCGACCGCAGTATCGACCTCTACGGCAAGCGCATTTCGGTAGAGTTTTTCCATAAGTTACGCGATGAAAAGAAGTTTGATTCCCTCGACGCTCTGCGCGCAGGCATCGCCCAAGATATGAACAATGCCCGCCAATGGTTGGCGGCTAACCCAGTGAATGAAAGCGGTTGAAAGCATGACGGATTACAAAAGCACATTGAACCTGCCCGAGACGGCATTCCCCATGAAGGCCAACTTGGCTCAGCGCGAGCCCGCGCGCATTAAGGCGTGGCAGGCGCAGGGGTTGTATCAGCAGCTGCGCGCTGCCGGTGAAGGTCGTCCAAAATTTATTCTGCACGATGGCCCGCCCTACGCCAACGGCGAGTTACACGTGGGTCATGCGGTCAACAAAATACTCAAAGACATCATTGTTAAAGCGAAGACTTTGTCGGGCTTCGACGCGCCTTATGTGCCTGGCTGGGATTGCCACGGTTTACCCATTGAGCTCAATGTGGAGAAAAAGGTTGGCAAGCCTGGGCACAAAGTCACCGCCGCGGAGTTTCGTCAGAAGTGCCGCGAGTACGCTGCAGGGCAGGTCGATGCGCAGCGTGCGGATTTCGTTCGTATGGGCGTACTCGGTGACTGGGATAATCCCTATCTGACGATGGATTTTGGTTTTGAAGCCAATATCGTGCGTACCCTAGGCCGCATTGTCGACAATGGCCATTTGCATAAAGGCTTTAAGCCGGTGCATTGGTGCTTGGATTGTGGCTCGGCGCTGGCCGAAGCCGAAGTCGAATACAAAGACAAAACCTCGTCTGCGGTTGATGTGGCGTTTGACGTGGTTGATCCAAGCGCCTTTGCGGCGGCTTTTGGTGCTGATTTTATCGGCCCCATGGCCGTGGCGATTTGGACCACAACGCCCTGGACATTAGCGGCCAACCGCGCGGTGAGTATCAACCCCGAGCTCGAATATATTTTACTGCGCGTGGGTGATCGCGCGGTGATGATAGCCGCTGCGCTGCTCGACACTTGTGTACAGCGCTTTGGCATTGAAAACCCAGAAATACTCGGCCGCGCTCAGGGCAGTGCGCTCGAAAATATGCGCCTTAGGCATCCTTTCGCGGAGCTGACAGTGCCGCTTATCCTCGGCGATCATGTCACGACCGAAGCCGGTACGGGCTGTGTACACACGGCCCCCGCACACGGGGTAGAAGACTTTGATGTCGGTCGTCGCTATGACATCGAGGTGTACAACCCGGTCGGCGGTAACGGCGTGTATTTACCCGATACGCCAGTTTTTGCGGGTAAGCATATTTTTAAAGCCAACGATGAAATCGTCGCCGAACTAGAAGCGCGAGGGTCTTTGTTGTGTCATCGACCTTTCGAGCATTCGTATCCGCATTGCTGGCGCCATAAAACGCCGATTATTTTCCGTGCAACGCCGCAGTGGTTTATCAGTATGCATAAAAACGGCTTACTGGATGCCGCTAAGGCGGCGGTTGACGAGGTGCAGTGGGTGCCGGACTGGGGTCGCGCCCGTATCGACGCGATGCTCGCGGACCGTCCCGACTGGTGTATTTCACGTCAGCGGACTTGGGGTGTACCCATTACTTTGTTCGTGCACAAACTCACTGGCGAGCTACACCCTAATACGGCCGCATTGATCGAACAGGTGGCCCAGCGTATCGAGCAGCAGGGTATTGACGCTTGGTTTGAGCTTGATGCGGCGGAACTGTTAGCCGATGAAGCAGCCGACTACGACAAGGTCACCGACACGCTGGATGTGTGGTTCGACTCGGGGGTTACCCATGCGTGTGTACTCCGTGCACGCGATGAATTGCAGTCGCCGGCGGATCTTTACCTTGAGGGCTCTGACCAGCACCGCGGCTGGTTCCAGTCATCGTTGTTGACCGGTATTGGCGCTTATGATGCGGCGCCTTATAAAGGCGTATTGACCCACGGGTTCACCGTCGACGGTGAAGGCCGCAAGATGTCGAAGTCGATCGGTAATATCATTCCCGCGAAAAAAGCCATGAATGACTTGGGTGCCGACATAATCCGTCTCTGGGTGTCAGCGGCAGATTATCGCAATGAAATTGCCGCGTCGGACGAGATATTCAAGCGCACCGGGGATGCCTATCGCCGCATTCGTAATACCGCACGTTTCTTATTGTCGAATTTAGCCGGCTTTGACCCCCGCGAACACGTGCTGCCGGCGGCAGATTTGCTACCCCTTGATCGCTGGATTTGTGCGCGGGCTAATCGCTTACAGAGTGAGATCAAAACCGCCTACGACGAATACCAGTTCCACACGGTCTATAGCAAAGTGCATCATTTCTGCAGTGGTGAGCTGGGCGGTTTTTATTTAGACGTCATCAAAGATCGTCAATACACCACCCGCGCTGATTCCCATGCGCGCCGCTCGGCGCAGACTGCGCTGTATCATTTGGCTGAAGCGCTGGTGCGTTGGATTGCCCCCATTCTCAGTTTTACCGCAGAAGAACTTTGGGAGAACCTCCCGGGCGAACACGACAGCTCGGTATTTTTGAGTCAGTGGTATACGGCATTACCGAGTGAAGAAGCGGCCGAGGCCATGGGCGATGCCTTTTGGAATACTTTGATTGATGTGCGCCAGGCGGTGAATAAATCCCTTGAAGGCAAGCGCGCAGCGGGTGAGTTAAAAGGCGCGCTGGACGCCAATGTCGTCTTGTATGCCGACGATGCGCTACTCGCGCAGCTGGCAGCGTTAGGTGACGAACTCCGCTTTGTACTGATCACTTCAGGTGCTGAGGTGCAGCCTATGGCCAATGCCGGTGCAGACGCGCTGACAACCGAGCGCGATGACTTGAAGGTCGCTATTGAAGTGGCCGCCGCCGAAAAGTGTGAGCGCTGCTGGCATAAGCGTGAGGATGTTGGCAGTCACGCGGTGCACCCGACGTTGTGTGGCCGTTGCGTGAGCAATGTCGATGGTGCGGGTGAAGTTCGGCATTATGCCTAATTCTGCTGTGACCGACCCCATGCCGAAATCAGCCGCCAGCAACACTCAGCAGATAGTGGTGGGATTTTGCTTGGCGGCGCTGGTCATTATGCTCGACCAATGGAGTAAATCATTGGCCAGCGCCATGCTGGAGTATCGTGTGCCGGTGGCGTTGACCAATTGGTTCGACCTCATGCTGGCACATAACAGCGGTGCCGCGTTTAGTTTTTTGGCCAATAGTGGTGGTTGGCAGCGCTGGTTTTTTGCCGCTATCGCTGTGTTGGTGAGCGTGGTGATTAGCGTGTGGTTGTGTCGTTTGCCGCCAAGACGCTGGCTGCTCACTTCAGCGCTGGGGTTGGTATTGGGCGGTGGTTTGGGTAACTTATGGGACCGTCTCGAGCACGGTTATGTTGTCGATTTCATCGCGCTTCATTATGGTAGCTGGTACTGGCCGGCATTTAATCTTGCCGACTCGGCGATCAGCTTGGGCGCCTGTTTGCTGATTATCGACAGTCTTAAAAATGCGTCGCAGGGGGCTCCCGCTGTGTCCGAATCCAAAGATGAGATGAGCGGCCGTTAACGAGCCCAATTCAGTTTTTAAAGGTAAATTTATGAGCCAAGTACCGATTAGTGAGCACACACGTGTGTTTCTTAATTTTTCTCTCGCGCTAGAAGATGGCTCCGAAGTTGACTCAAACTTTGGCGGTGCGCCGGTGAGTTTTGTCATTGGTGATGGCTCATTGTTACCGGGTTTTGAGCGGCAGTTATTTGGCTTGGTGGCCGGTAATGAAGGCGTATTTACCGTAAAGCCCGAAAATGCTTTTGGTCAGCCCAATGACAATAATATCCAGACCATCAAGCGCGAGCGCTTTGATGATGATATCGACCTCCGGCCTGGAATGATGTTTGCTTTTGCCGATGCCGCCGGTGGTGAGTTACCCGGCGTGGTGATTGAGTTTGACAGCAATGAAGTCACCATCGATTTCAATCATCCCTTGGCGGGACGCACGATTACCTTTACCGTTCGTATCGAAAAAGTCGAGCCAGCCGAGCTGCATTGATCTATGGATATTTTACTTGCTAACCCACGAGGTTTTTGTGCCGGTGTCGATCGCGCGATTGATATTGTAAATCGCGCTTTGGAGGTGTTCGGTCGCCCGATTTATGTGCGTCACGAAGTCGTCCACAACCGCTTTGTGGTTGAAGACTTGCGCAGTCGCGGTGCGGTGTTTGTCGAAGAACTACACGAAGTGCCCGACGATGCGATTGTGATTTTCAGTGCGCACGGGGTCTCTAAAGCGGTGCAGGCCGAGGCCGCGAGCCGCGGTTTGCGGGTTTTTGATGCCACTTGCCCACTGGTGACTAAAGTGCACGTTGAGGTCGCGGCGTTCAGTGAGCAAGGGCGCGAATGTGTGTTGATTGGCCATGCTGGGCACCCTGAAGTTGATGGCACCATGGGCCAATACAGCAGTAAAACAGGGGGTCGAATTTATTTGGTTGAGGACGAGGCCCAGGTTGCGACCCTCGAGGTGGCTGACCCCAGTCGCTTGTCTTATGTCACCCAAACGACATTGTCGGTAGACGACACTGCGCGGGTGATTGACGCACTACGCGCGCGTTTTCCTCAGATCGAAGGCCCGCGCAAAGACGATATTTGCTACGCCACCCAGAACCGCCAAGATGCGGTTAAAACGCTTGCCGAGACCAGTGATGTGGTTTTGGTGGTGGGCTCCCCCAATAGCTCAAACTCCAACCGTTTACGTGAGCTCGCTGAGCGCTGCGGTGCCCGTGCCTACCTGCTCGACGACGCCAGTATGCTGGATGCGACTTGGATCGCGGGCGCTAAAGCGGTCGGTGTGACCGCTGGGGCTTCGGCTCCGGAATTGTTGGTGCAGGGTGTGATTGACGCGCTGCGCGACATGGGCGCCGAGACGGTGATTTCACTCGAAGGTCAGCCTGAAAACATTACTTTTTCCCTACCTAAAGCGCTGCGTATTCCTGCCAAGCAACTTTAGTTGTCGGGCCATTAGCGTCACTTTCGCTCATCCGCGGCCACTGTGCTTGTGTTGGTGAGCGGCAGGCGTGAAGGTGGGTCACCTTGTTACTGCAGTCTCTTTTTATGGCCATCCGCGGTTTTACCTTGATTGAGCTACTGTGTGCGGTGGCCTTGATCAGTGTTCTAGCTAGCATCAGTCTGCCCAGTTTGTCTGGCTTGTTTGCGCGTATGCAGGTGCAAGCCGAGGCTCATCGGTTATTGGCAGCTGTTTCTTTGGCAAGGGCCAGCGCTATGCGGCGACGGGAATCGGTGACGCTCTGTCCAGTCATGGTCGGCGAGGATCGCAACGAACACTGTGGCGGCCGTTTTGATCAAGGTTTTGGTGTAATGCAGGTTAATGGCGGTGAATGGTTGCGGCTGTATTCTCCGGGTGACACGCGTATTCGAATTCTAAACCGTGGTGGCAGCGCGCCGGTGACACAGGCGATAACCTGGGATGCCCATGGTTTTGGCAGTCGCAATATCACCCTGTCGGTGTGTCGTTTGGGCAGTGGGGAAAACTGGGCGCTAATATTGAACCGTGCGGGCCGCCCGCGTTTGGCGAGAGACTGGGGCACTTGCTCGAGCTAGTCGTCGAGCCCTAATTTTTTGAGCCGATATCGCAGGCTGCGAAAGCTAATACCCAGCGCTTTTGCCGCGGCAGTTTTGTTCCAGCGGTGTTTTAGCATGGCGTCGTTGAGAATGCTGCGCTCTATATCCTCGAGGTAGATCTCTAAATCGCCGTTCACCTCGGCAAGCCCTGGGGTCTTGTCATTGACTGAGGGTAGCGCTGAAGCTGCATGACTTTGCTTCGATGCGTTGCGGGTATCAGCGGCCGAAACAGCTGTCGAATTTGACTGTTTATCACCGCCGATGAAGGCTTCAAAGTGCAGGTCGTGGCTGCCAATTATCGAGCCCTCGCACAGAGCATTCGCGCGGGCCAATATGTTTTCAAGCTCGCGCACGTTGCCGGGAAAGTCATGGGCCATTAATGTCTCAATGGCTTGCAGGTCCAAGTGCTTGGCGCTGGTTTGATGCTCATTTGCCATCCGTCTGAGCAAATGGTCAGCGAGTTCTGGAATGTCCTCCCGACGCTCTCGCAAGCCTGGCACATGAATGCCGATAACATTAATGCGGTAGTAAAGATCATCGCGAAATCGGCCTTCGCGCACCTCGTGATTGAGATTTTTGTGGGTTGCGCTGAGCAGCCGAACGTCGGTGGGCACTTCGGTTTCGGCGCCAACGGGCCGTACGGCTTTTTCCTGAATAACCCGCAGTAGCTTCACTTGTACGGCAAGGGGGAGGTCCGCCACTTCATCGAGTAACAGTGTGCCACCCGATGCCGCTTGAAATAGCCCGGCCTTGTCATGCTGTGCGCCGGTAAACGCCCCTTTGCGATGACCAAATAATTCGCTTTCGACGAGGTCCGGAGGAATGGCGCCGCAGTTAACGGCAATAAAGGGTTTGGCTGCGCGCGGGCTGAGCTGATGAATCAGCCTGGCGATGACTTCTTTGCCGACCCCTGATTCGCCCTGAATATGGACCGGCGCTTGGCTGCGGGCCACTTTGTGCGCTTGTGCGCGCAGGCGCACCATTGGCGGCGCCTGACCGATCATTTCACGGCTGCTGTCAGTGGCGGCGGAGATCTGTACTTGTAGAGCCTGTTTAACGAGTTCGCGCAGCTTATCGAGTGCGAGTGGTTTAGTGACGAAGTCAAATGCACCGAGTTTCAGTGCTTCGATAGCGCTCTCGACACTGCCATGAGCGGTGATCATCGCGACCGGTACCTCGGGGCAGGTTCGCTGCATGAATTCAATTAACGCCAAGCCGTTGCCGTCGGGCAGCTTCATATCCGTCAAGCACAAATCGGGTGTCTGTGTCGCGATATGTGCCTTCGCTTCAGCGAGTGTCGTCGCCCGAAGGGTCGACAAATTCATTCGCGCCAGCGTGATCTCGAGCAGCTGCAGAATGTCGGGTTCGTCATCAACTAATAATACGGTGGGCCGGTTCATGACCTTATGGACTCCATTTTCAAACTGACCCTAAAGCAACTCTCGTCGGCATCGGTGCGTCGATATAGCAAGCCAGCTCCGTTAATCTCGCAGAGTTCTTTACACAAATATAGGCCCAGGCCACTGCCGGTAGTCGACGTGGTGAAAAACGGCTCGAACAGGCGGGTCAGGTTCGTTTCGGGTACGCCGTAGCCAAAGTCGACCACATCGATATGGCATTGGACCGCTTTGGCGTCGGGCTCCAGATCAATGCGCACAATGGCTGTACCCATCTTTCCTTGCGAGTGACGTAGTGCGTTGTCGAGTAAATTGGTCAAAATCCGGTTGAGATTCTCGGGATCTACCGACACCATGATCGCTTGGTCGGCTATGTCTGACAGGGTGATTTCACAGTCTAGTGTCGTTTGATCGTAGTAACTGCTGATAAAGCTGCGCAGCCAAGCGGCGATGTCGAGGGACTGGAACTTGGGCGGCTGACGCCGTGAAACCTCCATCACACTTTCGATGATCTCATTTACCCGCTGACTGTTGTTGAGCACGATACGACACAGGTTTTGATCGCCTTCGCCGAGTGCGTCGTTTTCGTTGAGTAATTGGGTTGCATGGCTAATTGCGGCGAGCGGGTTGCGAATTTCGTGTGCGATGCTGGCGGTGAGCTTGCTGAGTGAATTGAGCTTGAGGGATTGCGCGAACTGCGTGATCGGCGTGTAGTCATCGATAAAAACGAGGGTTTTGCGCTCGAATTGCTCGTCGAGATCGGCGAAATTGGCAATGAGTACTGGTGCGTCGCGCTTAATTTGAAAAGGGCTTGGGCGGTGCGATTTTGCCTCGCGCCATTGCTCAAACTGTGCCGCGAGCTCGGGGCTGATGTTAGCGAGGTAGTTGGCGTCGGGGCCTGCCATATTCACCAGACGTTGTGCTGCCGCGTTAATAGGGGTGATCTGTCGATTCTCAGCCACCAGCAGAATGCCGGTCTCCATGTGTAAAATAATTTGCTGGTTGAGTTGTTGCAGTAACGCAACCTGCGCCTCGGCCTCGTCGATTTTCGCTTCCGCGGTTTCGAGCCGCCGCGCAAGTATTTGCAGCAGTAGCGAGACCGCGAATAGCAGGCTGCCAAGCATCCCAGCGGGCAGCATTAGGCTGATATCCGCAGCGCCACGACTCACCAGCCAAAGTGTGTCAATCAGCAGCGCTAATACCGCGAGTGCAGCAATCAGCGTGGCCAATATTCGGACATTCAACAACACCGCCGCCGCCGCGACGGTGATCATGTACAGTACGTAAAAACCGCTGAGCATACCGCCACTGGCGTCAGCGATGAGGGTTGTGGCCACGATGTCTGCCAGCATGACGCCAAAAATGCCTGTGTCATTGCCGCGAATCAGTCGGCCGAGGCGGCCGTAGAACAACACACTACTGGCTAACATCAAACCGCAGCCGAACAGATAGCGATCCTGATCAAGTTTGCCGACGAACTCCCGTGTGTCGGGGCTCAGCCATACGGCGATCAGCACGAGACTGACAAAGGTCCGGTAGCCGTTATAAACCTGAAAAAGCCGCAGCCGCGCCCGCATCGAATTGACGATGGATAGATTGCTCGGTGCAGGGCTGATTTTGGTGGCAGGTTCTAGTTCGGTCATCGACGTTACTATAGCTCAGCTCTCAGAGTAGGCCGAGTACTAGATGACGTGGTTTTTTGACGGTTGGTTTTTTCATTGAATTGATTCGTCGATGCGTGGCTGTCCAAGGATGTCGTTACCCAATTGGTGCAAACAATCGCGAGGTACGGGTCAACGACCTTATTCCCAATCGGTGCAGTTTTATCTGATCGAGGTTGCCAGATGACTGGGTTTTGCCGCGACGGGTTTGTGCTAAGGGCGTTACAGCTCGCGTCTCTATCGGTAAACTCCCCGCTAATCGAAGTGGAAGACAGTTAATGAATATTTGTATCGGTCAGATCAATACGCTAGTGGGCGATTTTCAGGGCAATGTCGAGCAAGTACTCGAAGTCTGCCGGCTGGCGGCGACCCGTGACCCCGCGGCATTGGTGGTGTTTCCCGAGTTGACGTTGACGGGTTACCCGCCTGAGGATTTATTGCTGCGCCCCAGTATTGGCGCGCGGACCGAGGCGGCTTTAGCGCGATTGTGTGCTGAGCTACCCGCCACGTTGTGGGTCATTGTTGGCTACCCCATTAAGAGTCCAGCCGGCTTGTATAACGGCGCGGGTGTTATTCACAACGGCGCCGTAGTCGCGGAGTATCGCAAGCAGACACTGCCTAACTACCAAGTCTTTGACGAGAAGCGTTACTTTATTCCCGGCGATCAAGCCTGCGTGTTTGATGTGGCAGATTGTCGGGTCGGCATAACCATCTGTGAAGACATTTGGAACCCAGCCCCTGCGGCATTAGCCCGAGATGCAGGCGCCCAGTTGCTCGTTAATCTAAACGCCTCGCCGTTTCACCGCGGCAAGTGTCGTGAGCGCCATGAGTTGCTGGCAGTACGCGCTCAGGACAACCACTTCCCCATTGTTTATGCCAACCAAGTCGGCGGCCAAGACGAGTTGGTGTTTGATGGTGGCTCGTTTGCGGTTGACGCCTCTGGTGAAGTTAAAATGTCTGCTCCCGCCTTTGTTGCGGGTAGCTTTTGGCTTGAAGCAGAAACCGATGAGGCCGGTGTGATTAGCTTAGCGGGTGATATCGCCCCTGAAGACGATGAGCTCGCGGCCGTGTGGCAAGCGCTGGTGCTGGGCGTGCGCGATTATGTTGAGAAAAATGGCTTTCCCGGGGTTGTACTGGGTCTCTCGGGCGGTATTGATTCGGCGGTGACTTTAGCCGTGGCGGTCGATGCGCTGGGTGCCGATCGCGTTGAGGCGGTGATGATGCCCTTTAGATACACCGCATCTATGAGCATTGAAGACGCCGAAGCTGAAGCCGCGACACTGGGTGTGAAATACCGTTCGATATCGATCGAGCCGTTATACGAAGCTTTTATGGCATCTCTAGCCGATGAGTTTGCCGGCTTGCCACGCAATATTACTGAAGAAAACCTACAGGCCCGCTGCCGCGGTGTGCTGTTGATGTCGATCTCCAATAAGAAGAATTTGTTGGTATTAACGACCGGCAATAAGAGCGAGTTGGCGGTGGGATACTCGACGCTTTATGGGGATATGGCCGGCGGCTTTGATGTGCTCAAAGACTGCCCAAAGCAATTGGTATTTGCGCTAGCCCGGTACCGCAACAGTGTTGCCGCGTGTATACCTGAGCGCGTTATCACCCGCCCGCCATCCGCAGAGCTGGCACCTGACCAAAAAGACGAAGACAGCCTGCCGCCCTATGAGGTGTTGGATCAGATTATTGAACACTATGTCGAACGCGACGCTTCAGCTGCAGACATCATCGCGCTCGGCTTTGCCGAGGCGGATGTTAGCCGAGTGGTGAGGTTGATTGATCTGAACGAATACAAACGCCGCCAAGCACCGGTGGGGGCACGTATTACCCAGCGTGGTTTTGGTCGCGATCGGCGCTACCCAATTACTTGGGCTTGGCGCAAGCCCGTTTAACGCGTGTTGTCGCTGACTTGCGCTATCGCCTGGGCGACGGTGGCTCGCGTCGGCCTTAGCTGGTTGGACGATAGTTGAATTGCGGTGGCTCTGGTGGATCAAACAAGCCGAACGATACCTTGTTGATCCATGAGCGCTGCAAGCCATCTAGCGTATAGACACTGTCGAACTCACCCTCTTTATTGAGATTCGGATGGTTCGGGTAATTGGTTTTTAGCACCGCGATTGTGTCTTCGGCCAGGTCGTCGAGGCTAAGCAGTAGATAGGCCTGCGCCATAATCGCCAAGCCATCAGCCACCGCTGGGGTCTGCTGCATGTGCTCGACGACATAGCGGCCGCGATTGAGCGCAGCCATGTAGGCGCCGCGGCGGAAATAGTAATTGGCGACGTGAATTTCATGGCGCGCCAGCATGTTGCGCAGATGCACCATGCGCGCTCGGGCATCGGGTGCATAGCTGGAGTCTGGGAAGCGCGCCAGCAGCTGCGCGAATTCGGCGAACGCTTCTTGAATGTGGCCAACGTCGCGCTTGGTGTCATCGGTGGGTACAAAAGAGGCGAGGAAGTCGCCATCGATATCGTAGGCGGCCAGCCCTTTCATGTAATAGGCATAGTCAACGCTGGGATGCTGGGGGTGCAGGCGAATAAAACGATCGGCGGCTTCAATCGCGGCATCGTACTCGTAGGCACCAAAATGCGCATAGATCATCTCCAGCTGCGCTTGCTCCGCGTAGCGCCCAAAGGGGTAGCGGCTCTCGAGTAGCTGTAGGGTACGGATCGCCAGATCAAAATTTTCATTTTGCAGGTAGCGTTGCGCATCTTGGTAAATTTGCTGCTCGCCGGAGTCCGCGCTGACATCGAGTTCATCGTTGCTCGAGCAGCCCGCAAGCAGCGCAAACAGCAGTAAGCCGATGGCATAGAGGCTGGTGCGCAGGTGCAAAGTGGCGCGACTCATAGCAATGAAGCCGAAAGATGACGCTTGTGTCTGTACTTGGTAGTTTGACTGCAAGAGTGTGTTTCTCTTCGTGATACGATTTTAGTGTTCGCCATTGTAAACCTAAGCAGCCCTTGATAGCACGGTTTTGGCATGGCCTCTTTTTAGCGCGTTTCCGAGGATCGACGACTTGACTGAAACAACCCGACAACAGGGTACCATTTTGGCTGACCAGCACGGTGAGCGCATTGACCAGGTTGCCGCCGCCTTATTTCCCGATTTCTCGAGGTCTCGGCTCCAAGCGTGGATTCGCGATGGTTCTTTGACAATGAATGGCGAAAAAGTTCGCCCGCGAGACAAAGCCCTCGTGGGCGCGCAGCTCAAGCTCGACGCCCAGCTAGAAGCTGAGGTCAGTTGGATTCCCGAAGCCATAGCGCTCGATATTTTGCATGAAGACGAGCACGTTATTGTGGTGAACAAGCCCGCCGGTTTAGTCGTACATCCCGGCGCGGGTAATACCCACGGTACCTTGGTCAACGCACTGCTGAACTACGCGCCGGAGTTGGAGTTACTGCCTCGAGGCGGAATTGTTCACCGGCTGGATAAAGAGACCTCAGGGGTGATGTTCGTGGCGAGGTCCACGTTGGCGCATCGCTCGTTGGTTGCCCAATTAGCGGATCGCACGGTCAAGCGAGAGTACGCAGCGATTTGTCTCGGCGCGCTCTCGGGTGGGGCGACGATTAACGCCCCCATCGCTCGGCACCCGAGTGCGCGTACCAAAATGGCGGTTGTCGACAGCGGCAAACCAGCGATTACCCACTATCGGCTACTCAAGCGCTTTGGGCATCACAGTCATATTGCGGTTAACCTGGAAACCGGTCGCACCCATCAAATTCGCGTCCACATGGCGTGGAAGAAGCATCCCTTAGTCGGCGACCCGGTTTACGGCGGCCGGCCGAGAATTCCGCCCGGCGCGAGTCAGCGCTTGATTACGGCGTTGCGCGAGTTTCCGCGCCAAGCATTGCATGCACGCAGCTTGGCTTTTGATCATCCGAGTTCCGGTGATCGTGTTGAATTTACAACCGAGTTGCCCGAAGACTTGCAGGCGTTGCTGCAAATTCTCGCAGAAGAAGACCCCCATGCACCGTTCGGTTGACCCTTTAGCGCCCTGGCGCGTCTCAGCCGATTTGGGTATCGCCGGCGTCGAGGCATTTACCACCTTGCGCGGCCAAGGGCGCAGTGCCGGTGTGTATGCAGGCCTCAACTTGGGCGCGCACGTCGACGACCGGCCCTCAGATGTGGCTGCAAATCGGCACGCTTTGTGCGCGCGACTCCCCGGCAAGACCAAGCCCGTTTGGCTTGAGCAGGTACATGGTACCCGGGTGATTGCGGCGCATGCCCCGGCATCGCTTACCGCCGATGCCGCGTGGACGGATCGCACAGGCGTCGCCTGCGCGGTAATGACTGCCGATTGTCTGCCGGTGGTGTTTGCCGCCGACGATGGCAGTTGTGTGGCGGTGGCCCACGCCGGCTGGCGGGGCTTAGCCGCGGGGATTCTCACCAGTACCGTCAAGGCGATGCCATTATCCGCACAGCGTTTGCGGGTTTGGCTTGGCCCAGCTATTGGTCCCGAGGCATTTGAAGTCGGCGGGGAGGTTGTGGCCAGCTTTGTGAAAACCCTGGGTCTACCCGCAGAGGCGTGTTTCCAACCCAAAGCGGATGGTGAAAAATGGTTGGGTGATTTATATGCTCTGGCGCGGCTCTCCCTGGCGCGTTTGGGGTGCGAGCAGGTGACCGGTGGCGACTATTGCACCTTTCAACAGCCTCATGATTTCTATTCCTATCGACGCGATGGCGTGACTGGCCGTATGGCGACCTTGGTATATTTACAGCCTAATTAAAAACCCTACTTGAAAAGAGGTCTTTTAGGCCGCATTTATCCCCTAACGAAAGAAGCTCATTCATGAGCGAAGGGGAAAACTATGCGCATGGACAAATTAACCAATCCACTGCAAAACGCGCTCGCCGAGGCACAGTCCTTAGCCGTAGGGCGCGATCATCAATTCATTGAGCCCGCTCATGTGCTCAAGGCGCTGTTAGAGCAGCAGGGTGGCTCTTCACTGCCATTGCTGCAGAAAGCAGGCGCTAACTTAGGACGCCTTAACACTGCCATTGATGCGGCGATTAGCGGCATGGCTGCGGTCAGCGGCACCTCGGGGGATATTCATATTTCCCAGGAAACAAGCCGGTTATTAAACCGTGCAGACAAACTCGCGCAGAGCCGCAAAGACGCCTATTTATCTTCAGAAATTGTACTGCTAGCGATGCTTGATAAGTCGTCGCCGGTGGCGCGCTTACTCACCGAAGCCGGCGTAACCGAGGCGACGCTTAAGCAGGCCATTGACGACGTGCGCGGTGGTGAGGGTGTGAATTCGGCTGAGGCGGAAGAGTCGCGGCAGGCGCTGGAGAGGTACACAGTAGACCTTACCGCGCGCGCTGAGGCCGGCAAACTCGACCCAGTGATTGGTCGCGATGACGAAATTCGCCGCACCATTCAGGTGTTGCAGCGCCGCACAAAGAACAACCCGGTTCTGATTGGTGAGCCCGGTGTGGGTAAGACCGCCATCATTGAAGGCATGGCGCAACGTATCGTCAATGGCGAGGTGCCTGAGGGGCTCAAAGATAAGCGTGTTTTGTCACTCGACTTAGGTGCCTTGTTGGCGGGTGCAAAATTCCGTGGCGATTTTGAAGAGCGCCTCAAGTCGGTGTTGAACGAACTCTCGAAAGAAGAGGGTCGCGTTATTTTGTTTATCGACGAATTACACACCATGGTCGGTGCCGGCAAAGCCGAAGGCTCCATGGATGCCGGTAATATGCTCAAACCCGCGCTCGCGCGCGGTGAGCTGCATTGCGTTGGTGCCACGACGCTTAATGAGTATCGTCAGTATGTTGAGAAAGACGCCGCATTGGAGCGTCGCTTTCAGAAGGTGTTGGTTGATGAGCCCTCGGAAGAAGACACCATTGCTATTTTACGCGGCTTGAAAGAGCGCTATGAGGTGCATCACAGCGTCGACATTACCGACAGCGCCATTATTGCCGCGGCGCGCTTAGGCCAGCGTTACATCACCGACCGACAGCTGCCCGACAAAGCGATTGATTTGATCGACGAGGCCGCGAGTCGTATTCGTATGGAAATTGACTCTAAACCCGAGTCGATGGATCGTCTTGAACGACGTTTGATTCAGCTCAAGATCGAGCGCGAAGCGGTG
>Ga0209652_1001971_pt1 | contig 16301 bp, 14 predicted proteins | sample SaaInl74LU_5_DNA_FD_184641 | JGI IMG/M metagenome (GOLD analysis project Ga0209652, IMG submission 184641) | Marine microbial communities from expanding oxygen minimum zones in the Saanich Inlet - ESP_74LU_5_DNA (SPAdes) (version 2) | ecosystem: Environmental > Aquatic > Marine > Intertidal zone...
GATGACTAATAATGGCTTTGATGATTTCCAGGTTGTGAACTTTGGCTCAGATACAGACGTGCTAATTAAAGTTGCAGACAAGGATGGCAGCAGCCAACTGGGCGACACCATCTTCACATTCCTTCAGGCAGACGATCCTTCAATGGAACTGCAAAGAATTGAATTTGTCGGACCTCAGGTCGGCTCTGAACTTAGAGACCAAGGCGGTCTAGGGATGCTTGTGGCACTTGGCATGATTTTGCTTTATGTTGCCTTTAGATTTCAATACAAATTTGCCCTGGGTGCGGTGACAGCTCTGGCGCATGATGTGGTGATTATTCTTGGGCTTTTCTCATTGTTTGCGTGGGATTTTGATCTCACTGTGCTGGCGGCACTGCTTGCAGTGATCGGCTATTCGTTGAATGACACCATCGTTGTCTCCGATAGAATCAGAGAAAATTTTAGAGGCGAGAGGGGCTTTGAGCCTGAAGAGATTATTAATCGCTCCATCAATCAAACGCTGTCCAGAACTTTGATTACTTCTTTTACTACTTTATTGGTTTTATTGGCCTTGTATTTCTTTGGTGGAGATATGATCAGGGGTTTTAGTGAGGCGTTAATTATTGGTGTCTTGGTAGGAACCTATTCATCTATTTATGTTGTAGCCAATATGCTGCTGGGTCTTTCAATCACACAAGATGATCTGGCCATACCAGAGGCAGAAGGCGTTGAATTTGATGAGATGCCTTAAACTTCTTTAACTTTAAAGTTTGGCTGAATGGCCTCTAACATTGCCTTAAAACATTTAGGCGAAGCGCAAAGATAATGATCGGAGTCAGTGACCTCAGGATTGCCTAGAAAATTACTAGTCAGAGCTCCAGATTCTTGCGCGATCAGCAATCCCGCCGCTACATCCCAAATAGACAAGCCATTTGCCCAAAAGCCATCCAGGCGTCCTGCGGCAACATAAGCCAAATCCAAGGCCGAGCACCCAGATCTTCTGATGGTCAAACCATGTTTATACAAAGCCCTAAAAGCTGCAATGTTATCAAATGAGTAGTTCTGGGATTCATTAATATGAGACGTGTTGCCCAGAAGAGCATCTTTGATACCTGCTCTTTTGCTGACTCTAATGCGTTCGCCATTAAGCTCTGCACCTTTTCCTCGCGAGGCACTAAACTCCTCTCTTCGAGTGGGATCTATGATCACAGCATGTTGAGTCTGACCGTTGACCACGCAGGCTAGAGAAATACAGTATTGCGGGTAGCCATGAATAAAATTGGTAGTGCCATCAATCGGATCTAAGACCCAGGTTGTGTCAGAGTTATTAACTTCGCGCCCTGATTCTTCGCCCAGAAAATTGTCTTCAGGATAGTATTTCTTAATTTCATCAAAGACGATCTCTTCAACCTTGCGATCAACTTCAGTTACATAATCAGTCGGACCTTTTTTCATGACATCGAGAACATGAACTTTCTTAACCGCAAATTCGAGCTCTGCAGCTCCAATGTTTGCAGCGATAAGGGCGACGTTTAATAAAGCAGGCTTTGACATGTCGCATATTGTACTGGAAATGATGATAATAGTTCCATGAATCCCATTAATCAGTTCGTACAAATTGTCTTGGTCGAAACTTCCCATCCAGGCAATATTGGCTCGGTGGCAAGAGCCATGAAAAATATGGGCTTAAGTAACCTTGCGCTCATCAATCCTAAGAAGTTTCCAGACCCTGAGGCCACGGCGCTGGCTGGAAATGCTGGAGATGTTTTGGATGGCGCCAGGATATTTAACTCCATTGATGAAGCGGTTAAAAATTCAAAAGTAATCTTTGCAACCTCAGCTCGAGAGAGGACCATTGAATGGCCCGTGGCCACGGCCAGAGACGCCGCTCAAGAAATTAATCAGTTGGCCGCCGAAGGCCTTGAGGTCTCAATCTTATTTGGACGAGAGGATAGGGGGCTGACCAATGAGGAGCTGCAACTATCAAATAAGCACTTAATAATACCAGCAGACCCTGAGTACCCAGTTTTAAATATTGCCATGTCCACTCAAGTGGTTTGCTATGAGCTCTATCAAGCCTCTCAAAAAGAACCTATAGGACCATGGCAAGATTTTCCTGAATACACGTCCGAGGAGCTCACCCATCTAATTGAGCACTTCAATGAGACTGTTTACAATCTTAAATTAGTTGACCCCAATAACCCAAAACAGATCCTTACCAGGATGGAAAGAATGTTTAGGCGACTCTACCCAGATCAAATGGAAGGTAATTTTTTAAGAGGATTTCTTAAGGCAATTAATAATCAGATTAAATGAGACTTTAGCCTTTTCATATAGAGTTTTAGCTTTTATAATTGCCGCAATCTAGTCCCGTTCGTCTAGAGGCCTAGGACACCGGGTTTTCATCTCGGCAACAGGGGTTCGACTCCCCTACGGGATGCCAATTTTCCTGAAACCCCTTTAAATAGGGGTTCTCAGGGCATCAAAAAAAACAAATGTAGCCACCATGTAGCCATGAGAATTGGCTTGAAAAGCTGTAAGTTCGTTTTTAAATGTAGCCATATTTGTAGCCACAATGTAGCCACGAAGAGGAATTTGTAGCCATGTATATTTTATTTAAGTTATAAATTTAATTTTCAAAAATTTTCCATAAGCGCCATCAAACTGTTGAAAATTTTTTATTTAATTTACAAATGAAAAGAATTGAAGTTAAAGCAATTTTCCTTTCAGATATCCATCTAGGATCAAAAGGCTGCCAAGCAGATCTATTGCTTACATTCCTAAAGCAATATAAACCAAAAAAACTTTTTCTAGTTGGCGATATTATCGATTGCTGGAGACTTAGAATAATATCTAACCAACCATTTAACTAGACCCAGCTTTTGCTGGGTTTTTTTTGCTTAGGATATATACGAAGCAAAAGAAATCAGTATAATTGACAACGTTATCAAGATTGCTAAAAAGGTATTTAAGGAAAAAAAATGACAAAAGAAGAGCTTGTAGAATTATTCTCAAATTTACACCCAGAAGACTCAACTGGCCAGATGATTGGCGAAGTCCATCTTGCAGATGGACGAGTGATGAAAACAGATTCATTAAGAGTCGACATGGATGGTGGGAGAATAATTATTTCTGAAAAGCATTCTTCAATGCATGAGGCAACGAAAAAGAATTGGATTCAAGAACTCATTTTTTATAGAAACAAAAAACGTCGCTCAGCATAAACCTCTTCATAGCATCTTCCTGTTTCTGGTTGATATAACCCTTAATTAAATTCTTGCCTTTTTACCTACAAGGTTGATAATTCTTGGGTATGTCAAAAAAAATCTCACTCCCTAAAAACTGGAGTTTAAAAAAAATAGGCGGCTCACTTGGAAGTGAGCTTACCGGTCTATCTATTCAGTCCCTCAAGAAAAACGATATTGAAGTAATTAAAAAACTTCTCGCAGAGCACTTAGTTCTATTTTTACCAGATCAATCTCCAACCATTGACGAGCATGTCGCTTTTGGAAAAAAGTTTGGCAAGCTAGAAGGGCATCCAAATATTAGCAACCCCAACGTCAAACATCCTAAAATTTTTGAACTAGCAGCATCCAGTGGCGGTGTCGCAGACGAATGGCACACAGACATGACCTTCTTGGAATCTCCTCCCTTGATGTCTATTTTGCACATGGTCAAGTGCCCAGAGGTTGGCGGCGATACCATGTGGACCAATCTATCTAAAGCCTTTGCTGCTTTATCTAAACCCATGCAGGATCTGTGTAAAGAGCTCTCTGCCTTGCATGATGCCGCTCCGCATTTTCGCCCTGAGCAAATGACCATTCATCCGGTTGTTCGCAAACATCCGGATGGCAAAGGGGACGTGCTCTACGTGAACGAGCATTTCACCAGGCGGATCGTAGAGATGAGCATTGAAGAGAGCGACATGCTGCTAAAATTTTTAACTAACTGGGTTAAAAAATCTGATTTTACCGTGCGTCACAAGTGGCAAGAAGGAACCTTGGCTCTGTGGGATAATCGCTGCACACAACATTTTGTTTTAAATGATTTTACTGGCGAGCGAATTATCCAGAGGGTAACGGTGATGGGCGATGTGATTAAGCCGGTTAAAAAGCTCTCTTATAAACCTTGGACTCATAACGGCAGATTTACCGCCTCCAGCCGCTATGATTTTCCCCTCTACGAATACTTAAGCAAGAAAAAGTGAGATAAGACATCAACATTATCTCAGCTCAAGCCCTTGTTAAAACTTACCCTCATTCTGAGAAGAAGAATGAGTTCTTTAATGCTGTGGATGGGATCAGTTTTAGCATCAAAACAGGTGAGATATATGGTTTGCTGGGTCCTAATGGCGCAGGAAAAACGTCCACCCTAGAGATGCTTGAAGGTCTTAATGACATTGATGGAGGCATCGCTTCTATTGATGGTTTGGATGTGAGTACGCGCACCCATGAAGTGAAAAAAATTATTGGGGTTCAATTGCAAGCGAATGAATATTTTGATCGCATGAGCCTTTCAGAATTGCTGGTGTTATTTGGCAAGCTTTATGCCCAAAGCCCTAATCCCATCGAGTTACTTAAAAGAGTGAATTTGGAGGATAAAGCTTCGGCCAAACCTGCGGAATTATCCGGGGGACAAAAACAGCGATTCTCTATTGCATGCGCTTTGGTCAATGACCCAAAAGTTCTTTTTTTAGATGAACCAACAACAGGCCTTGATCCCCAGGCCAAGCGCAATCTTTGGCAGCTGGTCAGAGATCTCAATGACTCAGGCATGACCATTGTGCTAACCACTCATAACATGGAAGAAGCTGAATACCTTTGTGATCGCATTGCCATTATGGATCAAGGCAAGATTATTGCAGAAGACACGCCGCAGAACCTTATTCTAGAACACGCTTCAGAGCCCCCTAAAGCTAAATTGCATGGAAATATTGAAGATGTATTTCTTGCCTTAACAGGCCATGAGCTGAGGGATTAAATGATTACTCCCTTGCAGTTCCACCTCGCAACAGTTTTTTTAAAAATTTTTTTGCGCGATAGGCAATCCATTGTTTTTACTTTACTTTTTCCTTTAATCTTTACTGGAGTTTTTTTGTTTTCTGATGGTGAGCCCGATCCAATTAAATTAGGCCTCGTCAATCAATCTCAGAGCACTCTGGCCGCCAATTTCTCTGACTTGGTTGCTCAAGAGCCTTTATTTAATGTTACCGAAGGTGGTCTTGTTGAGCTAAAACAAGAGCTGATTAACGGTGACCAAACTGCACTTATTGTTATACCTACTAATTTTGAAGATGCCAAAGAGCCAAGCAAAATTACTTTGCTGTTAGATGCTGCCCAGGTCAGGCAGGCTGATGCTATTGCGAAAACCTTAAATAACTCTCTTATTTCAATTGAGCGAGATATTAGGGAGATCGAGCCCATGTTTAGCTTGGAGGTAGAAGACATTCAGGCTCGACCTCAGCGTTATATCGATTTTTTATTGCCAGGCATTCTGGCATACATGTTAATGAATCTATGTATCGCTGGTAGTGGCTTTAATGTTGTCGAGTACAGAAGAAGGGGCATTCTAAAAAGACTCTTTGTAACGCCTATTCAAGCAAAAGATTTTATCGTGGCAATTATCCTCTCGAGAATGGTGATTATTCTCACACAGATTTCAGTCATCCTAGGCCTAGCCCTCATGCTTCTTAATATTAAGATTGCTGGCAGTCTTTTGTCGCTTTATGGCATGGTCATTCTTGGAACTTTTATCTTCCTGTGCATAGGGTTTTTCTTGGGCAGCCTTGCTAAAACACAAGAGGCCATTCGACCCATTGTTGCGTTAACTACTTTCCCCCAACTAATACTCTCTGGTGTGTTTTTTCCCATTACCTCGCTGCATGAGTTGCTCCAACCCATAGCCCAGGCTCTTCCATTAAGTGTGGTGGTTTCTGGCCTTAGAGGTATTTCAAACGACGGAGCATCATTGCTGGCACTGAATTCTACAGCTCTTGGTCTGGTGGTTTGGATGGCTATTAGCTTTTTTGTTGCAGTTAAATACTTTGTTTGGAAAGAAGTAGCTAATTAAAGTGGTGATAATATATTCCAATGAATTTCAGCAGCAAAGATAAATTTAAAAGCGAATATGAGCTAGCAAAATCTTTGCTCTCGCAAGCAGCATTTCTTCAAAAACCCTCCATAACTGAAAACACGGAAGCCCTGATTCAGCTGTGTCGAGATAATAAAAAACAACGCACCAAGCTCGATGTTTTTATGGAGGAGTATGGGCTGTCGAACTCTGAGGGCATTGCCCTGATGTGCCTGGCAGAATCATTGATGAGGATTCCTGATAACCTAACGAGAGATAGCTTAATCAATGAAAAACTGACTTCGGCCAGCTGGGCAGAACACCTGGGCCGAGCCGAGAGCTTTCTTGTGAACTCCGCCACCTGGGGCCTAGAGTTCTCTAAGAAATTCCTTCAAACTTCTAGCAGCCTAGAGAACTATTGGCTTGTTTCTCTCGGTAAGAAAATAGGGGAAGCATCTATTAGAGAAGCTGTGCAGATGGCCATGCAAATTTTGAGCAAAGAGTTTGTCTGCGCTCAAGAAATTGACGAGTTACAAGCTTCTAACTGGCTCCATGCCCATAGGTGTTCCTTTGATATGCTGGGAGAGGCCTCTAGAAATAATGCTCAATCAGACAGTTACTTTGAATCTTACCTTTCGGCCATTCAATCGATCGGTCAGATCAATGGCGCTCAGAATCTTGCCCATGGGATCTCCATTAAATTATCTGCTTTATATTCCAAGTACGATGCTTTGCACGCAAATGAGGTAAAAGATTTTTTACTGCCAAGAGCTAGGGATCTAGTGCTTGCAGCCATCGCAAATGACGTGCCGGTGACCATTGATGCTGAGGAGCAAGATCGACTCTCCTTGAGCCTTTCATTGATCCAAGACTTGGCCTTGGACCCAGACATTAAATCCTGGCCTAAACTAGGCTTGGCAGTGCAAGCTTATGGCAAAAGATCTTCCCAAGTCATTAGATATTTAGACAACTTAACCCAGCAAAGAGAAACCATGCATGTCAGGCTTGTGAAAGGGGCTTACTGGGATTATGAAATTAAAAATGCCCAAGTTAAAGGCTTGGCAGGCTACCCTGTTTTTACCAATAAAAAACTAACCGACATTAATTATTTAGTTACCGCCAAGCAGTTAATAGAAGCACCAAATCTTGAGGCAAGTTTTGCTACTCATAATGCTCACACCATCTCATCAATTCTGAGCTTGTCTGAAGATCAAAGTAAACAGATAGAATTTCAAAGACTCTACGGCATGGGCGAGCTTCTATATTCAGCCTGCTCAGAGACCTTTAAGCACTTTAATAGCACCAGTGTTTATTGCCCAATCGGCAAGCACAAGGAGTTGCTGCCTTATTTGGTTCGAAGGTTGTTAGAAAATGGAGCCAATAGCTCCTTTATCAATCAGTACCTAAGCGCAAAGATTCCAGTAAGCGATCTGGCTATAAATCCAGCTGAGGAAATTCAAGCCAAGCTGAATTTAAAAACTCTATCCAATCTTCCATTGCCTAATGAGATTTATCTGCCAAGAATTAATTCTGCTGGACTAGATTTAAGCGAACACGAATGTCTTGATAGCATCTCTCAAGCCATCAATAAAGTGCAGATAAATCCCATGGATATATTTGGAGTCAGCTCCTATGCACTAACTCACCTTGAAGGTGTGGTGTCGAACTCAATATGCAATCAATCGATTATTGGCAAGGTATATTTCTCAGACCCCGCTCACATTAAAAAATTAACGTTTACAGACTCCTTGGATTGGCGGAATACCCCTATAGATGATCGAGCCTCGGTATTGATGAAGGTGGCCGATTCTATTGAGAATTTATCATTAGAGTTTATTGATCTAATGATCCATGAGGCTGGAAAAACCACTCAAGATGCTCATGATGAGATAAGAGAATGTGTTGATTTCTTAAGATACTATGCTGATCAATCGCAGGCTTTCAATGCACAGTCTGCTCAATTGGGTCCAACGGGTGAAAACAATACATTGGAATATTGCCCCAAGGGCTTGGTTGTCTGTATCAGCCCTTGGAATTTCCCACTTGCTATCACCTTGGGCCAGATTGCCGCTGCGCTTGTTACTGGAAATACAGTCATTGCCAAACCTTCTGAGCACACTCCGTTAATTGCCAGCAAGGCCATTAATTTATTTTTTAATCATGGCCTGCCCAGAGACGCGCTTCACCTGCTATTGGGAGGTGGAGAGCTTGGTCATGCCATCATTGAGTCTCAATTCATAGATATGGTTGTCTTCACAGGCTCATTGAGCACCGCAAAAAATATTCATCATACCTTGGCTAAAAAACCAGGAAAGATCGTTCCCTTGATCGCAGAAACAGGCGGCTTGAACTCCATGGTGGTTGACTCTAGCGCTCTCATAGAGCGTGCCTGCGATGATATTATGAGGTCAGCCTTTAATTCAGCTGGCCAAAGATGCTCTGCATTAAGACTGCTGCTAGTTCATGAGAAAATTTATGATGAGCTTTTGTCGATGCTCAAAGGCATGATGGATGAGATGATTATCGGGAGTCCAGAACATTTAGATGTGGATATGGGGCCCATTATTTCGATTGATGCTGCCAAGAAACTTTCTGATTATCTAAAGCAATCTGATCCATCATGGGTTTCTATCTATCAACCGAAGCTTAATAGCAACAGTCTCGAACAATTCTTCTCTCCAACTTTAATCGAGATGCACTCCCTTGACACGCTTAATGAAGAAAAATTTGGTCCTATTTTGCATGTCATGCAGTTTAGCGAAAAAACTTTAGATAAGCATCTAACTAATATTGATTCCAAAGGCTATGCATTAACCTTTGGTGTCCACACAAGAATAGATGCCAGAGCCATTCACGCTGCTAGCCTTGTGTCCGCCGGTAACACATACATTAATAGAGACATCATTGGGGCGGTAGTTCAAACTCAGCCATTTGGCGGAAAAAACCTATCTGGCACTGGCTTTAAAGCTGGTGGCCCAAATTATTTAATTCAATTTATTGATGAGAGAATCATCTCCATCAATACAGTTGCCATTGGCGGCAACGCAGAGCTGCTAAATCAAGTTAACAAGGATTCCGTTTAATTTCATTCAGCAGTGCTTGTTTTACCACGCTGTTACATCTGATGAAACAAACCTTGTATCTACAAGGTTGTAGTAATATTTTTATTCACCGAAAGTTTGGTTAATAGAAATAACTGCTGTATAAAGAAAGGTCTTGATTGTGAATAGTCACAATTTTAATTTCTCTTGGAGATAAATATGTTAAATAAATTATTTTGGACAACCTCAAAGTTATCTGTTGTAACCCTAGTTGCTGTTGGCTCAATGCTTTCAGTTGGTTCATTCGCTCAAGACAACGAATACGTTGAAGAAGTTGTCAGCATTGGTACTCGTGGAAAGCCAAGATCAGTATCTAGCTCACCAGTCCCTGTTGACGTCCTAAGCGCTGAAGATATCAGCAAAACAGGTACAGATGACTTGCTTATGCAACTTCAAGGAAGCATTCCTTCTTTAAATGTTCATCTTCAACCAATCAGCGATGCTGCAAGTATGATTCGTCCTGCAAACTTAAGAGGTTTGTCAGCTGATAGTACTCTAATCACTGTTAACGGAAAAAGACGTCACCATGCTTCTGTTATTGCCTTCCAAGGCGGCGGAGTCAATGATGGTTCTCAAGGAGCAGACATATCTGTGATTCCTGCTATTGCTCTTAAAAGAGTGGAAGTTCTTAGAGATGGCGCCTCAGCTCAGTACGGTTCTGATGCTATTGCAGGTGTGATCAACTTTGTATTAGATGATATCTCAGAAGGCGGAAGTCTTTCCTATAAAATGGGCGAGTACACAGAGGGTGATGGTGCAACTACTACTATTGCTGGCAAATACGGCTTGCCTTTAGGACAAGATGGTTTCCTAACAACAAGTTTCCAGATCAGACAGGCTGACGATACTTCAAGAACGCAGCAGAGACCAGATGCTGCTGCATTAATCGCAGCTGGAAACACAGCGGTTGCTTCGCCAGCTCAAATTTGGGGAGCCCCAAAAATTGATGATGATGTAACATTTTTCCTTAACGCTGGCGTAAACAACAGCGACGGTTCAGAATCATACATGTTTGGTAACTACTCGGAAAGAGACGTGGACGGTGGTTTTTATTACAGAAATCCAGATGGCAGAGACGGCGTATTCACAATTGGCGATTACAGAGCTGTGGGTAATATTGATGGAACTTGTGCTTATGGCACCGGCGCATCAGGACAAGTTGATCCTTCAGACTATGCTTTAAGAGATGCAATTATGGCTGATCCAAGTTGCTTCTTATTGAACCAAGTTGCTCCAGGCGGTTATACGCCAAGATTCTTAGGTAATATTACTGATACTTCCTTAACGATGGGAAGAAGAGGCGATATCTCGAATGGTTTTCTTAGCGGTTATTCATACGACCTCAGCGGATCTGTTGGAAGAAACGAAGCTCGTTTTGGTTTAAATAATACTGTCAATCCTTCAATGGGACTTGCCACACCGCGTAACTTTGACACGGGTTCATACGTTGAGCTAGAGAAAACATTTAACTTTGATCTAACAAAACAAGTTGATTCTATGACGATTGCATACGGAGCTGAATGGAGAGAGGAAACTTTTGAAGTCATCTCAGGTGAAGAAGCCTCATGGAAAGCTGGCAAATATGCGCTTCAAGGATTTAATGTTGGGTCGCATGGGTTTGCTGGATTTTCTCCAGACTCTCAAGGCTCCTTCACCAGAAAAAGTTATGGCTTATATGCTGATATAGAAAATCAAGTTAGCGATGAGCTTTTGCTTGGTGGCGCCTTTAGGTATGAGGATTACTCATCATTTGGTGATACCAATGATTTTAAACTTAAAGCAAGATACCAGCTTAATGAGAATGTAGCTTTGCGTGCTTCTACAAGCACAGGTTTTAGAGCTCCTACCCAGGGACAGGTGAACGTGGTTAACACTCAAACAACTCTTCTGGACGGCCAGTTAACACAGGCTCAGACATTGCCTGGATTTAAGATTGGTGCAGGCCAATTAAAGCCTGAAGAAGCCACTAATACCTCATTCGGTATTGTGTATAACAAGGATGCGTTATCTCTAACAGCTGACTTCTTTAATATTGAGCTTGAAGACAGGGTTGCTTTAACAAGTAATGCTGCTCCTACAGCTGCTCAAGTCATTGCAATGGGCGTCGCTGGGATTCCTAACCCAGAGTTAATTGGTCAAGTAAACTACTTCACTAATGACTTCGATACTGAGACTTCAGGTTATGATTTAGTAGCTTCATACAGCACAGTGTTGATGGGAGCTGAGACAGACATTAGCGCTGCATGGAATCACACTGAAACAGAAGTAACCAACTCAGGCGCGGTCACAGGAGCCTCTAAAGTTAAGCGTTTAGAAGAAGGTCTTCCTGAAGACAGAATGACTCTTACCCTTGCCCAGACCTGGAGTGACAAGGTTAGTTCATTTGTTAGAGCCAACATGTATGGAGAGTACTATGCAGTTCATGCAGACTGGTTTGGTACAACCTCTGATGCTGAATGGACAGTTGATGCCTCAGTTAACTACCAGTTAACAGATAGCTTTAATGTTTCTGCTGGTGTCCAAAATTTATTTGATACTGAAGCCTTAAAAATTGACGGATCAGCTGGAGCTGTAGGCGAAGGTGTTCCTGGTAATGTACTGGGAGGAATCTATTATGAAACTTCTCCGTATGGCATAGAAGGAGCATTCTGGTACGTTAGTGCTGGATATAACTTCTAAGTTAAGACTTAAAAATTAAAAGGGTGCTTATTAGCACCCTTTTTTATGTCCACAATTATTTTTTAACAATCGCTGAAATACAAAAGAGTCCAACGGAAACAGCTGGCCCTATTCCAAATGCGAAAAGAATTGTTGCCAGCCCAATGCTTCCACCCAATGACCAACCTATCGCAACAACCACTATTTCAATAGAGGCCCGAACCCAAGCTATAGGAAAACCAGTAACTCTTTGAAAACCAGTCATCAGTCCATCTCTAGGGCCTGGTCCAAGATTGGCAATTAGGTATATCCCGCTAGCAAGACCTACCATCAAGGTCCCAATAAATGCTTGGAGCATCTTGAATCCATATTGCTCAGGATGAGGAAGAAACGGAAGAGACCACTCAATAACAGCTGCAATAATAATTACATTTAGTAGCGTGCCAACGCCAGGCATCTGTTTTATGGGTATCCAAAGAAGAAGAACTGCTAGACTGATTAAAAATGTAAGGCTGCCAATGCTTAGATTAGTTGAGATAGACAATCCTTCTGCAAGAACGGTCCATGGACTCATTCCAGCTTCAGCAGTAATAATCAATGATTCACCCAGACCAAATAAAGTTAATCCAAAGCAAAGAATTAATACCGTTAGCGGAGAAGGGGAAAAGTTTAGCGGCTTCTCTGAGCTCCAGCTCACCTTGGGTACAGATTTAACTGAAAAAATTTTCATAGGCTTATCACCTGAAGTTTGGCGATAGTATAAATTAAGAGATTATAAATTACCGTTTAAAAATTATTTAAGCAACCTATCCAATATTTAAAATATAATTAACGCATGAATGAGCCTGATATTTCTAGAATAATTGAAATGGCATGGGAGGATAGAACCCCTTTTGACGCTATTGAGGCTCAATTTGGTCTAAATGAGCAAGCAGTTAAGGAGTTGATGAGAAGTAATTTAAAAAGATCTTCATATCAGCTTTGGCGAAAAAGAGTTACAGGCAGGGGCACTAAACATCTTGCAAAAAGAAGCTTCTCTGTTGGGCGACATCAGTCTTATGATCATAATAAGCATTAGTTAGAGTTGGTTATCTAGACTTTGTAGGTACTCTGCAACAACTTTAGGAGCGCTAATTTTTGCAACTTGCTCTGCCAATGGATTGTAATTTGTATTGGTATTTACATCGTAAGTCCATATTTTTCCTGCTGCATCGATGATGATCTCAATCCCAGCAATTTCAATATTATTCGCAGCTAGAAATTTTTCATAACTTGCAAGATTATCAATATGGAAATCTTCTAGAATTCTAAATTTCTGAGTGACGCCAGAAGGACAATTTGATTCTATATGACATTTATCTGATGGGCATAACTCAAAGCCTTCAGACGTATCTACCTCAACGGCATAGAGGAACTTTGCATCTACAAACTCCATTCTGATAATGGTCTCCGTTGGAGAATGGATAAACTTCTGGAGTAGATTAATGCCATCGGGAGAGCTCTCAAATTCATTGCTCTCAACATATTCCTTCAAGGATTGCTTATTGAGAAATTTGTACACACCCAGGCCTTTGCCAGCTCTATTATGTTTAGAGATTAGCGGGAAAGTAATTGTCTCAGCTCCCTCTAAAAGAAAATTTTTCCTTACACTGGCAAAAGTTGGCGGCGTTTGAATATTAAATTTTTCTAATTCTTGGTATTGCCTTATTTTACTAATTTCCAAGTCCAGTGCTCTTGAACCGTTGATAACTTTGCGGTTATGGCGTTGCAACCACTCCAGGATCCCAAGTGCTAGCTCTGGCTCGTAGCGATGATTTCTGGAATGGGATGAAGCGCTCATTCTGTTATAAAACACACCTTCAGGTGGAACATCCATTAAATTAAAATTCATTTCAGGGACATACCAGAATGTATAAGCGGCCCCAACATCTTCAAGCGCTGCCTGAAAGGGAGAGAGCCATTCTTTATTTTCGTGGATAATAAAAATCATACTTATTTCAATCCAGCCTTTAGCCCATCAATTAAATCATCCAGATCCTCTAGTCCAGCGGAGATCCTAATTAACCCCTCAGAGATTCCAGCTATCTTTTTTTCCTTGGCAGTTAATGGAGCGTGAGTCATGGTGTAAGGATGGCAAACAAGACTTTCAAATCCACCCAAGGATTCTGCAAGAGAAAAATGTTCGACCTGTTTAAAAAACTTTCTGACTGCTGGCAAGCCTCCTTTAAGCTCAAAACTTAACATTCCACCAAACCCCTTTTGTTGTTTTTGAGCAATCAAATGGGAAGGGTGACTCTCTAGACCTGGGTAATAAACAGTCCCAACTTTCTTATTATTTGATAAGACTTCAGCTAGACCCATAGCATTTTTTTCATGGGTTTTCATTCGAAGATTTAATGTTCTTAATCCCCTTAGCGTTAAGTAGCTATCAAATGGAGCTCCTGCAACTCCCGTTGCATTTGCCCAGTCCTGGATTTGATCATGGAGTTTTTTTGTCTTAGCAATAACAGCGCCGCCTACAACATCTGAATGCCCATTGATATATTTGGTAGTTGAATGCATGACGATATCGGCTCCCAGCGTGAGAGGATTTTGTAGTGCTGGAGATAGAAAGGTATTATCAACTGCAATCAGGGCCTTTGAAGTTTTGGCTAGTCGGGCTATTGCTCGTATATCTACGCTTTGGAGCAATGGGTTAGAGGGCGTCTCGATCCAAATCAACCTCGGCTTAATTTTTACAATCGATTGCTCAAGCTTTTCTAATGAGCTTTGATCAATAAAATGAGCTGTTAAATATCCCTTGTCATGAAGCATAGAGAATAGTCTAAAGGTACCCCCGTAGCAGTCATGCGGCAGAATGACATGATCTTTCACATTGAGTAAATTTGCTACTAAGCCAACGGCAGATAAGCCCGAGCTTGTAATAGTTCCGCCAAAGCCTTCTTCAAGCTCAGCTAGAGCCTCTGCTAGTATGTCTCGTGTTGGATTGCCACATCTTGTGTAATCATATTTTTGCTCCTTCTCAAACTGCTTAAATGCAAAGTTAGAGGATAGGTACAATGGAGGTACTATCGCGCCATGCTGAGAGTCAGTCTCTAGACCAGCTCTAGTTACAACGGTGTCTTTGTTAATTTTTTTAGTCATCTCAAACCTCTCACGCCATTTTAATATTGGGCTGGCAAAAAAAAACCCATCTGCTTTGCTAGATAGGTTTCCAAAAGGTCTATTTAGCGGTATTTATAAAGCACCCGCAAGCTGAATTCAAATCGGTGCTGAAGTTATTCTATTTTAAATTTTCTGTTTTAGATACCCTGGCCCCTCAAATAATTATGATAAAGTGATTTCATGCCATTGATAGACCCTTTAAAGGGTATTGCCGATCCTGATACCAAGAAATTAGTAGATTTTTTTAATGAGACCTTGGGATTTTGCCCTAATTCAGTTCTGACAATGCAGCGGCAACCATCTATAGCCAAGGCTTTTGTTCAACTAAATATGGCGGTGATGGAAAACCATGGTCAATTAACCTCAGAATTTAAACGGCTTATCGCCTTTGTCAGCAGCAATACTACTGGATGTAGGTACTGTCAAGCTCACACCATTAGAGCGGCCGAGAGATACGGCGCATCTCAGGATAGATTAAGCAACATATGGGACTTTCAAAACCAAGAGTGTTTTACAGATGCTGAAAAAGCAGCATTAAGTTTTACTCAACAGGCAAGCTCTGTGCCTGTGAACATCAACCCTGAGGTTGAAGCGCGACTAAAGGAGAGCTGGTCTGATAATGACATTGTTGAAATAATGGGTGTTATTGCTTTGTTCGGTTTTTTAAATAGATGGAATGATGTCATGGCTACATCTATAGAAAATGATGCAAAAATCTCTGGAGAGGAGTTACTGACAAAGATTTCTTGGCATCCTGGAAAGCATACCTAGATTTCGAAACTAGAATCTGAACGATTAAGTTTTTTTCCAGCGTGTTTTTGCCTTAGATCCGGTTTTTTTATTGCCGCCAGGGTTTCCAGCACTATTGCCGCTAGGTCTTCCAGCGTTACTGCCGCTAGGTCTTCCAGCGCCACTTCCTCCAGGTCTTCCTGTGCTATTGCCGCCAGGTCTTCCAGCGCCACTTCCGCCAGGCCTCCCAGCCCCACTTGGTCTTGAGCTGTTCCCACCTGGTTTTGAAAAACTATTTCTAGATTTACTGTCAGAGCTTCGGTTATTTCTGGAGAAGGCTGGGTTTCTGCCTCGTGGATTTCTTGATCTAGAATCACCGCCACCAGCTGAAGGTTTGTCAGTTGGTTTAAAGGCTTCATGGCTTGTTTGATCAATTTTAATTTTAAGAAGTCCTTCAATGCCTCTTAAAAATTTATGCTCATCAACGCTCATTAAAGAGATAGCAGTGCCTTCTTGTCCAGCTCTGCCTGTTCGACCAATTCTATGAATGTAATCGTTTGGATAAGTTGGCATATCAAAATTAACAACGAAAGGTAGGTT
>Ga0209652_1001975_pt1 | contig 16285 bp, 18 predicted proteins | sample SaaInl74LU_5_DNA_FD_184641 | JGI IMG/M metagenome (GOLD analysis project Ga0209652, IMG submission 184641) | Marine microbial communities from expanding oxygen minimum zones in the Saanich Inlet - ESP_74LU_5_DNA (SPAdes) (version 2) | ecosystem: Environmental > Aquatic > Marine > Intertidal zone...
CTGGCATTAACCCACGTTAGCGCGATCTGTTTAGCGCAACTCATCGATGCCACTGTGTTTGGCCCATTAGAGGAGGAATAAATGACCTATCAATACGCGAACAAATTCATCGCACTGGGGCTGCTATTGTCACTGCTGACCGGCTGCGGCACTTTACTGGCGACCTTTGAAACCGACACGATCGACGAGGACCCAGGCAAGCGGACTATCGCCCAGCAAGTAGAAGATGAGAGCATCGAGACCAAAGCGATCGTCAATATACGTGCGCTAGATAGCGCATTCGATGAGGCCAATTTGGTCGCTGTTGCCTACAACGGCTTTGTGTTGATCGCAGGACAGGTTTCCAAGCAGGACTTAAAAGACCAAGTCCCCAATGTATTGCGAAAGATCGCCGGCGTACGACGCATATACAATGAGCTAGAGGTAAGACCCAATGCATCAACTGAGGTACATGCCAACGATGTATGGTTGACCACGCAAGTCAAATCGAAGCTGCTCATCACCTCCGACACGCCATCAACGCGGGTAAAAGTCGTGACCGAGAACAGCGTGGTTTATCTGATGGGCCTACTGACCCCCGAGGAAGCGGACCGCGTCGCGGACGTCGCCGCCAGTATTAACGGCGTATCCCGGGTAGTGCGCTTGTTCGAGCTTATTTAGTAACGCCCGAAAAGCACGAAATGATGACTACTTAACCACCTTGAGCGACGGGCGCCCGCGCTCAGGGCTCGATACCGGACCCTTGGGTTCGGGCGTCTGAGGTGGCTCAGGCTCGAGTTCGGGCTCTGCCTCAAAAACCATACCCTGACCATTTTCGCGGGCATAAATACCCAGCACAGCGCCGATGGTGACATAGATATCGAAGGGACGGCCGCCGAAACGGCCGTTAAACACAATCGCGTCGTTACCTAACTGCAAACCCACCACGGCTGTGGGCGAGATATTAAGCACAATCTGACCGTCGCTGACATAGGACTCCGGCACCATAACATCGCCACGAGACGCGTCGACGAGTAAGTGTGGCGTGCAGTCGTTATCAACGATCCAGTCGTAGATCGCTCGAATAATGTAGGGACGACTCGAATTCACAGAATAATACGCCGCTTAGCTGCGCATCTCCCGCTCTTGAATCGACAGGCTCTCCTGGAAGGCCTCACGAGTAAACAAGCGATCCATGTAGGCAAGCAGCGGCTTTGACTGCTTGCTTGGGCGAATATCAACCCCCAACGCCGGCAGACGCCACAAAATCGGCGCCAGACAACAATCTACGAGCGTGAATTCATCGCTCATGAAGTAGGGCTTCTCGGCAAAAATCGGCGCTATACCCATGAGGCTCTCGCGCAATTCCTTCACGGATTTCGCCACAACGTTGTCACTGCGCGAATTCTGGATAGCGTCGACCAAGGCACACCAGTCGCGCTCTATGCGATACATAAAGAGTCGGCTTTCTGCACGCGCCACAGGGTAGACGGGCAGCAATGGTGGATGCGGGAAACGCTCATCCAAATACTCCATCATCACTTTTGACTCGTACAACACAAGCTCACGATCAACCAAAGTGGGCATGGTGTTGTAGGGGTTCAGATCGCCAAGCTCCGCCGGCGTATTGCCGTTATCAGACTCAATCAGATCGACGGTAACACCCTTCTCCGCCAAAACGATTCGTACGCGATGGCTGTAGTGGCTGCTGCTGTCTGAGAATAGAGTCATTGAGGAGCGTTTGGAAACGACTCCTTGCGCATCGTCAGAGAGTTTCATGGCAAAGCTCCGGGCTGGCGCCGCGAGTTCGGGGCGCAAAAGCGGGCTGCCCGAATAGGCAGCCCGAAAAAATATTCATGGGAATCAGTGGACGTCTTTCCAGTATTCACGGCTCAACAGCCATGCAAAGACAAAGAACACTGCAAGGAACAACATGACGAAGATACCCATCCGCTGGCGCTCGAGCTTTGCAGGCTCGGCTGTGTAGGCCAGGAAATTCACCAAATCGTAAATTGTGTCGTCGTATTGCTCGGTGGTCATCACACCCGCTGCCGCAATTTCAAGCCGACCACAAGGGTCTTCCATCAGGCGCTCACCGGTTAATGGGTCCATTTCACCGTGTCCGTCGTGAATCGGCGCCGCGGCACACTCGGGCATGCCCTGCAGCTCCATCAGAACGTGCGGCATGCCAACCTTGGGAAACACCTTGTTGTTTACGCCATAAGGACGACTGTCATCCCGATAAAAGGTGCGCAGATAGGTATAAACCCACTCAGGCTGACGCGCGCGCGAGATCAAGGTTAAATCGGGTGGTGTGGCGCCAAACCAGACTTTGGCGTTGGCTTTATCCATCGAGTTATCCATGTGTGAGCCGATTTTCATATCGGGATCAAACATGAGGTTCGCCTTGAACAAGTCTTCTGGAATACCCAGATCACGCGCAACGCGGTTGTAGCGAGAGTATTGCAGTGAATGGCAGCCCATGCAGTAGTTGGCGTAGACCGCAGCGCCATGCTGAAGCGAAGCCTGATCCGATGGATCGGCTTCGAAAGCATCACAAGGCATGGTGCCGCAATCGTAGTTAGATTCTGAGCCGACGGCCTTCAGTGGTAGCACGGTAAGCAGACCGATAATGATCAACAAACCCGCCGCCTTGAAGATTCCCATGCCGCCATCCATGGTGACCCGCTCGGGTACCGGCTTGGTTTTGTCCAGCGTCGACCAGATGGGCATGGCCAAGAAGAACATAAAGTAGAACACCGAGCAGATCTGTGCCAACAGGGTACGCTCTGGCGTCGGTGACTTCACACCCAACACGCCAAGAATCAAGAAGGTCGCAAAGAACAACACCAACATGACGCGGTTGATCATGCCGCGATAACGCCAAGATTTGACTTCACAGCGGTCGAGCCACGGCAAGGCAAAGGGAATAGCGACTGAGGCGGCAAAAGCGATGAAACCCCAGAACTTATCGGGAACCGCACGCAATACTGAATAGAACGGCGTGAAGTACCAAACCGGTGCAATGTGCGCGGGGGTCTTTAAGCCATTCGCTTCTTCAAAGTTGGCGAATTCCAAGAAGTAGCCCGACATCTCAGGCATGAAGAAAATCACACCACAGAAGAAGAACAGGAATACCGCGATACCTTGGATATCGTGAACCGAGTAGTACGGGTGGAACTTGATGCCGTCGAGCGGAATACCGTTGGCATCCTTGTTCTTCTTGATCTCGACGCCATCGGGGTTGTTCGACCCCACTTCGTGCAAGGCAAGAATGTGCAGCACCACGAGGGCCAGCAAGACGATAGGCAGTGCCACCACATGCAGCGCAAAGAAGCGGTTTAAGGTGATGCCTGAAATCAGGTAATCGCCGCGGATCCACGTCACGATGTCTTCACCCACGACAGGAATCGCACCAAACAGTGAAATAATCACCTGAGCGCCCCAGTAGGACATTTGGCCCCAGGGCAAGACGTAACCCACAAAAGCCTCGGCCATCAGCGCGATAAAGATCAACATACCGAAGATCCAAATCAGCTCGCGGGGCTTTTTATAGGAGCCGTAAATCAGCGCGCGCACCATGTGCAAATAAACAACGATGAAGAACGCCGAGGCACCGGTGGAGTGCATGTAGCGCAGCAACCAGCCGTAATCGACGTCGCGCATGATGTATTCAACCGACGCAAAAGCCTCTTCGGAGCTGGGTGTGTAGTTCATGGTCAACCAAATACCGGTCAACAGCTGGTTCACCAACACCAGCAGCGAGAACACGCCAAAGAAGTACCACATGTTGAAGTTCTTGGGCGCATAGTACTCGCCCATATGGGTATTCCACGCCCGTGTAATGGGCAGGCGCGCGTCAATCCAATCTACTAGTCCTGTCAGTGCCTTTTCCATTACGCCGCCTCCGCGTCTACGCCAACCACGAGAACCTTCTCGCCTTCAAAGGAGTAAGGCGGTACCACTAGGTTAGTGGACGCCGGTACGCCAGAGAAAACGCGCCCTGCGAGGTCAAATTTCGAACCGTGGCATGGGCAGAAGAAACCGCCCAACCACTCGTCACCACCCATATCCGCAGCGCCCACTTCGGGACGATACTTCGGTGCGCAGCCAAGGTGAGTGCACAGACCTACAACAACCAGCAACTCCGGGCGCAAAGAGCGCGCGTTGTCGGTGATGTAATCGGGCTGGGTAGAAATCACTGAATCGGGATCTTTAAGGCGATCGTCAAGCTTCGGCAGGTTCGCAAGCTGTTCGGCAGTGCGGTTCAGCACATATACCGGCTTGCCGCGCCACTCGACAACGACCATTTGCCCGGGCTCAACCTTGCTGATATCGGCTTTGACGGGTGCACCGGCAGCTTTGGCTTTTTCAGAGGGATTCCAAGATCCCAGAAAAGGTACTGCAACGCCAGCAACGCCGGCAATGCCGACAGCAGAGGTGGCCGCTGTTAAAAAACGACGACGAGTCTGGCTGGACGCAGGCGCGGCTTGCGTATCAGAGGTTTGGCTGGTTTCGCTCATCTACATCAGTCTCCGGATGAGTGGGACGTAAGTTCTGGCTTGCGCCAGTGCCCGGACAATAAAAAAACGCACCAGAGCAAAAAAGCTGCTGGCAGCGATAAAATTTCGGCGTGTGAATTCTAAAGGTCTAACCGGCCAGCGGCAACCCGTAGCCATCAAAAGCAGTGCCGCATTTGTGGATATTTATGCTTGTCGGCGACGACACCAACAACCCCTGCGGCCAAAAAATAAAAAAGCCGGCAACTGCCGGCTTTTTCGAGACCAAAACACCAATAAAACTAGCGCTTCGAGAACTGCGGACGTCGACGCGCCTTGCGCAGACCAACCTTCTTACGCTCAACTTCACGGGCGTCGCGCGTAACGAAACCAGCGGAACGTAATCCGGGGCGGAGTGACTCGTCATAGTCCATCAGTGCACGGGTCAAACCGTGACGGATAGCACCGGCCTGACCGAAGCTACCACCACCGGCAACAGTGACGTTGGCGTCGAATTTACCCACCAGATCAACCAGCTCGAGGGGTTGACGAACGATCATGCGCGCCACCTCACGACCAAAGTACTGATCCAAAGGACGACCGTTGACAGTGATGTTGCCGCTGCCAGTCTTCAGGAAAACACGGGCCGTTGATGTCTTGCGGCGACCAGTTCCGTAATATTGTGCTGCTGCCATCTGCTTGCTCCTCAGATACTCAGCGCTTGCGGCTGTTGTGCAACGTGGGGGTGCTCAGGACCTGCGTAGATCTTGAGCTTCTTGAACATGGCGCGACCCAACGGGCTGCGCGGCAGCATACCTTTAACGGCACGCTGAAGAACGCGCTCGGGAGCACGATCGATCAGCTTTTCGAAGCTAAATGACTTCAAACCGCCTGGGTAACCTGTGTGATGGTGATACATCTTGTCGGTCTGCTTGTTGCCGGTGACCCGGACTTTCTCGCAGTTGACGACGACGATGTAATCGCCCATATCCATGTGGGGTGTGTACTCGGGCTTGTGCTTGCCGCGCAAACGATGTGCGATCTCGGCAGCCAAGCGACCAAGGGTCTTATCTTCGGCATCGACGACAAACCAATCGTGGTGTACGTCAGCAGCCTTGGCGCTATAAGTTTTCATTTTACGTGACCTTAGGGGCCGAATTAAAAGGAGCGCGGATGTTACTGGAACAACGCGAAGGTTTCAATAGCGATTTCAACAGTCGTTAATATTTATTAGGGACGGTGTTCACGCCCTAAGTATTCTCGCGACTGCATTTCCAACAAGCGCGACAAAGTGCGCCGGTATTCAAAAGCCAATCGGCTGCCAGTATACAGTGCCTCGGGCTCGGCTGCAGCGGTTAATAGTAGCTTTACATTGCGATCATAAAACTCATCGACCAAGTTGATAAAGCGGCGTGCGGCGTCTTCCGCGCCGCCGTCCATCACGGGTACGGCCTGTATCAATACCGTCTGAAACACCCGCGCCAACTCAATAAAGTCGCTGGCGCTGCGCGGCTGGCGGCACAGCTCGTCAAAGGTAAACCAACCCATGCCCTCCACCATACGCAACACACGAATGTTGCGGTGGTTGATCTCAATGATTTCGGGCTGACCTTCCATGCCGTTGGCCAGCGCAGCAAAACTAGCGGCTAACGCTGCATCAGCCGCACCATCCAAGGGAAAATGAAACAACTCGGCTTGCTCGAGGGTGCGCAGCCGATAGTCGACACCAGAGTCCACATTGACCACGCGGGTATGCCGCTGAATAAGCTCTATCGCGGGCAAAAAACGTGCGCGCTGTAAACCGTCGCGGTACAGGTATTGCGGTTCAATGTTCGAGGTGGCCACCAAACTGACGCCACGGTTAAACAAACACTGCATCAAGCCACCTAAAATCATGGCATCGGCGATGTCGGAAACAAAAAACTCATCAAAACAAATGACTATCGCTTCCCTTGCTATGCCATCAGCAACCAATTCCAACGGATTTTTTTCGCCCGCGAGCTGCGTGAGATCGTCGTGAACACGCTGCATAAACCGGTGAAAGTGCACCCGCATTTTTCGCTCTATGGGCAGACTTTCAAAGAAGGTATCCACTAAATAGGTTTTGCCACGGCCGACACCACCCCAAAAATACAAACCGGTCTCCGGCGTCACTTTGGCGCCAAATAATTTGCGCAGCCGAGAGCCTCGACGCCCGCGCTCTGCATCGCGCGCAACGAGCCGCTCGTAGAGATCTTGCAGCAGCACGACCGCCTGTCGCTGCGCATCATCAGCGACAAAATCACTGCGCGCTAAGTCTTGGGTGTAGCGCTCTATGGGGGTAAGTGGGGAGTTATTCGTCACAACGGTATCCTTTGATAAGCCGGAACTCTAGCGCTCACGGCAACCGCGAGCAAACTATTGCGCAAATTACACCTGCAGGCCATGTAGAGGTTACACTAGGCGCCTGTCGGCTTTGTTCACCATTGGAGTTACCCAAATGTCATTCAGTTTTGCCTATTTGGCCACCGCCATCCTTGCTTTGGGCATCGGATTGGCCATCGGCTGGTTCCTCGGGCTGCGCAAGCGCAGCAACCGCGATGTCATTATTGATCTGGAGCAGCGCTTAGAGCGCGCCCTTGAGAGTCGCGCAGACTACGAGGCCGAAGTCACCGAACACTTTGCACAAACTGCCCAGCTATTTGATCGCCTGACCAACGACTATCGCGCGGTTTATCAGCATTTAGCGATCGGCGCAGAAAAGCTCTCAGACGGCAGCGTCAAGCTAGACGCCGCCATACTCAGCGTCGATGACCAAAACGATATCTCGTCGTACATGCTCGATGTGGCGCCACCCTTGGACTACGCACCGAAAAAAGAGTCGCAGCGTCAGGGACAGTTGGCAGAAGATTTTGGCCTTGAAAAGTCCACCATTCCCAATGACAGCCATCAGCACCGACCCAGTTTCTAAGCCTGCGGCCTGAAGGCGACAGCGAGCACGCGCACCGTAAAGCAGCCACCAAGCAGCTGCAGTCATAAAGACACGCCAAGGGCCGTTCGCGGCCCCGCTACCTTGATCGCCGCGGCATCACGCCGACCACACAATATTCATCCGCAGTACACGTGCCGACCCTCGTTGTAGGAAGACACGCGCACTGGCGGGCAGCCGCAATCCCAAAAACGCTAGGCGGGGCTGTCAATATCGACATAGAAATGCTCGACACCCAACTCACCGGCGAGCCAATCGCCAACAGACTGGACCCCAAAACGCTCGGTGGCATGATGGCCCGCGGCGATAAAACCGACCCCACGTTCTCGCGCCACGTGGACGGTTTGCTCTGAAATTTCACCGCTGACAAATAGATCGACACCCGCATCGGCTGCCGCATCGATATAACCCTGCCCGCCACCGGTGCACCACGCGACGCGACGCACCGACTGATCAAGTACCGAGATCACCTCTCGGCCGAGTACATCACGCAACCGATTGGCCAATAAGGCCTGCGGAACCGCCTCTTTAAACTCGCCAACAAACACCGGCAAGCTAGGGTCTAATGGGTCGAGTGGCTCAAAATTCCCCAAGCCCAACGCGCGACCCAAGCCCGCATTATTGCCCAATATAGGGTGCCCATCTAAAGGCAAGTGATACGCAAAAAGATTGATATCTGCCTTAATCAAGCTGCTAATACGACGGGCTTTCATGCCCGTAATGCAAGGGTTCTCCGCGCGCCAAAAATAACCGTGGTGCACCAACAAGGCATCGGCACGCAGCGAAATAGCCTTGTCGATAAGCGCCTGACAGGCAGTCACGCCCGACACCACGCGGGTTATTTCTTGTCGCCCCTCCACCTGCAAACCATTCGGGCAATAGTCCTTAAACTTTTCCGGCTGCAACAAATGATTCAGCGCCGTTAAAAGCTGATGACGACCAACAGACATGAGTGACCTCGGTGCGATGACATTAAAACCAATGAGGGGGAGATTAACCCTAACAGACTGTTTTACAATACGCGTCAAAGGAGTACGACAGTGAAAGATGCGCTTATTACGTTTGTATGGCCAACGATTGCGGGCCTGCTCGCCGCGATTCTGATTTTGGATCGATGGGTACTCAATGAGCCCTTATGGCAGCCTGCCAATACGGCGGTTGTCAGTTATCGTGACGCCGTGGCTCGCGCAACGCCCTCGGTTGTGAATATCTACACCGCTAAATTAGTTGCCCAAGATCGGAGCGCGCGCTTCAACGACCCCTTTTTAAGCCGTTTTTCAGACCCTAATAGTCGCCGCCAGCGCATCGAACGGTCGCTGGGTTCAGGGGTGATCATGAGCGCCGAAGGACACATCATTACCAATAATCACGTCATCGCCGATGCCGATGCCATTCAGGTGATGCTGCACGACGGTCGCTCTGCCAAAGCGATGGTTATCGGCACCGACCCCGAGACCGATCTCGCGGTATTAAAAATCGATCTGCCCGATCTCAGCCCTTTGCTGCCGGCAAACTCGGACGAAATCAGTGTTGGCGACGTGGTCTTGGCGATTGGCAACCCCTATGGCTTTGGGCACTCGGTAAGCCAGGGTATCGTTTCAGGCCTCGGCCGCTACGGACTGCAACTCAGCGCCTACGAGGACTACATTCAAACCGACGCGAGTATTCACTTAGGTAATTCAGGTGGTGCATTAATCGATACCCAGGGTCGATTAGTCGGCATCAACACCTTGATTTACACCGCGAACAGCGACGGCAATGACGCCGGCACCAGTATTGGCATTGGTATCAATCTCGCGACACCAAGCAACTTAGCCACGTACGTGATGCAAGATTTGATTAATTACGGCAGCGTGGTCCGTGGCTGGCTAGGTGTGAGTGTTGAGCTGCTAATTGGTCAAGATGAGCGCGGCAAACAACAGCAACTTCTGGTTGTCTCAGCGATTAATGAAGGCGGCCCCGCCGAGCGCGCGGGTATAGCCGTTGGCGACTTGATTATCTCCCTCGACGCAGAGCCTGTTACCGATGGACGCCTAGCCATGGACAGCATTGCGCGCCTGAGGCCGGGCGAGCAAGTCTCGGTGGGCATAAGGCGTGGCCAAAATGATTTAACCCTCGACGCTATTGTCGGTCATCGCAAAAACGGCGGCGAGTGAGTCGCCAAAAGTCGACATCACGCGGGCATTCACCCCGCCACGCGTATTGAGCTCCCGCGCCCGGGCGCATTTCAAACCAAGCTAGCAGCCCTCGATCGATCAATCGGGTGCTGCTGATGCGGCGCCTTCGTATCAATCAACCTCGGTGCGCATCTCCGCGCTGCGCGCGTGAGCCACTAACGACTCACCCCGAGCGAGTACCGAAGCAATTTGACCGAGCGCGCCAGCCCCCGCCGGCGAGCAGTGAATAATCGAACTGCGTTTTTGAAAATCATACACGCCAAGCGGTGAGGAGAAACGCGCCGTACCCGAGGTAGGCAATACATGATTCGGTCCCGCGCAGTAGTCGCCCAGCGACTCCGAGCTCATAGCACCGACAAAAATAGCGCCGGCAACCTCTATTTTATCGACCAATGCCGGCGCATCCGCGGTCGCAAGCTCTAGGTGTTCAGGGCCAACACGATTACTAATTGCGACGGCTTCATCCATATCGGCGACTTTGATCAGCGCACCGCGGCCCGACAGCGACGCGCGAATAATATCGGCCCGCGGCATGGTGGGCAGCAGATCCCGCATGGCCGCCTCAATCCGGTCCAGGTAGTCCGCGTCGGGGCTGATTAAAATCGCCTGCGCTTGCTCGTCGTGCTCGGCCTGAGAAAACAAATCCATAGCGAGCCAGCGGGGGTCAACAGTTCCGTCCGCGAGAATAAGAATCTCCGAGGGCCCTGCCACCATATCGATGCCCACGCTGCCAAATACCTGCCGCTTGGCCTCAGCCACATAGCGATTCCCTGGCCCGACGATCTTGTCGACACGCGGCACGCTCTCGGTGCCGTAGGCGAGCGCCGCAACCGCTTGCGCACCACCGACAGTAAATACGCTGTCGACCCCGGCAATGGCGGCGGCTGCCAGCACCAGAGGATTCAGCTCGCCCGCAGGTGCCGGCACCATCATGATCACTTCACGCACACCCGCAACCCGCGCGGGAATTGCATTCATCAATGCCGAAGAGGGGTAACTCGCCTTACCACCCGGGACATAGATACCCGCTCGCGCCAAGGGCGTGATTTTTTGGCCTAAGGCGTTGCCATACTGATCATTAAAAGACCAGCTCTGCGCTAACTGATGCTGGTGATAGTCGCGAATACGTTGCGCAGCCTGCTCAAGCGCTGCTCGTGCCTCATCGGGGATAGCCGCCAGCGCGCTGCTGAGATCCTCAGCAGACAAACTTAAATCGCACATAGTCGCGACCGAGCGCCGATCAAATCGCGTCGTGTAGTCGATGAGCGCAGCATCACCGCGCGCGCGCACCGTATCGATAATCTCGCTGACTTGACCCGCCAAGCTCGGATCGCGCGCATCGGGAAACGCGGTCAACTGTTCAAATGCTTTGTTGAAATCCGCATCGGCAGTATCTAAACGGCTGATAAAATCACTCATGACGCAACCACCGCATCCCTGCCGGCAACCGCCGTGGATAAGGCGTTAATCAGCTGACTGATCGCCGCGTGGCGGGTGCGCATGGCCGCTTTATTCACGATTAAACGCGAACTGATATCAGCAATGTGCTCCAGCGGCGCCATACCGTTGGCGCGCAAGGTATTGCCTGTGTCGACGATATCGACAATTTCATCCGCTAAATCCATCAGCGGCGCCAACTCCATCGCGCCATACAATTTGATCAATTCCGCTTGCACACCTTTTTCGGCGTAATGCTTGCGAGCAACATTGATAAATTTACTCGCCACGCGCAATCGCGGTCTATCCCGTGGCGCATCGGGAAAACCTGCGGTCATCAGTCGGCAGCGCGCAATATCTAAGTCCAGCGGCTCGTACAGCCCCTCACTGCCAAACTCGAGCAGCATATCTTTGCCCACCACACCGACATCCGCGGCGCCGTGGCGCACGTAAGTAGTCACGTCTGAGCCACGCAAAATCACCAGCCGCACATCGGGCTGGGTCGTTTCAAACAACAATTTACGACTGGTAAACACATCGTCCACCGGGGCGATACCCGCCTGGGCAAACAGCGGCAGTGTCTCCTTGAGAATACGCCCTTTGGTCAGGGCTATGGTCAACGGAAGCTTCATAACAGTCTTTTCTTTACTCGTTTAATACGATGGCACAGGGACGCTAACAACGTCGACTTAAGCGTAATCAACTCGGCACGCGACGAATGTCGGCGCCCAGCGATTGCAGTTTCTCTTCAATGCACTCATAGCCCCGATCGATGTGATAAATACGATCGACTCGAGTCTCGCCCTGAGCCACCAAACCGGCAATAACCAAGCTGGCAGAAGCGCGCAAATCGGAGGCCATAACCGGCGCACCCTTGAGCTGCTCACGGCCGACGATCATGGCCGTGTTACCCTCAATCACAATATTGGCACCCATCCGATTCATCTCATGGGTTTGAATCAAACGGTTCTCGAACACGGTTTCGGTGACCCTGCCCGCACCCTCAGCTATGGTGTTCAGGGCGGTAAATTGTGCCTGCATGTCGGTCGGAAAACCCGGATAAGGCGCGGTGGTAATGGACACCGCTTTCGGCCGTTTGCCGCCCATATCTAGCGCAATCCAGTCATCCCCTGACGTGACAGTCGCTCCCGCCTCGCGCAGCTTGTCGAGCACAATATCTAAATGGTGTGGCGACGCACCTTCCAAACGTATTTTGCCGCCGGTAGCCGCCACTGCGACGAGGTAGGTTCCCGCCTCGATGCGATCAGGCATCACCGTGTAATCACAGCCGTGTAAGGCGGGCACACCTTCGATCACCAAGGTTGATGAACCGATACCCTCGATTTTGGCGCCCATAGCGACTAAGCACTGGGCGAGATCGACCACCTCGGGCTCACGGGCCGCATTGCGAATGGTGGTCACGCCCTCGGCCAAAGTCGCCGCCATGAGCAAGTTCTCGGTACCGCCGACAGTGACAATTTCAAAATTGATCTCAGCGCCCTTCAAGCGGCCGTTTACCGAGGCATTGATGTAGCCGTCTTCGATCAGAATCTCAGCGCCCATAGCCTCCAAGCCCTTCAGGTGTAAATCCACCGGCCGGCTGCCGATAGCGCAGCCCCCTGGAAACGACACCTTGGCTCGACCAAAACGGGCCAACAGGGGGCCCAACACCAGTATGGATGCGCGCATAGTTTTGACAAGTTCATAGGGTGCTTGCTGACTGCTGACCGACGTCGCGTCAATCTCAAGCCCCATCTTTTCGTCGACGGTAAGACCAACACCCAAACAGCCGAGCAATTCGATCATCGTCGTGATGTCATGCAAGTGCGGCAAATTACTGAGCTTAGTGGTGTCATTGGCTAGCAAGGTGGCGGCGATAATCGGCAGCGCCGCGTTTTTAGCGCCCGACACTTTGAGTTGGCCCTCGAGACGATGGCCGCCTCGGATCGATAAACAGTCCAAGGTCAACCTCGCTCAGCAGGGGTCATTGCGCGGATATTGACCGCATGTATGACTCCCTGAGCAATAACATCCGCAAGCGGTGCATACACTTTTTGCTGACGCGCGACCGGACGCATGCCCGAAAAACCCTCATCCACTACCGTTACGGTGTAATGGCCAGAGGCCAGCTCCACGGTGACATCTCCCTCGGGAAATGCACCTTGCACCAGCGCCTTTACCTGTGCAGCTTCCATTTTAAGACTCCTGACCGTCGGCTTCTGCCGCGACGTTCCATTCGGCAATCACTAGATCCAGGTCACCGTTGGCGGCCTTTGCCGCCGCCTCAAACTGACCTTGGTAGATCTCACCCAAATTGATGTTCTCGATTATCATATTGCGCAGCATCCAATGGCCGTCTGCGTACTGGCCCATTTGATAGCGAACTGTATAGATGCGATCTTGGTCACCGTAGACGAGCTGAGTGACCGATGCGACACGCGCACTGCCTGGCGCCGCTTGGGTAGCGCTCAATTCAACTCGCGATCCACCGAATGCCAGCAAACCCTTGGCATAGGTTTGAATCAAATTCTCACGGATGACTTCGCTAAAGGCGTTTAATTGTGTCTTTAGGGTTTCTCGCCCGGCGGCATCTAAGCTGCCGTAACGGCTTTTGCTCGCATACTCGCCCATCACACCGCGCGCAAATCCGCGAAAGTCGACAACTTTGTCCAGCTCTGCGCCAATAGCCGCGTAGTAGCGCTCGGGATCCGCATCGACATAAGTCGGCGCCTCCGCCACAACGGCCATCACTGCATTGGTCGCCATTTCAACGACCCGACCGGGCTCAGTTTGAGCGGTCGCGGTGTGACTCCCTGCGGGCATTGACGCCTCTGCGACTGCAACGCCCGCGTATGAACCCGCACTCATCACAGCGCTCGCTGTAGCGACCGCAATCGCCAGCAACAGTTTCAAGCTAGAATTTTTAGCCACTATTGAATCTCCAATATCATTTTCAGTGAGGTAAACTGGGTGGCTGAGTACAGCAGAGCAACCCCAACGCGCCATGAGCGCGGTTCAAAGAGGACAATGATACCCGATCCGCCAGTAATTCGCCGGCCACAATATGTCGGGTATTCCCAGACCACGCAGACGACTGCATACAAACGACTGACAAACTACTGAAGGTGCCATGTTAATAGATATCGCTGTCATAGCCGCAGGGCTCGGCGCTCTGGTTTGGAGCGCCGATCGCTTTGTTGAAGGCGCGGCCGCCCTCGCACGACGCATCGGGATGCCGCCACTATTAATCGGCATGACCATTGTCTCAGTGGGTACCTCAGCACCCGAAATTTTAGTGTCAATTATGGCGGCAAGTACCGGTTCGGGTTCGCTGGCTGTGGGCAACGCTTTTGGCTCAAACATTGCCAACATCGGCATGGTACTCGGTATTACGCTGCTCATTTCGCCGATTGTCGTGGGGCGCACCACGGTAACGCGAGACCTACCACTGCTTGTCGTCACGGTAATTATCTGCGGCTTTCTGCTGTGGGATCGAGAGTTGTCATACCTCGATGCCTGGGTACTGACCGGCGGACTACTGCTGTTTTTAAGCCGCATAGTGGGTCATGCGCGCAAACCCGACAACAGCGACGAAGCCCCGGAAATTCATGACATGACCTTAACGCGAGCCAGCCTCACTTTTGCGATTGGGCTTATTGTCCTGATCGCGGCGTCTCGGGCACTGGTTTGGGCCGCCGTGAACATTGCCTTCTCCTTGGGCATATCCGAGCTAATTATCGGACTCACGATCGTCGCGATTGGCACGAGCTTACCCGAGCTGGCAGCGTCAGCCGTGAGCGCTTTTAAAGGCCATGCCGACATTGCCATTGGCGCCGTCGTTGGCTCAAATATGTTTAACCTGCTGGTCGTACTGGCGATACCCGGATTTTTCAGTGATTTACCGCTATCCGAGGGCGCGGTGCTGCGCGATCTCTCCATGGTGCTAATTACCACGCTCACACTCGCCGCTTTCGCTTGGCTAACCTTTAACCCAAGAACTCACCGGGCGCGTCTCGGTCGCAGAGCCGGTGCGGTGTTTCTGAGTATGTATGTGGCGTACTATTGCGTGCTATTTTTACAACCAAACTTGCTAGGCTAAGCGCACTTATGTTCACCACGGATCAACTTATCGCCTCCGCTCAGCGCACCATCACAATGGAAAGCGCTGCGGTGTTGGCGTTGGCCGATCATATCGGCAGCGATTTTGCGCGAGCCTGCCAATTGTTACTCGGCATCAAGGGCCGGGTCATCGTCACCGGCATGGGCAAATCTGGCCACATAGCCAACAAGCTTGCCGCAACGCTTGCGTCCACCGGCACGCCCGCTTTTTACGTCCATCCGGGCGAAGCTTCGCACGGCGACATGGGCATGATCACCCACCAAGACGCAGTGATCGCCTTATCGAACAGCGGCTCTACCCCAGAGGTACTGACCTTATTGCCGCTACTCAAGCGCATGGGGGTTGCACTTATCAGTATGACGGGCAACCCCAGCTCGCCACTGGCAGAGGCTGCAGATGTACACCTGTATGCGGGGGTAGACACCGAGGCCTGTCCGCTTGACCTAGCCCCGACATCAAGCACCACCGCGGCGCTAGTTTTGGGAGACGCACTGGCCATAGCGCTGCTTGAGGCCCGCGGGTTCACTGCCGAAGATTTTGCATTCTCACATCCGGGCGGTGCACTCGGCCGCAAACTACTGCTCAAAGTCGAAGACGTTATGGCATCGGGGGCGGACGTACCGAAAGTATCGCCCACCGCCACCCTGGCCGACGCACTGATGGAAATCACCGCAAAAGGCCTGGGAATGACAACAGTCATTGACGATAAAGGCCGCTTGATGGGCATCTTCACCGACGGTGACTTGCGTCGCGCACTCGACGATCGACCCGACGTCAACGCTGTGACCATTGATGCGCTGATGTCGCCGGGAGGCAAAACGGTCAATGTCGGCACACTGGCGGCGGAATCACTCGGCTTGATGGAGCAGCACCGTATCAGCACGCTGGTCGTCACCGACCTTCAGGCGGAGGTGGTGGGTGTGGTGCACCTGCTCTCGCTACTGCGCGCGGGCATTGCTTGATGACGGATATAACGACGCGCGCGCAAGCAATTCGCCTGATCGCCCTCGATGTCGACGGCGTCATGTCTGACGGCTGCGTGGTCTACGGCAACAGCGGCGAAGAGACCAAAGCATTCAATATAAAAGATGGCCTCGGCATTAAA
>Ga0209652_1001978_pt1 | contig 16272 bp, 14 predicted proteins | sample SaaInl74LU_5_DNA_FD_184641 | JGI IMG/M metagenome (GOLD analysis project Ga0209652, IMG submission 184641) | Marine microbial communities from expanding oxygen minimum zones in the Saanich Inlet - ESP_74LU_5_DNA (SPAdes) (version 2) | ecosystem: Environmental > Aquatic > Marine > Intertidal zone...
TTCAAGTCCCGAAGGAGCAAGAGATTTTTTAGTTCCAAGCAGATTAAATCCAGGAAAATTTTATGCTTTACCCCAAGCACCGCAACAATTTAAACAATTAATTATGGTTTCAGGATTTGATAAATATTTTCAAATTGCACCATGTTTTAGAGATGAAGATGCTAGAGCAGATCGAAGTCCAGGTGAATTTTATCAATTAGATTTAGAAATGTCTTTTGTAGAACAAGAAGATGTTTTTAATGTTGTTGAAAAATTAATGGTTAATACTTTTAAAGAATTTTCAAATAAAAAGTTGCTCTTTGATAAATTCCCCAGAATTACATACAAAGAAGCGATGTTAAAATATGGATCAGATAAACCTGATTTAAGAAACCCTTTAATTATAAATGATATTACTGAAATTTTTTCAAGAGAAGATGTAAAGTTTGAAATTTTTAAGAAACTTGTCAAATCAGGCTCTAAAGTGAGATGCATTGTAACAAAAAATACAAAAGATAAACCAAGAAGTTTTTTTGATAATATTGACAAATGGGCAAAAGAGCAGGGAGCATCTGGACTTGCGTATTTCACATTTGAGAAAGATGAGATGATTTCAGGAAAAGGACCGATCGGAAAATTTTTTTCATCAGCGTCCTTAGAAGAAATTATGAAATTGACTGGAGCTGAAGTTGGTGACAGTATTTTTTTAGCTTGTTCAAAACAACAAGAACTTGAAAAAATTACCTCATTAGCAAGGACTAAAATTGCAAAAGATCTTGATTTGATTGATGATGATGTTTTTGCATTTTGTTGGGTTGTTGATTATCCAATGTTTGAAAAAGATGAAGTAACTAATAAAATTGAATTTAGCCACAATCCATTTTCAATGCCACAAGGTGAAATTGATCAAATAAATTTTGATCAACCTTTAGATATATTAGCTTATCAGTATGACATTGTTTGTAATGGAATTGAATTATCTTCAGGTGCCATAAGAAACCATATACCAGAGTTAATGTATAAACTTTTTTCAATTGCGGGATATGACAAAAAAGTTGTTGATGAAAAATTTAGCGGAATGATTAATGCATTAAGTTATGGTGCGCCTCCGCATGGCGGTATAGCTCCAGGAATAGATAGAATAGTTATGCTACTTGCTAACGAAAAAAATATTAGAGAAGTTACAATGTTTCCGATGAACCAAAATGCCCAAGATCTGATGATGAATGCACCATCAGAAGTTAGCGAGAATCAATTGAAAGAACTTAATATTAGTATAAAGACAAAAAAATAATTATTTTTTTCCTTTTAAACTAATTTTAACATCAGACAAATCAACTAGATTTTTTTTATAATTATTTCTTACAAACCCTTTACTTGTAATGTCTTTAACCATTTTCAATAATTGGTTCTGATCTTCTGAATTCGTATCCTCTTGATTAGTTGTTTCAGAACCACCTATAGATGGAGTGTGAGCTAAATCTTCTCTATTTTGATATGAAATAGCTAGTTCTCTGAAAATATAATCAAGGATTGAAGTGGCACTTAAAATTCTGTCATTACCATAGACTTTTCCTGACGGTTCAAATTTTGTTCCAACAAAAGCACTGATATATTCATCTAATGGAACGCCATATTGTAAACCAAGAGACACAGCAATTGCAAAATTATTCATTAATGCTTTAACCAATTCTCCCTCTTTACTGGTATCAATAAAAATCTCACCAATTTTACCATCTTCATATTCTCCAGTATGCAAATAAACTTTATGATCTCCAATTGTGGCTTTTTGAATATAGCCTTTACGTCTATCAGGCATGCTAAATCTTTTCCCAGATTTTTCAGATTTAGTTAAAACTTGATTAACCGTTTGTTCAATATTTTCTTTTTTAATCTCTTTATTTGATGGAATTAAGTCAATTTTTTTATCGATAATCTTATTATTATTAGGGTCTAAGTTTTTTGTTTTTCTATTATCAAGTTTGACATCTAAAACCTCAAATTTTCCATCATCTCTTTTTTCAAGATTTTTTAATTCAGTCTCATTTATTTCATCAAGATAATGATTAACCTTGAATGTGCACGTGTAGTAAGTTTCAACTAAATATTTTGCCATTTTACCCCAAATTTAAAATTTATTTTGATTAATGAATCAATTGATTTATATACAAATCCAAATTTTAGTCTAATTTTATTTATACAATTAATAATTGAATATAAAAATTAAACAATGATGACATTAGTTAAAAAAATTTTCACTTGGTGGAATGTGGATACTTTTGGAACAAGATTGAAAACAATTTTTTTTGGAAAATATGCTGGCACAGATTCTTTTGGCAACAAATATTATGAAAGTAAAAATGGAAAACGATGGGTGATTTATTCAGATGAAATCGATGCATCGAAAATACCAGTTGAGTGGTATTCCTGGATGCATTTTACACCCAATAAAATTGAAAAAAAACATGAATTGGATAAATACGATTGGCAAAAACCACATCAGTCTAACCCTACAGGTACTGAAAATGCATATTATCCAAATAAAGATAAAGATAATGTTGGACAAAAAAAATATAGAAGCTGGAAATCTGATTAAACTGTTTATTAATTTTATAATATATATTTTTTTTACTCAAATTACATACGCACAAACTAGCGATAATTTTATAGGCACTAAAACTGATATAAAAATTTTAGATAAAATTAGTTCAAAAAATGAATTGATAAATCTAAAAAACGGTGAAGAGTCTATTTATAAAGATTTAGCTATAAGAGTTATGAAATGTACCAATTCAGAGTTAGATGATAATCCTGAGATTAAAGCTTATATTCAAGTAAGAGATTTAACAAAAAAAGATAATGATAAAGTGTTTGTATTTAATGGATGGATGTTTTCATCAAGCCCATCAATAGCTCCCTTTGACCATCCTGTTTATGATATTTGGCTAGTTAATTGTTATTAGATAATTTTTTCTTTATCTAACCAGCTTACGTTAAAATCTGAATCTATAAATTTTTTATGATTTAATAATTTTTTATGCAACGGAATTGTAGTTGTAATGCCTTCTATAACAAACTCATCAAGGGATCTATTCATTCGTTGAATAGCTTCTGTTCTATTTCTACCATGACAAATTAGTTTACAAACCATACTGTCATAGAATGGTGTTACTTTATAACCTTGAAAAATTGCACCATCTACTCTTGTTCTAAAACCTGATGGCTGATGGCACATGCCTATAGTGCCTGGGGAGGGTTGAAAGTTTTTACTTGGATCCTCAGCATTAATTCTACATTCTATTGCATGTCCTCTTGGATTTATATCAGACTGTTTTAATGCGGTTTCTCCAGTATAAGCTATCCAAATTTGTTCCTTAATTATATCAACGCCAGTTACCATTTCAGATACTGGATGCTCCACTTGAACTCTTGTGTTCATCTCTAAAAAATAGAATTTTCCGTCTTCGTATATAAATTCTACTGTTCCAGCTCCCTCATATCCAATTTTACTGACCATTTTAACTGTTCGATCAAAAAGATCCTTTCTAATTTCATCATTTAAAACTGGGCTTGGTGTTTCTTCAATAAGTTTTTGGTGCCTTCTTTGAACCGAGCAATCTCTTTCATGCAAATGTACTGTTCTATTTTTACCAGCTAAAACCTGCACTTCAATGTGTCTTGGATTTTGAAAAAATTTTTCTAGATATATTTCATCGTTTCCAAAATATTTAAGTGCTTCAGATTTTGCAGTTGAAAACATAGTTTCAAATTCTTCTTCTTTTTGAACTATTTTCATTCCTTTTCCGCCACCTCCAGCTGAAGCTTTAATCAAAACAGGAAATCCAATTTTTTTACACAATTCTTTAGCTTCTTTAACATCTCTAACACCACCTTCAGATCCCTCAATTACAGGTAATCCATTTTCTTTTGCAATTTTTTTTGCTTGGATTTTATCTCCCATCATTTCGATTAATTTTGAAGACGCTCCAATAAATTTAATATTATTTTCCTCTAGCACTTTTGCAAAATTTGCATTTTCTGATAAAAATCCGTAGCCAGGGTGAACTGCTTCCGCGTTAGTAATCTCTATTGCCGACATCAGATTTGGGATATTAAGATAACTATTTGCAGGTTGATGTGATCCTATACAAACACTCTCATCTGCCATTCTTACATGCATACTGTCTCTATCGACATCTGAGTGAACAGCAACAGTTGCAATTCCCCATTCTTTGCAAGCTCTTATTACTCTAACTGCAATTTCCCCACGGTTTGCAATTAGAATTTTCTTAAACATTACTCTAGGATTATAATTGTTTGTCCAAACTCTACTGGCTGACCATCTTCAACACAAATTTCTTTTACCACTCCATCTGCGGTGGAAGGAACATGATTCATAGTCTTCATTGCCTCAACTATCATTATCGTGTCACCTTTTTTGATTTTTTTACCTACTTCTACAAATTTTTTAGCCCCAGGTTCTGGTGCATGATAAGCTGTTCCTATTATTGGTGAGGTAATAGGAGTTCCAGACGTTGTATTTTTTGCTTTAGGAGCACTATCAGTAATATTTGAAGGCTTTTGTGTAACAGGTATTGTCTGATTATTTATAGAAATATTATTTTTTGAAACTTTTATTTTTGTATCTTTTTCAGTAAATTCTATTTCTGTGAGGTTAAATTCATTTAGGTATTCACTCAATTCTTTAATTAAATTTTTATCTATTTTCATTTTTAATCATCTTCTCCAAAGAAATTATGGCTAAAATATAACCTTCTGAACCTAATCCAAATATTCCACCGGTAACAACGTTACTTATAAGGGATTTATGTCTAAATTCTTCTCTTTTATATATGTTAGATATGTGTAATTCAATAATTGGTTTCTTAAAGATATCAAGAGAGTCTCTAATAGCTACAGATGTGTGAGTGTAACCAGCTGCATTAATAATCATTCCGTCAAATTCATTTCTGGCCTCTTGTATTTTATTTACAATATCACCTTCAACGTTTGATTGATAAAACTCCATATCTAATTTTAATTCATTTGCTTTTTTTAGACATTTTTCTTTAAGATTTTCAAATGTTATAGACCCATATTGTGATTGTTCTCGCTCACCTAATAGATTAAGATTAGGCCCATTAATAATAATTATTTTATTATTCATTCAGCACTTATATACGATGAAAAAAATAAAAAAAATAAAAATTAAAATTAATGGTAAAATAACATCAATTGTTGAAGAACTAACTTTAGATAAATTAATAAGAAATCTAAAAATACCTTTAAGCAAAGTTGCTATAGAATTAAACAAAGAAATTGTGAATAAAAAAAATATTAACAAAATTAAATTATATAACAAAGATGTTGTTGAGATTGTGCATTTTATAGGGGGAGGGTAGCAATGCTTGATAAATTAAAAGTTGCCAATAAAAGATTTAATTCAAGACTTATAGTTGGTACAGGTAAATATAAAAATATGTCTGAATGTGCTAAGGCAATTAAGCTTTCAGGAGCAGATATAGTTACAGTTGCTGTAAGAAGAGTAAATATTTCTGATAAAAGTAAACCTTTATTAATGGATTATATTGATCCAAAAAAAATTACATATTTACCAAATACAGCTGGATGTTTTACCTCAGAAGATGCTTTGAGAACTTTAAGACTTGCAAGAGAAATTGGTGGATGGAAGCTTGTCAAACTTGAAGTTCTTGGTGATAAAAAAAATCTATTTCCCGATATGATAGAAACTTTAAAATCGACAGAGGTTTTGTCAAAAGAGGGATTTAAAGTAATGGTGTATTGTAATGATGATCCTTTAATGGCTAAACGTCTAGAAAATGTTGGTGCTTCAGCAATCATGCCTTTAGCAGCGCCAATAGGTTCTGGATTAGGAATTTTAAATAAAATTAATATTCAAATAATAAGAAAACAAACAAAGTTACCTTTAATTATTGACGCTGGACTTGGTCAAGCTTCAGATGCAACAATAGCTATGGAGCTAGGATGTGATGGGGTATTAGTAAATACCGCAATAGCACGAGCTAAAAAACCATTTGATATGGCTCAAGCATTTAAAAATGCAGTAATTGCAGGAAGACAATCCTATCTTTCAGGAAGAATAGAAAAAACTATTATGGGAAATCCCTCTTCACCTATAACTGGGATTATTTAGTATCTTTTTTAAAGAATTTTTTTTTATAATTTTTTTTTTTATAAAACTTTTTATTTTCTTTATTGCCTGAGAACTTGTCATCAACTTTTTGCTGTTCTAAGTTTTTTAGCTTTTCATGATACTCAACTAGTTCGATAGTTTTGTTAGACTTGTTTTTCAGGTCTATAATATATTCGGGAATAATCAGTGAATTATCTGTTATAATATCAATTTTCATTTTATTTTTTTTTTCAAAGTAAGTTAAATCATCAACAAAATTTTCTTTTAAAAAGTCAGAGATTTTTTCACAAACTTTTAGCTCTACAAATTTAGCCTTGCTTAGCACTGATTTTAACTCAACTATCTTCAAAAGTTTTTGAGCAAAAGACTCATCTGTTAATTCAACTTTCCATTTAACAGCACTTTCTCTTAGTCTTTGTCTGGACATTTCTAGTAAACCAAAATTGCTAATTCTACCAATTTGTATTCTTGCCCTATCTGTTCTGCATTTTTCTTTTAATCTTCTTTCAACCATTCTTCTATTTCCATAGCTAAGCATATCAATAAAATCTATAATTATTAGACCCGAAAGATCTCTAATTTTAATCTGTCTTGCTATTTCTTCTGCAGCCTCTAAGTTTGTATCAAGAGCTGTGCTTTCGACATTTTTTTGTTTAATCGAACTGCCTGAGTTTATATCTATAGATACAAGAGCTTCGGTCGGGTTAATGACCAAATATCCTCCAGAGTTTAATTTAATCTCAGACTCAAAAATTTGATTTAACTTTTGTTCAATATTTTCTTCAATAAATAAAGGTATCTTGCCCCTATATTTTTTAATTTTTTTGACATGGGATGGCATCATCATCTTCATAAAATTTTGAGCTTTTTTATATCCTTCGTTACCTTCAATGATAATATTTTTTGTATTTTCATCGTACATATCTCGTAGAGTTCTTTTTATTATTTCACTTTCTTGGTGAACTAAAGAGGGGGCAATAGAATTTAGAGCAGTATCTTTAATTTGGTTCCAAGTATTTTTTAAAGTTTCAAGGTCTTGATTAATCTCATTTTTAGTTTTATTGCTTCCAGCTGTTCTAACAATTAGGCCCATCTCTTTTGGAATTTCAATCTCATTAAGAATAGATCTGATTTTTTTTCTATCTGCAGGATTAAATATTTTTCTTGAAATACCTCCTCCTTTAGGAGTATTTGGCATTAACACAATATATTTGCCTGCAATAGAAATGAACGTGCTTAGCGCAGCCCCTTTTTGACCTCTCTCATCTTTGATAACCTGAACTAGAATAACTTGATTAGGTTTTATCACTTCCTGAATTTTATATCTTTTAAATCTAAAAGGTTTTATTTTTGATTTATTATTTTCATCTTCAGTGATTTGTTTAACATTTTCATCCTGACTGCCATTTTCAGAAAGCTCTATATTGTCAATATTGCTGTTATCTTCATTTAGCTCAACTTCTTGATTTTCAATATTTTCTTTTTCAGCCTCAAGGGGATCATCGACTTCTAGTTTTCCCTCAGCTAGATTTTTTTCCTCTTTTGCTTCAACTTCTTTTGAAAGTTCTTCTCTAGCTTGCTCTTCTTGTTGTTTAATTATTTCTAGATCGCTTTTAGGGATTTGATAGTAATCTGATTGAATGTCATTAAATGATAAAAATCCATGTCTATCCCTTCCAAAGTCAACAAAAGCTGCTTGAAGAGATGGTTCAATTCTACTTACTTTACCTAAGTAGATGTTATTTTTTATAAGTGTGTTCTTTAGACCTTCGTACTCGTAGTCTTCAATATTGTTTTCTGATTTAAGAACAACTCTAGTTTCATTTGGATGCGAAGCATCAATGTATAAATTTTTTTCCATATTATTTGATTAAATTGATTCATTAGTATTAATTTTGTATTAAAAATTTTGTTTGTTAATAGTGCCTTATCTTTAACAAATTCCATTATATAATGGAATTAAAATGACAAATATAATCAAAAATATATTAATTGTTACTATTAGTCTTTTTTTACTTTCCCTTGTAACTATTTTGATTGTTTTATGGACTTTTTCAAACAGTATTCCAGATTATAAATTTTTAAAAAATTACAAACCCCCAGTATCAAGCAAAATGTATTCTGGCGAAGGTGATTTGGTTGCCGATTTTTCAACAGAAAAAAGGATTTTTGTACCTTATGAGGCTATTCCTAAAAATGTAATAAACTCTTTTTTGTCCGCAGAAGACAAGAATTTTTTTTCACACCCAGGTGTTGATGCAAAAGGGTTGATGAGAGCTGTTATTAATAATGTTGATAATATTCTTAATTCAAAAAGATTAGAAGGCGCATCCACAATAACACAACAGGTTGCTAAAAATTTTTTGTTAACAAATGAAGTGAGTATCAATAGAAAAATTAAAGAAGCAATTTTGGCATTTAGAATAGAGCGAGCTTTGTCAAAAGAAAGAATACTAGAACTATATCTTAATCAAATTTATCTTGGAAGTGGCGCTTATGGGGTAGCAGCTGCAAGTTTAGAATATTTTGATAAATCAATTAAAGAATTAAATTATAACGAGGCAGCTTTATTAGCCGCACTACCAAAAGCACCAAGTAAATATAATCCATATAGAGACAGAGATCTCGCAAAATTTAGAAGAGATTTAGTTTTAAATAATTTAAATGATAATAATTTTATTACTCAAGAGGAGTATATTCAATTTAAAGAAAGTCCAATTGAATTAAAAAAAACAAAAAAAGTTTTTTTTGAAGATTCTCAATATTATATCGAAGATGTAAGAAAAAAAATTATTGATCAATTAACTTATGAAAAAGTTTATAAACAAGGGTACAATATTAACACACCAATTAATCTTGAATTACAGAAAATAGCTACTGAGAGTCTTCGGAATGGATTGATTGCATATGATAAAAGAAAAGGTTGGAGAGGACCATTAAAAAATATTGAGTATAATAATGATTGGTTAGAAAAAATTGAAAAAAGTTTTTTATTAGAACAATCTATTGGATGGCAACTTGCAATTGTTAAAGAGGTAAATCAATTTAGTGCTATAATTGAGACTGAAAAAAATTTTAACGGAATAATTGAATATAAAGATATATCTTGGACTAAAAAAAATTTTAAAGAATTATTAAGAGTTGGTGACATAATTTATGTTAAACAAATTAATCAAAAAAATTTTAGTCTCGAACAACTTCCAAAAATAAATGGTGGTGCTGTAGTGATGGATCCTTTTACAGGAAGGGTTCTTGCTTTGAGCGGAGGATTTAGTTTTAAAAATAGTGAATTCAATCGAGCATCACAGGCATTTAGACAACCAGGATCAGCTTTTAAACCTTTTGTATATGCACTTGCTTTAGAGAACAAATATACTCCATCTTCACTAGTCTTAGATGCTCCTCTAGTTTTAGATCAAGGTGAAGATTTAAAAAAATGGAAGCCTGAAAATTACGGCAAGAAATTTTATGGTCCATCAACATTAAGAGTTGGCTTGGAAAAATCTAGAAACCTTATGACTGTAAGGATTGCCCAAAATCTTGGAATAGATAAAATTGCCCAATTTTCAAAAGATATGGGAATATACGAAAAGCCTGAAGAGCTTTTGTCAATATCTCTTGGCTCAGCAGAGACTACATTATTAAATCTAACCTCAGCTTATTCATCATTTGTAAATGGTGGCAAGTTAGTAAAACCAATTATAATTGATAGAATTCAAGATGGAGAAGGAAATACAATAGTTAATAATGAAAATCGAAGATGTGTAAATTGTGAAAGCATTTCATTTTCTAGTGGGAACTTTCCAAAAATTGAGGATAATTACAAACAAATCCTATCACCTCAGACAGCCTATCAAGTGACCTCTTTATTACAAGGTGTTGTTGAAAGAGGAACTGGAAAACAATTAAAAAAACTTGGATTGAATCTCGCTGGAAAAACTGGAACCACTAATGATAATACTGATGCTTGGTTTATTGGTTTTACCTCCAATATTGTAATTGGTGTTTATGTTGGTATGGATAATCCTGAACCTCTAGGAAAATTTGAGACAGGATCTAAAGCAGCATTACCTATATTTGAAGAATTTGTGAAAAAGGCTGTGAAAAAATCAGACGCAAGACCTTTTAAAGTACCTGATGATATTACTCTAATGGTTGTAGATCCCGATACTGGCACTAAAGCAAAATTCAATTCAAAAAATACAATTATAGAGTCTTATAAAAGCAAAAACATATCTAATGGAAAAATTTTGTATTCAAATAACGATAGATTAGATGCCAATAATATATTAAAGTTTTATTAATGGACGATAAATATTTAACTTTTAAAAAAGAGATAGAAAAAATTAATAATAGAGTTAAGGAGTATCTTTGAGAAAAATAATATTCAAACTAAGTTAAATAATCATAATAACAAAATGCTAGAAGATAATTTCTGGCAAGATAAATTAAAATCACAAAAGATTATAAAAGAAAAAAAATTATTTGAAGATTTAATAAATTCTCATCAAAATTCTGTTGGTCAAATTAATGATCTTGATGATTTATATCAACTTGCCTTAGAAGAGAATAATTCAGAAATTCAAAATGAAGTTAGTCAAAATATCTCTAACCTTAGAACGGTTGCAAAACAAAATGAAATAAAGTGTTTTTTATCCAATGAAGCAGATCCGTTAGATGCTTATGTTGAAATACACGCTGGAGCGGGAGGAACTGAAAGTCAGGACTGGGCAGATATGCTAAGAAGAATGTATTTAAAGTGGTCTGATAATAAAAATTTTAAATATCAGATAGTGAGTGAACACAGAGGTGATGAGGCAGGAGTAAAGTCAACAACTTTAAAAATTGAAGGAGACTATGTTTTTGGATGGTTAAAAAATGAAAGTGGTATTCACAGATTAGTTAGAATTTCACCCTTTGATTCAGGTGCTAGACGACATACAAGTTTTGCTAGTGTTTGGGTTTATCCAGTTGTTGATGAAAACATTAATATAGAAATTTTAGAAAAAGATTTGCGTATAGATACTTATCGATCAAGTGGAGCAGGTGGACAACATGTTAATACTACTGATAGTGCCGTTAGAATAACACATTTACCATCAAAAATTGTTGTCCAATGTCAAAATGAAAGATCACAACATAAAAATAAAGAAACATGTATGAATATGTTAAGAGCAAGATTATATGATTTTGAGATGAAGAAAAAAGAACAACAAAATCAAAATAACGAAGCTACAAAATCTGAAATAGGTTGGGGCCACCAAATAAGATCTTATGTTCTTCAACCGTATAGACTAGTAAAAGACAATAGAACCAATCATGAAAGCACAAGCCCTGATAAAGTTTTAGACGGAGAAATTGACGAGTTTTTAGAAAAATCTTTATATCAAATAAAATGATAAAAATTGTTTACAGATTGTTTATTAGTTTAACACTAATTATTGCATTGATAGTTATTTATCTAAGTATAATTGGAGTAAAAACAGATAAATTTAATAACCAGATAACTTCAAAAGTTAGAGAGATTAACTCAAATCTGGACTTAAAATTAAATCAAGTTAACATTAAATTAAATCCTCTTTCATTTACAGTTGATTTAAAAACTTTAGGAACAGATCTTTCCTACCAAGATAACATTATTCAACTTGAAAACTTAAAGTCTCAAATTTCACTAAAATCAATTTTTAAAAATGAATTTGCAATATCAGAGTTAGCAATTTCAACTAAATCTATTGCTTTGAAAGATTTAATTATTCTAGTTAAAGAGGTAAAAAATTATCAACAATTATTCATCGCAAACGAGATTATAGATAATGGATATATTGTTGCTGATTTAAAATTTGAATTTAATGAAGTTGGAAATATTAAAGATAACTTTATCATTAAAGGCCTGGTTAATAATGCTGAGTTAACTTTATCAAATAAAAAAGTAACTAAATTAAATTTTATTTTTCAAGCCAACAATAAAGAATTAAATTTAGAAGATTTGACATTTTTATTGAATAATAAAAGCTTAAATATCCCAAAACTTAATGCTAAAAAAAATGATGATAACTTTTTAGTCACAGGAATTGTAAAAAATAAAGATTTAAATTTTGAAAAAAATGATATTAAAAAATTTTTAGATAATAAATTAATAAATAAAAATTTAAACAATTTATCATTTAATTCTGAGTCTAATTTTAAATTTAATATAGATAATAAATTAAAAATTAAAAATTTAGATATTCAAGCATCTGTTAATGTTAACAAATTAGATATTGATAACTTTATAGGTGATAATTCTATTTTACCAAATATTAAAAAAAACTTAGTATTTGAAAATCAGCAAATTAAAATTAATTATAATAAAAGCAAAATTGAAATAACTGGATCAGGAAATATTTTTATTCAAAATAATTTAGATTTTATCAACTATCAAATAACAAACATCCAAGACAATTATTTATTTAATTTAGATTTTGAAATTGAAGACAATCCATTAATTCTAAATTTTATTAATTTTGAAAAAGATGTTGAAAGTAGTTTAAGCTTGAAACTTAAAGGAGCTTTAAAAAAAGATAAATTAAAATTTGATCATATTATTTTAACAGAGGATAAAAATATCATTTCAATTGAAAATTTGCAGTTATCCAAAGATTTTAAAATTGATGAGTTAGAAACTATAAATTTGAATTTTGAAGATAAATCAAAACTTAAAAATGAGTTAAAACTTAAAAAAGATAAGAATGTATACGTTATCTCAGGAGCAAGTTTTAACGCTGATCATCTTATAACTGAGCTTTTAAAATCTAATGAAGATAATAAAAGAAAATTTTTTAGTAAAAATTTTGAACTAAAAATTAATGTTGAAAAAGTTTATTTAGATGCAAATAATAAAATTGATAATTTAAAAGGTAAAATTATTTTAAGTAATAATGAAGTTGTTAATTTGAATCTAGAATCAGATTTTTCTAATAATAAAAAAATTACATTTACAATAAGAGATAATAATGGTGAAAAAATAACCACATTGTTTTCAGATGAAGCAAAGCCTTTAGTTGACAGATATAAATTCATAAAGGGTTTTACTGAAGGAAAGCTTGATTTTTATTCAAGTAAAAAAAATAACGAGTCTAAATCAAATTTAAAAATTTATGATTTTAAGTTAAAGGAATTGCCTGCATTAACAAAAATATTATCTTTAGCATCACTACAAGGTATTGCTGATTTATTATCTGGTGAGGGAATACGTTTTAGTGAGTTTGAGATGAATTTTGATAACAAAGCAGATCTCATGACCATTAATGAAATTTACGCAATCGGACCAGCGATATCTATTTTAATGGAGGGATATGTTGAAAAAGATAATCTAGTTAGTCTTAGAGGAACACTTGTTCCAGCAACAACCATAAATAAAACAATAGGTTCAATACCTTTAATAGGAAATATATTGGTTGGACAAAAAGTTGGTGAGGGTGTTTTTGGCGTTAGCTTTAAAATTAAAGGACCACCGAAAGATTTGGAGACAACTGTAAATCCAATCAAAACACTTACACCAAGATTTATAACAAGAACATTAGAAAAAATTAAAAAAAATTAGTTAAGTTCAATTTTAATATGTCTTTTTTTTCCTAATGATAGTTTTATAAAATTATCATGAAATAATTCTGTAGAAATAATCTTTTTTTCATCAGTTACAATTTCATTGTTAATTCTAACACCGTTACTTTTTATTAGTCTTCTGACTTCACTTTTTGAATTTTCTAATTTAGATAAAACTACAAGATCTAAAATACTAAAATCTGCATTCAATAGATCTTTCTTGATTTTAACTGAGGGAAGATTGGATCCCGTTGAGTTTTCTGAAAAAGTTTCTCTAGCTATTTTTTCAGAGTTTTGAGCTTCTTTCTCTCCATGAAGCATTTCAGTAGTTTTGTTGGCTAATAAAACTTTAAGCTCATTAATATCGTTATCTTTAATATTCTCAATTTCTTCAACTGTTAAATCCGTAAAAATATTTAGAAATTTTATTACATCTCTGTCGTCAGTATTTCTCCAAAATTGCCAATAATCGTATGGTGATAAAAATTTTTTATCTAACCATACGGCGCCATTTTCTGTTTTGCCCATTTTGGCACCTGTAGCTAATGTAATCAAAGGAGTCGTCAATCCATAGGCTTGATTATTTGAATATCTTTTTATTAGATCAACTCCATTAACAATATTTCCCCATTGATCAGAACCACCAATTTGCAAAACACAATTTTCTTTTTGATTCAGTTCTAAGAAATCATATGCTTGTAAAATCATATAATTAAATTCCATATAACTCAGTGATTGTTCTCTATCTAATCGAGTTTTTACACTATCAAAAGTCAACATTTTATTAATTGTAAAATGTTTTCCAATATCTCTTAAAAAAGAAATATAATTTAAATCTTTTAGCCAAGAATAGTTATTCACAAAAATTGGTTTTGTATCTCTGTTATCAGAGGATAAATAATTTTTTAGAATATTTTCTATATTTTTCGTATTTCTTTCAATTTCATTTTCATCTAAGATTTTTCTTGTTTTATCTTTTCCAGAGGGATCGCCAATTCTGGTAGTACCACCACCTAACAAAACAATTGGCTGATGACCGTGTTTTTGTAAAAGACGTAGACACATTATTTGAAGCAAGCTACCCACATGTAAACTTTCAGCAGTACAATCGAAGCCAATGTAGGCTTTTATTTTTTTTTGATTAAGTAAATCAGATAATTCATTTTCATTAGTACATTGATAGAAAAATCCTCTATCTTTAAATTCTTTTAAAAATTTGTTCATGAGCTTATAGTTCTACAATATACAAAAATTTCTAAAAAAAAATTAAATATGAAAAAAAATATATTTTCCGTCTTAGGCTTAATGAGTGGAACTTCGATGGATGGAGTAGATATATCTTTAATTAAAACTGATGGTTATGATTATTTTGAGCAAATATCTAATAAATTTTATGAATTTAGTGACGAATTATACAAAGATTTAATTTTTCTTAGAGAGAGCATAAGTGAATTAAAAGATTTAGATAATAAATTTTCAATAATTGATGAAATTGAAAAAAAATTCACACTCTTCAATGCTCAAGTTATCAATGAATTCATAAAACAAGAGCAAACAAGGCCTGAAATAATAGGTTTTCATGGCCAAACAATTTATCACAACTCAAAAGCCAAAATTTCTAAACAATTAGGAAATGGTGAACTTTTATCTCAATTAACAAATTGTACAGTTGTTAATAATTTTAGAAAACAGGACTTAGATAATTATGGTCAAGGGGCACCACTGACTCCTATTTTTCATTATTTAATCTCAAATCAGATAAACAAAAAAAACAAATTAACTTACCCTATTAATATAATTAATATTGGTGGAATAACTAATGTTACTACAATTTTAGATAATAAAGATATTGATAAACAAATTTTTGCATACGATATTGGTCCGGGTAACTGTTTAATTGATGAGTGGGTAAGAAAAAAAAGTAACAAAAAATTTGATGAAAATGGTTCACTAGCTTTATCTGGAAAAGCTAATCAATTAATTTTAAATCAATCTATAGACAACTTTCAAATCTCTTCAATAGAAGAGTCAATGGATATAAATGATTTTGATATCTCATTTGTAAAAGGTTTAAATCTTGAAGATGGGTGTGCAACCTTAAATGAATTCACTGCTTATTTAATTTCAGAAGGTTTAAAAAAAATTAATCAAATTAATAATATCGTGGTTAAAAACTTTATTATGTGTGGTGGAGGTAGAAAAAATAAAAAACTTGTTGAAAATATTTATAAATATATGAGTGATGAAAAATTGATTATCAAAGATATTGATGTCTATCAGTTTGATGGAGATTTTATAGAGTCACAAGCATTTGGATATCTTGCTGCAAGAAGAATTTTAGAATTACCAATCACCTTTCCAACAACTACTAGATGTAAAAATCCATCTTTAGGTGGTCAGATTATTAAAAATTATTAGTAAAGTGCAGTTTCTTTTTTAATATATTTATCTAAATATTTAACTAATTGATCTTCACTTTTTGAAAAAAAATGATTTGCATCAGGTACAGATTGAAATTCAACCTTTATTCCTTT
>Ga0209652_1001981_pt1 | contig 16263 bp, 9 predicted proteins | sample SaaInl74LU_5_DNA_FD_184641 | JGI IMG/M metagenome (GOLD analysis project Ga0209652, IMG submission 184641) | Marine microbial communities from expanding oxygen minimum zones in the Saanich Inlet - ESP_74LU_5_DNA (SPAdes) (version 2) | ecosystem: Environmental > Aquatic > Marine > Intertidal zone ...
ATGATATTCTATTTTTTGAAATAAGTCCGTAATCCCAGAGGTTACTCAAATGCAGTAAAAGATTCATTCGTAAGTCTGCTCCTATCAGCTTGTCTCTATTCATCAAAATGAAGGTTTCAACCCTGCGTGGAATATTTCTATCTGCGATTACATGATGACACTTGATGAACCTATTCCAAAGATTCATGAATGTCTTTTCCTTGTCCGAAACATCATCAAAATCATTAATGAGCGATTCACTCAATGTATGTAGCCAATCATTGGTATCTTCGCAATCAGAGTCGTCTTGTAATTCTCTCGCAGATGCAAATGGTTGATTTGTACGAGCGTGGAAATATTGACGTATCGGACGCGTTATCGGCAGTTCTTTTCCTGATGTACTTTCACCTCTTTTGATTGCACCCATCTGAAGTATTTGCTCTTGGCTGTTATTTACAGCATATGCTCCATCTGTCGAAGTGCTGTCTACATTCTTGTTTGTAGCGTTAGCGGCAGATGCACTTGTTTCTCCTACTTCCTCTTCTTCCGAGCTAGACGCGATTGTTTCTATGAATTTACGCTTCTTCTGATTTACCACCACCGCCTCGTCAGATCTAGTTGTTCCACCGGAACATGAGGAAGAATCCGACTCTAATGCCACTGCGATGGAAGTATTGGCGCTGCTGCTACGTTTGGTTAGATCAATAACTGGAGAGGAGAAAAATATTGACGGTGATACCTTTTCCATTTTGTTGGGCAGTGGAGGTGGCGTTCCATACCTCTCATCTGAATCAGAATCATCCAACTCAAACGAAGCCGCCATGTTAGATATAGTTTGCCAGTAGGTAGTAGGTCAACCCGAGTTTAAAGTACAATACACAACAGGTAGGGCACTGTGGAGGGGGAGGGTTGCATTTGTTTCGGTTGGCGGTATTTTTTCGGGAGCGCGCCAAGATCCGGCCAATGATGGCAGCAGAAGCGAAGTCATAAGTTCCACACCACTCTTGTTGTTGTCCATGCGTGCTTCACTCTACCTCCTTACTACTTGATGGGTATGATCGGTAGTACATCTCATGATTGCAAGGTGTTGTGTGGTCAAGGAAGGTGGTGACCTGCTACTCAGCAAATACAATTGCATGGTTGGAGAGCATTGAATACGAATACACAAGATAGGGCAGATTTCTTGAAGATGACTTCTTCTTTTGATGCTTTCAATGAAGTCCGACATGAATTGAGAGCCAGGAAAATAAAACACTGGAAAGAAATCAAGAAGAATCATTTCCTACTACAATCGCAGGCAAAGGAAACAACTTCTTCTCATCCTCGTCTCCCTGCTGCTAGCGAATCTGTTTGCGTAGGGCAGGGTAAATCCAAAGTTACAATTCATAGCGCGAGTTCAAAGAATATCAAGAGTACCAATGTCGTCAAAGTCAAAACTTCTTTGATAGAAGCAAGTCACCCACCTCTACCCAAATCGCGGACAGCAATACTTCAAAACTACTCATATATGGTGGATGATGAGCCTGAAATGAAATTTACACACAACATTGATGATGATGATGAAGTCACTCAAGAAGAGGTGATTCAAGAATTAGTTGAGTTGGGAGCAAACGTAAGAACGTACAATTTCGGTCAACCTCACAAAGAAAAGAAATTTCTTCTTGATGCTACACTAAATCGATTGATTGAAAAGAAAGCTTTATCTCAACAAGTAGACGAGCGAGAACGATGCTACGCTGACATTGCGAAAGTTTCAAAAGTTGACGAAAATATAATTAGGGAGCGTCACCAACTTCAAATCAAGCCAGATGCAACAACAGTTGATATCGAGCGCAAGAGCAATTCAGACAATCCCGTGGTAGCAACATATGACGGTATCATTGACAGTTACCGAGAGTTGTTCTGTCGGAGATGCTTTACGTATGATTGTAATATCCACGGTAACTTACCAAAGAGTAATTTAGATCTCCTTGGTGAACTTGCCTTGCAGAAAGAGAAAGAGGGGAAATGGGCAGAGATTGACGGAAATTCATCAATCTCTAAAACTACAATAGAACAAACCAAAACAATTAGCTCCAATCAAGCATCGATAGCAAATGGCCAAAGTGATGACCTGTCTCATACACAGCAATCTATTTGTGAACGATTATACCTCATATTTGAAGGAGATATTGAAAAGATGGCAGTTGTCATGGGAGCATCGACAAAAGCAGTCCAATCTTTTGTTACTTTGAACAAGATCAAGTTACGCGATCCACAGTATGTCACTCCCACGCTGCTCAAAAGAAAGAGAGATAGAGTCCAATCTTACGTATCAATGAGAAACTATAAGCCTGAATATCTCAACAAAATTCAAAGCACATTGATACATCCAGCATTTATTCCTTGTGACCACGATGGGCCATGTAATCAGTCGAACTGTAGTTGCATTAAGAATGCATTCTTCTGCACCAAGCATTGCGGATGGGGAAGCATGTCCTCAAACTTCTTCCGTGGGTGTGCATGCCAGGCTGGTCAATGCCAATCATCATCATGTGCATGTTATGCAGCAAAACGAGAATGCGATCCAGACTTGTGTCGATCTTGTGGTGCTTGTACTGATCAACCTAATGCTCCTGCTGGAGATAGACAGCGATGTCGAAACGACAACATAAGCATGAAAAGAGGAGTTCGTCTCCTTGTTGGAGAATCTAGTGTTGAAGGAGCAGGACTTGGTCTCTTTACGCAGTATCAATTATTGAAGGGCGACTTTGTAGATGAGTACGTTGGCGAAATCATCTCGCAAGAAGAGGCAGAGAGGCGCGGAGTGGTGTACGATCGTCAAAACATGAGCTACTTGTTCAATTTGTGCTCTGACTTTTCGGTTGATGCAACAGTAAAGGGCAACAAGACACGTTACGCCAACCACAGTGATGATCCCAACATTGAACCAAGATTGATACGAGTCAACGGTGACTCACGGATCGGATTCTATGCTGTCAAAGACATTGGTCCAGAGGAGGAACTTTTCTTTGATTACGGATACTCAACTGAGATAGACAACGATCAACTCTTCAAGCCGAATCATGCGCACAAGTTTCATTGGATGGACAGTAATAAGAAGAGGAATAACTCTTAGCAGCAGCAATCATTTGTACTTCTTAGAAAAGCAATCTCTCCTATTGTCATTGCTGAGTTGAATCAATCTATCCACGGAAATGTTGTTTCTATCCATCGGTGTCCAACATACGTGGTTGAGTCACGCACCGTCTGGCCTTTTCAAAAATTCAAGATTCAAGCCCAACTGCCGACTGCCGCCCTCGCTCGCCGCCTTTGTGCACATAAAAATGCACCGACCACCTGTGTAATAGGTTGCCTACAACAAAACGACCGACCCCCCTCCTCTAGTTCCCAAGATGAAGCGTAAAATAGCCGAACAGTCAGCAGCAGTGGCCGCGCCGCCTAAGAAGAGGTCGCCTCTCTTGGGGAGGCCCCAGAATCAATACATCCCTGAAGAATTGAAATCAAAAATGACCAAGGAGCAACTGGCCGAATGGCGTAAACAAATGCGGAAGGAAAGAAACCGCGCCTCAGCTGCTGCATCCAGGCAAAAGACTCAATCGCGTATAATGGAACTAGAGGGGGAGGTTAATGAATGGAAAAACAAGTACGAAGATATGCAAGACAAGATGATGAAACTCCAACAGCAGGTTGACCTTCTCACCAAGGCCCACTGTCAGGACCCTGCCTCCACTGTCCAAGAAGATTCTGCCTCATACAGCTACATGGTATCACCTACTTCAAGCTATTCACACTCCTCAAGTCCAAAGGAGCAAATTGATGCTCTGTCTCTCCTCCAAGGTCTCTCGCGTCCACAAGTTGTGTCAAGTTCTGACGCCACCCTCCTCCTTCCCCCCCAATCCTCCTCTATCGAAGCTCAAACAACGGTTGAGGATAAGGTAATGTCCAACGTCGATGACTCAAAGAAGCACTTAAATACGATCTCACGACAAGCATAGTCAATGATCATCTATGTATGGCTGTTTTTCAACACCATATTATTACGCCTTGAGAAAATCATTTTCTCTCTGGCAACTTAAAGTCTTCCCGCAGTGAAGTACACTGGTGCCAATTCTTTGAAGAACGACAAGGACATTCTGCCTAAACTCCCGAATTTTGATCTTCCGACAGAGGAAGACATGGCTACTGCTAAGGACAGTGTTGCTGATGTTGATGTGAATGCTACTCCCGACATCAAGTCGGTCGAGATGCTCTCGTCATCATCGTCATCATCATCTGTTTCCACTGAAAGCAGCATCGCAGAGTCCCTCACGACTACGATTACTGCTGCTACTGCACGTAACGAGGGAAAGGAGGAAGGTAGCATTGATAACGACGACGACTTGTTGGATTTGTTGGTTGAGACGAACTTTTTATCAACTGTGAGAGGTACCGAAGGCCATATCACGGCAGCATAACACGAGTAAGCGATACCTTGACCGACCAACGGGAGAACTGGTGAGCTGTGCGATACCGCCATGGTTAAATGAACGATGAATAGCAGCCCAGAGGCAAGCGAAGCAATTTGTGCTCTTCGACCAATTTTGTCCACCAATCCACGAATAGAGTTATATATAAAGCAATGCTCTGATATTATTTTTGCTACGCTCAGTCCTCTTCCTCGTCCTCCTCTGGTAAATCGTAGTTAGTGCCATACCCTTGCTTCCAGAGCCATCTACCTTGTTTCACGTCCCAATGGAAGCCTTTTGGGATATCATCACCTTTGTCAAAATTCTCACGGGATTCAAGGGGGCAAAGATTACTCCAATGGTTGATCCTCCTCATCATCTCTTCGAAACCCTGTACTTTCAGAAATTCTTCAACATACGGAGACACTGGATAAATGTGATCAACTTGCCAAGTCATTCTTCCACTAGTAAGTACGCCATGGTTCTCAGAAGTCATCCAACTCTTAGATCCAGTCTGCTGAAGCTTGAGATAACCACCTAGTTGATTTGAGGTGCATGATACAGCTTGGGACTTTCCTTTCACTGGTGGGTGACCTAATTTCTTGATGATCTTGGCGAGACGAGTTCGTAGCAAACATTTAACCTTGTAGCCCATGTCATGCACGTATTTCCAACTGTGCCTGCTGCTGAGTCTCTCACAATATTTCTTATATGCATTGATGTCAAAAATCTTCATGCATTGACTACAATATCCAGCCATTGTCTCTTTCCTCGTGCAATCCTTGGAAGCGCAATTATTCATTCTTAAGGCATAGCGGAGCATACTCATGCTGCAATTGAATAGCGCTGCAATTGTGCTCATTGGCACTCCACCGTTGTATTGATCAGTAATGTCCTCGATTTCTGCAGGTGTGAATGGTTGTCGCACTTCACGTCTTGTCCCAACAAGACTCAAATCAAGTCCATGTCCATCACGAAGACGAAGAACCTTATTTATGCGTTTACTCAATTCACTTTCGGATGCCTTCAATCGATATTTTGATCCACCAAGCTCGAGCAACATTGATACGAGGATCAAGAAGAAGCGACCGCGAAAATCAGAAATGGTATTTCAAGATAGCTTAGTCTCTCAACAGAAACTCCAAGCGTGGGATAAGATGATGGGATTGTAACGAAGTCGTTGGTTGAGACTTTGGATGTAGATTTCGATCACAACTTACTCCCGTGATTGCTTATTGGGATATCAGAAATATGAAATTTGTAATAGTGACAGGAACTTTGAATATCGTCCTGTTAAAATTAGCACTATTATTTGTTTCCAATCTTCTTTTTACTCTTATTGCATAAGGAATCATGATTGGACGTAGTCCATGATTTTTTCCAACATGTGCAGAAGTAGAGTTGGAAGGTACAACGCATCTTCTCCATTTCTCTTCCACATGCTAAGTCTAAGAGGCGCAACAATGTTGGTCATCACCACGTGAAATGTGCTTGGAGTATAACTTGCCAGATACACCCAAAGCAACCCAGGGTTTTGCGAGATCCAGGTCTCACCAAAAACCAGATAGCTCGGACCTATCATTGAGCTGATAATTAATTGGACACATCGTTTGACTGGCATCTTACTTCTATCATCAGCCTGCAACTGTTTCATCGATGACTTCTCACCAACATCTTCATTTTTGCTGTTCCAGCTAGCGTCCCACAATCCAGTGTTTACAGCTCCTGGTAAGACTACATCGACTCTTAACCAGCTCCTCTCTTCTGCAGCCAGTGCAAGAAAATATCCTCGTAATGCATGTTTAGTTGCCGAATAAGCAGCATTTAGCGGAGACGCACCACGTCCCATTAAACTTGTTATTGCAACAATGCGTCCATGCCGTCTCTCTTTCCATCGATCTCTCTGCAGTAGCTTATGAGCAAGCTGAACTGGAGAGGCGAAGTTAACTTGCATCAGATCAGGAAGCGCCTTATCGACATTTGTCTCAAGTGCAGGAGCACAATGATACTGCCCTGCGTTTAGTATCAATATATCTATGCCCGATTCTGGAGCTACGTCTAACGCCCTGGTTACGGCTTCATCTAAATCTTCTACTCGACCCAAATCAAATGGCACCAGAGAAACTCCCATCTTTCGTTCTTTGCCTAGCGTATTTGTTCGCATCATTTGTGATTCACGACATGTCTTTGCTACCTTTTCGAGTTTTTCAATACGACGACCTGAAAGAATGAGATGCCCAACACCAGCTGATGCCAATTGGATTGCAAGCTCAGCCCCAATCCCAGACGAGCTGCCTGTTATCCATACCGTCTTTCCTTCAAGTGTTGTTTCGTCAAGGCCAAAGACTCGTCTTGTGTCATCGCATGCATTATTGCCAATTGCTGCAGTTTTCGTTAGGTATGCATCATACATTAAAAGTAATGGATTAGCATCCAGAGACCACAACAGTTTAATGATCACGGATAGAGCAACAGTTAAAGCCGCTTTGCGTTTCATCTTTTATCAAGGCCAGCGATGAGAGCAGGGCACACAAAAGAAGGGCAAGCACACTAGGGCTGGATGCAGCAGGGCCGCAGTCCTAGGAGATGGAGAGCACTACTTGGCAGCTACTTGGATGGGGAGATGGAGAGAGAGCTGGGCTTGCAGGCAGGAGGCATGAGTCTGAGTGCAAGTCTGAAAGAGGAGAAAGTCAGTACCAGACGACAGCCAATGCAAGATATCAAGTTCCATAAATTCATTCAATGCAATTCTCTTCGTTCATGCTCGCTTCATTCTGCCTCATGCCGCCGACACGAAGTGTAGGAGTTTAGAATCAATCGTTTATTAATAATCATGGGATGCTCACAGAGCAAAGCAGTGGTGGAGGTACCTCCAGGACCTCCACCTCCTCAATCATCACCACAAACTGTTAGCGCAAAAAAAAGTAGTGGTCGGTCTTCCCCTTTCTTGGGCAAAAAGGTCAGCGTCAAACCATCGGCGCTGTATCATCACCTCCTTCATGGATTGGGAAGTTCCGACCTACCAAATGCCGCAGGCAAAGTCCAGGCTCAAACAGTTCCCTTTTGGATCGAGGCCCAAAGACTTTGCGAAAATAATGCAAGCACCGTCGCATCATATGTCGACCTCAACACGAAAGGTACACCGCTGCACGTGGCATGCTCATTGGGTTCGGCTCGCGTAGACTCCATGGAGGTAGCCGATGCAGCTGTCAAATGCATCCGAACTATTGTTGACAACAGCCCGGGATCGATAAGTTTACGTGATAATCATGATCATGTGCCAATTGAGGGGATTTTTTCGGCCATGGCCGCGGGAAAAGGAATCGAAGAGGATGCTGCCGCAATGAAGAGTGCCTACGCCTTCCGAATGGAGGTTGCCAAAATTCTCCTTACAAAAAATCCATCATGCGTTCTTCTCCGTGGGGAGAATATATATCGAATTGCGGAGTCTTTATCAGATGATTGTGAACAGCCCTTGGGACCTACTGCGGAATTTGTGAAACTTCTTGTGGACAAGGGTGGGGCGTCAGCTCAACCTTCCGCGAGAGGAGAGCGTCGTTCTCCTGAGGATGATGACGATGTGTTGGCAATGTTATACCGTCGCTTTGTACGACAATTTGATCAATCGGAGCGTTTCTTTGAGGGGGATAACTCCCGTCCTGAGGTTGTGAGTCATCGTGAAAAGTTTAAGAATGCGGCAGTGAATACTTTCAATATCATTGAATTATTGTTGAGACAACCGAAAACTACCGGAGCTGCTCCCAGTTCTCCTGGAGGGGCAGCAGGAAATGATGGAGATCTTGATTACCTATTGGTACATAACGCAGTTAGATCAGGGACGTGTGCGCCTGACCTGCTCAGGTACATTGTGGAAACAAATTTGGAAAAGGTTGCCGAAAAGGATTCACGGGGCAACTTGCCTCTTCACTATGCTGCTGGGTATGGAGAAAGCACTACGAGCAATGGCGATAGTGCTCCTGTGGTATCACCCGAGGCATACTCGAAATATGTCATTGATGAACTGCTCTACGCTTATCCTGATGGAGCCTCTGTTGAGAATGCAGACGGAACTCTCCCCATCACTTTGGCAATTGAGTCGAGCAAGAAATGGATTGGTGGAGGTATACGCTCTCTACATGAGGCTTATCCTGAGGGAATTGAGCATGCAAATCTTGGTGAGAAACATCCTCTATTGCACAGCATGAGCTTCCAAACTATGGGTGAGGATTCAGTTGACGAGACATTGAATGAATTGGGTTTAAATGATGACGAGGAAGGTACCATCGCAACAGGAGTCGACGGTGGGGGTGGACGAAGCCGGAAAAGAAAGGCCAAACGCAAAATCAACAAGGATGAAAGCCACGATGCCATCATGTTTGTTCAAAAGCCTAATTCTCCAGTACGTGATGTCATCACAACAATGTGGGCCAATGAAGACGATGGTGGTGTCCAGATGCTGGGATGTACGGCATTGGCAAACGCAGCGATGAAGGCAGGGAATTCCGAGGAAGCAGTTGCTTCAGTGGCATTGTTGGGCGTTACCACAGCTGTGAATGCAATGAAAAATCACCCCAATGAACCGGTTGTTCAAGAGAAGGCGTGTGCAGCATTGACAGCTATGGCACCCGCAGATGGAATGAGGGAAGTCTCCTTTGCAGCATCGGGAGCAATAGCGACGACTGTCTGCGCTATGCAAGCCCACGTAAGCGACGCGACCGTGCAGAGGGAGGCATGTCGGGCGCTGCGTGGCATTGCTGCCAAGGGTGGAGCCGATAGGGCCACAACAGTTGCGAGTGTGAGTGGATTCACTGCATTGGTAAATGCCTTGGGTGCACATCCCGACGACGTGGAAGTTCAACAGGAGGCATGTCTTTGTATGGAGGTGCTGACAAGTTTCCCCGATGCGTATTTGCCTCAATTGGATGAACAGACTGATGCTTATCTACAGGCTGCGGCAGAAAAATTTCCTGCAGAGTGTTCAAATCCAGCAAAGGCAATTCGAGCAAGGCTGAATGGGGAATGAATTGAGGATCAAATAGGTAACGGGGATCTGAAATAGTTGTTAGTTGGTATATTATGTGTTTGTGTCAAAGGTTAGCAGATGGAAGAAGACATGCATGACTAATCCTTAAAAAAGCATTTGCGCCGTGGATTCGTTTATCTTATTGTAGAAAACTGACACATTAGTTCTGTTGTATGAGCAAGTTTTCCACTCATCATTGCAGATGCACCACCGTTCTTTCCATCACCATCTTTCTTGCCTCCCATAACAGCAGAACTGGTTCCATACCGTCCCATCATTGTGACATGTCCATCTTCGCGTGGACCAAATATTTTCACTTGCCGGATATGGCAATCTCTTCCATTCTGATGCATAGATGTAACCCCAATCTGAACAAAGTGAGTTCTCAATGGCTTGCGTTTCCAAAGCGGCACCTTCTTTCTCCTTCGATTATTATTACCATCAGTGTTATCATCGTCATCTTCATCATCGTCTCCATCAGGATCTAATATTGAATCCAACACGTCCTCACCCCATTTCCTCCATAGAGGTATGACGCACCATCCACGCGGCTCACGTAACTCCACCACCCGTATCTCCTCAAGATTGTGAAATGTTTCCCCCACTCTAATCTTCATTCTCTTTGGAGTGTAACTCTCATCTAAATTGAAGTCCATGTACAAAGCAATGGCGCAAACTGTCTGCCGTCTTGCAAATTGAATGTTAATGAAATGTGGCTGCAGACCATCACTCTGCCAATATGTATCCAATGATGAATCTCGCAATTGATCAACACCATTGCCAGGCTTGGCAGTGCTCAATGACCAACATGCCGTCTTGCCAATTTCACGTACTGTAGATGCAACGGCTGGATCATCCGTCATCGCCAATGTAGCCGTTGCCCTAATGCGAAGATGTCGATAACTCCTCGCTTGACGAGAGGAGGAATTGGTCCCACCACCCCCTCCACCACCGCGTGTATCAGTGGAGGCACGTCGGTCGGCATCATCGTCATCATCATCTTGGGATTGATCGGGATCTTCGGAGGCGTCGTCGTCTTGGCCGGATATCATGCTATCGTCGGCCTCTTCGCCCTCGCCGCGTGTGGTGTCTCCCTGTGAGCCGGTTTCTTGGGAGCCTATGTCGCTTCTGTCATCGCTGGTATCTCTCCCTCCTCTTGATGTGTCGGACATTGTTGTTTGTAGTGATTATTGTGTTTAGTGTAGGAATTGTTTGAGCGATCGAGTGTAGTTTCTGAGAATGATGCCATTTTTGACGTTATTTTGAGAGAGCCCAGAGGTCACGAGCGTGACTAAAGGATTCGCTCATGTAGTACTTCATTCCCGCTAAGCTGGAAGCTCGAGTCCTTGACGAGGCTGCTACACACTCGAGCTTGCTTTACCAAAAGATATTGTGTTCATGAATGTCCTTCCTTTTCTCGAATTGATGCACTTTTGAATTTGACGTATCACATACTGCCATTGATCTATCATGTATCATGCAGAGCAGATATGATGAGAAACGATTGCAACTCTTTCTCAATCTTTGTACAGCTACAGAGCATCTGCCAATCGCATAGTACTCAAGGAGGTGCTCATGAGTAGCTGATTCTTTGTCAAGGTACGGTTGGTGTAGTGGGCTGTATATAATGTGTAGTAATGTTTCAGGAGACTTCTCTTTCAATTCGTACGCTGCTGGGATGTGGTCAATGTATTCATTCATCTCATCGGCTGGCTCACTTTGCTTAGCCTCCCCACTCTTTCTTCCCCATTATTTCTGTTTAGAATCATTGTCTGCCTCAAAGCTTGAGATCCTGCCTAAACGTCCAGAACGAAAGTGAGAGTGTAAAAGCGCCAGTTACATAGTTGCTGAGACGAATAAGGTCTAATATTAACTTCATTACTACTATTGACTACGATCTACACCTACACAGAAAGATGTCATCACAGAAAACACAAATAAACATAAATTACTGGTATCAACCAGAGAGAGACAAGGATTTAAGATTGAGTACATCCCTGATCTTCAAGATTTTGTGGTACACCATCGAATTGATCTCCGTTCTGCCAAGGCGTCTTGGATGAGTTTGGAGGGGTCTTGCCATTACCGGTCGGGCTGAAGCTTCCAGCAGTCGCACTCTTTGTTCGCCTTGTCATGATTGTGCGACTTGGCGTGGCTGCTGCTGACATTGACGGGACGCTGTTGTTTGTACCGGAGAAGAACACAGGCGCCTGATCACCGAAATAGGGCGACATTTGATCTTGCGGACTTTGCGGGTATTTGCCATTGTCGATGACGTCTGCATAACCGAGCATATCATCATTGTCGCTTGCCACCACCACTGCCGGTTCTGCTGTGAGGACATGGGTTGCACCACCTGCGATGCATACTGGGATGTAGGCAGCCTTGTGCGCATCTACCAAGAACTTTCTGAATTCTTCTCTCTTTTCAACAGTAGTGGGCAGAGAATTGTCCCAACCATCTAAAAGAGACATCTGAAGCAGCCCAGCATCTTTATAAGCTCGCAAAAAGCGCTTCCTGATATTCCTGCGATAAAGATATGTCGGAATCACAGGCGCAACTGCTACAAGTGCGGGGCCGAATGCATCCCTCAGCACCATTTGCAACGTAAGAAGGACCTGACCCATGAAAAGACTGCTGAACAACATATCTGAGAGGAAAGGCCAACGTTCACCACCTGAATCGAATCTTGGACGATACATGAAGATGCAATTCCTTCGCCAGAGAGGGCTGCAGAAAAAGTAGTAGAGCAAAGCAGCCGCAGCAACCAATGGAGACTGAGGGGCAAGGGCCACGACACATAAGAACACCACCCCTCCATCGATGTAAATCCTATATGGGATAGGTCCTCCGGGTCCACCACCCATCACACAGCGGGAGCAACATTTCCAGCCAAGGCAATCGAAAGCGAAGGAGTTGATTGTAATCAAATATTGCAGTGGCAATGTCATCGTAGTCCTAACTATGATCCAGTTCAGCCAGATTCCAGATACACCAAGAGGAGTATTTGCTGCTACGTTTTTGAGCATAGTTTGCACAGTATCCTCCAACTCACTTGAATTCCAAATTTGAATCGCAGCATCAGCAAACGCAGTCAGAACAAATGCTGTCACCCACATAAACCACCAATAATATTTCAGCGCGTAAGCTTCAGCTTCCTGAACGGACGTGGCTCGACTGCCAGAGTTCGCAATAGATTTGAAGAGCACGGGGCAGAGTGCGAAGAATGTTGTATAGAGAAGAGCACCAACAAGACCAGACAAGATGTTGGCAGACAAAAATGCATTTTCATTGTTCTCCAGTAAATCATAGAGCGCTGGGAATGTCTTCTGCAAACTTGCAGGCTCGACTAGCTTCTGAGCCGTCGTAATAGGTACCGTGTAGAAAATATAGATGAAAAGTAGCGATGCCTTCGCAAAATACTTTCTGATGAGCTGCTCATTTTGGTTGATGTTCAGTGTGACTGGACGGCAGCATCCCCTACAAGTAATGATGTCACAGGGTGCTGCATCAGCTAGAGGAGGAACTGGCACTGTCTCCAGAGAAAGCCATCGCTGCTGACCTCGACCATCACTAAGACAATGCCTTGCAGCAACTGCAGCTTGACGAGATGAAAAGGTCACAACTGCATACGTGGAGTGTTTCGCTAAGGAGGAAGCGATGGGGTCAGATTTTGACTTCGTCCATCTACCGACAGCCTTCACGCTGGCAATGACTTCAGATTTTAGACCCTTCATCATTGATTTAATGGAAGGTCTTTCCCATACACCTGTTTCAATGGTGGTGGTTCTTTCGCTTTCGATTTTATCGGGACTTTTCTCCGCACGTAGGATGTTGTTGACACGATCCCATTGATCGCCTGTTGCACTCGTGTTTTCTTGTGATAATATCGAAGGAGCACAAGCGCCGGCAACAGATGATAGCCCTGTGTTAGCTCTTCGTCTCATGGAAGATTCTGATTGGCTGGTGTTCAATCTACGTCTCACAGATGAAGATTGGTCAAAATACGTCTCGCCTATAGATTGCGATTGTTCGTCCTCGTCAGAAGTTTGGAAACAGAATTTTCCCTCAGAGTCCATCCTCGGCTGAGAATTAGCACCTTTGGGAGAACTGCGTGGGGATGTTACCGTATACTGTCGACCCGGAATTGATGAATTGTCATGCTGAAAGCCGTCGTCACCATTATCGGACATAAAATCTGCACTTCTTTTCGGTTGGACTTCAACGGAAGGAGCCCCGTTTAATGTTAATTCATGTTCCGCCCTCATCATCATGATTTCAGTTTCGTTGCCATTGTCTGATTCGCTGGACTTCCCCTTCGAGTCCTTTCCCTCCTTGATGGAAACCGCTGTTTCCTTCTGTGCCATAAGCAATTCTGTCTGAGCAGCTGTCAATCGCTCAATAGCTGCATCTTCCATTTCGAGAAGGCGATCAATCGCCTTTCGTCTAATACGGCCCTCACAACAGCCATTCGGACAGCAAGCTGCAGCTCCTTGCGCCATTTCTCTAGAATAAACTGCCTGTTGCTCAGGTCCAATATTCAATGACTGAAAGATTCTGGTTTCATAGTCAGATGGGTTTTGAGCTTCACCATAGGTTTGGCGATACTCTGCTGCTTGACGATTCGTCTCAAGGTCTTGGAAACGATATGCTGCCGTTTCCTCGTCGAGAAAGGTAACCTTAGGTTTGGATGCAGGAGATCCTCCACCTGAAGTAACATCAGAGGGGCTGCCTCCATCTTCTTCATCATCCACTTCGACATCATCAATGGAATAATAACGCTTTTCTTTGATAATGTTACGGATGAACCTCAACCTTCGCAACGCAGCAGCCGCTGCATACCACTTTCGCCACGATTTTGCCAATTCTTTTGCACCAGGCAATATAGTTACTGCAACCACACTTGAGCTGAACCCCGGCTGATTTGGTACACAATGATCAAAAAACGTTGTTGCGACAGCCAATTGCCAGTCAACGTTAGATTTTTCTGAGGCCTCAACAGCAGTATCCATATCTGTCTTGTTGACGACTTCATTAGGTTGAGAAGGCAACCCTCCTACAAGCACAGAATATAGCTCAATATTTGGCACAGTTTCCCTATGCTCAGCATCTGGAATCCACGGCTGACGGCGTTTGTACTTGCTCGATTTCCCCCCCTTTTTGTTGATGGCTCGCCTCTTCTTGATATCCATTTCATCATCTGAGTCTTCATCACTGTCTTCTTGTCGAGGTAGGTAAATGGTCTTGTCCAATTCCGTTTGTCTCTTCCCATAGTGATCCGCCTCGAGATAATAAACTCTGCGAAGCACCAAATTCTCCGACCATTCCTTTTTGATATTCTTAAGTGCAAAGTAACAAATGAACCAGGTGCAAACGGAGATCACATAAAGCCTCATCATATCTTGGAAGGGTTTGTTAGTATTCCAAAAGTCTTTCTCGAAGATCTTGCTCAGTGAAATCATCCAGCTGTCACCCTCAGCACTGAAAGGAATATTGGCAATGGTAGTTCTCCCGTAATTGGTGAGAGGAGTCGTCGTATTTTCTCCCGAGTATGACGTCCTAAATTTACAAACTTCATTGGTGATATCATCATCATCAGCACCGCATGAAGTCAAGTTCAAAGGTAGGATGATCCCAAGGCAAATAATGCACGCCAATACTGTAACGCGTAGACATAGAGCTATGATTCAGGAGGAAAAGAGTTAGCTAACTGACATCACGTCACGAATCGCAAGTCAAAGAATTGATCAAAGGTTCCCTTACCATGAAATTTGAACAAGATAATCGCGTCCAGGTTAACAGCAAGCAACTGGCCGCTCATCCCACCATCCCTCGTTCCAGTGCCTGGAATTCCACGTAACATACGATCATAAGAAAGGTTCAACGTCCATGGGATCCATCCCTTGATTATACACAACAAGCAAAGAAATGGCAGTGATTAGCAAATGCATGGATGCTGAAATGGCAATATTCCAATGGAAAACGACTTACCAAGAATGGATTACCACGATCTTGAGGGTGGGAGTACATTTTATCACTGAGCTCATTATCATCACCATCATCGAGCTCATTATCCTCATCACTAGTAAGCTCGATATCCTCATCATTGCAGAATCCCATCTCTGGATCCTTCCCAACAACAGGCTCACCCACATCCGCTGCAGCGGGGGGAGGAGCAGTAAACACGCCTGCCAACAAGTCATCCAAGTTTTCTTCCGACGAACCACCACCCTTGGGACTAAGCCCCCCACCACTACCACTCCCCGAAAGACGCTTCTCCATTCCCGTATTCTTATTCCTACCCACATACACCGGTTGACCCATCGAATTGTGCACAAAATCACGTTGTTGTTCCTCATCCTCCATCTGCCGAATACTCTGCTGCGCTCTGGCCATGCCATTCATATCGACACCCGTGACAATTTTGGCGGCGGTATTGGCGGCTATTCTGGGTGCTGCTTTGACTGCATTGAAATCTTGAAAGGAGGAGTTTCGTTTGATAAGGGTTGGTTTGTCGTTATTTGAAAGACCGTTTTGTGATCCATCATTGGTGACGACACCTGGATGATTATTATTGCTACTGCTGTTGTTGGTGGTGGCTGACACCTTCTTCTTTTGCTTAACCTTCCTTCTCTTTTTCGACTTGCCATACATATCCCTCCTCCGTCTCCAAATCGTATTGGGATGACGTGCCGTACATCGTGGAGCAATGTTGGTGTGCCTTCTCATGACGGCTATTCCAAATGCGACAACTGTAATGAAGGAAACGCCCAAGCCCAAGCCGAGGGTGAGTCCGATGGACTGGAGGGAGAT
>Ga0209652_1001982_pt1 | contig 16256 bp, 13 predicted proteins | sample SaaInl74LU_5_DNA_FD_184641 | JGI IMG/M metagenome (GOLD analysis project Ga0209652, IMG submission 184641) | Marine microbial communities from expanding oxygen minimum zones in the Saanich Inlet - ESP_74LU_5_DNA (SPAdes) (version 2) | ecosystem: Environmental > Aquatic > Marine > Intertidal zone...
TTCTTCGTCTGCCATATTGGTTTTGGATGGGCGTGGTGGCTGCTGTTATTGCTCCAAGTAGTGTGTAGCCTGTAAGTAGCTTGCTGAACGTTGTCTTGCTTGTATCTTGTATATGTGTCTTGGTGTTCGCGTGCCACTTGAGCATCTCATTTTTCATTTTCTTGCGATGCTTTGAAATTTTGTTTTTTCTCGTCGCCTTTCTTCGAGGATCGTATGTATCATTCTTCGTACTGTTACTTACTTTATGGAGAGATGCGTTACAATATAAGTGTGGGGTAGTTATGTTATCATGTTGTTTATTAGCAGGTGATGTAATGGCCTATCTTGCTTCTTCAGAATGCCCCAGCAGTCTTTCTATCTCTTCTTGAAGCCGCAGGCATTCTTTGTATGATAGCAGTCCTCGACATTCTTCTGAGAATGCAGGGACGATAGCAACGCGATTTTGTTTCATTAAAGCTTGTATGCTTAGCGATGTTGTTGTACATTGATCATCGGTATCAGCGTACTTTTTAGCATTTGATTGCTTGATGTCGGTAATGTGTTCGTCGTCCACGTCATCTGATGCAGGCTCCTGAAGACGCCTCTGCCTGCAATGCTCAACTCCATTACCTACTTCGCAACGTCTTGAATGAACCAATGATGACTCACTTCCTTTATCTACACGAAACGCCACCTGACTCCACACACAATGCGGCCAAACTATCTCCATGACAATGACGTCTATTATCCGTTCTCGTGGAATGAATGATCGTACTTGCCGTTTGCTGATTGTTTTGTGTGGTGATCTGTTATGCACATGATTTGTATTGTCGTCGATATTAAATGTTGCTGGAGCAACTGGTTGATCATTTGGTATACTGTCATTTGTTAATGTTGTCTGATCATTATGAATGTTACCGTTATGTCCGTAGATTGATACAAGTTGCACTCCAAATGAGGTAATTTCAATAACTGCTTTTTGAAATTGATTTCTCGTCTGAATTATACCAATCAGATGCTTCAGTGATAGAAATAGACCGAGCACCACCAAGACTATAAAGATAGAGTGGTAAAGATGAAGTGATGAGGATGCACTGTAGGCAAATGCCGAAGCGACGACGACCGCTATCGACAATAATTGATGGTGAGCAAAAAAACTGCTACTTTGCTTTCTATTGTTTTCAGGTAGCGTTGGTGCATGGACATAAATTCGATGCACCATTGCCGGCTCGTACTCTTCCCCTTGCCTTTCTGGTTTCCCTGACGGAGGTAGCTATGGAGACGATCTATCGGCAGCAGTGTCGGACAGCGGATAGAGACGTTGTTGCTTGTTGCGTTTGGATGGATAGATAATAGTACTGTAAGGTACAGATCGTACGGTACGATGAGAGGTCTATTTACAACTCGCGCTCAGCCAAACAGCCAGAAAAGAGAAAAGAGCAAGCACAAAAAATCGTCGATGTCGATGACTCTGAAGACCAATAGAGAGGTGTTAGTTTGACGGATAGGAGTACAATATTAGCAGAACTCTCATAAACTAAAATGCTCGACTCCTTCGAAAAAGAATCCAAGCTGCACTCTCGACGTGCCGCACGTGCACGTCAAATGAAACTCATGGAAGAGGCAGCAGCCGGCCTTCCCCTCTCCGATGAGGCTGATCAATATTCTGCAACCTCGTCTAATAATAACTTGGCTCCCGATAATATTGCCGAGCGATTCTCCATCGATGATGGAGACGAAGACGAGGGACCGCCAAGTATCTTTACTGATACGGCATCCTCGCATCTGTGGAGTTCGAGGACTGGTCATGATTTGGATAGGGAAGAATTGAATTTCGTTTTGGGGACTAATAATAATAATGATGGTCATGGCGCATCATCTGCGGCTTCAAATAACAACAAATTGAAGTCATTTACATCAGGTTGGACTAGTCGCAAGGAACATGAGGAGAGTAGAAAACTAATCATGATGGCATCACGTCGGCTGAGTAGTCAGAATAATGTAAATATCAGCCCTTTTGGGGTAGATAGAGATGATGATGATGACGACATTGAGAACAACAATTACTACCAGCAGCAAAGGCACAGAATCATCCTTCCAATGTGCTGCTTAGACAATCTCAAATTTATTTGTGCACTGTCCCTACTTGCTGTGGCACTCGTCGCAATCATTGTGGCACCATCAGTTCTAGTGAATCGGAACAATACTGAAGGAGAAGTTCCTTGGAATCCTTGGGCTGGTGGTAAAGAAACCCCACTCGACATGGCAAGATTTGATCGTATTAAAGATCGTATTCTTGAACATCGCATCTCACATGCCTCAGTGTTGGAAGACCCATCATCGCCACAATACAAGGCACTTGCATGGCTTGTTCGTGATGATGAACGACATGTCGATCTCCCTCAGATTGATGATGAGGGATCCAAAATGACGGGTAACAATGTTGATGATGAGATTGCATTGTTTCAGCGGTATGCCTTGGCAGTGTTTTGGTTTCAAACGACCGATGCAGAGATTGTCGAGGAGAGTTTAGGTATGACTGTTGAAAATCCACGTGATATTGCCTGGAACAATGCCGATGGGTGGATGACATCTAAGGGACTATGTTTGTGGTATGGAGTTACGTGCCACCCTCATCAAAGTTATGGGGTTAAATATGATGGTGATTTTCATGTAGCTATGCTCAACCTCACGTCGAACAATATACACGGAGTGTTGCCTGTTGAAATATTCACTGCCTTTCTCAAGATGACTGTTTTGGATCTACATCAAAACGAATTAGCTGGTACTCTTGGGAGGGAATTGGCGAATATGGTGGAATTGGAGGATTTATTTCTCAATGGTAATTCTTTCGAAGGGCAATTACCCGATAACATTGGTGCTCTTCGAAGCCTACAGAATCTTAATGTTCATGACAATGAATTTGACGGACCGATCCCTGTGAGTATTGGTGAGCTCGAAAATTTGAGAGAGCTTGGAATGTTCAACAATCAGTTTAGGGGAAGGATCCCTCTCTCTATCGGAAATTTGAAGAATTTGATAGCCCTGTATCTCGAATCGAATCAACTTACTGGGAACATTCCCCCTGTCATAGGACAGTTGACAGCTCTTGAGGACATTCGTTTGAGAAACAATATGCTGAATGGTCCCATTCCGACTGAGATTGGCGAGCTGAAAGAGTTGAGAACTCTTTACTTGGACACAAACAAATTGTCGGGAGCAATTCCTACAGAATTGGGTACACTGTATAAATTGGATGATCTGCAGATGTACGAAAACGAACTTAAGGGAAGTTTACCGGTCGAGTTGGCATTTTTGAGTGGCCTTACAACTTTATATCTTGATGCAAATGGTCTTACAGGGAGTCTGCCTGAGGAATTTGGAGAGATGCATGCTCTGGAGGAGTTGATCATTAGTTCGAATGAATTCACAGGTGAACTGCCGGCTACTATTCGTGGGATGAAATCTCTGAAAAATTTCCGAGGATCCGACAATCAATTTCAGGGGGAAATCCCAATCGATATTGGCAAATTACTGAAATTGGAGTATCTCATGCTAGACTCAAACCAATTAACTGGTGTCCCTCCAGTAGAACTAGGGGAACTAAAGGATCTGAAGGTAAGTCGAATGGAGTGTTTTCTATCGGTTTTACATTATCTGTTCAACTGTTTCTCTGACCCAAGCTCTACTGGTTTCTTTTAGGCTGTACACCTGCACGATAACAATCTTTCAGGTGAAGTTCCGGAGGCAGTTTGCGATCTACGGAATAGTTTCTTTTTGAATGACCTTCAAGCTGATTGTGAAGATGATATCATTTGTGAGTGCTGCACCACGTGCCATTGAGCAAAAGAAGTTGTTGGACTATGAGAAGACACTGATTCGTTCGGCGATGACTTCTCGACAAAGTGGGCAGCGTGTGAGCTCTACACGGTTTCCACACTCCTTGCAGACACACAAATGACGACATGGCATTATCAAAACTTCCTTTGGGTTCTCTCTGCAAATTACGCACAGTTTCTCTTCTTCCAGGTGTTCTTTAGCCTTTTCAATTCTCTCCAGGACAGTCTTCACTTGTCGCTCGTAAGCTTGAAGTTCTTGGAGCGACTTTTGTGAATAAAATGAATCATCTTCTCTGTACAATGGTTGGAGTTCGCTCAGCTCGGCTTTTAGATCGTCACGCTCCTTCATCACAGCACTGAGGGCATACTTCGCTTGGTACAATTGGACTTGAAGCTGTCGTGTAAAATTGCTCTCTTCTTGTTCAAGTTGAACATCGTCAATTGCAGCAATGTCGAAAGAATCTTCGCCAGCGTTAGAATCGCTATTGTAGTTACTGCTGCTATCATCGTAGCCGTCGTCATCAATTGCCAATGCGGACATATGCGGTGGCAGTGTATCGCTTGATGATTGGGAAGAATGAGACGTGTCATTGTCTGATTCTGAGTTGCCGTCATTATTTGTACAGAGGTGGTGTAGATGCTCAGCGAAAGCTGAAAATCCTCTCTCTACAGCTATATCTATGGCAGTTTTCCCGGCATCGTTTGTTGTATAACAAAGTTCAGAAGCGTTTGGACAAAACACACTGGCCAGTTGTTCATCTCCAGTTGTGTCTGCAACAATATGCAGCACTGTGTTTTTTTCTCGATCGCACCTCGTTGAATCTGCACCATGCGCTAGCAGCAAAGAGACGACTGCTCGATGGCCATTACGACAGGCTGCAAGCAATGGCGTGTCTTCATTGGTCTCATCATTTACATATTCAGTGTCTGCGCCCAACTCAAGCAAAGACTGACATTCCAAGAGACGTCCACCACTTGCTGCAGCTAAAAGGAATGATTCTTTGAGTAACGCAATATGATTCGATATCTCCGAGGTCATTATCGCAGCTCTAGAGAAGAAATCTACACGATCGTGGAGAGTGTTGCAATAAAATTCCTTCATCTGTGAGGGCTTCAGTTTAAATTTTTTACATCAGAGCAATTTTCTCCAACTCCAAGGGTAAATTGAAATTAAATGCCGCGGATATATTCCACCTTTAGGTAACCAGTCCCTCAGCTCTATGGTACCCTTCGGACAACAGAACAAACGTGATGGTGCTAAATGTTTTTAACTATGCATTGTACGTAGTCATCTTGAATTCACGATATGTATGACACACTTCTCAGAATTGCATGACAACCTTTGGTGGTTTTCCACCTTCCTTTGAAGTGTATTCGCAGTGATGACCATTGTTTGAGCTGATCCTTATAGTGACAATGTCTTGGTAATTCACCGTATACCAAGACATAAGTGCAATTACATTGAAGGTAGCATATTTACCTCCTTCCAACTCGCCACCGAATGCTCCGATCTCTGTCCCGTGGCCGTCTCCACCGTACTGAAACGAAGGTGACGTGGACCAAGAGACAGTATCTTCTGTCCATCCATTGCCATGACGAGATGTTGAGACGAATACCCCAGCAGACATGCAATTCTGTGGTACATGCAGCATAAGTATGACTGACCGGGGTGTCGTCTTGCGCATTTCCCTAATGTCAAATTTAAGAAGAATGTCCTTGGTAGAAAATTCGTCGTCCTTGACCACAAGTGTTGCTTCTTTGCCAGAAACAAGATGTGGTTCCTCCTTGGAGATGGTTGTATCATCAGATGCGAACAGCATGAGAGCTTCCCCGTGCTCGCGATGCGTTGGAACTGGTGCAGGTGGTAGTGTTGGAGGTGATGTTAGTCCAGGTAAAGCTGGCGTCTCTTGCTCTTGCTTGGAGAATCGTGCAAAAAGATATGGAGCCCGGCCAGGATCACTTGTTGAGCTAAAGATGCATCGTTTGGGCTCGGTTGATGAGATTCGAATGCTCAATAGCTTCTGCTCCTGCCGTGCCAAAACACCCGTGGCATCCAACTCGAACCATTCTCCCGATACAGCATTCCAAGCTTCACCAATGTTCATTCCTGTGCTTGATGTAGGTGCATTCATCCAGGTGGTCGAATCTTCGTTCCAGTAAGCGTTCTGAGTTGTATCAAATCGGCCACAAAAGTCACTTGCTGCATCCATGACGAACATGCGCAAGAACACTTTGCCGAAAGACATACCCGACTCAAGAAAGGACAAATCAAACTTGACAAGAGTATCATACTTTTGTTGAACACCGGCCATACCACCGTCTACCAAAAGCATCGAGTAGCTACCATAATTTTTGTTTGCGTTATTCTGAGATACAGTCGTATCAGCCAATGCTTGGACAGCAACACCTTCGTCACGAGTAGGTTGCAAGGATACCGAAGGCATTGATGTTGTGGGCCTAGTCGTTGGCGTACGAGGTAGAACCAAAGTATTCTCAGTGGTATTGCCTGCATCGCCCAAGTCTTCAACAATTGGTGGTGTTTCTCTAAAAACGTTCATTTCTACAAATCCTATTCCCAGACACTCGTCCAAGTTAATAAAGTCAAATTGTTCAGTACAGCATCTTTCTTTGTTTTGAAACATGTGATCGCTTGTCATCCAAGTAGGTTTGAACGCATCATCGCCCTCTTTCTCTCCTCTGCAGCAGCGATGGGCAAAGTCTGGGAAATAGATAGCTTCGCCATATCTAACACTCGCCGTATGCTCTGTCATTTCAACTATAATGTTGTCAGGAATCACAGGAGACGGCGTCGGATTATGTGTCAGACGCAACGATGACTGCCCGTTAGAAATTGATTCGTCATCTACTTGTGAAGAAGCCAATTGCTGTTCTTCCAAGGAAATTACTGGCACCAGGAAGGAGCAATCAACATTTCGCTCCCAGTCACAAATTCCCTTTTCAACATCAAATAGTAGCCCATCCGCACAAGAGTACAGGATAAAATTCGCTGGAGATCCATCACTGCACCAATAATACGATAAGCAGTCAGTAGTAGGATAATAGCCGATGTGATGTGGTGGACAATTAAAGCTGGGTACCGCTAAAGCTAAAGACCTTTTGTTTTGTTGTTGTGTATGAGAATGAGAGTTGTCTGTTCCTGATTCTGGTGCTCTTGAGCGCAGATTGACAGCTGCAGCGGTTTGATCAGAGCTCAAGCTCGCTAGCACTAGTAGCGTTGCCGCAATCGCACCGTTTATGCGTATGTTTCGACGTCGACCTAAGCTGCCAGTATTGAACTGACCATCCGGAAAGGCGCATGCAATTGGTTGTTTCGATATACTCATCTCGTTCTCTTTAGTAGCCCGTCTTAACACTGTCTATTCTTTAGTTCAATTTATTGGTGTTGTTGCTGTGTTCCAGCAAGCGATTCATGAAAAGCTGGGCTGAGGAGATAGAGGCTTCCTTACTCTAAGTATGAGCGAGACAGGCTGATCCGATTTGGTATCGGCCCGGTATGAAAATGGAGATGCCGTCTTTTTGGAAATGGGCGGGCGGGCGGGTGCGGAGTCAGAAAGTCTGCTGATGTTGCTCGGTACTCAATTTTGGATCCTCGGTCATTTCTAGAAGTGATTTGTCCAGAATGATACTCGATTTTGTCCATGTAGTTTGGAGTTGGCCATGCAGTATCCCATTGACCTCGACACTAACACATACCCAAGATGCCACCATAAGAAGTTCCAACTACCACTTCTTGCGTTCGAAAATGCTCATCCGACGGAACATTATATCGGCTCACGTGCGTTAATTCAACATCTGCCTTTGTTATATACTGTGTGTATTCCCTGATTTCATCAGCAGCCATCACCTCTCTAGGAAGGTGGGCAGTGCGAGGACGACCTCAACGACTTGGACTATAAGCATGATGTCAGGCTACCACAACAAAGAAAAGCCAGATTTTGATGACAGTTGTAGAAGTGGTGCCACCCATTTAGACTGCTCAACCTCAGATCGATCGGAGTTTGATGGAGTTGATTTCTTTGGTGCTAGGAGTAAACCGACAAGGGGCTGCCTTCTTGTCAAGACACAACATGATTCTTTGAGGCAGCTGCCAACGTCAGAGCTGAAGAGATCTTCCCTCAGATCCTCTACGAGTTCAATCTCATTTGATAAAGTTACACTTCGCAAATACGATGGTGAGTAGTCGTGAAGAAGTTTGAGTTGCTTCACAAACAATATCATTTCTAACCACAAACTGCCTCTCTCTCTTGTTTAACTGCAGTCATCCTTACAGATCATCCATCTACGACAGCAGGCCCGCCCATAGGGCTTGGGTGGGATTATGATCAAGAAGAGCCCTTCGATGTCGATGCCTACGAGAACTCCCGAGCTCCACCGAGGTCAAAGCGGGAGTTCCTGGTGCCTTCTTCGCGGCGTTGGGAGATGCTGCGGTTGGCAGGAACTTCCAATACAGATCTTAGGAAAGCCAGCGAAGAGGTGAAGGAACGTCAAACTCAACGAAGACGATCTTTGCGTCGCCAACAGAGAATGGAATCATTAGCTAGTGCTATCCGGTGCATCTTGCCAAGAAGGAAAGACAAACAACAGTAAAGAAGCAAGCTGAGCTAGCTGCTCGCAAGTAACATCGTGTAAAAGTAAGTTTGTACAAGCTAATAATAACTAAGTTATACACTTCAACAGAGTCGGCGTCTTTAAGACATGGGCGAGACCAACGAATCATCGTGTCTCTGTGGTATCACAGCATTAATCAGATCCAGGAGGGCATCGACTGGATACATGACCAGCCCCATATTTCTGTGTAGCCACTCTTCCCGATATCGTTTTTCATCTTGCTTCCGCAGCTTCGTACTTACTTTTCTATCGTGTTGAGCTAATGCTGTTTGTATAGAGCTCAGGCTCATTGTCAACTCATCGCCAGTCGTTGAGTTGAATTGCTTCAACAGTTCACGAACTAGCTCCCACTCTTTTCTCTTCATTGCCTCGTCGCATGCGACCTTCACTTGTTCCAAAGTGATAGCAGGAGGCGATGGCAAAGCATCACCAATAATGTCATCCAAGGAACTTGACTGCACATCGATCTCAAACCAATCTTTGTTCATCAACAATTTAACCTTTTCCCATCGATTACGCTTTACTTCATCCCTAACATCAATTGGAAAAGTGGCTGGAGGTACAGGTGAAGCTGCAGCAACTATGAGAGGAATTGTTGATACCGTGAAAAGCTTGGATTCCATGCCAATGGCCTTTGGCTCCAACATGCATAGTTTTTGAAGGATGCTAGAAGGCACGTCCGGATTGTAAGCTGCCATTGCGAGTGGAGTTACCGCGAACGTTGAAGGGATAATCCATGACGGGCATTTGTCAAGCAAGGAAGACTTATGCTGTAGGCACTCTTTCAGAAATAAATTGAGGATGAGATTATGTTCATTGTTCGTCCAATATCTGGTACGGTATGGAATTTTGCGTTGTTGACTTTCTTCTAGCCTTTGCTGCTCTTCGTGGGGAATAACTGATAAAGCATACATCAGGTCGCTTATATCAGTATCTTCTTCAGACATGTCGCAAATCTTTTTGATCAATGGATATGGTGCTCGCACATAAAGTGCTGCAAAAACAGCACCGTTCTTCGTTTTCGGAAGAGTCAACTTGTTGCCAACGTTGAAGAGGCCTAGTGGATCATTCTTTGTTGTGGCATCCCGCTCTCCCTCGGGCGTATCAAGGTAGTCAAGCGCCTCTTCCCAATCTCCCTCCAAGAGGTGAGTTCCCAAAAGTGAGTTCGCATCTGAGACCTGCACTGTCAGGTTGTCTTCGTCGTCGAAGACATGATGGTAATGGAAAGGTCTGATCATGCTGTTGGTGGTTTAATTATGGTGTGCGTGTTCTCATCTCAAGAGTTTTTGGTAGATTGGTGGGTTCGCAAAAGAGCTACACTAACGCTATTACAACTTAGTAGCCCTCAAAAGCAAAAAGACATCTGTCTTGCATCTTGCTCAAGCCCAGGATGAACAACTTGAGAGTTATGTAGGTTAGGGTTTGTTTATTATCAATTCGTCGCTTTCTCTCATCATGATAGTACTACATGCATACAACCTATCGACGCTCTTTTTCTTTGGTTCATTAAACATATTCTATGCTGCTGAATCACTATAAGTACGCAAGTGCAACAAACACAGAGCCAACTGCAATGCTACTTCTACACTGGCAAGCTTCGTTTACCGAAAAGATTGTGATTGGAGACATGCTGAATGCGATGTGACAAATATCGAATGGCAATGACGTCTATAAACCTTGCAACTTTCGGATCTTCACAAGCCAGCAACTCCCATCTTTCCTGGCTAAGGCTGTACAAGACAGCTTTGTCACTAATAACTTTCAGAGTAGTCAACCTTCTGGTCCCATTCAACAAACCTAATTCTCCAACAATCGATCCAGGATAGCAACTTTCTCTTGCGCCGTCTTCATCCTCTAGCAAAGACAGTAATGAACCGTCAACGATGAGCTTCAAACTTTTGCTCTCTTCTCCTTGCGCCCAGACGATGTCATTGCAATAGTACATTTCAGGCTCGAGTAGGCGGTAAATTTTATCAATCTCGTTGGCATTCGCGCCAGTGCAGAGAGATGTGAGGAAGGCTCTGGCTATTTCTTCCAGGGAAGATTGTTGGGTCTTACTGCACTTTACTGCCATTCCACTGCCTTCGAGGATGTTGCTGCGAAAGCGATCGTCAACATCGTTTTGAAGTATCATGGCATCTTGGACAGCCACTAGAACGTCCTCAGCGAAGATGAGGGCATCATCAAGTGTCTCACAGACATGAGAATTTGGTATATCTGCCATCACAGCGTTCTTATATCCAGAATGACCATTTGACACATCAAGAGCCCTGGCAGTTACCGACGCACGAGCTTGCGCACGAGATGTGTTCGGATGAATAGGTTCCTTGCAAGTTTCGAACATGATGGGATCTTCTTCACCTATATCTATCGGATCGAGCAATCGTTTGCTTGAACCCTCGCGTTTGTTCGCAGCTCCGCCATTCACTTTGAGACTCAAGTCATAGTGACACCTAAATCCATCCTCATGTCCGCACACAAAGATTACTACCTCAACACCAAAACTCTTGATAATTGAATCTTTGAGTTTCTCTATTGTCATCGCCGACGATGAATCAATTGCGAGAACGTGCGTAAAATCAAGGATAACTACGATTGGATCGTCTCCGCTCCTACGTCTCTCAACCAAAAGTTCCAGGACCGATTCTTTAAGTATTGTTGAGTTTCCGAAAAATATGTGTCCTTGACACTGAATGACCAGAATCCTCTCTCGCCCCTTCTTTTTGTCAAGTAAAATCTTTTGAGCCTCACCAGACCTATTCCATGCAGAGCTTCGAAGCGTGGCAGCACACATTGCCCCCTTGATTGGGTGTTGGTATGTGATACTCTGTACAGCGTATGTGGAGAGAGCAGCTATAAAGCCTGCTACCAATGCGGCGTCCATTCCTGCTAAAGTCATTGTGATCGTGATCAAGATGATGCCTGAATATTCTAGACTATCATAGTCGTGGTAACTCTCAACTATAATGGAAGAATAAATAGACATGGCAAGTTAAGACCAGAACAACATTGATTGCATTGCCTCCATTGTTGACAAATTCGTTGTACTCACCTACTCCTTCTATAAAGAGATCGATACCAACGTGCAAAAGAAGAGTCCCTGCCATACAACGCGGCACATATACGCACAAAAGCGGTCCGTATATGAATATGAATCCAGTCAAAGCCACAATGGCGAGAGACGAGCACTTCCCTCTACCGTTTGACTTGGAGTAAATCACGCCGTTGGAATATGTCATGTAATTTTGCAAGCCTCCAAATATGCCGCTAATAAAGTTCGAATATCCGTGGGCTATCAATTCCGCATTCATATCAGGCTCCGTATTAGTTGAGATAGCGAATGCAGGTATGTTGATTGGCACGTGAATTAATGAAAAAGCTGTCAAACTCATCATGGTTGGAATGGCTTTGAAAACTGCCTTCCATGATATGTTCCAAAAATGTATCTCTGTAAATATATCCAGCAGAGACCAACTGAAGGCAGATTCAGTAGATTTGATTGGAGGAAAGAAGTATCCAGCGTCCTCAGCATCATCAATATCAACACCAAGGGCGTACAATGAGAAATAGAATACTGGGGTGATCAAGCAGTAAAAGACTGGAGGAAGCAATGAGTACTTTCCTTTTGTTGCATGCATCATTAGTCTCAGAAAGATCTCGAACGCGAATACCGGTAGCAAAAGGTTGAATTGGCTGACAATAGAATCATTGAATCCTTGTGGAGTAAAGGAAAATGTTGTATTTGTAGCGACCTCAATGGCTGTGATTGTGATGAAAACACCGATGCCACCAATACATCCGACCAATACATGCGAAGGAAAGAAATAAACTATTCTGCCCATCTCTAGTCTTCCCAATAAGTAAAACACCAAGCCAACCAAAACAGAGGAGACGCCAAACAGAAAGAAGAGCGTCGACGTTGTGCCACTTTCATCGCTTTGTTCGCTCATGACGATTCTTGCCAGCTCCAAGCAGAAAGGAACATTTTCGACCATTTGAAGTCCGATGCCGTTGTCGAATTTGGACGCAAATGTAATCACGAGTTGTGCAATCATTGTAGAGAACAGAAACATTCTGAAACCAAGCACCTCTTTCCCTTGCAATTGTAGTTCAGTTGGAAAATAACTAGCACCGAAGGGAATGCCCTATGCATAGCATATACATACAGCATTGAGTTGAATGTGTGATTTTTATTGCAGCAAGAAAGACTGCTTCACATTCTACTTACCACCATGAAGTTTAGACCTGCTGCAATAATTACGGCAGGGATTTGCGACGAAATTTGCTGAATAATGCCAGTAACTGAGTGGCATTCATCGCTACTGATCTTTTGCTTAGTTTTGTTCCGTTCATCTTCCAGCCGCTCTTTTGCAGCAACATCTGCTTCCAAACTCCCAATTGATGTCAGAGAAGGAATGCGGTAAAACGATTCATACTCTTGCTGTGCGTGTTGTGTCCGACCTTTCTTCCTGTCTTGTAGAATTGCCTCAGCGGCAGCGATTGCGACGACAGAACTCCGCCGATGGCGATCAGATCCAGTGTCGATGGTTGGTGTGTGAGGCGATTCGTTTAGTGATGGAGTTGTGACGATGATTCCACCACCACCATTGTTTCTGGGAGGGCTGACGTTATCGGCCACTGCCTTGCCATTGAGGAGGAGAGGTGAGTTCTCGCTCATTTAATCCGAACAATACACTAGATGACTATCTACACACCAAACACCAACCAAATAAATGAAAATCCTTCCAACATTTTATGAGATTTTATGAGTTGAAGCTACCTACTACAAACATACAAGTCCTAATCCTTTCCCAAATCTCATCCTCCCTTGCATGACCCTATCCCTAATTAAGCATATGCCATACTCATCTCATACGCGTTTGCATAACCTCTTGCTATCTTGTTTCTCTTCTTGCGTTTGTTCTTCCTCTTGTTCTTCTGCACTTTCCTTTCCAATTTCATGCCAATATCATCATCTTTCCTTCTCGTGTTCTTCCTTGAGGCAGTCATTCCATACCGCCTCATGACATGGCGATCTGCAGGACCATCCCAGTAATGTTCATCACCTACTCCAGCATGGTTAAAAATAGGATGATACTCAACCTCACCCTTCTGAAAAATGCAGTAACAAGATGATTCGTCACGGGTCTTCAGTCGATTTCCTTTGCATTCAACACTTTCACACCACTTCAAGCCCATCGCCGTTTTTGCACTACCATTTATTGAATCCTGCATGCAGACATCCAATAGCCTATGGTGACAATCTGGGCAAACCTGAGAAGTACGATGTTTATCAATGTCAGTGGTAGGAAATCTGGCTTTGACTCGCCTCTTAATGAATAGACACCTGCATAAAGACAAAAGAAAAGATATGGAATGCTGGTGTGATGAGTGAGACATGTCTATCATAACAACAAGCGCAATGAATATGAACTACTCACGGGACGTATTGTTCTGTTCTTCTACCAGAGGGAAAATTTCCATCTTCATACCGCACCTCTCCCAAAACATATGTTACACCATCAACAGTTACATCAGCACCAATGTCATTGAGCAAGTTGTCAATGACACGTTCCTTGTTTTGATACACATGAAATCTTTGCCTGTACCACCACTTCCTTGTTTTCTCTGTCCATAATGTTGTATGGTAGGACACATATGTTTTGAATGCTTGAACTTGCGCAAGATCGTCAGATGTAAGGAAATGATTGTCTGAAAATGCAGTGTACATCTTTTTGAGCTCCTCTTTCCTATTCCGTTCATTAATGCGGTCACGAACTGCAACAATCTTCGCATTGTCATAATATCCTGCTCTGGTCAGAACAACTCGCTTGAGAAATTTTCCATCAGTATCTGTGATGATACAATAAATAATATTCCTTCTCCCAGGATCAATGCTGGCAACGAATGTAGGTCTATCATCTGGTATCGACTCCATTGACACATCATCATCATCTTCTTCTTCATCATCATCATCATGTGCTGGAGACAAGTTGAGCACACGATTGCTCTGTCGCAATGTGACTTCATCTTCCCTGTCCCGTGTAACTTCATCTTCACGGTTCCGAAGTAGCACACTTACGTCAAAACCATTGGTTGTGACAAAGACTCCCTCGTCATCAGAAATACGCCATTTACCACCCCCACTGCGGGGATGTTTCCACCGATGAAAGTCAAAGACACGATGAATCCATTGACGCACCAATGGACGAACCTTTTCAAATGCGCCAGCAGATTTTAGCCAAGTGGGATCATTAGGCTCCGTTGGGGATCTACCATTAGAGTACTCCAAGGTCTTGGCATATTTAATGACGAAATAGAGCATCCTGGCATCCAGATTAATGTGCTGAAGGCCCTTCTGGAACAGGGGGAGAGGGCTCCTCTTCTTGGCGTTCAATTCACTCACATAAGGGCGTGGTTGAAAGCCATCATCAAGACTTTCCTGAGCGATGAGACACTTGACAAAATGAGTAATGATCATTGGGAGCATTGTCTTCTTCCTGGCAGGAGTAGTAATCTTTTTAAAGTAATCATCATCTAGCCACATAGTACTTCTGTCTTCATCGTCAAACACAGATCCTGGAAAGAAACCATTCCGGAGCCTGGCGACCAATGCAAGATCACTTTCATCAAGGGTAACTCTTTGACGAGTCCGCGCGCGCGAAGTTGGCGTCTTGATTCGCTTCATCAGTTCTTTACGAAGGGCAGTTTCAGCACTGGGAGCAATGGTCGGTTCCTTGTTTTTAATGTGAGCAGATACTGCGTCCTTGATAAGGCCCATTGCCTTCGGTTGCAGCTGATTGAGAATATTGACGGTTTGGTCCCGAACAATGTAATTGAGGAGTACTGATATTCCCTCAGGTATTCCAGGATTTTTGTCATCACTACTTGAAGACACCATCAAGGATTTCAAATCATTAAGACCAATGAGAGCACGTTCCTGAGCATCATCACGTAAGAGCTGTTGGAGAGCATTACGCAACGCAGGTCTTGTGTTGATCTTTTTAATTTTTGTTCTCAATGATGATGTTTGTCTGTAAATAAATTCAAATAAAAATGATGAGCACCATACCTATGAAAAGCATTGATTGTAGCAATTTGAACTTACCTGTGATCGGTAGGAATGTCTTCTCCTACTTCGCCTAATGTAACTCCTCTTAAAAACGTATTATCGTTGTACACTGCATACAAATATTTTTGATCAACAATCATATCATATGTTAGATCATTACCTTTGGCAACATGGGATGTGATGAGAAAATTATGAAGATGTGCCCCTTGTACAGCTAATGTGGATGCAAGAGTAGAAATGTTCGAGAGGGAAGCTTTAATTGCTTCCGGCTTCCAATCACTCCTCAATGCTGTATTGATACCCATCTTGACTGTTGTTATTGTTGGAACATCCCGTACACCATGGAGAAAACTCATGACTGGCTTTGATCGCAACGCCTTGTTGTCCTTACTTGTTGGCTTTGATGCAACGCCTTGTTGTCCTTACTTGTTGGCTTTGATGCAACGCCTTGTTGTCCTTACTTGTTGGCTTTGATGCAACGCCTTGTTGTCCTTGCTACACAAGTCGGCACTGTGCCTCTTGACATGTTGGAAGTTGAAGTTTTGTAAGGAAAGGCCGATTGAGGTCTTGTAAAAATAAATGTGGGGTTATCCTCCTTTTATTGCGAACCCATCTTTTCATGGGGGGTTATCCTTTTCACACCTGTAGGAATTAGTATCGTTCGTTCGTTTTTAGGGGATTATCTCTGAACTATCTTTTATCTTGCGAACCAGTGATGATTGAGACAGAACGATTCA
>Ga0209652_1001987_pt1 | contig 16238 bp, 16 predicted proteins | sample SaaInl74LU_5_DNA_FD_184641 | JGI IMG/M metagenome (GOLD analysis project Ga0209652, IMG submission 184641) | Marine microbial communities from expanding oxygen minimum zones in the Saanich Inlet - ESP_74LU_5_DNA (SPAdes) (version 2) | ecosystem: Environmental > Aquatic > Marine > Intertidal zone...
GGATTTCTTGTTCATCTTCGCTCCATAATGGCTGCGATGAACCAGAAATCCTCCGTTACGAAAACCTCAGACCTGTCCCACAGGCGCTGACGTCAGACACGCGTTGATTCAGCCTTGGGCGAACCCCTCGGGCAGCAGCGCCTCCGGTACGGATTGATAGCACACGGGCCGCAGGAACCGCCGGATCGACATGGTACCGACCGAGGTCGCGCCGAAATTGGTTGAGGCCGGGTAGGGACCGCCATGAACCATGGCATCGGCCACCTCGACCCCGGTGGGATAGCCATTCACAACGATCCTGCCTGCCTTGCGCTCAAGTGTCGGCAAAAGTGCGCGGGCCAGCGCCGTGTCGGCGTCATCCATATGCAGGGTGGCGGTTAACTGCCCATCAAGGCTTTGGGCGATGGCCTGCATCTCAGCCTCATCCGTCACCGTGACGATCAGGCCAAGGGGGCCGAACACCTCTTCGCCCAAAGCGTGATTGGCCAGCCAATCCGCGCCGGTGACCCGGTAAAGATGCGGCTTGGCCGCGCGGCGGTCGCACACCTGTGTCAGAAGCGCCCGCACACCGGGGGCTTGGGCCACGCGCGCCGCGCCTTTGACATAGGCGTCGGCGATACCATCGGTCAGCATGACCTGCTCGCCGACTTCCGCAAGCGCGGCCAAGGTGGCTTCGGCCAAGGCATCGGCTTGATCGGCGCGGACAACGGCGATGCCGGGATTGGTGCAGAACTGGCCCGCGCCCATGGTCAGGCTGCCCGCCCACCCCTTGGCGATGGCCGCGCCGCGCGCCTGCATCGCGGCAGGCAAAAGGAACATCGGGTTGACCGAGCCAAGCTCGCCGAAAAACGGGATCGGGTCGGGGCGTGCGGCGCAGAGATCAAAAAGCGCGCGGCCACCGGCAAGCGAGCCGGTAAAGCCCACCGCGCGGATCAGCGGATGCTGCACCAAGGCCTGACCGACCGCGCGATTGCCGCCTTGGATCAGCGAAAACACACCTGCGGGCATACCACAGGATTGCCGCGCGGCCTCGACCGCTTCGGCCACGATCTCGGCGGTGCCGGGATGGGCGGAATGGCCCTTGACCACGACAGGGCAGCCTGCGGCCAGCGCAGCCGCGGTGTCACCACCTGCCGTGGAAAAGGCGAGTGGAAAGTTTGACGCGCCGAAGATCGCCACGGGGCCAATGGGCCGCTGGATCATCTTCAGATCGGGACGCGGCAAGGGTTGGCGATCAGGCAGCGCCGGATCATGGCGCAGATCAAGATAGGCACTCTTTTCGATGTGCTGCGCGAAAAGGCGCAACTGCCCGGTGGTGCGCCCGCGTTCGCCGTTCAGCCGCGCCTCGGGCAGGCCGGTTTCCTGACAGCCGATAGCGGTGATCGCTTCTGCACGCGCTTCGATCTCGTCGGCGATGGCATTCAGGAAAGCGGCGCGTTCGGCGCGCGTGGTCCAACCATAGCTGGCAAAGGCCGCCTCAGCCGCCAAAACTGCTTGGTCAACCAGCGCGGGCGTGCCCACGGCAAAGCGATGTGACGGGCCATGCGCGGGTTCCGAGGCAAAGCTGTCCTCGGTCGCGATCCATTCCCCTGCAATCAGATGCGCGCCATTTGGTTGCCAGTTCATGCCGCCGTTTCCTTTTCATTTTCCCAATGCGTGACCATGGCGCAAGCGATGTCAAAAGCCGCGCGCGTCGCACCCAGATCAGCCACGCCTTGCCCCGCAATGTCAAATGCGGTGCCATGCGCAGGCGTCGAGACGGGTACGGGAAGCCCGCCCTGCACTGTTACGCCGCGATCAAAGCCCAACAGCTTGAGCGCGATCTGCCCTTGATCGTGATACATCGTCACCACGGCGTCGATCTCGCGGCGGACCGCCTTGAGAAACACGGTATCGGATGGCCAGGGGCCGGTGACCGACATCTGACCGCGGGCCAGATCCTCGACCGCGGGGGTCAGAACGTCGATTTCCTCGCGCCCGAAATTGCCGCCGTCGCCGGCATGCGGGTTGAGTGCCGCCACCGCGATGCGGGGCCGGTCGATGCCCGCGCGGCGCAAGGTGCGATGGATCAGATGCGTCGCCTCGGCCACCCGTTCGCCGGTGATCGTGTCGGCCACATCGCGCAGCGCGATATGGCTGGTCACTCGGCTGGTCCACATGCCGTCGAGCGTATTGAGCTCCGAGATATACCCCGTCACCCCCAACCGCTCGGCCATGTAGTGGAGTTCGTCGTCATGGCCGATGCCCGCCAGATGCATCGAGGCCTTGTTGAAGGGGCCGAACACGATGGCATCGATCACACCTTCTTGTGCAAGAAGCAGCGCCTCGTCGAGCGCGCGCAGGACGGAACGGCCGCCCGCTTCGGTCACACTGGCCAGTTCCACTTCATCGGCTTCGATGGTCTCAAGCGCATGCAGCGCGCCCGCGCGCCCCACCCAACCCTTGCGCGCATCGAGCGGTGTCAGCGGCAATTCCACCCCTGCCACCTCCTGCCCCGCGGCAAAGACATGGGCATCGCCGATCAACAATATATCGGCGGCTTCCATCACACCCTCGGCGGCGCAAAGCTTGGCGATGAGTTCGGGGCCGATCCCCGCAGGGTCGCCCGCCAGAATGCCAATCCGTGGTTTTGTCGTCGTCATGTCAGTGTTCGTCCCTTTTGGTCCGCACATCGGCATCGACCCGTGCGATATTCTCGATCGTGCTGCGCAGATGCGCGCGCATCGCGTTTGCCGTGGCCGCGCCATCGCGTGCCATCAGCGCGGTCACGATGCGGTCATGTTCGGCCAAGGTATTTTCGCGCCGGTCGATCTGGCGCGATGACAAGAACCGCGCGCGCCAAAGCCGGGCGTTGTACTGGCGGTGCGTTTCGGCCAGCGGCGCATTGCGCGCGGCCGCAACGATTGCGCCGTGAAACGCCATATCTTGGTGAAAAAAGGACAGCGTGTCACCGCCATCAACTTCCATGTCGCGGGCCAATGCGGCGATCCGGGAGAGTTCTTTTTCCGTGGCGACCGCACAGGCCAACTCGCCGGCCAGCGCCTCGAGCGCGCCCAAGACCGTGATATTGTCGCGCAGCGTATCGAGCGAAGGGTTGGCGACGCGTGGCCGGCGCGTCGGGCCATAATCGATCAGCCCCTCCATTTCGAGCAAGCGCAGCGCATCCTTTAGCGGTGTGCGGCTGATTCCCATCGCCTCGGAGAGTTCACGCTCTGGCACCGGGGTGCCGGGGGCGAGATGCTCAAGCAAGATCGCCTCGCGCAGCTTGTCGGCAGCCTCCTCAGCGAGGCTGCGGCGCGGTGCGATCTGGACATCTTCCAGCGCGGAAAGGATCGAGCCTGCCGACATCAGCGCCCCCACCGCAACGCGATCGGGTCAAGCGGGCGCAGCAGATCAAGCAGCATGGCGCGCGTCGCGGGTGCCAGCGGCGGGATCGGGTGGCGGCAGAAATCGGATGCGATCACGCCCCCCTCCATCATCGCGGCCTTGGCGGCGCGGAACCCGCATTGGCGGTTTTCATGGTTCACCGCCGGAAGGATGCGGGCATAGGTATCGGTCGCCGCCGCGCGGTCGCCCACTGCCCAGCGGGTCAGGATCGGCTTGATCAATTCGGGGATCATGGCGCTTGTCATCGTGCCGGTCGCACCCGCATCCAGATCGGCCAAAAGGGTGATCGCCTCTTCGCCGTCAAACGGCCCCTCGATCGCCGCGCCCCCCTCGGCCACCAGCGCGCGCAGCTTGGCGGCAGCACCCGTGCATTCGATCTTGAACAGCTTCACCATCTCGATTTCGCGCGCCATCCGCACCAGCAGCGGCACGGGCAGATCGACGCCGGACAAAGGCGCGTCCTGCACCATGATGGGCAGGCCGACCTCGCCCACGCGGGCGAATTGTTCAAAGGTCTGCTCGGCCGTGCCGCGCATCGTCGCGCCGTGATAGGGCGGCATCATCATCAAGATCGACGCGCCGCATTCCTTGGCATGACGCGCGCGCGCTACCGCGATGTCGGTCGAGAAATGGCTGATCGTCACGATCACCGGCAAGCGGCCCGCCATATGCTCGAGCGAAAGCTCGGTCAGGCGGCGGCGCTCTTCGTCGGTCAGCAGGAACTGCTCCGAGAAATTGGCAAGGATGCAGATCCCGTCATTGCCCTGATCGACCATGCAATCGATCACGCGGGCCATACCCTCCTCATCGACCCGGCCATCGGGGTGAAAGGGGGTGGGTGCGACAGGCCAAATGCCCGAATACTGCGTCATTCGATGATCTCGAAGTTGTGGATGTGCTTGTCGGTGATACTGATCCCAAGACCCGGCACATCATCGGCAAGATCGATATAGCCATCGACCGCGTCAGGATCGCCTTCGAAGATGTAATAGAACAGCTCGTTGCCGACCTCTACGTCAAAGACCGGGAAATATTCGCTGATCGGGCAATTCACGTTCGCCATGGTCAGGTGATAATTATGCATTTGCCCCGCATGCGGGATCACCGGCACTTGGAAGGCTTCGGCGATCGCGTTGATCTTTTGCGCCGCCGTGATGCCGCCCACGCGGTTGGTGTCGTATTGAAGCACGCTGACAGCACCGCGCCGCAACAGATCGGCGCAACCCAAGACCGAGAATTCATGCTCTCCGCCTGAAATGGGCACGATGTTCATGGCGTTGAGTTCGGCATAACCCGCGACATCATCGGCGATCACCGGCTCTTCCAGCCAGCGGGGTTCGTATTTGGCAAGCTTGGGCAGCATCCGCTTGGTATAGTCGAGGTTCCAGCCCATGTAGCATTCCAGCATGATATCGCGGTCATAGCCGATGACCTCGCGGACCGCTTCGACCCGTTTGAGGTTCTCGCGCATGCCCGCCGCGCCATCTTTGGGGCCAAAACCAAAGCGCGTCTTGAAGCCCTGATAACCCGCTTTGACCGCCACCTCGGCTTCGCGCTGCATGGCGTCGATGCTGTCGGCGTAAAGCTTGGAGTAGTAGACCGGGATCTTTTCCTTGGTGCGGCCGCCCAAGAGTTTGAATACCGGCTTGCCCGTCAGCTTGCCCATCAGATCCCAGATCGCCAGGTCAATCGCGCTGATCGCGGTCATGCCGATGCCTTTGCGGCCCCAAGCATGGCTGCGGCGATACATCTTTTCCCAGATATGGGCATAGTCGAAGGGATCTTCGCCGATCACCAAAGGCGCGTACCAATCATCGATGGCCTTCTTGACCACAGTGGGGGCAAGGGCGGCATTGCCGATGCCGATGGTGCCATCATCGGTTTCCACCTCGCAGGTCAGCCATTGATGGAACCGGAAAGACGCCATCGCATCGCCGCGCGCCCAAAGCGCATCGGAGGCGTTGGTGCAGAAATTCCCCTGTGGCGGAACGGTGGGGCCGGTCCAGTTCCAAACACGGGTGCGGACAGAGCGGATCTTGGTCATGTGGTCTTCACTCCTGAACGTGGCGCGGCCGGATCGGATCGAGGCCGCACCGGCGCAAGCCCTTGGATTTGATTTGCACTTGCCAGATGCATATGTCAATGGTATTTGGCATACCAAATTCAAACGACCAAATTGCCGGATCACACCATCAGGTGCGCGTGAACAGGTCGTCTGGATTGAAAACCAGGGAGGATAACATGTTTTCAATTCGCACTCTCAAGGCCGCCGCATTTGCGGGCCTTCTCGGAACGGTCGCGGCACCTGTCTCGGCTGAAACCATCATCGTGGCGGTCGGTGCTGCCCAAAACAGCCTTCAGGGCCAAAGCGCACAGCGCTTCGCGACCGAGCTTCAGGCACGTTTGGGCGATGCGCATACGGTCGAATTCTACGCAGACGGCCAGCTTGGCGATGAGCGCGAGCTGATGCAAAAGCTGCGTCTTGGCACCGTTCACTTCACGCTGCTGTCGTCGATCATGACCAATGTCGCCGATGAGTTCGCGTTGTTCGACCTGCCGTTCCTTGTGCAAGATCGCGCCCACATGGCGCGAATCGATGCCGAGATCGTGCAGACCTCGCTTGCGCCCTTGGCCGCCGAAGAGGGGCTTCAGGTCATCTCGACGTGGGAAAACGGCTTTCGCCAGATCACCAATTCGGTGCGCCCGATCAACACCCCCGCCGATCTGGCCGGGTTGAAGATCCGCACGCCGTCGTCCGAGTGGCGCGTCGCCATGTTCCAAGCCTATGGCGCGAACCCCACGGCGATGGCCTTCTCGGAGTTGTTCGTCGCACTGCAGACCGGCACGATGGATGGTCAGGAAAACCCGCTGACCAATATCGTCGGCGCCAATCTGCACGAGGTGCAGGGCTATCTCAGCCTGACGGGCCATGTCTATTCGCCCAGCTACCTGACCGCGGGTGTGACAAGCTGGAATGGGCTTCCCGATGATGTGCGCGCCGCCGCGACGGAAGTCGCTAGCGGTGTGCAGGCTTGGGCCTTTGGTCAGGGCGAAAGCGCCGATCAATCCCTGCTTGACCGCGTGATCGCGGCAGGTGTCGCCGTGAACGAGGCCGACAAGGCCGCCTTTATCGAAGCCTCCGCCCCGATCTATGCGATGTTCGCCGAGCGTGTCGAAGGTGGTGCCGAACTGGTTGCCGCTGCTCAGGCCCTCGCCGCGTCGAACTAAGCCGCGATCAACTTACAAAAGCGCCGGCCGAATCATCGGCCGGCGCGATCCTTGGGGGAATTCCAAAATGTCGGTGTTGATCCGCTCAGTCGCGCGATCCGTGGAGGCCATGTGCCTGCTTTTGCTTGTCGTGCTGACCGCGACGGTCGTTTATTCGGCCACGATGCGATATCTTGGGGCTTCGCCTAGCTGGTATGATGAAGTCGCCCAGATCCTACTGGCGTGGCTGTCCTATTTCGCGGCGGTGCATGCGATGTTTCACCGCCAGCATATGGGCTTTGGCGGCCTTGTGATGGCCATGCCCAAGCCCCTGCGCCTGTTCTTCGTGCTGTTTGCCGAGCTCGCCATTATTGCCTTTTTCGGCGTCGCTGTCTGGTATGGTTGGGCGATTTTGCCGATTGCCGCCTTCGATACGATGGTCAGCCTGCCGTGGGTGTCCTTGGGTGTCGTGCAATCCGTGATCCCCATCACCGGCGCGCTGATGATCTTTGCCTCGATCGGCACTTTTCCGAAAATCCTGCGTGAGGCGATGGACGGGATCGACCGCGACCACGCCGAAATCGCCGAAGCCATCGCCGCCGCCGAAGCGGATATGCGCAATGACGACCGCAAAGGGGCTGTCTGATGATCCTTTTCTTCACAGCGGCCAGCTTGATCGGTCTGATCTTGCTCAATGTGCCGATCGCGGTGTCGGTGGGCATCGTGGCCGTGGTGGGCTTTTTGCTGACCACCGGGCCGATGCAGCTTTATGACGTTGCCATCGCACTTTATACCGGTGCCACCTCATTCCCCTTGATCGCGATCCCGCTGTTCATCTTGGCGGGCAGCCTGATGAATACCTCGGGCATCTCGGTCAGGTTGATCAATTTCGTCTCGGCGCTGATCGGTTTCGTGCGCGGCGGTCTGGGCATGGTCAATATCGGCGTGTCGATGGTCTTTGCGGAAATCTCGGGCTCGGCCGTGGCCGATGTGGCCGCGACCGGCACTGTCATGATCCCCGAGATGAAAAAGCGCGGCTATACCCGCACGATGGCCGCCGCCATCACCTCGTCCTCGGCGTCGCTGGCGATCATCATTCCGCCTTCGATCCCGATGATCCTTTATGGCGCGATTGCCGAAACCTCGGTGCTCAAGCTGTTCGTGGCCGGAATCATTCCGGGTGTCTTGGGTGGGTTCTTGCTGATGCTCGTGACCTATTTCCTTGCAGTGCGCTACGACCTCCCGCGTGAAGAGTCGTTCAACCTGTGCCGCTTGGCCCAAGCCTTCCGCGAGGCGGCTTGGGCGCTGACCATGCCGGTGATCATTCTGGGCGGTATCTTTTCGGGCATCGTCACCGCGACCGAAGGGGCGGCGCTGGCGGTTGTCGCGGCCTTGTTCGTGGGTGGCGTGATCTACCGCGACCTCAATATGACAAGGCTGCACCGCGCCATGTTGGATGGTATTTCGCAAACCGGAGTGGTCATGCTTTTGGTGGCGACCTCGGCCGCCTTGGGCCTGTTCTTGACCCAAGCGCAGGTGCCCCAGCAGCTTGCCGCCGCGATCACCGAGTTCACCACCAACCCCTGGGTCGTGCTGGCGCTGCTCAACGTTCTGCTTTTGGTGTTGGGCATGTTCTTGCACGGGGCGGCGGCGATCATCCTGGTGGTGCCGATCGTGATGCCCTTGGTTTCGGCCGTGGGGATCGACCCGGTGCATTTCGGGATCATCGTGACCCTGAACCTTGCCATCGGCCAGCAAACGCCGCCTGTGGCCAGTGTTTTGATCACCGCCTGTTCCATCGCCAAGGCAGGTATTTGGGAAACGACCCGCACGAACCTGCCCTTTATCGGGGTCTTGGCCTTTATCCTGCTCTTGGTCACCTATGTGCCGCAGGTCAGCTTGGGGCTGGTCGGGTTGTTGGACTAGGGCCTTAAAATTGCCGTGCCGTGGCGCTGTTGCCGTGGCACGGCAATTTGCATTAGCGGGCTTTGATCGTTGCCTCGAAGCTTTCGAAGGCTGCGATGCTCTGTGGGCAATCCAGCAGCGCCCGCGCGACATCGGGCGAGATGGTGAAGCAGTCATGCCCGACATCGGCAAGCGCTACCATCTGCTCAGCCGAGCGCAGTGATGCGACAAGGACCGTGCAAGGCTTGCCTTGGCCCTCATTCATCCGCGCCATTGTCGCGAAATGGGATATGGCATCCATCCCCGCCTCGGCCATCCGGCCGAAATAGGGTGCGATGAAATCGGCACCCAACGCCTTTGCCACAAACATCTGTTTTGCGTCATAACAAGCGGTCATCAAGATGCGCCCACCAAGGGCTTTGATCGCAGGTGTCGCGCGGATCGCGGCCTCGACCAGCGGGATCTTGACGATGGTTTCAATCCCCGCCGCGCGGCCCGCCGCGTAAAGGTCGCCCGCCCAATCGACATAACTCTCTGGTGGGCCGAAAACCTGCGCGTGAAACTCGACCGCGCCCAGATCGGCGGCTTGGGCGGCCATCTCGGACCAGTCGATGCGCGGGTAATCAAGACCGGCGCGCGCGGCTAAAAGTGGGTTGGTCGTGATACCACGAAACAGCCCCGTTGGCATCAGATCGGCCCAAAGCGCGCAGTCGGCTGTGTCGAGGTAAAGTGTCATATCCGCTCGTTCTTCAGGGCCTCGGCCAGTTCCGCCGCGCTGGGCGGGTTGCAGCCTTCCTTGGTGCAGTTCAGGCACGCCGCATAGATCCCGCGTTTGATCAGGGCTGCAAGGGCATCTTCGCCCAATGCGGTGATCGCATCCTTGCCCAGTTGGTCGTTTGCCGCCAGCCCCGCAATCAATGTGGCCATAAAGGTGTCGCCCGCCCCGATCGTGTCGATCAGACCGGAAAACGCAGGGTTTGTGACACGTACATGATGCTGCGCGGTCCATGCCTCGGCCCCGTCGGGGCCTTTTGTCAGGGCCACGAGCGCCGCTTTCGTCTGGCTGTGCAGGGTCGCGGTCGCCGCCTCTTGGGCCATGCCGGGATAGAGCCAGCCCAGATCTTCGTCACTGAGCTTGACCACGGTCGCGTGGCCCAAAAGTCGGGTGATCCTTGCGCGGTAGCTGTCCGGGTCGTCGATCAGTGAAGGCCGCACATTCGGGTCGAGCGAGGTGCAGATGCCCGCACCCGCCGCCGCGATAAAGGCCGCTTCCCAAACATCCGCATCGGCCCCACCGGCAAGCGCCAAAGAGCCGATGTGGAAATGGCGGGCATTGGCGGGGATCGCCGCTTGCAGCATCGGGGTGGTGATCATCCGCTCGGCCGTGCCGTCGCGCAAAAAGCGGTAATGCGGGATGCCGTCCTTGAGGGTGACGATCGCCCGCGATGTCGGTGCGTCAAGCCGTGGCCCGGTGAGGGTCACGCCCTGCGCGGTCAAATGCGCGGCCAACCGACCCCCGAAATCATCGGTCGAGATCGGTGAAACATACTGGGTCATCACCCCTTGGCGGCCAAGCGCCACCGCCACATTGTAGGGTGAGCCACCGAGGTTGTGAAAAAACCCGTCAGCCGTCGTGCCGCTGCTCTCTGCGATACTGTCGATCAGGTTTTCGCCACCGATGATAACGGGTGCATCAGCTTGCATTGGCATCGAGCATTCGTGCTTTTTTGAAGATGGTGAAGACGAAGTTACTGCCCATGGCGACGACGGCACCAAGGACAAGGAAGGGGGCCGTGATTTGGTAGCCCAAGGCCACCAGCGGCACAATCATCGCGACGAAACCCGCCGCAAGCAACCATGTCAGCAGTGCCTTGCCACGAAACACCACATAGCCCGCCGCAATCACCAGCAGCGACAAAAGTGCGGCGGCGGTGATATTGGCTTGGGCTGCGGTCTGAAACGCCTCCAACTCGCTGGGCGACAACAGACGCGCATTATGGCCGGGGGCCAATTGCTGCCCTGCCGCGCGCATGGCTTCGGCGGCGTTATGCTCCAAGATGGCGATCTTGGCGCGCAGATAGATCGCGCCCGGCGTCATGCAGGCAAGAAAGGCCATCACGGCGGCGATGGCCGCCAACAATTTACGCACGCTTTCGGGGTTTTTGGATTGGCGCACGATGTCGATGCCGACAGCGACGAGGATGATCAGGCCGGTCACGACCATCTGCCAGAATGTGTCAAGCTGGGCCAGCGTCAGCCCGTTATTGATCAGCTTGAGCAAGATCACACCCATGAAGGTGCCCCAAAGCGACCCGCGCCCCCCGAACAGCGAGGTGCCGCCGATCACGACAGCGGCGATGGCGTCCAGCTCCCACATCTGGCCATAGTCGGATTTGGCGTAAGGTGCGCGGCCCAGAAACAACAGCGCGCCCAAGGCGGCGGTGAATGAGCAGAACATATAGGTGATCAGCATGTAGCGCGCGGTGTTGATGCCCGCTTGGCGTGCGCCCGGCTCGTTCGAGCCGATGGCATAGACCCAGCGGCCATAGCGCGTATTGGCGATGATAATGGTCAAGACGATGAAAAAGCCGATGAAGATCAGCATCGACATCTGAAAGGTGCGGAAAAAATTGATCCAGTTGGCGTCGACAAAACCGCCGATGCTGTGCCAAAGCCCGGTCAATTCGCCGTTGTTATAGGCCTCGCGCAGGCCCGAAAACGGGTTGAAGCGCCCGAAATAGTCGAAGGTGTTGGGAAGTTCCGGCGTTGCCTGTGCGCCGGTCGTCAAATGCCCCGTGCCGCGCCAGATCGACAGCCCCGCAAGCGTCACGATAAAGGCGGGCATGCCGAAATATGCGACAAGCGAGCCGTTGAAGGCCCCCACCGCCAAGCCAAGTGCCAGCCCTGTCAAGATCGCCAGAGAGGGGGGGAAGCCCCAAAAACTGACCACATAGCCCGTCAGCGCTGCGGTCATCCCCATGACCGAGCCGACCGATAGATCGATGCCCGCGGTGATGATGACCAAGGTCATGCCTGCCGCGATCACCCCGATTGCGGCGGAATTGTTCAGGATCGTCATCAAATTCGATGGATGAAAAAACGGCCGCCCCGTGGTCGCCAATTCGATAGCGATCCCCAAGATCACGATGGCCAAGAAAGCCCCTGACCAATCGGCGCGGAAGAATTTTACCATGGCGACCACAGCGCGGTCTTGCAGCGAGCGGCCAGCGCGATCTTGCACGATATCTGTCATCGGTTTCTCATCGATCCAATGTGTGGGCGGAAAAAAGGGCGCGCCGAAAGACGCGCCCTTTGACCAAGCGGGACTGGATTACTCGATCCCGACCATCGCGCTGTACACAGCAGCGGTGGAGGGGGTGACGAGGAAAAAGCCCGTGTCGATGCGGGGCGAAACGGCCTCGCCACGCGCGGCGGCGGCGGCGGCGCGGATGCCCTGATAGCCCATCTGGTAGAGCATCTGCGCGGTATTGGCATGCACCCAACCCTCGCGCATGGCGACGATCGCGTCGCTTGCTCCGTCAAAGCCCACCAGCTTCACATCGCCTGCGCCATAACCAAGATTGCGCAGCGCGGCGATGGCACCCATCGTGCCGCCATCCCATGCGTTGGCGACCATCGCGATGTCTTGGCGGCTATTGAGGATCGCCTCGACGCCTTCTTGCGCTTCTTGGCTGTTCCACTCGGTCGGCACTTCGAGAATTTCGGAATTCGGACGCGCGGCGGTGAACGCCTCGACAAAGCCATTGCGGCGCTCTTGGCCGGTCGACTGCGCTTGGTTGCCGGTGACGTAGATGATCGGCTGACCATCTTCGATCAGCGTTGCAGCAACGGCACCCTGCACCTTGGCCACGGCATAGTTGTCGGTCGCCACGAAGGAGGTGACATCAGCACCCGAAACGCCGGTATCCACGGCAACCACGGGGATGCCTGCGGCCATCGCGTCATTTACGGCCGGTGCGATACCGGCGCTATCGACGGGTGCCACGGCAATGGCTGCCGCACCTTGCGCCACGAGGTTTTCGAACACTTCCAGCTGGCTCGACAGATCGCCCTGAAAGGCGGGGCCGACCGCGACAAGCGTCACGCCCTCGGCGGCGGCGGCATCTTCTGCGCCTTGGTTGATCATCATCCACCCGGCGTTGGTCGCGGATTTGGTGATGTAGCCGATGACTTCTTGCGCATTGGCGGCAGAGCCGATCAGCAAGGCGGCCACAGCCACGCTGGCAAGTTTCAGATTCATTTTCACGTCGGTATCCTCCCAAAAATCGGCCACGCCACGAAAGGGCAGGGGCACACAAGCGTAGAAAGACGCCGAATCGGCCTTCTGTCAATACTTAAGTCAATTTGATTTAATTATTGACTTGCCCCCGTCGATGATGCTCATCTAGGCGATGTTATGGATGCCTCTGGGAGGGAAAAAGATGGCTGCCGAACGGAAGGTCATCCTTGAGACGCGTGGTTTGACAAAGCATTATGGCGGTGTCCAAGCGCTGAACGATGCCGATTTTACCATGTATGCCGACGAGCATATTGCCATCGTCGGCGACAATGGCGCGGGCAAATCGACATTCGTGCGCAATATCACCGGCGTCGAACAACCCACCGCAGGCGAGGTGTTGATCGACGGCCAGCCCGTGCGGTTCAAAGCGCCCACCGATGCGCGCGCCCATGGGATCGAGACAGTTTATCAAAACCTTGCGCTGGCCGATCACCTGAACGTGCCGGAGAACATCTTTCTCGGCCGCGAAGAGGTGTATTTCGAATTCGGCCCGCTGTCTTGGCTGAAGAAAAAGGCGATGGTCAAACGCGCCGATGATTTGCTCGCGCAAACCGGGATCAAGATCCCCGATGCCAAGCAGCCCGTCGCGGGCATGTCGGGCGGCCAGCGCCAATGCGTGGCCATCAGCCGTGCGGCGGGTTGGGGCAGCAAGCTGATCATCATGGATGAACCGACCGCAGCCTTGGGTATTCAAGAAACCACCCGCGTCGAAAACATCATTCGCGGCCTCAAGGAACGCGGCGTGCCGGTGATCATCGTGTCGCATAACCTGCGCCAAGTGTTCAATCTGGTCGACCGGATCGTGGTGTTTCGCCAAGGCCGGATCGCGGGTGTGCTGGATGCCAAAACCGCCAGCGGCAATGAAGTCGTCGCCATGATCACCGGTGTCGATCAAGGCGTGCACAAGGATGCGAGTTATATCTGATGCTCATTGGGCTTGATCCTGTGCTTGGCCCTGAATTGCTGGCCGCTTTGCGCGCCATGGGGCATGGCGATGAAATCGCGATTGTCGACGGCAATTATCCCGCAGCGGCCCATGCGCAGCGCTTGATCCGCGCCGATGGCCTGCCCGTGCCGCGCGTCTTGGCGGCCGTGCTTTCGGTCTTGCCGCTTGATGGTGATGTATCCCATCCCGCCTCGCGCAGCTGCGATCCTACGCAGCCCGATTGCCCCGATCCGGTGCATCGTGCGATGGATGACATCCTACAAACCGCGCTGCGCGATCCGGCACAGATTGCGGTGACGCATGGGGCGGCCTTTTATGATCGCGTCAAGCACTGCTATGCTGTGGTTGCGACAAGTGAATCGGCGCTTTTTGCCAATGTCATTTTGCGAAAGGGTGTTGTTGAACCTCAAAGCAGCCATGAAACGACCCCGCGTTAAGGGCCAAGAGGTAAAAGGGCGATGCCGAAAGACAGACAAGGCCATGCGCGCATCAAGCGCCCCTATAATGAACGGCTCTTGCTTGATCTGATCCGGGCCAATGGCGCGATGAGCAAGGCGGAACTGACGCGCGCCTCGGGGCTGAGCGCGCAATCGGCCACTGTGATCGTGAACCGCTTGGTCGATGATGGGCTGTTGCGCGCCGGTGCCTCGGTCAAGGGGAAGATCGGCCAGCCTTCGACACCCTATTCACTCGATCCCGATGGCGTTTTGTCGATCGGGATCAAGGTCGGCCGCCGCTCGCTCGAGGTGGCGTGCATGGGCTTTGACTACGGCATCATGCAACAGCTTGTGCAGCGCTATGATTTTCCGCATTTGCCGACGATCCGCCAAAGCTTGGTGCGCGACGTCACACAGTTGCTTGATGCGCTGACCCCCGCGCAGCGCGCCCGTGTCGTGGGCATCGGCATCGCGCTGCCCGATGAGCTTGAAGCATGGGAGGCAACCGTTGGCGCGCCCGATGGTGCGATGGCCGATTGGGTCTCGGCAGATCTTGTGCAGGAATTGGAAGAGATTTTCGCACTGCCTGTCACATCGCTCAATGATGCCTCGGCCGCCTGTCTGGCCGAGATTGCCGTGGGCAACAGCCACGGCCACGATTGCTTCGCCTATTTCTACGTCGGCACCTTCATCGGTGGCGGTATTGCCATCGGCAACAAGCTTTACACCGGGCAAAAGAACCTGGCAGGCGCGATTGCCTCGATCCCCACTGCGGTGACGGCGAATGGCAAGGCCGCGCAGCTGCTCGAAGGGGCCTCGCTGCACTATCTGGAACAAAGCGCCGAGGCGGCGGGCCTGCTGTCCGATATCTACTATAACAACCATGCCCGCGATGCGGCGGCGCAAGCCGTGTTCGACGATTGGCTGCGCGTGGCGGCCCCGCAAATCGCCTTTGCCGCCGTCACGGCGCAGGCCTTTCTCGATCCCGACGCCATTGTTGTCGATAGCTCGATGTCACCTGATTTGACCGCCCAGCTTGTCGCCGCCGTGACCCGTGCCGCACATGCCAATTACGATCATCGCGGCCTGTCGGGCATCACCATCGTGCCCGGTGAAATCGGCCTATCGGCGCGCGCGATCGGCTCGGGCATCGCGCCGATCCTGGCCGATTATGCCTTGGACGAAATCTAACGCCCTCAGTCCGCCGTCCAGCCGCCATCGACCAATAGGCTGGTGCCAGTGATCAGCCCCGCCGCGTCCGAGGCCAAAAAGACCACAGGCCCCATCACATCCTCGATCTCGCCCACGCGGCCCAGCTTGATCATGCTTTCGATCCATGCGCGGCGTTCGGGGATCGCCAAGGTTTGTTCGGCCAAGGGCGTGCGGATGAAGGTGGGGCAGATGGTGTTGACGCGAATACCCTGCCGCCCCCATTCGATGGCCATCGCCTTGGTCATCCCCTCAAGCGCGTGTTTCGTCGCGCAATAGACCGCCCGATCCGGCCCGCCCACATGACCCATTTGGCTAGAAATATTCATCAAGCTGCCGGGCTTGCCCGCCGCGATCAGACCGGCCGCCACCGCGCGGGTCAGGAAATAGGCGGCGCGCAGGTTCAGATCCATCGCCGCATCGTAATCGGCAAGCGTAGTGGCAAGTGCGGGTGTGTGCCGCGCCAGCCCTGCGGAGTTGACCAAGATGTCAAATGGGCCGTGGTCGGCCACGGCTTTTTCCGTCACCGCCACATCGGTGATGTCGAGGGGCAGGGCGCAGGCCTTCAGCCCCTTGGCCGTCAGCGCTTGGGCAAGCGCGTTGATCGGCTCCAACCGACGGGCGACCAGCGTGACCTCCGCCCCCGCCTCGGCCAGTGCCACGGCGGCACCCAAGCCGATGCCCGAACTGGCCCCCGCGACCAGCGCGCGCTTGCCATCAAGGCGGAATGAAGGGGTTTGGGGCAAGCTCATTCCGCTGCTTCCCCGTATGGGACGTTCTTGCCGCCGTAGCGGCGGACGCGGATGTTGCATTGTTCGGCGTGGCCGACGAAGCCCTCGAGCATGCA
>Ga0209652_1001990_pt1 | contig 16225 bp, 24 predicted proteins | sample SaaInl74LU_5_DNA_FD_184641 | JGI IMG/M metagenome (GOLD analysis project Ga0209652, IMG submission 184641) | Marine microbial communities from expanding oxygen minimum zones in the Saanich Inlet - ESP_74LU_5_DNA (SPAdes) (version 2) | ecosystem: Environmental > Aquatic > Marine > Intertidal zone...
GTTGTTGACGTGGCTGCTGGCTATGACGGGGTGTCCAAGCTCTAGCAGCGTCTGCCACATAATGTCTCTAGCCTGACCCTGTGTAGGGGCAACGTAGAACACATGACCTCGTTTAACCTGTAAGGCATTGATGATTAGTAGCCAAGCAGCTAACCTAGACTTCCCTGTCCTGCGTCCTGCCGCTATCACTTTAAACCGTGTGGGATCGTTGAAGACCTCTTGTTGCCACGGAAGTAGAGCTACCGCTAATTCAGTCAAAGGGCTTCCTTAAACGTCTTGGCTGTCTTTGCTTTACTATCTAAAGTAATATTAACGTCTCTTCCTCTATCTGCTAAGAAAGTTCTAGCCAGCATAGTCCCAAAAGCTTCTGGTTTTGTTATAGCTAAATGCAGGTTTCCTAGAAAATAAGAAAGAGGAACTTTAACAGAATTGTCTCTACCGTATCCTAAAAAATCATACCTATCTTTTATAGTGACAGTTCCGTCTTTGTTCTTATGTGCGTTAAAATGACCAAGTGACGTTTCTATGTTATAAGCTGGTGATTTAAAAGACTCACTAATTGCGTTTACAAAGTTTAACCCAGCAGGGTCTTTACGCTCATCTCTATAACTAACAGAAGTTTTATCTTTAGTTTCAGTGTAAGACTTTAAATCTTTTTGAATACTTTTAAGATTGTCCTGCATTAGTTTATTGTATTCTTCTTCAGAATAACGCGGCACAAGAACACCTGTTTTCTTGTCTAGTATTAAATTTTTATTCTCGTCAAAAGGCTGCTGCGCCTCCTTCTTGGCCCATTCTACTTTGTTTGCTAATCTTGCTTCTTCTGCGGCGTTTGCTTGATCCTGCTGCTCAATCATTCTAAGCATCTCAGACAACTCTTCTGGCGTAAAGTCTTGCTCTGTTATAGGGCTTTTGTTTCCTAACAGATATTCACCAAACAAACGAGCATTCGTAGGTATTCTAGCCATATCAGTAAACCCACACTACAGGAGCTTCATTATCGTCAAGGTCGCGGATGTCAACATGGATGAAATTACTAGCAACTCCAATGCCATTAAAACCAAGCGCGATGGCATGTTTAACAATTGTATATCTTTGATTTCCACCACTGACTTTAATGTCAGCTGCAATGCCTTGAGCATGTGTTCCTGCTTTCTCCTTTTTAGCTTCTATGGGGTGTGTTGGGCTTCTATAGCCGCTGGTGATGATGAAGGGGAAACCACAAGCTGCTCTTAACAAGTCAAGCTTCTTAATGAGTTCGTCTTTGATCTCATTCTCGCCTGTGTACTGACAAGCAAACTCGCCTCTTGAGAAGTATTTAGATTCATGGGACATCTTGATAATCAACCTCTTCTGCTTCTTCGCTGCCAGAGATAATTGTAGTCTCTCCACCAACACCAGTTATTGATATGTTTATAGCGCTTCTGCTACCACCTGCTTTATCCTTCTCAAAATAACTAACAGGTAATAACCTATCCATACAGAGCTTCCAAGCCGCTGCTTGGTTCTTGTGGTCATCGTCTAACGCTGCATTGAGAATGCTGTCTAACACCTTCCTACTCTTTGGCGATGCAAGCATTCTTGCTTTGTAGTCTTCGATGACAGCAGCATCCCCTTTAGGTCTGCCTCGTGCTACTCTGCTGCCCTTGGTTTTATTATTAACCAAAGCCTTACTGGGTCTTCCTACCTTTTTAGACATAGATTGCCTCTATAGAGTCTATGTAGTCTTAAACGCTCTTTAGTGCTTAGAGCGCTACAGTGCTTAGAGCGCCTTAACTCGCTATAGCGACATTAGAAGTAATATTTAAAGATATTTATTATATGTTTTTAATTTATATCTAAGAGGTGCTATAGGGAGTTAAAGAGCTATTAAAGAGTGCTTTTAACTATATAGTCTATTATAGCATATTTTTAGTCAAAAGTCAAGAACTATTTTCATTATTAACTAAATACTTGGTTAGTCCCGTTAGAGAGCTGTCCTTTCTCCAGCGGATTTCAGCAGTCACAGAGTCTCCGCAGTCGCTTTTGTTTCTCCTTAGATTTCAATAGCTTATATAGACTATGTGCTGTATTGACTGGTTAGTTAACAGAGGTCTATTTTGACTCTTTTTTGTATCTGATAGGGTACAGTAACAATTCCACAGACTCCAGCCCCTCCCCCGTCCTTGCTAGCACACCCACCTCAGCCTGTCAAGGCCTGCAGCATTCATCAGAGTTATAGCGGGTATCACTGCAGATTATGGTGATCTGTATTGACTTGAGGGTGTGTCTATGCTGGTGCTATATAGCCACTGTCTAGGCTTACATACACGCCATAGTCCCTATACGGACCGAGGCCATCATTGTCAGTGATGATCTATCCAACCACTATAACTATAGATTATATGGCTCTATAACCTCATAGAATGCGTTTTAAGACGTTCTAGTCTTAGGCTATGTCTTAGTATTAGTTAGTCGCTAAACGCGCTAATCGCTACAGCCCAATGGTGGCGCGGGTTTCAGAGCAGCGTATATTTCTTGGTAGACTTGGTTATATACCTCTGCATCGTTATAGCTAAATGGTCTTAGACAATGCAGACTGACTATGATATTCGCGTACGCCTGCGCGTTATATAAAGGTAGCTATTGCTATATAACTTTAGTTTATATCATTATAGCTAAACGGTATTAGACAAGATAAAGCGGAAGATACTAAGATAGGCGCAACAAACAAGGGCGCGCCGAGCGCGACACACACAACAACAGAGGCACGACATTATGACTACGATTAAAACTAAATACGGCTACAGCGTTGACTGTTACGGCGACTGCAACGAGTACGCTACGATATTCATGTGTTTTGACGATGAACGCTTTGACGGTCACACCGAAAGCAACTTTAAGAATTGGCGCAGTGCGGTACTTGAATTATCAGAGTATGCCCACCGCAACGGCACTGAACTGGTACAACTTGAGTCAGATGAATAGTATTGAGTTAACAGGTGGCATTGACTACAGTGTCACCGATTAAACCAATACAACAACACAACAATAAAGAGGCGACACCATGTATACAGTTTATAAAGTAGAATTGCCGCGCGTTTATGAGGTTGACGGTCGGTTAACGAATAAGGAACATTTGAACAACGTAGAAGAGTTGAACGCGTGGATAGCGAATGCGTACACTGTTAAACACTGGCCTACGATACGAGTTGAGAGTGATAAAACTAAACGCCATGTAACCCTTACGGATAGCGGCGAGTGGTACACTAAAGCATAAACAACCCAATACAATAGGAATATATATTATGATCAAACTTTCTAAAGCAAACAAAATGCCTTGTAAATCTTGGTCCTTACAGGCAATCGACACTTGTCCAGCGTCCAAAGACAGCAATGGCGACCTCGTACCAGCTTGTAAGGGATGCTATGCCACGACAGGCAATTACAGGTTCCCCAATGTTAAAGCACCGAGAGAGCATAATCGTGAGGACTGGAAGCGTGACGCATGGGTTGACGATATGGTCCAAGAGCTGGATACAGAAAGGTACTTTCGATGGTTCGACAGTGGCGACGTTTACGACCTACGTCTTGCGGATAAGATTCTAGCGGTCATGGTTGCGACGCCATGGGTTAAACACTGGTTACCAACGAGGATGCACAAATTCCCAAAGTTTGCGCCAGTGCTGGCCCAGATGGACGCGCTATCGAATGTGGTTGTTAGACTATCCAGCGACAGCGTTACAGGTGAAACAATTGACGCGCCCAATAGTTCAACCATTATCCCGACTATCAGTCACGCCTTGCCTAGCATGTCAGTGTGTGACGCATACGAGCGCGAGGGCAAGTGTGCCAAGTGTCGCATTTGTTGGGATAAAACTATTTCAGTTGTGGCGTATCCAGCGCACGGTAAAAAAATGTTGAAGCAAGTCAATCAAATTTTAGCTATTAACTTATAAGGGGCAATACCATGATTATTTTTAACTATAAAAGCAAAAAAGAATTAAAAGAGAACGTTGGTCAACGGTTGCAATACATAGAGACAAGCCTATTCGGTCCAGAATACAAGCGCGACGGCGAAATTGTTGGAGCAAATCGCCCCCATATAACAGGACAAGGCAGAGAATTTTTTGCCAGTGTTACCATGCGCGACGGTTTAATTGAGAGGGTAAGCTGATGAACAATCAAACAATGGCAAAACAATTGCAAGCATTCTACCTTGATTGGCTTAATAACTATCTGACAGTTGAAAAAATGGCAGAGCACAACGAGCTAACAGTCGAAGATACTGCGATACTCATAAATCTTGGCAGATCATACCACGAAGAGGGTTTAAACAATGTATAATTACAAAGGCAATAGCGCACTACTACGCCAACAAGCGCGACAGCACCGCCGAGAGCTATCATTTAAAATTGTGGGATGGTTCGCCCTAGGTTGCGGCGCAATCGTAGGTGCTGGCATGTTCTATGCGTTTGCGGTGGTTGTGCTGGCGATGGGGTAGCAATTAACGTCTTAGCCAGTTTAGGGGTTAAGCAGTACCCTAGCATGGTCAGACATACTAAAACGCCTCAGAACGCAATACAGAGCGTTTTAGGGGCATCGATAACCGATAGAGGTGATATTATGAAATACTTTATGTGTGAAGACAAGAACCGAACCGATCCACCAGAGATGGACTATTTCAACAGATTCATCGACGATGTTTTAGACTGCGACCCTGAAGACCCTAAAGCATTCAGAGAGGCGTTGACGGACTATCCACCAATGACAGATGCAGAGATAGAGAGAGCTAAAGCGGAGGCTTTAGAGCATCGACAGAAGGTTGAGGCACTTGCTGAAGAGATGATTATTAAACAAAGACTACGTAATAACGTACGCTATAGAGACTAAAGAGACTATAGCGACTAAAGCATTCTACAGGGTAATATTAATATTATTTATTTACATTCTTTAGAGTGCTTTAAACTATAGAGTCTATTATAGCATATTTTTAACCGCTTTAGAATAGTGAGGTTTATTATGTTAGATGTTTTATTGTGTTTTATTATTGTTTGCACCATAGTAACATGGCAGACGCTAAAGAATGACGATGGGGGTGATTTATGACTGGCAGAACTCATGGGGGCAAAGGCAGTCGCCAACGGCCCACCAGTAATAGCTTTTATGACAATTTCGATGCTATTTTTAAAAAGAAACCAGAGCAGGAGGTTAACAACGTGTTCAAAGAATATATGCAGGGTGGTTTAACGCCAGAGATTCAAGCGTTATTGAAGGCGCAGGTTGATATTAAACAAGGTTTATTTTCTATTAAACAGGCTGCCAATTTCTATGATGTTGAAATAATGGATATTATAAACTTTATAACAGAGTCTCAAGAATATGACGAATACAGCAGGAGCGCACGATAATGGCTTCTCAGCGCGTTATGTTATTTAGAGGGCAACACCCTGCCTTAGTCTCTGGAAACGCTTACACGTACAAAGAGCTGGCTTCAGTGGCAAAGGTAGGCGTTAACACTATGAAAAACAGAGTGTGGCATCTCAGAGAAGTAACAGATGAGCATTTGTACCCTGTTAACGGACGCTGTAGGCTTAAAAACAAGCGTCCAGTGAATTACACGCCACTGGATAGACTAGAAACTAAAACAGACAAAGAAAGCCAACAGTGGCTTAGAAGACGTTTATTATGACATCGACACATCAAACACATGTGACGAAAAAACTGCAATTGATCGACATAACAAACAGACGGGGTGAGTAATGATAGAAATTATTTTAAACATTATGTTTTTTACAGCACTAGTGGTACTATCACGCGGAGCTTGGTTACTTCACCAAGACGCACAAGACGCATATAACGAGAGGAATAGAAAATGATGATAAATGTTTTTGATAGAATGCTAGGGTTAGAATTTAGAATGGGCGTAGGTTTTGACGTTGAAGCGGTAGAGTCGAAGCCTGTATGGGTACATAACAGCATCACCGAGGAAACCAGCGCAATGCCGTTTGACGGGCTTGTTATCTTGTTACCGTTTATGATTATCACTTTCGGTTATGTGTACACAATAGAGGATTAAACAATGGCATTTACAAACATTCATCTACCATGCGAGAACTGCGGCTCCTCAGACGCTAAGGCAGTTAATGACAATGGTTCGACAATATGTTTTTCATGTAATCACTTCACCAGAGGCGATGGACAGATGCAAGCGGTAGAGCTGACAGAAGATGTTGCACCAAGACCTAAGCAGAACTTCAGCTCAGTAGAGAATCTGCTCACTACAGCAACATATAAGGGCATACCAGAACGCTGTATCACACAGGCGACAGCCAAGTTCTTTGGTGTGCTGGCAACACCAGATAAGTATTATTTTAGTTATCACAATCCAGACGATAGCAACTTACCTGTTGCTGCGAAGGTGCGGCAGATAGACAAGCAGTTCTCTGTTATTGGTGATTGGACCAGCGTAGGCTTATTCGGTCAGCATTTGTTCAACGGTGGCGGTAAGTTTATCACCATAGTCGAAGGCGAGTTTGACGCTCTAGCAGCTTATCAGATGACAGGTAGTAAGTACCCTACAGTGTCAATTAAGTCTGGTGCAGCGTCTGCGCTGAAGGATTGTAAGGCATCGTATGAGTTCTTAGACAGCTTCGACAGCATTGTTATTTGCTTCGATGGTGACGAGGCAGGCAGCAAGGCAGCTAAGGAGGTAGCAGAGCTATTTGGCGGCAAGTCTAAGGTAATGAAGCACCCACCACACTACAAAGACGCTTGCGACTACCTGAAGGAGAATGACGCACATGCTTTCACCGCCGCTTGGTGGGCAGCAGAACGCTTTGTGCCTGACGGCATCATCAACGGTGCTAGTCTCTGGGACGAAGTGAACAGACCTGTAGAGGCAGCTTCTGTGATGTACCCGTGGGACAGCCTTAACAAGCTAACCTACGGCATTAGAGAGGCAGAACTGGTGACTATTACGGCAGGCTCAGGACTGGGTAAGTCTCAGTTTGTACGAGAGATTGTCTGGCACATAGTAAAGAAGGCAGAGAGCAACATAGGCTTGCTATTCCTTGAGGAGAACGCCAGAAAGACAGCATTGTCTTTGATGTCGCTGGCGGCCAATAAACCTTTACATATACCAACCACAGAAAGCACTGAAGAAGAACGCTGGGACGCTTTCAGTAAGACTCTAGGAACACAGAGACTATTCTTGTTTGACCACTTTGGCAGCACCAGTGTTGATAACATCATTGCCAGAGTTAGATACATGGCTAAAGCACTTGACTGTAAATTTATATTCTTAGATCACGTCTCTATCGTGGTGTCTGCACAGGGCAACGGCGACGAACGCAAGGCACTTGACGAGATTATGACACGCTTGCGTATGCTGGTGCAGGAAACCAACATCAGCTTATTCGTTGTGAGCCACCTAAAGCGTCCAGACTCCAAAGGACACGAGGAAGGTGCAGCAACGTCTCTGTCACAGCTTCGCGGCTCAGGCTCTATTGCACAGCTATCAGACATGGTGATAGGATTGGAGAGGAACGGACAGGCTGACGACCCTGTGGAGAGAAACACAACACACGTCAGGGTGCTGAAGAATAGATTTGCAGGCATTACAGGACGCTCAGGCGGCTTGCTGTACAACTCAGTATCTGGTAGGATGACAGAAATTAAAGAGGAAGTATTATAATGAGATGCGTAGCATGTAATAAATTATTGACAGACTTTGAAGCAACACGGAAGGTAGCTGCAACTGGCGAATTTTTAGACATGTGCAACTACTGCTTCTCTTACTCCGCAGAAGATATTGACACGCTGGAAAGACATGATTTAATGTCAGAGCGTGATTGTGAACTAGAGGACGAAACTTATGAGCAAGATGACTAGCTGGATATTAGAGAGGGAAGAACAGAAACACTATCTACACTCCCTCAACCCTTTTGACAGACACAGCAACACAGAAACTACGGCAGGGCAATATTATGTTGATTACGCTGGATATAGAAACCAACACAAAGCACGACACCATCTGGTGCGTAGTAACTCAGGAAGTAGTGACAGGCAGCACAGCAGTCCACACAACACCCGAGACACTAGCTCCCCTGATTCGTGACGCTGTTGGTTTTATTGGTCATAACATCATAGGCTTTGACGCGCCAGTACTTGAGAAGGTGTGGAATTTACACATACCTAACAATAAACTACTTGACACACTGGTTCTGAGTCGCCTGTATAACCCTTCTCTCGACGGTGGACACAGCCTAGACAGTTGGGGCAAGCGTTTAGGCGACGAAAAGATAGACTTTAGTGACTATGACGGTGGTTTATCTGATGAAATGATTGACTATTGCAAGCAAGACGTGGCTTTGACAACGAAGCTGTATAAACATCTTGTTAAATTGTTAAACGAAGAGGAGTTTAGTAGCGAATGTATCGTTTTAGAACACAACGTAGCCACTATTATGGAGGTTCAGCATCAAAATGGCTTCAAAATAGACGTAGATGGAGCCACCACACTCTATCAGAACATAACACACAAGATGGGGAAGATAACGGAGGAGCTGCAGAAGGTGTTTCCACCGATAGTGGAGGAGAGATGGTCAGAGAAGACAGGAAAGCAACTGAAGGACAAGATAACTGAGTTCAACGTAGGTTCTAGGAAGCAAATAGCAGAACGATTGCAGGCTGTTGGTGTTAAGTTTAAACAAACAACTGACAAGGGAGCTACTATAGTCAACGAGAAAGTGCTAGAAAAGATTGACATGCCTGAAGCGCGTATGATTTATGAATACTTAATGCTTCAGAAGAGATCAGCACAGATTGACTCGTGGCTGTCGTTCGTTAGAGACGGTAGGGTACACGGCAAGGTCATCACCAACGGCGCTGTAACAGGACGTATGACGCACCACAGCCCCAACATGGCTCAAGTGCCGTCAGTAAGTGCAGAGTATGGTAAGGAATGCAGGTCACTGTGGACTGTCGATACGGGAAACAAGTTGGTTGGTATAGATGCCAGTGGTCTTGAGCTGCGTATGCTGGCACACTACATGCAGGACGATGGTTACACTAATGAGATATTGAGCGGTGACATACACACTGCTAACATGAAAGCAGCAGGCTTAACAGATCGTAACCAAGCTAAGACATTCATCTACGCCTTCCTGTACGGTGCTGGTGCTGCAAAGATTGGTGAGATCGTCGGTGGCGGCTACAAGGAAGGAGATAAACTTATAAACTCATTCCTACGCAACACGCCAGCACTTGACAAGCTACGCAAGAAGGTAGCAAGACACGCAGCTTACGGCACACTGCCAGCACTAGACGGTAGACGCTTGCGAGTCAGAAGCGAACACGCAGCACTAAACACACTACTACAGGGTGCTGGTGCTATTGTAATGAAACAAGCATTGATTATTTTGTATAAAAACTTGACAATGTATGAGATACCACACAAGCTAGTTGCGAATGTACATGATGAATTTCAAATAGAAACATCAGAACCATTTGCACACATTGTAGGTAAAGGAGCAGTAAGAGCTATCCAGCAAGCAGGCGAACACTTCAACCTGCGCTGCCCGCTGGACGGTGAGTATAACATAGGCAACAACTGGGCAGAGACTCATTGACAAAAACCACTAAATGTAGTATAATATTATCAATTTAACAAAGAGGCAAAAACCATGACAGAACTAAAACCAGTAACACTAAACTGCGAAATCTTTTGGGCTTCTATGCAAGAGCCTAACCGTATGTCTAACAAGTATCAGATTGACCTAGGCAACCTATCAAAGGCTGCTGCTGATGCTTTAGAGATGCGTGGCATCAATGTTCGTCGCAAGGACGGCCAAGGTGACTTCATCACTGTAAAGTCTAAGAATCCCATTCGTGCTTACGACAAAAACGGTGAAGAGATCAAAGGTGTATTAGTAGGTAATGGCTCCATTGGTAAAGCTGTAATTGGCTATTACGACTGGAAGAACCCAGCAGGACAACAAGGACGTAGCCCTTCGCTGATGAAGTTGGTCATCACTGACCTAATCATCTACGGCGGCGGCCCAGAAGTTAAAGAGGCTGATCTGGAAGAAGCGTTGTGATTTTAATTGACGCTGACATCTTAGCCTACCGCATAGGCTGGTCATGCAACTCAGAAGATGAAAGCACAGCCGTCAGAACTCTTGACGGCTTTATCATCGACTTACTAACCATACACTTAGGAGCTGACGAAGAAGACTCTGAATACGTCCTCTATCTAACTGGTAGAGGCAACTTCAGGAAAGAGTACGCTGTCACAGCAGAGTACAAAGCAAACAGAAAAGGCAAAGAGAAACCAGTGCATGTACAGGCGCTACGAGACCACATGATTGCTAAGTGGGCTGCTGTAGTAACTAAAGGCGAAGAAGCAGACGATGCTATTGCTATAGCTGCTACCAAGTATGGCGACAAAGCCATCATGGTGTCATTAGACAAGGACTTCGACCAAATAGAAGGCTGGCATTACAACTTTGTAAAACGCAGTAAATACTATGTAACCAAAGAAGAAGGCTTAAACTTTTTCTATCGTCAAATACTGATGGGTGACCGCATTGATAACATCATAGGCATCCACGGCATTGGAGAGAAGAAGTCAGCGAAGCTGCTAGAGGACTGCAAGACAGAGAAGGACTACTACGACAAGTGTGTAGAGATGCTAGGCAGTGAGGAACGTGTCCTAGAGAACGGCAGACTGTTGTGGCTGCGACGCTACGAAGGCCAAATATGGAGCTTCACAAGTGAGGAATAACGGAAGATGGACAGACGCGCGTTTTAAATCCTTCATAATCTCAGCCTTGCGCGGCGCTCATGGTAAGTGGGGCGTTAAGCACGATGCTAAGAAGAAGGCTTGGGTCAGCAGAGGTGTGTACAAATGCGCCTCTTGCGCCAAGCTAGGGCCAGCTACATTGCCACCACTTGAAGGAAATAAGCGCAAACGAAACAATGCAGCAGTAGACCATATAAACCCTGTAGTTGATCCAGTAGTAGGCTTTGTTGACTGGAACACTTACATCAACAGGATGTTCTTAGAGATAGATGGTTATCAAGTGCTGTGTTACAAATGCCATGCTGACAAGACAGCGGCAGAACGTAAGCGGAGAAAGAAATGACAAACCTAAGGGAAACAGCTCAAGACAGAACGCGTGAGAAAAAACTTCTTCGTATCATGTCCGAACACCTAGGCTGTAGCTTTTGGCAAAACCCTAATTTAGTTAAGTATCGGTTAGACGGTTGGTTTTACAATGAGTCTTACAACGGGTCTTGCAAAGGAGACATGATAGGCTGGGCAGAGTGTAAATGGTATGGAGATAACAAGACTGCTTTTTGCGCGTTAAATGTTCCAAAATACATGGAACTAATAAACCTAAGCAGCCTTACTAAACTTCCTAGTTATTTTATATTCAGAGAACAAGGAAGGTGGGGATACTTGATACTGCACAATGGCGTTCAAACAATTGCAGAGTTTACTGTCGTTCAAACAGGTGGTACACCAAAAGGAAGAACACCTAATCCAGACGACATAGAACCTCTAATAAAGTTTGACAAAAGCTATGTGCAATGGCAGTTAGCAGGAGACGAGTAATGACTAAACACTTAGTGATACCAGACACACAAGTAAAGCCAGACCAGTCTGTCGATCATCTTCGCTGGGCTGGTCAGTACGCAGCAGAGAAGAAGCCAGAAGTTATTATTCACATTGGCGATCATTGGGACATGCCTAGCCTCAGCAGCTATGACGTAGGCAAGAAAAGCTTTGAAGGTAGACGTTACATCAAAGACATCGAAGCAGGTATAGCAGGCATGGAAGCCTTTTTAGAGCCTATACGAACTGAGCAGGCACGTCTGAAGCATAACAAGTGGAAGCAGTGGAACCCTCGTATGGTGTTTACACTAGGCAACCACGAGAACCGCATCACACGCGCTGTAGAGTCTGACCCAAAGTTAGACGGTCTGCTGAAGTTTGAAGACCTGAAGCTTGAAGAGATGGGCTGGGAAGTTATACCGTTTCTACAGCCAGTGGTTATTGACGGCATAGCCTATTGCCACTACTTCACCAGCGGTGTCATGGGCAGACCTGTCAGCAGTGCCAAGCTGATGTTAACTAAGAAGTACATGAGCTGCATTATGGGACACGTCCAAGACAGAGACATAGCCTACGGACGCAAAGCAGACGGCACTAACATGCTTGGTTTGTTTGCTGGCATCTACTACAGACACGACGAAGACTACTTGACACCACAGACCAACGGAAGCTGGGCAGGTATCTGGATGCTGAATGAAGTAGCCAACGGAGGTTGTGACGAGTTACCAGTTAGTATAAACTATCTGCAACAACGCTACGGAGATTAGCAATGTCATTGACTTATTATGAGCTGCTAGATAGAATGGAACAGTTGGACGAGATTACGTTAGTAGAGATACTGGAGCTAACATCTAAGGAAATAGTTGCAGCTTTTTCAGATAGAATAAACGATAATTTTTATGAATTAGTAGAGGATTTTGAAGATGAGCATTAACTCAACAACACCAGAAATGTGGGACGCACTGCGTAAGAAGCATTCACCTATTGAGAACAACTTGCTAACAAACGCACTAAATAGCTACGCAGCAGAAGCAGAGAAAGAAGCTGAAGACATGGTGACAGCACCGCGTCATTACAACACAGGCAACATAGAGTGTATTGATGCAATAGAGGAGTCCATGTCCAGTATTGCATTCAAAGGCTATCTCAAAGGCAACTGCATGAAGTACCTGTGGCGCTATGACTACAAAGGCAAGCAGGTAGAAGACTTAAAGAAAGCTGGTTGGTACTTACAGAAATTGACAGAGATGGTTATAGAGGAGAATAAATAATGGATCAGTATCAACAGTTTATACACAAGAGTCGCTACGCACGTTGGATGCCAGAAGAGAAACGTCGTGAGCGCTGGGACGAAACAGTCAACCGCTATGTAAACTTCTGGGTTGATCGTGGTCAGCTAGACGACAAGACAGCACTAAAGCTTTTTAACGCTATTCACAACTTAGACGTTATGCCGTCTATGCGCTGTATGATGACAGCAGGGCCAGCATTAGCTAAGGACAACGTAGCAGGCTTCAATTGTAGTTATTTACATATTGACTCACCGCGTAGCTTTGACGAGCTGATGTACGTTCTTATGTGCGGTACAGGCGTAGGCTTCAGCGTAGAGCGTAACTTCATTAACAAGCTCCCTGTAGTGGCTGAGACATTCCACCCAACGGACAGCGTCATTGTCGTAAGCGACAGCAAGATTGGTTGGGCTTCAGCGTTCCGTGAACTAATCAGCCTGTTGTATGCTGGTAAAATCCCTAAGTGGGACATGCACAAGATTAGACCTGCTGGCGCTCGACTGAAGACTTTTGGCGGCCGTGCAAGCGGCCCTGATCCGCTGATTGATCTGTTCAATTTCTGTGTTGGTATGTTCCAGAAGGCCGCAGGACGTAAGCTCACGAGCATCGAGTGTCACGACATCTGCTGTAAAATAGCGGACATTGTAGTGGTCGGCGGTGTGCGTAGATCAGCATTGATTAGCTTGTCTAACTTGTCAGACCCGCGTATGGCGAAAGCTAAATATGGCAACTGGTGGGACACAGAAGGGCAGCGTAGGCTTGCTAACAACTCTGTAGCCTACACAGAGAAGCCAGACTTTGAATCGTTCTTGTCAGAGATGCAGAGCATGTACGAAAGCAAAGCAGGTGAGCGTGGTATCTTCAGCCGCATAGCAGCTAAAAACATTGCAGCCCGTAACGGACGCAGAGACGCTGATCAAGACTTTGGCACTAACCCATGCTCTGAGATCATCCTGCGCTCTAATCAGTTCTGTAACCTCTCAGAGATCGTTGTACGCGCAGAAGACACGCTGGACACACTGAAGGCTAAGGCAGAAGTAGCAGCGATCATAGGCACGTTACAAGCCACTCTGACAGACTTCCGTTACCTGCGTAGCTGCTGGAAGAAGAACACAGAAGAAGAAGCTCTGCTGGGCGTTAGCATGACAGGTATTATGGATCATTATCTATTAGGTAAAAGCTCTCCAGACTTGTCTAAGTGGTTGGAGGAGATACGAGATGTGGCTGTGGCAACTAACAAGAAGTGGGCTGTTAAACTTGGCATCAATCAGTCTGCTGCTATTACATGCGTTAAGCCAAGTGGTACTGTTTCTCAGCTTGTCGATTCTGCTTCTGGCATTCACCCTCGCTTTTCTGAGTATTACATTCGCAGGGTACGTTCAGACAAGAAAGACCCACTTGCAGCGTTTATGTCAGCAAAAGGTTTCCCAGTAGAACAAGATGTGATGAGCGAAGCGTCTCTAGTGTTTGGCTTCCCTGTTAAAGCACCGAAGGGTGGCACAACAGTTAAGCAAGTAGGCGCTATGCAGCAGCTACAGCTATGGAAGGACTATCAGAACTTCTGGTGTGAACATAAGCCAAGTATTACTGTGTACTATACGGACAGCGAGTTCTTGCAAGTAGCACAGTGGATATGGGAGAACTTTGACATCTGTAGTGGTATTAGCTTGTTGCCAGTGAGTGATCATATTTATCAGCAAGCTCCGTATGAAGACATCACTGCTGAGAAGTACAAGGAACTACTAGCGGCTATGCCTGTAGATATTGACTGGGAAGACCTGAAGTATTTTGAAGAAGAAGATAATACAACAGGGTCTCAAGAGTTGGCGTGTGTTGGTGGAGCTTGTGAGATAGTGTAGCTTATAATTAACATTGTACATTGTATGAAACAAAAGCCCTATAGAACACTCTATAGGGCTTTTTTGTTTACCTGCTTTTATTGGCTCTTATTAAAGTCTCATAAACTCTAGGATTACGTACACGTAGCTCGTCAAGCTTACCCGCTTTTTCTAGCTTATCGTAAGCCTGTAGTTGTTGCTTTAGTGTTGCAGAGTTTAAAGTGTTAAGAGCAGGAGCATCCATGCTAGTATCTCTCTGTCCAGTTGACATTTCTCCCCTAATAAGAGTCTGGACTCCTTTTGAAATCGGTTGATCTGATTTTTGTAACACAGCGTTTAATGTTTTTTGCCACTGCTGTTGACCAACTAGAAGTCTCTGCACTCCCTGCGTTGAAATAGCAGCACCAACCGCGATGCCTCGTATTGGGTTTCCAAAACCAAGAAGGGCGTTTGCAAAAAGTTTAAAGAAAGGAGAAGCATCTGTTTTAGCCGCTATTTGTTGATAACCTTTTACAGTTTCTTTAAGGCTGTTTAAGCGAATGTTCTCTACTTCTAGTTTTTTAAGAGCCTCTGCTTTATTCTCCGCATTAAGAATTTTAGAATTAGCTTGAGCTTTTAAAGTCTCTATTCTTTTTTGAGATTGTGACAAAGCAGCAGCAGCAGCTCTAGCCGCCTCTCTTGACTGCTTTGTTACCTGCTCTGTTGCTAGTTTTTGAATAGCCTTGTTAGATTGTTCAGTTTGTCTAATAATAGTGTTTGCTTCTTTTTGCAAAAAACCAGTACCTTCTTGAGCTGCTTTCTTGTTATTAGACAACACCGAGCCTAAATAATCTTCAGGAGTGAAAGAACCATTCTTTTTAGTGGCTTTTGTGATAGCATCCCTGACTATAATATTCTGACCCCATTGCTCTTTTTGCGCTAAAAAAGCCGCTTGCTCACTAGCGCTTAATTGCGGAAAAGTTATATCGTCTAATATTGAAACTAACTTCTTCAATACTATTCTATTACTAGCGTCTGCGCCTTCTGTGCCAAGTTTGTTGGCCATCTGTGCTACAGTTGTTCTAAGCTTGTTTAAAGTGTCTCCGTTAATTACATTTCCATTTTTAACATACGATTGTATATATTCTTCAATAACGCCAGCAGCGTTGACAGGCTTGCTTCCAGAGAGTCCTGCTAGAAGTTCAGCTTCGTCGCCTAAAGCAGTCCTGAGTTTTACAGCTACTTCTTGAGGGTTGACAGTAAACTCTTTTCCTTTAAGCATTTCAAAACCGTATTTATTCCACAAGGCATTGATTGACTTTTGTCTTTCGTGTAAATTAGGAAGACTAAAAATTAAATCTATTTCTTCTTTGGTTGCTCCACTAGGAATAGAATTTTTATGCGCCTGTACTCTTAGAGCTGCTTCAGCTGCGTTTGTGGCAGCGTCAGCATCAGCGACAGCGTTTAGTTTAAGGTTATCCGCTATTTCGTTAGATGCTATTTTTCTTTCCGCAGCAGTT
>Ga0209652_1001994_pt1 | contig 16192 bp, 13 predicted proteins | sample SaaInl74LU_5_DNA_FD_184641 | JGI IMG/M metagenome (GOLD analysis project Ga0209652, IMG submission 184641) | Marine microbial communities from expanding oxygen minimum zones in the Saanich Inlet - ESP_74LU_5_DNA (SPAdes) (version 2) | ecosystem: Environmental > Aquatic > Marine > Intertidal zone...
CCTACCTCCTCTCAGAACCCAAATGCAATGAAAGACATAATGGCAGAGACAACGGCACGGACAAAGGCAACGATCCAGAGAGCCAAGGATGAAATTGCAGGCTTTTGGAAGTAGGGGTGCACTTTTTGCTGTGGGTACTGGTAACGGTAAATTTGTCGGGGCTTTGACAAGAGAGATGATAGAAAATCCTAATCGCCCAATCATTGTCGGCGAAAGTGCGTACAAGATGAGGCCTTGGGATTTGACTCGTTGACGAGGAAGCTCAAGCAGCGTTATAGACAACGTGGGGTTGGACCCTGATCGGCTACTAATGCTCTCAAGTTCATTTCAACTTTACTAGAAACAGCATATCTAGTACAGCATATTAAATTGTATGATATTCGGGCAATGAAGGAGTTGTGCTCGCTCAAGGGTAATCATAAGGAGGTGAAGGCATATATGATGGCTTTTTCTTCTGAATACTTCAATAGACCCTCCTCGTCTTGGGGGCTCTTTCCAGTACGGAAATAAGAGAACATGCTAGTTACGAATATACAAAACAATACTGATCTTTATATTTCTCTATTGTACATATATTCTCTCTACTTTGAACATCTTTAGCTCTTCACTAGCAATACATTCAGTATCTTCTGCAATGTCTGCACCCTCGAACCAGTCTTTCCGGATTGGTTTTCTTCTAACGTCCATCGACTCAAGGGGAATTGTCCCAAGGCACCATTGTGAATCACTTGAAAGAGCATCACATCACGCTTGTCTCGATATGACATGTAACCTTCAATGCACGTAGCTGCTCCCTCGATATTTTCTGCATCATACTCTAATATTGTTTGGTCTGCTAATTGGTTGTTGTCATGAACATTGTTGCCTAAGATGGGTGTGTAATTTTGAATTGGAAAGGAAATTCTAAAGATGAGTTTGCCGCCCTCAATCGGAGCTGTTATGCGCATCGTTTCCTGCTCATTGCGGATATCTCGACTTCTTGTTGATCGAGAGTAGACAATGAGAACCAGAGGTGATGTCCTATCCTGCCGCTGAGACATTTGAATGATTTCTTTTGCCAGTTCTGATGCCATTATTTTGATGTTTTATGACGTTACATCCAGCATAGACTATCCTCCACTTCAAGCGAAGGAACTAAAGGGACATTCATCCACTAGCTGTGAACCAACCGATTACTTGAGACAGCTCCTCAATGCATCAATACAACCACCGTCGCCGACAACTCTCTTCCTTGCTTTGTACCAGTTGTGTATCTATTGTGTTTGCTTGTTGCTTGTTGCTAGCTTGCATCTTGCATTTTTTATGTAGCTTGTAACATCATAACTTGCTACAGCCTTCGCTTCCCTGACTTCCTCTCTTCGCTTCACAGCTGATTGAATGATGAACATTGGATATTGTCCTCAACAATGACAGTTGGCACTTCGTTGGGATTACCTCGATCAGACTTGTATCATAGCTCTATTAGTTAGTTTATATTGTTATTACACGCGCGCAAAACGTTATTGGAAGAAATATGGTGCAGATCTGACATCATCGAGGTCCAAATCTCCAAGTTCAGGACAATCTGGGAAGATAATGGATGGATATCGTAACTCCCACATTTTCTTCAGGTCTTGCAGCAAAGGTTGATTGTACAAGTTGATGAAGCTTTCTCGAAGAATGGCATTCATCTCCTCAATATCACATGGGTGTGTCCAATAAGAATCATGAACTGCAGAGAAATAAAGTCCTCGCTTTTGCATCTCAATGGCGGTTAAGATCATGTGACTTGAATCGAGACTATGTACATAGTTCGGTGGGAATGCTGAGACTTGTCGCTGCCGATGCACCGGAAGCATGTCAGAGTCGTTCGTCAATACTACATTCTGAAGGAGCGTAACCACAGTAAAGGGACGCTTCTGACGGTACGGTTGAACAACAGGAACACCTATCGGGCTAATAAACGCAACCGGTTGGCCTTGGGCTGCAATCAAGCGGGCGCATGCTGTGAGCCAATCCATCGTGTCACGAGCACCTTTGAACTTTTGACCCATTACCTCCATTGTCAGTGAGGCAAGATATCCGCATGATGTATTAATCTCCGATTCTATTTCATCGATGTCGTACCCTTTGTCTTCTAGCTTTTCCTCAATCTTTTCCTCGATTTGGTTCCTTGCACCAATGTACGTTACACCATACACTGATGTCATCACTGTGCGTTTGACAACTCCTCTATCGATCAAACCATTCACTAAGCGAGCAGACTTCGCTTTCTTGAGCAGTGCCTTCTCCTTCTTAGTGAGATCAGAACTGTTTTCGTCAAAGTCTAGCATCTCGTTCGCGTCTTTCGCCACACGCCGAATGACTTCGTGCATCACACCAATGTACACATCTTGTGGCTCGTCAGCAATGCACAAGTTAACAGCTTTCCCTCCATCTCTATCTCTCCCTAGTGCTGCGTAATGCTGCAAACCGTTGCATGATCCATCCTGTGAATATATAGTTGTAAATGATGAGTCAAATAGTAACAAAATGACAGCAAACACGAATGGTCTTACTAACGTACCATGTGAACAGGAAGAGAACAAAGGTAGTTCTCAGGATCGCCGGAGTCGATTGCAGTAATAATCTCGTGACACGTTGCGAGTCCTTGGAAAGGATCGTCAAGTTTCATCCACCAGTTATTTTCTCCAAATGGGTCATCGACAGCCGCTCGAACATTATCCAGGTTGTCCTCTGTAAATTGTGCTCGCCCTTCAAAAGACATTTTATCTGCTCCTGCCAGGTTGGCAAGATGGACCTTGAGCCACTTTAATCCGTTTGGTCCAAGCGGCTTTGGTGTAGCAAACGTGAGGAGGGCACGGCATAAATCCGACCCTACAATTGATAAATGCGGAGGTACCGGGTATGCTCGACCACGGAAGTCAACATTGTATGGAAAGAAAACCTCTTCGAAATCTTTGAACTTCTTTGCCTGATTCAATTTGAGCATGGCTGAACATCTCAGCGAGTGCAAGTCCATATTCTTCTGCTTGAATCGTAAATGTTTTGTGGTGGCATCTTTGTGCTTTTTGAAAGCTTCTATGTGGAGCTTTTGCTCTTCCTCGCTCAAAGAATGATAATCAACATAATCCATCGGTTCTGGCAACGGAGGGACTTCGAAATCCACTCGAGATGGAATGTCACCCAAACTTATTCCATCTTCCCAGCATTTCTCCGCGGCATCTAAGACCTTGTGATTGATTGCCCATGGTATGTTTCCGAGCATATTGAGGCCCTTGAACACTGTAGACAGATCAGCGTTGCGAATTGCATCCTTAGGGTGGGAAATAAGGTAAAACATATGTTATTAGGAACCTTCCACGCACTCTGTCTTCTAAATATGTTCCAACAAACTCACCTTTTGCGTCTTGCAATGTCTTGTACGCATGAAATCTACTTTCAATATTTCATATCCACCACCTTTTACATCCGTCCAATCTTTGGGAGGCACTACCATCGGTTGGCATTTTGTGTTTGCCATGGCTCTCGGTGGTATAAACGTTGAGTCTGAAGAGATTTCATCCGTAGTTGCAAGATGAAGCAACTCAGGGTGGATGGAAACAAACCCGTTAAACTTCATTTCACCTGTCTTTTTCCTCGCATAAGAAAATGCAGGTTCTGGTGGACTTCCACGATTTGAGTCGCTAGAGAATGTTGTGTGATCCAAAAGTAACCGGATCAAAGAAGCCCCAAGCTTGACTTTCAGAACTGGGTCCCACTCAACGAAGTCTTCCATTGAAAGTGGCTTCTTATTCTCACCAGTCGGATCGAAACCTTCGGATAGAAGAATGTCTTGACAACGCTTTCTAACCACTGCAGGTTTAACACGTCCCGCCCCCTTCAACGATTGCTGCCCACCTGAACCACCTTTTCGTGATATCTCATCTAAGAATCTCTGTAAGTGTGTTGCTGTGTAGACCCATCTGTCAACAGCAATCCCTTCCGAACTGAGATCGACCTCTTCATTCTCTAAGCTGCCATCGATGGTGCTTTGATCATTCAACATGTGCCCATTATCATCAATCTCACTTGTCGTCGATTTTATATCTGAATTGAACGCCCTTCGTTCTCGTGCTCTAACTCGTAACGCCCTCGAAACATTCACCTCAGCTTCCATCGCCTGCGCAATATTCATTGCTAACGAGACAACTTTGGAGCCCATTTCCTGATCTTGAACCGTGCAGGACAAGGCCGTATGCGCTACCAGAACAGCTATCTTTCTTGCAGGGATTAAGCAAAGAAGAGGGCCGTAGATTGTTCTATCTTTCACAGTCTTTGGTTTCGTACCTTCACCAGACTCGTCAAGGTTGAACTGGCTTTCTGTGCTTGTTTTGTTGTCACCGTTCAAGTACAGCCATTGCTCTAGTTCAATTGCATCAGTCAGTTCTTCATACCACGAACCAAGTGCCCGTCTAATACCGGGCAGACTAGCGTGGTCCGATCGCGCTCGTGCCGATTTAAGTTCTAACATGTATCTCTCAACTGCTTCTTGAGTAGATTCTATTTCTAATTGGAGTTGAAGTCGCTGCAAATCTTTATACTTTGCTGATTGCGTATCATCTTTCGTTTCTTCGTCTAACAGTTCAGAGAGTGGTTCTTCATCTTGATAGATATCCGGTGCATCTAATAATTCCAGCAAAGATTCATCTCCTGACTCAGTTCTACTGTATTGTGTCATATTTTCTACGTCGAGAAGTTCACCAGTATCTTCATTTAGTAGCATCATCATTGACGATTCTACTCTATCGAGTTGTTTCTTGATGGCAGGAGCATCATCCTCTTTATTAATCAAGTCGAGTAAAGAGCCCCCACCATTATTAGAATCATACTGTACGAAGTTATCATACTTGGAGAAATTGTCTAGTGGTGCTTGCTTGACCCATTTCAGTTGATACTCATCGCTGTCGTCGACCTCGTCTTCATCTTCGTAAATATTATCAAATGATGGCTTCGTGCTCATCGACGCAGCGATTGCCCGCTGTGGCAAATAGTTAGATATCCCAAATCGATCCGACGTCGTGTGGACAGTTTTGCATGATAGTTGGTAATGATGCGGTATTTTCCTTTGCGCATAATGGACATGTCTGCTATTGCTGCTTGCACCACACCAGCGGCTTAAATTCTCTGCAATGCGACGCCGATCCGATAGTGATGTCCGAAGCATTCTGGCGCATGGATATTGGCAAATTTGTATGAGAGTAGAGAGCAACGTGAGAGACCGCCCTTTCTATGAAATGGACGGATAGATGTTCGTAGTAGGCACTGTGCTGATAGATTATAACACGCGGATCTGACTTGGTGGTTGGTGGTATTTTGAGCCACATGTCCACGCCGGAGCAAAGCAGATGTTCTTGGTTTCTGAGTGAAGTGGTGGTCTGGCCCTCACTCGCATCTTCTCTCTTTTCTTCCTCTTCTCGCGCTCACTTTGCTCTGTCATAAAAGAGGTTCAGTAATAATGGAATGGGCAGGTCCTTAGGTTACTTAAAGTTGATATGTTCTTACAGCCTAGACTTGGTTGCATCTGTCTTGGATTGTCTAACGTACTCTTGTACACCCAATCCCTTCTTGACGCAATCTCTCAACAGTTCACTGGGTCGAAAGTATTCACTGCCGGGGTGCATTGCATGTAGCTCCTCCAGCTTCTTAAGTACACTTGGCAGACCAACTTCATTATCAGCCCAAAACATGGGACCACCTCTGTATGCTGGCCAACCATATCCATACAAGTATATTATATCAATATCAGATGGATCAGATGCAATGCCCTCTTCCAAGATCTTAAAGCCTTCATTGACAAGAGGGAATAAGACTCGTTGCACTATCTCATCCTTTTCAAGTTTTGTGCCTCTAGACGGAGAATCTTTGGAGTATTTGTCAAGAAGCTGCTGCATTTCTGTAGATGGTAGAGGTTTACGACCTTTCCCGACTTTGGGGTCGTAATTGTACCAGCCCTTTTGAACTTTCTGTCCAAGACGACCCATTTTCTCCACCATTTCATCAGCTATCTCCGTGTACCTCATTCCTGGTGATCGATTCTTTCCAACTTGACCAGTCTTGGGATCACGAAGAATACCCTTCTCCCTTCGAATGTTGTAACCAATATCATTTCCAGCAACATCTGACACTTGAAATGGACCAAGAGCCATGCCAAAGTATTTTGGTCCAATAGCTCCATCTACATCAGAGATTGTAAGACCAGCCTCTCCACCGCCGTGGCCGACGAGAGTTAATGTAGATTCCGTCGTGTACGGATGCATCATGCGATTTCCAACGAATCCGTCACAGTTCCCAACAACAATGGGTATTTTTCGAATCAGCTTTGTCACTGCACGAATCGTTTCAAGGGTATCTGCTGATGTATCTTTGCCCCTGACTACCTCCACCAACTTCATAATATGAGCAGGTGAAAAGAAATGCATACCCGCACAAAACTGTCGTCGTTTGGGAGATAGTGACGACGAAATGGCATCCACATCCAAAGTAGATGTGTTGCTCAAAAGCAGAGCGTCTTCCTTCTTGACAATAGAATCAAGTTTAGAAAAGATGTCGCGCTTCACGCCGAGATTCTCAAACACAGCCTCTACGACAAGATCACAGTTTGCTAAAGCTGATAGATCTGTTGAAGACTTGAGGCAAGCCAAGGCAGCTTTCAGTTTAGAAGGTGACAATCGACCTTTCTTGGCATCAATTTGCAACGTTTGTTGGATATATTTCACTCCGGCTTCAAGACCTTTGGCGTTCACATCTAACAAGATCACAGGTCCATATCCAGCTTTTAGGAATGATATCGCAATACCTCGTCCCATGGTACCTGCACCAATCACACCAATAGTTCCTTTGCCTTTTGCAAGCGGGTTAGTTGACTTCCTTTTCCCACTCGATGAAGATCTTTCGGCAAAGAAGATATGACGGTATGCTCTTCCTTGAAGGGAGTGATATAATAAATCATTGAACACATTCTTCTCAACTTCCATGCCCTCTGTAAAGGATGCTACTTCAAAAGAAGCTCGGATTGATTCTACTGTAGCACGGGCACTTTCTCCTCCAGCCCTTTTTGGTGGACACGACTGCAAGGCAAAATCACACATGTCTTCATTTTGCATTCCTTCCGCATCGTTAGGTACAGATCGATTGCACAGACGGCGGCTCTCTAAAGTAATAGGTGGAAGCTTTGCTGCCCAACTAGCCCACCGCATTGCACAATCCACAACTGTTTCATCGTTTTTGGCAACTCCATCCAAGAAACCACATTTCATTCCCTCAGCACTACTGCAATTTATTCTGCCTCTAACAATTACATCCAATGCATAACGCACTCCACACAACCTTGGAAGCCGTTGCGTGCCCCCTGCTCCAGGAATTAGCCCAATCTTGACTTCTGGAAGTCCATATTTCAATGATTTGTCAGCTACTCGATACTGTGCGGCAAGCGCAAGCTCCATGCCACCACCAAGACACGCCCCTGTTAACGCGGCTATGATTGGCTTCGAAGAACCTTCCATAAGGTGAGCCAAATCATTAAGTGTAGGTATTCCGCCAGGCTCAGATGTAGTCACACTCCCTCCGGAATTTCCCGAAAACTCCTTGATATCTGCACCTGCACTAAAGACTCCTTTGCCATCAGGCCGGCCGACAAGAACGATGGCCAATATTGAAGGATCTTTTAATGCATTGACAATTGCTGTTTGTAGATACTGGCGTACGTGAGCGCTGAGAGCATTTACGGGGTTGGGGATACTCGGCGGGCTACCGTTTGAGATTGCAATGACTGCTACGCCGGAAGGGATCGACATGGTGGTTTCTAGATTGAAAATGCGATGGAGAAAGATCACTTCACCCTACTACGTAGGAGACGTACTGTAAGGAATGATGTACTCTTCAAATGTACCGGTAGCTTACCTCCACATACGTCACACCACAACAGAGGAGTGCAATGTCGCCGCCATCTCCATGACCACCAACAACGGCCATCTCCGAACTTTGCCTATCCCACTCCTTCACCTCACATCATATACATCAAAATGAAGCTTTTCCTTTCACTCTTTGCTCTTGTTGCTTCGGCAAATGCCTTCGCTCCTGCTACCACCGGAGTTATCTCCCGATCGGTTGCTCTGAATGTTGTAACCGGAGCCGGTGGATCACCTGCTGCTTCCAAGGAAGAGGACTTGGAACTTACCACACAAATTATCTTGGACTACGTTAACACACAGAACGACGAGGCTGGTATCGATGACAGTGATGACGAGTAAACTCTCAATCAATCCTTTTATTTATAACCATCAGCTGTGAATTTGCAGTCGAAGAAAAAACAAGTATAGTATCAGAAGGGTGTGGGAGGTTTAATCATTCCGTGCCACATTTGTGTGGATGTTCTGTGACGCTAGATCTAAATCTCATGAATAAAGAGGAGTGGTAAACTAAGTTCCAGATCATTTTCTTTCAAAAATGACGAGTACAAGAAGTCGATGAATAATTTTTGCTTCAATTTTGATTCACAGGTTGCATTAATATGATGAGAAGATAACTGGCACCGTGAATGAAAGTCTATGTCTATATTTAGTCTTGGCACGGTGATACATACACACCATTGCATTGCGTATCAGTAAACGTCAATACTTTGAAGTGTGGATTCGACTCTGCTATCTTCTTGAGCCATTCATTGCAAGCTCCACAAGGTTTCAATGGGTTCAAATCTTCCAATGACTGCAAGACAAGCGTCTCTTTCTGCTTCTTCACACCACCAGCAACTTTGACGCTAGATTTGGTCTTTCGAGATGACGATTTCCCATATAGTGTGATGCGTCGCTTGGGAGTAGAGTTACCAGATAGCGGGATACTGTTGGATCGTGGTCTTGTTGACGGACTTGAGAGGTGAGATATACCGAGTTCAGGAAACAGCGGCACTTCCCTTTCAGAACCGACTACTTCATTTCCTGTGGCAGAATCTCGATGAAGTACGTCCATCTCCCAATCATCTGGCTTGGTATTTTCTTCTGCAATACTTGCAAAACTAGACGAGCTTCTAACCCGACGCACGCCTCCATTAGATTGGTGCTGTTTGAGCTTCTCCTCAACCTCAAGCACAAATTCTACGCCATCTTTCTCAGGTGGGCTGACGGGCTGACAAAATGATAAACCACCAGGGGGCGTAGATGGCAGCTTGCTCGGTTCCTCTGGCAGCGTTACTGCTAAAACCGCCACCATCAATAAATCTTCTCGCTTCAAGCCAGGGTTTTGAGCCAACGCCGTTCCAATGACGTTACGTTCGGCGCAAAGTGATCCAGTAGGCATTGAAACCTCCATATTGGTGCCACGGTAGAGAATATCTGTGCCATCAGGTCTCCGGACGAGGAGCACAGCAAGAACTGGCTTTTTCGTCTTTCGCAACCAAAACTTCTTCAAATCGCTTCTGCTACCGGCCTGAACCGTTTCTAGAAAGTCTTTCCTGAATCGAGTCATCTCTGTAACTATCTTTGACACTTCACCAGACGTTTGGTTGATTGCCATAGGCGGAACCGTTTCCATTTCTTCAAAGCTGTGCACTTCAATGTCTTCGTCTGTAATCTTTGACTCGTGCCAGAAGGTTTTCAATTGCCAAAAGTGAAAGTATGTAGGCCGGTAAGGTCGTAATGCAGACTGAATGGCAAAAGACCGCGCAGCAGATCCATCTGCAAAACTGTATGTGACAGATACTGATTGTTTCCAATCAGGGTTGAACTCATTGCGCTCCATTCCTGATATTCCATTTGTACTTAAAACTTCATCTGGGTATGGCTCGCCTCTTGCATGAGCATCTCTATACGAGTCAATACATGGCATCAGCTCTTGAGTCGCGAACGTAATGTTTTCCTCCCACCGGAATATATTTGTTTCTGAGTGGATTTTCACAACCGTAACGTCAGGGTAGAGCGTATTGATGAAGAGCTCCATGAGCTCAGCGCAAGCGTGCGTCGAGTTTCCGTTGATTGAATGTGTCCAGTTGCGAGGCGTCCCTACCCCAGAAACAAGAACTATCACTTTCTTGACGTTCGGTGTATATAGAGGAGCAGCAACGTTGGATGATGGAGCTTTCTTAGACGAGCTGTCGTCTCCAAACTTATCAGCGATCTGGCCAAGCCATCTAGGCAGTAATGTTGAAAGCAAGGGAAAGAAGACAGCACCAATCTGTAGATCGTTTTCGACAGGATTGCGACTAGGTGTTTGAAAGCTGTTTATCTGTTGGGATGGCACGGAATTAGTTCTTCTAGGAGTGTCTCCAAGCATCGAAGGATCAACTCTAGAGATGTCCCGTCCTCTCAATCTTATTGAAGGTAGATCTTCATCTCTATCAAGAATCAAGGAATCAGGTACTTGTTCTGCTGCTTTGCTCTCTCCAGAGCAATGCTCAAGATTGAATCCAACTGGAAGCATGTATTGATCGCTCGGTCGTGGAGTGACAAGAGTGTATCGTGCACACGCATTTGATCTCTCGTAACGAGGATAGTTGATGATATTTTTATGAAGAGGATGTTGGCTGGGATCAGTTGATGTTGATAGGTGATGCAATGCACCTACGATGCGCTTTGAAAACATGTCAAATGCAGAAAAGCGAGGACGGGACAGAATGTACTTCTCATCTCTCTTGTCTCTTTCGTCGCTATTTGAGACTGATGTATTGCTGCCACTCTCGATTTCACTTGCTTGAGTTGATTTGTCTTCGCTCAGACCCGAAAAAGGATTCATCAATGATGACAACTGTTTGTTCTTATCAGATGATAGTCCAAGAATCATATCGGTGTGGGACACGTTATGAACAAGTATCTCAAGATACTTTCTTCGACTCTTATCAGCCACCAAAGTATTTGTTGGTTGCATTTCTACACTCCGTTCCGACACCATACTTTGAAATGAATCGCTCCGCAGACGACGTTCTTCGGCGCTTGAAGGCAGTGGTGGTCGAGACTGCACACTCAACGGAGAAGATAATGTCACATGATTATTGAATGTATTGGAAGGTAGCGGTGGCCGAGGAGGTGATAATATTACATGCTCACTGGATTTTGCGTCATCTTTAGCAGAAACTGCTTCATCCTCCTGCATATCACTCTTTGATGCTTTGGTTGGTTTGGATTGTTCATTAGATTCGTAAATTATATCATTTTCTTCGCCCAGATCATCATAATCGATGTTTGAATCACATCGATTCGATAACAGTGATGGATAAACCCACAACATTAAACAAAATGACGTCATCATGGAAGATGCATACATTCCACAAAACACCATAGGGGTGGTTGCTCCTCTATTGCTTCCTCCACTTCTATTTAGCTGATAGTTCCAGATGCCATAGAGAAGCAGCGGTGGAGTTGCAGTGAGCCCTAGCAATGTATAGGTCCGACGAGACACCAATCTACGTAGCATCAGTTTTGTTCCATGAATTATGTTTCCTACCAGCGACAAAGGATAGAAATGTTCATTGTTGCTTTGTATTAGCGGCTCAATAGAATTTTGTTCTGCATTTTTGCTGTAGCATGTTTTGTTGCCGATGACGCTCAAAACTTCTTTTGCAACGAATCGGGAGACCTCCAACGCTATTCCAAACAAAAATATCCGCGTCAAATCAGCCGTCGTCTCTTTATTGGGTGGCATCATGATTTGTACCCTTGCTAGAGGAAAGAGTCTTTTACTTCAATATCTCTACTGTTTGACACCGAACATTGTCGACATCGATCTGTCGCTCGAAGTTCAAAAATGACGGATGCGGTGCTGAGTTCTTAAAATCTCAGAGGGCATGCCCCCGACGCCATCAAGATTCTTTCCTCATTGTGTCTTTTAATGCTTTGTCTCTTACTCGCGGGCACAACCCTGAAAGAACACACAAAATCGCCCTCCGAATCTTTTGCATCACCAAAATCAACATCAGTGTCTATCTTCCCAAGAAGATAGAAGAAGATGATGATGAGGCAACTTCTATCGAGGCTATCACGCCACGGGGCGACCCAACACCGCCCCATCAGAACTACGTGCATCTCTCAAAATCGTGCGTCCAATATTTTTGTGGAGCAAGGAGCCGGATCACGCCAAGGGGCGGCCCACCACCGCTCCATCAGTACTACACGCATCTCCCAAAATCTTGTGCCGATTGTTGTAGAGCAAGGAGCCATGGGTGAACGCTCATTTGATATCTATTCACGTCTTCTCAGAGAGAGAATTATTTGTGTCCATGGCCAAGTTACTGATCAGATGGCAAGTCTTGTGACTGCACAACTTTTATTCCTCGAGAGTGAGGCACCAGAGAAGCCAGTATTCATGTACATCAACTCACCTGGTGGGCTTGTAACTGCTGGGATGGCAATGTACGACACAATGCAGTACATTCACCCTGATGTACATACAATATGCATGGGTCAGGCCGCATCAATGGGGAGTTTGCTACTAGCAGGAGGGGCTCCCGGTTGCAGATATGCACTGCCAAATGCAAGAATTATGTTACATCAACCGAGTGGTGGAGCACAGGGTATGGCGAGTGATATTGACATTCAAGCTCGTGAGATTTTGAGAACTAGAGCCAACTTAAATCAATTGTATGTTCAACACACTGGCCAAAAGTTGGAGGATATTGAGAGGGTGATGGATAGAGATACATTTTTTGATGTTGAAACGGCAAAGGACTTTGGCGTTATAGATGAGATTCTGACCAAGAGACCTATTCCAAGCGATGAAGATAAGGACATCTTCCAAGAGTGATTTGAGAGTTGAAGGGTCTACCGCGTAAAATGAGAGCTTATGTTGTACATATCATTACAATATCTAGTTTTGCTTGACTGCATCCGCGTAATGAAAGCTTATGTTGTATATCTTTTATCTAGCTTTGCTTGACTGCTTCAAATTTCTTCTTGGCCAATCTTTCTGATATTGCTTTCCAAACAACAGTGAACAACATTGCATTCAGAGCGTTTGCTGTCAGCTTGCTTGTAAGTCCCCTGAAGAACAATCCCTTCAATCCATCCTTTTCAATAATTCGCGTTGCTGCCTCTGCATAGCCAATAGGTTCTACAGATGTTTGTTTGTAGGTTTTGAGAACTCTAATTGCATTGCTGCACACATCCGAGACAAGGGAGGACATCAGTCCTAACAAAGCTCTCCGAATATTCTTTCGCAATGGATTCTGATTGTTCTGCTTTAAATGGGCGTCCAAGATTTGATTACGAACAGTGAATGCTTCTAAAAAGTTGTATGTAACAAACCAAGGATAGTGGCCCACCCATGTTGCAGCAGAAGCACCAAGTGCTCCCTCATAGAGAGCACTAAAGCCAGATTTGGCCACTTTGTTTTGCAAGTTTTGAAGTCCCTCAGTACCATGGACTTGCATCATAGTTTTGATTGTGTCTGCAGGAGCAATTAGTATTCTCCAACTAGCTGCGAACGAAGATGCAAACATGGTGACCACCGCTGCAGGCCATGTATCTGATAGTAGCTCTCTACTTAATTCATTGCTAAAAATGTCACCAAATCGCGATAGTGGCATCATCACCAAAGCGGGCACTAGACCCTTGTAAAATCTAGGCACTCCACCTTGTGAATATAGTTGGTTGAGTGCTTCTGACATGGTTACACCATTGACATGTTGGTAGGACATGGCAGTGCGGAGCCCTGTTTTGAAAATGTTGGGTGGAAGTTGTTGTTAGATTGGCGTCATCCGCATTCTATAATTTATTTCTCAAGTAGCACATCAATGAAATACTCACACATTAGCAAAAACACAGAGACGACCGATGCCATAGACGCCGCATAGCCGTCGCGAACGGCACGGGCGGCCTTAGCGGAGACTTTTCCTACATGGGTCAACGCCATGGTTTTGTTTGTGAGAGTTGTGAGGCGTCAATAATTCCGGTAACTGTGCTTACTAGTACCTCATCAACATGGTACACGCCTATGTACGTATCTACACCGAATACCTCGGCGGCCGAAAGCGAGCTCAAAGCTCAAGCCCAAAGCTGAAGGACCATAAACGTCGTTGCTAAGCCCAGCAAACAACGATGAACGAAGAAGGAAGATGATCTGTGCTGATATCTGATAGATGGTCACTGTTTATGTTCAAGCAATAACAAAATCATAATGGCTGGTCGACCGCGTTTAGTGCACGAGGGCTCGCCCATCATCGATGAAGGAGATGATGATCTTGCTCCTCCCAATATTTCATCGTGGATCAATGAGAGAGAATCACATCCACAACGCCAACAACAATCACTAGGTTCTCTCGCAAGTCGCGCTGGCTCTATTACTACAACGCAGCAACATCGCAAACCATACAAATTGCAGACAAGACTTGTAATTGGAGGTGTGGCGCACAACGAAGATGATGCAGCAATGGAAGAGGATAATCATGCAGAGCAGCATGCTGACAACTATAATGATATTCACACTGGTCACCATCATTATGGATACAGTCATTCGTGTGATGTTCATCATCAGCAGCATCACTATACAATTGGAGGGCCAATACAACAAAGCCATACCAACCCCCAAACTGCACATACACAAATGAATAATCATCCTCCGCCTCCTATCTCGAGTAATTCACATCATCAGCAACATCATTACACTCTGGGTGGGCCAATACAACAAAGCCAAAACAATATCCAAACTGCACATGTACAAATAAACAATCCTCCTCCGCCAGCAATCTTTCACACCATGCCATCTCCAGCAAAGTCTCCCTTGATTGTTATCGACGGAGCGAATATAGCCTACAACTACGCTGAATCATTAGACCCATCATCATCGCTAGAAACCAACAATTACAACCAATCACGATATAACAAACGACAGCCCAACCCTCATGGGATTAGACTCGCCATAGAATACTTCTTGAGTCGAAAGTGTAGGGTCACGGCGGTTGTTCCTACCTCTTGGTATAGACTCCGACCTCGCAATAAGAATGAAGGTGATGCTAAAATGGTGACTGATGAAGTTGATGAATTACGTAGTTTAAGAGAGCAGGGATTTTTGGTAGCGTGTCCTCCAGGCGATGATGACGATGCATATTCAATAGCTCTGGCTAGAAGAGAGGAAGATCGGCAGAAACACAAAGCAACAACAACAGCACATCATGAGGATGATGCCATGATGGACGATGATGAAGATGGAGGCCTTATTCCAGAATCATTGCTAGGTGGATTCGTCTTATCCAATGACTTCTTTCACGATGCTGTACGTCGTGAAGAGCAAGCACGAAAAGATCATCACCAATTTTACTCTGCCGGAGGATCTTCTTTGAGCGGGAGGAAATCCTCTTTGAGAGAATGGCTCAAACAAAATCGTATTTCATATTCGTTTGCCAATGTCGGGCAAATATTTCAAGGACAGGTAGAGATGGAGTTTTTGCCAAACCCACGTCATCCATTGATTGAATGCATTGAGGCACGTCATCGATTCGGTGACGATTTGTAAGGAAATACTTAACAGAGTTTGTTACCACATCATTGTATTAGTTCTTATTCTAAATATAATGTTGGAATATCTGAGCGGCGCACATATTGCAGCATGTAGGCACTGCTCGTTCGGCCACCATACCCAAACCCTCCACCACTACCAGAACTCGATCTACCAAATGAAAAAATACGCGAGAATAGTCCTCGCTGCTTTTTCCTTGTATTGTTACCGTCAACACTTCGTGATCGCTTCCGTCTATATCTGCCTCCATAGGCATCCGCGACAACTTCTCTGTAGTCGACCTGGGTTACCTGTGAGTCATCAAATCTGTACCAATCATCTGATCGGATGTCAGGACGAACGTATGAATAGTAATGGCCACTGCCATACTCTCCTCTGTGAATGACAATCGATTGCAAGTCGTAGATAGTGTCGTCATCTCCCGCTTCTTCTTCAGATATGATTTCTGATAAGCTCAACTTCAATGGAAATTTGACACAGTCATTAATCTTACTGGTTTCACCCGTTTCCCAATCATACTTGAATCGTTTCAGGTGCAGCTGTAAGAGTGACGGCAAGCCTTCACGCTTGAGCGATGAACCTTTGAGTGCGTCCACCTTCTCCGCTCCCTTTTCTGGACGCCACCCATTCCCTTCTGATACATAAAGCGTTTCAGGCTCAGTAAACATTTCTCGAAGGGATGTTTCAATAGAGCCAACATTTCCTTCAGCGACAGGGATGGAAAGATCTAAAAATG
>Ga0209652_1001998_pt1 | contig 16164 bp, 10 predicted proteins | sample SaaInl74LU_5_DNA_FD_184641 | JGI IMG/M metagenome (GOLD analysis project Ga0209652, IMG submission 184641) | Marine microbial communities from expanding oxygen minimum zones in the Saanich Inlet - ESP_74LU_5_DNA (SPAdes) (version 2) | ecosystem: Environmental > Aquatic > Marine > Intertidal zone...
GCACGTGCCAATGATTCGGACGGAGACGGGGACGGAGGCAATGACGTCGATGATTTTTTATTACCACCATCGCCTTTTGGCTCTGATGATACTTTCGCCTGCGGTAAAGCAAGCACTGCTTTGATCGCAGCGCGAAGTGCTGGTGTTATTTGGATGCCTCGCAGGTTGCCCATGTTATATTATTGCCGTCGCTTAAACAACGAGCACGTCTATTTTGCTTCATCAGCTGTGTGAAGTGTGAAATTGCTACTCGTGACTGTAATGCCAGCGTTTTGCTAGCGCATCCGTGACCGACAGCGACAACTTACCTCCCGCATCCACATAAAACAACGACGTGAGATAGAGGGTCTTGGTTTATTGACGATGTCATCGGAGAATACGGAAGCCGCAGCCACGCCGGCGGCGGTCACGGTAGGCGATATCAGAGATGATTACCTCAACAATTTTCATCGGACGTGTAGCCCGTCGAAAGATAATGACGACCATCGCTCTCTCAAAGCGCAGCTGCAGGGAATGAACATTAACGACCACGATAACTGCTCTCCGCGTGATTTAGCAGATGTTCCAATTGAGGCAATGAAACATGTGGCGAGTTTTCTAGCAAGCCCCTCACGAGCACTCTTTGCTGTCGCTCTTGACAACAATTTATCACGTAGGGAATGCCAAGTCATTGCAGGAAATCAGTGGGCAACTCTTGACTTTGGAACAGTTGAAAAATCGCTTGCAGAGAAGCTCACCGATGATCACATCAGTGCTGTTCTTTTGTGTATTGACTCTGTTCATACAATTAAAACGCTGAGGTTGGCCAATTGCATTAATATTACCGGGGTGGGGTTGGCGCCGCTACGAGGCTCACGAGTAATGGAACACATTGATTTAAGTCTTGTGCCGGATCATACCAGCCCATTACTTGATCCGGTACCTCCTATATCTCAAGAGTTGGTGCTTCCTATTCTCAATACAATTATGGGTAGAGGACGATTGAAGGTGATTGAATTTCCAAAGGCGTGGCGTAACCATGCGCGCGAACTTGAGCTACTTCAACGACGTGATGAGCTTCATCCTTTCAATCAATTCCTTGATCTGTACATGCTCAGTATGAACCATGGTAGAGGTTTTCGTTGTAAAGAGTGTGAGGATGAGGTAGGCCCTAATTTTTCTGGGGAAGCTCAAGGAACGCAATGTTTCGTGTGTTATAATTGTCACGACAACTACTGCGAAGAGTGCATTGAAACGTCTGATAGCCTCATGTTCTGTGACAAGTGTGAAAGACACTACTGTGATAAATGCATGGAAAGTACATGGTGCGAGTGCTGTAACTCTTCTTATTGTGAAAAATGTGAACCACTGATCTACTGCCGAGAATGTGATGCGCAAATTTGCAGCGATTGTATCAGTGTAAAATCATGCAGCACGCAATGCAACTCAAAATTGTTACAATGCCAATGTTGTGCATACTACAACAATGACACCAAAGAGTTTAGTCTTGAGCGCAATAATGCATGCGATTACTGCGCCGATGCATACTGCAGAGAATGCATCGTTTCGGGTCAATTACGTGCGTGTGATGGTTGTGGCAGAGATCACTGCTGGAAATGTGCAGAGAGGGAAGGTTTGCACTGTTGCTCAAATTATTGTTTTAGCGGAAATGACTACCATTGTGACTTGTCTTTATGCAAACATTGTCGGGTAGGCTCGTCAACGGCTAAAGGATTTGGCTTCAACTGCCGATTGTGTTACGAACAAAATTGCCCAAAACTCTTTCAGCAGCACAAAGTCACTTTGGAAGAGAATGATAGATTACACAAAGAAAATTTGATGCTCAAGTTAAAGTTGCAAGAAGCTCAGGAAGGAGTGGCGGCCGCGGATGTCGATATGGTCATGAGTCAAGCTGGATGCAATAGAAAAAGGGCTGTGAAAGCACTTAAAGACCACGACAGTGATCTAATTGATGCGATCATGTCTTTGGTTTAGTACACGATATATAGAATTATTATTTGCCCTCTGAATTGGCTTCAACAAGACCATTGTGATTGTACCATTGCCCAACTCGCGGTAGAAATGATTGAGCATCTGCTGAATCTAATCCGCTCTCTCTTGTGTCATCGTTGTTAATACGTTGAAACTTCACACGGACTGTTGCAGCGTCCACCCCATTACTCCTATACGCAGCCATATGAAGATGCGGTTCAGGAGAAAATCCTACTGATCCACTTCGACATAGGAACTGTCCTCTTTCGACACTATCTCCAACCTTGACAGCACAACTGTTCGTTTGAATGTGCACATACTCTAGAAACAGTGGATCCGATGTCTCAACATCTGTCGATTGAATCATGATGGAGTTCCAATGAAACAGATTCCCTGCTGCTATTCCACTCACTTCAATTATTTCATCACATTCTTCATTCGTTGATGTTGTATTGTTCTGGTTCTGACCACCTCCGCCATCATCTTTCACTTCTACTACAATCCCATTTATAGCCGAATATAAAGGCGTACCAATAGGACATGCAAAGTCGATAGCGTGATAATTTCCATGAAAGAAATGAGTCAGATTTCCATTTTCGGATTGACTACACTGATATGATTTTGTCGCTTGGTCTTCGTTGACAGCTTCTTCTTCGTTGCCATGAAACGGAAAGTGAAGCAAATGAGGATGTTCATCCTCCACATTGGGATGAAATGACCATTGCTGTACGTCACTCTCTATTTCAATCTGAGACCAACTTGTGATTGGTATTCTTTCTGTATCAAACCCAATGGTTTGATTGGGAACTAGAGTAACAAGATGAACAAATGTTTGTGGTGGGCACAAAACAATGAATGTTGTGCATTTTCGCTGTGTTGTTGTATTCTTTGCAGTTGTTGTATAAGTCCAGCCGCTAGTACGTATTTTCCCGTCAGCTCCACACAGATCAACATCATACACTGTAACGAACAGTATAGAAGTCGTATCCTTGATATTTGTTAATGTTAGTGACATTTCGCAGTCGCCATATTCATCTTCTTCCCCATCATTCATTGCAACTTCTGGGATGTGCTCAACATCCTCTGGATCATAGTCATTTGGGTCAAATGGCTCTATGCCCAATAACCAGGGATGTTTCTCCATTGCTTCTACTCTGCAGCGGGCTACGTTGGCGATGTGGCAGCCCAAATTGGCGTAGTATTTGCATTCATCAAAGTCATTTGATGACTGATGCTGCTGTGTCACTCTCTTTTTGCTCCGCGCCTTCTTTTTTCCCTTGTTTGCCATGGTGGTTTTGTTGTTGGATGAAAGGTAATGCTGAAAGTAATGCAGGCCTGTGCTATATATATCTTCCTTTGATGTGTGGCTCACTCTCTGCCTGGCATTTGCTTGGCATGGTTTCGGTCGTCAGGTCGGTCGGCAGGATTTGGAAGATAGTGCCGCCAAAAATTAACAGGCGGGTATCTGGATGCTTGCGTCATCAATATCTGGATGCTTGCGTCATCAACACGTCATTGTTGGCAGCAGATTTATGTTCTTCAAAACCTTCATTCCAGCCCGGCCTTGCCCTTGGCAACAGTCAACAACTAACAGGAGCATAAGTAGCAATCCAGTAGCTGGCGTAGCAGAGCTAAATAAAAGGCATCAAATTCTTAAGCAGCTACAACCCAAATCTGCCCTTGTCATGTTCTGCTCGCACTTCATTTTGATTTTCTGCTTGGCCGCATTGTCTGCGGTCGAAACAGATGGATTCAGTACTGTGCGTAGAAGAACACAACATACTACATCATTACAACTATGGCCTGCAGTGAAAGATGAGACAAATACTGACTCAGTAGAACAAATAGTTGATGAAAACAAACAATCTACACTACTCAAAAAGCTATTCGACACTACCGGCAGCAGTTCGCTACGAAGTACATCACAAACAGATGCTCTGGGCCAAAAAACAACAACAGATACAGAGGAGAGCGACGAAAGTGGTATCCCTCCAGAGGTATTGAAACCATTCTCTCTTCTGATATTATCACAATTCATTTTATTCTTGGGTGTTGGTGCGGTGATACCAGCTATTCCTTTGTACGGCCAATCAATTGGGCTGTCATCTGCATCAAATGGAATCGTTATTAGTACACCAGCGGTGGCTCTTTTGTTAGTGAGTCGATTTGCTGGAGTATTTGCAGATAAGGGACGAAAGGCTGCGATGATGAGTGGAATGTTTATAATTGCTATAGCCGACGCTGGAACGGCTTTTAGTAACAATCTTGCAACACTGGTTGTAGCACGTCTTGGACTGGGACTTGGAAGAGGGCTAGCTGAAGCAGGTGAACGAGGGATGTTGACTGATTTAGCAAATCAAACTCCAAAATTACGAGGGAGAGCATTAGCTATCCAGCAAGCTTCGGTTGGTATTGGCATAGCCATCGGAGCGCCAGCTGGCGGGTATATCGTGGAAGAATATGGAGTTCGAAGTTCTTTTTTGTGTGTGAGTGCCGCAGCTATTGCTGCTTTGGGATTGTATGCGCTTTTACCTGAGACGGTTGGCAATTCATTGACAAGTGTCGAAGCAAGTACAACAAAAGTTGAAGAAAAGAGTACTGAGAATGAAGCTGACTGGATGGAACTCTTTAAAACTTCACAAACTTGGAGGTCCTTGACTATATGTCAAGCTGGCGTTAGTGTTGGTTACGCTTGCAAGATTGCAATCATACCAATTCTTGGTGAGTTGTTCTTGTTTATTGCCGTATTGCGTCCATCATTTATTTTATTTCATAATCTCATTGTCGTTGTTTTCTTCGTCATCCTCTAGCCTCGACATATCTTGGAGGTGCAACTGGAGCTGGTTTCCTTTTGTCGGCGGCGGGCCTTTCAGGATTGGGTGGGGCCGTAATTGGCGGAACTCTATCCGATCAGATTGGTTCCCGGAAAGCAGCAGCTCTATCGGGAACAATAAGTGGAATTGCCCTTGCATCAATACCGGTTGGATTGTCACTGCAAGATAGAATAGGGAGCGACTACTTCTCCTTTGAAACAGTTGTGGGTGGACCAGATGCCACCATTTTTGCTGGATTAGTTATCCTATGGAGCGTTGCAGTGTCAGCTCAGGGTCCGGCCTTAACATCTCTGGGCCAACTAAATGCAAAGAAGGGTGCAGAAGCAACATCACTGGGTTTGCCCCGAGCAGCCGGAGATGCTACATACATCGCTGCCCCGTTGATTCTCGGGGCAGTCTCTGATAGACTGGGAGACATCATCCCTGGTGCCGCCTGTGCAGTGGCAGGCTTTGCTATTATAATAGGTAGCGCTGCCCTTTTCACAGTAGAGGATGGTAAAGAATAGACAAACACAACATGGTTTGAAAGTGTTTTTATGTATGTTTTCTAGTTCAATCCTCTTATAATATAATAAAAAGGCCCACTTGCGTCTCTACGACGAAAAATGGACAGCGGGCTTACAACTCGTCCCAATCAACTGCGCTAATCTTGGAATAGAACTTTCCGTCGTGTCCCTCCTCCCTCGAGACTTGATAGTAACGCTCTGGCATAGTGAACCCTGTCTGGGAAGACAATTCGTTCTTCATCATACTGACAAAATCTTCATCGTGGGTAATGACAACAAGCTGGAAGTTTGACTGAGCCGCGCGAGAAGCAATGATTTGGGCCAATGCAATAGCCAAACCCTTCTTGTTCTCGTGATCCAAGTTAGTTGTCGGTTCGTCCAAGGCCATGACACCGCAGTTCAAGCAAAACGTTTCAGCGAGGGCTAGACGAATCACGATACTGGCGAGAACACGTTGTCCTGCACTGCACCTTCCTCTCATGTCCATTTGTGAGTTACCCTTTTCCATGACAATACGGTAGTTGTATGAACGATTAGCACGAGCACTGGAGTCCTGCCCGGAGACGATCTGGATACTCGTAATGTCCTCTCCCTTGTATGTCAGCGTCCACAACTCCCTAATGATTTTGTTGATCTCGCCAATTTTGATTCCGTGGAAACGTAAAAGTGCTTTGTCAAGCGCATCATAATACTTGTCGAGGTCCTGCACAACAAGATTCGTAGTTTCGTAGTCAATCATCTTCGCGCGATGGCGCTTCTCAACATCCTTGTACTCTTCTTCGTTGAGTTTCCTCTTCAACACGCGCCTCTGTCCAGCCAAACCTTCTCTCATACCTCTCTGTGTCGCAATTTTCTCCTTGAGGTCGGCTATTGCCTGTTGAGCGGATTTCGCCTTTCGCGATGCTTCTTTGCCACCCATGCCATGGTGCTCCCTCGTCAGCTGTTTGATCTCTTCTTCAAGCTTATCGACCTTGCGACGATGCTTGAGTAGATCCAAATTTTGGTTGATGATGCCCTTTTGGCGATCACTGTCTTCCACTTCCTTCTTGAGACGTTCAATTTCGGGTTTCATTGACTTCAGCCTCTCTTCTTCGCTGCGGATACTCTCAGAGTTGTGCGTGAGTTTCCTTGCTATTTCTTGCATCTCCTCACTTTTCCTGCTCTTCACAAAGAAGTCAACTCTGTCGTTGATTTCACGCAGCCTCTCATAGTCCTTATCGAAGTGCTTCATTTCTTCCGCAAGGGCATTGGCCTCGTGGGAGTTGGTGTCTCTCATGCGAGTCCTATCAGATTCCTTTTGCATGAGAGATTTACGGATTGGTGCAAAACGCTTCTCCAGATCTTTCTCCTCGGCATTGTACTTTTGAAGCAAGTTGTTCAGCTCATCCTTTCTCTTTGAAGACAGCTGATCCCTATTGTAGGCTTCCTCTTTCTCTCTTGCAGTTCTCTCGGCGGCAGACGCTTGGTTTGTCACCCTAGAGATCTTCTCGTTCAAAGTCTTTTGCTCGTTGTTCAGGTGATTAATCTGTGTATACGCCGCTTCCTTTTCAGAGGAAGCAGTGGCCAGATCGCCCTCAACTGTCTTCAGATTACGAGGGTCATCAATCTTGGCAAAAGACTGCAACTCAAGCTTCTCCTTCTTCTCTTTCACTTGCCCCCTCTTCTCCCAAACGCGAGTACCAGTCTCGTGAAGACTCGTAACAGTTTGCAACAGGCCCTGCAATTCATTTGACATTTCCCTCTTATCAGCTAACTTCTCCTCTTCCAATTTCAACTCGGCCTCAACTTCTTTCAGCTCGGCTTGACCCTCCCCAGCCAACAAAGCCTCGGTTTCTTTGATCTCGGCAACAATCCTCGTGAATTCGATGTGCTCATGAATGTTTTCCGAGATGGTCTTACGCCACTTTTCGTATCGCTCAATAGCGTCGCGTGCCGTCGCAACGCCATCTTGCGTGACCATCAATTCTGAAACTGATTCGTCGCTCAACTCTAAAATCCTGCTTTGAAATGCATTGATCTCATCATTCTCAACAAACGCCCTGGCGCAACAGGGACATTCCATATTGGCTTGGGCCATCTTTTTGAGCCGCTTCAGAACCCTTTTGATTGCTTCGGGTTTGATGTCAATGGATGAATAATCCTTAATTTGTTCGCCTAGGTAGGTCAATACTTCAGAAGGATTCGTATTGTCATTGATTCGATCATGATCAATCGTATCTTTGTCATAACGAACAATCGCTCGGATCACACTGTTGATCTTGTTCACCCCACCCTCAGGGCGGTTCAAAATATTCTTCTTCTGCGTTAGCTGAGCCATCCTTTGCTGATAGCTGCCTTGGAGAGCCTTCTTTTCTGATTGTTTCTTCATTACTTCAGCGACAGAATCATTGCAGCGAGTGACATCGTCGTCTGCATTCAACTTCTTGTTTCGAATATTGTCCAGAAGATGCTCCAGAGGGATCACGGGGTCGTCAGGAGTAATCTTGACGTGGCTCTCGTGGTGCGTCTGGAGAAGGTAAGAGGCATCCCTAAGCTTCTCCTCCAAAATCTCATACTCTTGGGCCACTTGCTTTTCGAGCATGTCGATTTCGTTCTGCTCATCAGAAAGCTCTCTGAGCTGATTGCGGAGATTCGTATCTTGCTCTATCTTCACTGAAATGGTCTTCAGACGATCTTCTTGCACCCTGATATCTCTTGTGATTTCCTCTCGGCGAGGATCATTATTCATTTCATCGCGAGATTTGGCCAACTCCACTGCAGCGCGTTTGGCTTCATCAACATCGGACTTCTTAACTCTGTTGTAGGCAGAGGAAGATTGAGTGGAGATGTTTTGAAGCTCTCTCCTAGCCTCATCCTTCGCAGCTTCGTTGCGCTTCCTATCAATAGCCACAGCGCTCTTTTTGGCTTGTAGATCCGAAATCTCCTTTTGAAGAGTGTCGTCTTCATCTCTGTGTCTCCTTCTAGCTTCGTCCACTCTTCGCATGATGTCTTTCTCACGATCGTCCAGTGCTTTCGTGAATGCAGACATGTCCTCCGTTGTGATAGTGTAATCGTTTGTACTGGCTGTGAGAAAGGTGCTCAGAGTAGTTGTCGTGCCTTGAGTCAAGCCATCATCATCGTCTTGAGTGATGCCGCACTCGATTTCAATCTTGTGGCGCCGATGAATTTCCTCCATGAGCGTAAAACGAGTCCGAAGAGTCGCGGTGTGTGCCTCCTGTTCAGCATCAAGCTTTCCCCTCACTGAGTTGAGTTCGTTCGTCTTCCTCCTCAATCTCTCGAGGGTGCTCTGAATGCTACGTCCTTCTGCTTCCTTTTCCTGCAGATCACGGGATGCCTGGTTGCCGTGATGCGCATCATCTAGCTCTCGGAGCATCTGTTTCAGCTCTTCGTAGGAGTGAGTTTGTGTCATATCCTTCTCTCCAAGGGATTTCTGCACCTGTTCCAGCACTGCGTCTTCCTTCTCCAGATCACCTTGCTTGAATGTGAGCTGAGATGTAAATGCAACAAGTATGAGGTGTGAGAATCGGGGATATTGGATAAAATCAAAAGATAGACTAACACATATCATACACTCACTCTTTCAGAAAATTCCTGAACTTGAACCAGTACAGCCCTTGCTTCTGCGGCCTTTTCCTCCTCCTCAACTACATTAGCTTCAAACTTTTGAATCTCATCATCAACGGCGGAGATATTGTCCTTGGTGGCCTCCAATTCATTCTTGAATCCATTAGCTGCGTGTTTATGGCTGTTCAGTCCTTCCAACTCTGCCTTCATGTCTTTCATATCACTAAAGTAAGACTTACGTGAGTCCTTGATTGCTACCAAAGCTTTCGCGTACCGTGTACTATCAAAAATATCATCAAAGCGCTTCTTGAGTACAGCTCCTTCTTGCAATGGCCATGATGAATCTTCTTGGTGACAAAACACAACGTGCTCGAGAATGGGCTTGGAAACACCCATCAAACTGGGAATAGTCTTGTCTAACTCAGTACACTTGTGACTCATGACGACTCTTTCTCCAGTATTAGGGTCCATCATACGAATAGTTCCATCCAGGGCCTTGAAGCTTTGAGAGCTCTTTTTCTGAGTAACCTCCATACACCTCATGACAATCATGGAAGCGCCGGTACGTGCGGTAAATCTCAATTTGATAGCGGCCTTGACATTAGTTTGACCTATTGATTTGGGATCGTGAACAAAACTTTGTCCACTTTTGTTTCCCGGGGGGAGACTACCGGTGACGGCATATTTGAGGGATTCAATGATGGTGGTTTTACCACAACCGTTTGCTCCTACAATAATTGTAAGAGGGAAGCAGAATCCGATGACTTGTTCCTCATCTTCGGGGGAGAAGGATCTCACACCCCTAATTGATAATTTTGCAATGGATGCCATGGGTGTGAAGTGTATTTATCTGTTTTGATAGAGTGGAAACAATAAAATGATGGTGTTAGATGACAACGATAGAAAGTAGGGGTTGTATTCAGCTTCCAATGACTACATAATTGAGTTGCACTATGAGTCACATATGTTCGTGCACGTGAACACAAAGACAGCATGCATAGTTCTGGGACGTCTCTCATGAGCGGCAGTAGTAACAAACTGGATGGCACACATTGATGGACATTGGTTCAGTTCTGCGCCTGATAACCTGCGCAGACTTCTGCCTCGCATCGATGTGGGACGCCGGATACGTTACATGTCGCCAACAGCAAACCCAATGTTGCTCAATGACATGATCCCGTCCAGCAAATCACAGCGGCGAAAATAATGCCAGCATCAGAATAACATTATTGGGGAAAACACTTACATCGATGGGGTGTTTTCTCTGTAAAATATATAATAATATAATAACGAAGCGTGGAATAACGTCGCGTCGTGCAGTGATCCGGATGTGACGGTGGTATCTTATCGGCACAATTATTACTATCCGATGGAAATGGCTTTTCCGCTGTATCAGTGCTACAACGATTTTCTGCTGCCCTGATAATAGGCAGCGATGGATAACAGTGGTGAAAGTCCTGCTGGTGTTTAGTGCTGTGCTATGAGAGTGTAGTGCAATGCCATGGAGAAAAGATAACGCAACGGAGAGATTTCGAGAGGATGGAGGATTTTATTTCCCGCCAAATTTGGGGGTGGTAAGTTGTTGCAAAGCAAGAATGAGTGCTGCCTACGTGCCTCTGCGTGAATGTACTATGCAACAATGACCTAATTTATAAACAAAGAGACACTTAATAAAACAGACACATCAAAATTACTTGCCCATACTTGCCAAGAGGCTGCCTAATCGTTTGAAGGACCACGACGGTACAGATCCATCTGAGTGATAGGACTCTCCCTGTTGTTCTTCAAGATCTTTCTTACACATGGGGCAGCCTGCGTCTTCTTCTGTGTTTTCTCCTATCATCGACTTGTCATCAATACATCCGTAATGAAACAGGTGCTGACAAGGCAATACTCGAACGTTGTCGCCATCTTGCAACGGTTCTTGGCATATGACACAATGGTCAAACGCATCACAAACTTTCTCTTCCGAATGGTGTGAGCTGCAAATGGAGATAGTTTCAGGGACAGCTCTAAGTTGATCATTGTGTTGAGAGATTCGTGTCAAATCATCTTGTAGTGGGTCTTCGGGTACGATTAGCCAAGAAAACTCGGGATGATCACCTTGTTGAAGAGTGTGCTTGAGCGCAGCTTCCTTTGTGCCTTCGACAACAGGCATGTGGACATGTGCTGGTAGGTCTTCTTCAAAATCCTCGTGACTTGAACATATCAATTCATTTTGTTCTTCGTGGTCAACAGTAGCCTCATCTTGCTCTTCGTGGTGAATAGTAGCTTCATCTTGCTCTTCGTGGTAAATAGTAGTAGGTAATTGATCAATGCTATCAACTCTAAGACGCCTAGATGCAGCACGTGACATGCGTAGTACGTCCAACTGAGAAATGCTGTAATCTAGACGTTCGTTGTCGTCTTCTTCCAAGAACAATTCGGAACCTAAAAGAGCTAATCCACCCCCACTATGCGGCGCAGTTGCAACAGGCGTCTGGTGCTCAGATAATGTATAGATTGAAGAATCCAAAGAGATGTCTTCTGTAGCATCAGGCACAGGTAACTTGGAAGATGATGCAATGAAGGAAGTGACCATCTCAGATATGATACGTGCTGTGACGCGGATGTCTGAAATTGGCTGTACAAATGTGTCTCCTAAACCAAAATCATGTATAACACTCCCTAAGAAGCTTGCAAATCTCTTCAGTAGAATAGTTGTTGCGCAGCTGTCGTCGTCTTGTTCAGATTTTGCCTTGTTGAAGCAAATATTCTCGTCGTTATTAGTTACGTGAGAAGGTTGCGTAGAATTCTTCTGGCCGTGTTGTATGTAACCAAACGCAGCCGCTGCTGCATCGATGGGAGACATTATGATCATTCGGTGGTAGTGAAAAAGAATTAGGTATTTGAAGTCGATGACCAAACTGTAGCACACTTCAACGCTGCAGTATATATAATAGCTGCAGAGAAGAAAGAGAATTATTTCATGAGCTTTATGAGCAAATGGCAAAGTCACATGCGCATTTATTATTTTGTGTTCCTTGTGAATGCAGCGACAGCAAAACCGCACGTCCTCCATTTGCTCCCAAAATTTCTCTACTCACCTTCGGGCAATATGCAGTTGCTAAGAGTCAATTCTGTTTCACTCTGCTGTGTATATTGGCAGTGAATGAAGAACAAGTTATGTTACATGCACCTACAACTTGAAGAACATTTTTTGAGCAAAAATGAAGATAAGAATTTGAAGCGGTACATACGTAGGAATTAATACGTCGGTAGCTTAGGTGTCAGTCCATATTTAGCATGAGGGCTTGCCGTGCGTCACACCGTCAAGCACAATTTGTCGCTGGATAGATTGCGGATATTGACTGTTTCTATCGGATAGAAACTGGTCTGTTTGGGGAGATAACAACCGGAATGGTTGAGGTGATTGGGTTCAATAAACTGGACAAATGCCGGAGGCCGGAGTTTTATTCCTATGTGAAAGTAGGGTATCTAAAAAGCGTTACTCTAAAGTGAGGTTAGAGGTTGTAGTTAGTTCACCATAACGAACCCTACAGAATCAGTTTATTTTCAGCCTATCAACTAATGACGCTGGCAAAGTCAGGACGTCTCCATTGCAGAGGCAAAGTTCTTGATCTACAGTCACTCTCGCTCCATTTCTGAAAATTTCGCCACAATCTGCATCATACTCGGCTCCACATTTCTCCAGCACATCAGCAATGCTAGCAATTGATGGATCAATACTAATGAGATGTCCATCGAGTGCACTTTCAGTGGATGAGATGAAGACAAATAGGTTGGTTTCCACGAGACTTTCCCTTGATGTTGTCAGAGCCTCAATATATGATTCAATTCTACCCTTCCTCTGTGACTTTGTCGACTGCTGCTCAGTATCAACTTCTTTCATTGTAATCTTTTCTGCCATGGTATCTGTTATATTGCTTGCAGCGGGAAGCGCTAGTATTGGCAGGCTTGGAGTTGAAAAAGAACTTTCTTCAGGTAGGGCTGCAGCTTTTGTTTCAAGTTTGTAATCCCAATGGGCAGCAACGCCAAACTCCGCAATCCTATGCATCTCCTCACTGCGGATCTGGACTTCGAATGGCCACGCGTCTCCATTAATCATTAGATTTGCAGTGTAATGCAACGACTGATATCCGTTCCCTTTGGGGTTCTGGATGTAATCCTGTGGCAACATTTGATGTTAGAGTGGATATTTTAACCATAAAATATAATTCATCTGCAGCCAGCAAAACTTACCTTTGCCTTGTTAGCAGTGGAAGCAGGCCACACATCACTAATTAGTTGCAATGCATAGTAACAGAGCATTTTCTCTCTTGTTCTGAGTGAATCATCATCCTCCCATGGAGACAATTTAGATGCGCGAAGAACAACTCGCAAAGCAATGGCGTCAGGCACCCATCTGATGGACACAGTGTCACTACCAATTGAATCATTAGCTGTGCTCGTCTCATCTCTCTTCGCGTCTGCAACTTGTTTTCTAATTCGAAGCATCTTTCTCCACAAAGAATAGGGTTCCTTTATACGAGATGACACGGTTACGTCGTCAATTTGATCTGAAAATATTGGATCGCTTTTCAGTAATTGCTCAATTCTAGATGTGACCACTTGCACAATTGCTTTCATTTCATCGACATCATTCCCGTACAGAGAAGATGCCACTGAATATTGTCGACGGTATAGTATTCTGAACGCATTGTTTTCGAGCTCGGATTTCAACCGCTGCATTCCTAGCCGTTGAGCAAGCGGAGCATACACTCGTAGAGCATCTCTCGCTGTACGTATTGTTGTTGTGGAGAGTACGACTTTTCCAGATGATTCTGGAATATCAGCAATTCCTTGCAGCCGATACAAACAGGCAGCGCTTCTAATTACCAATCCTCTCCAATCTTCCGACAGAGTTACAAGGAAGCTTCGAAGAGTTTCTGCGTCGGAATTGGAAGGGTTGGGATTGCGCCTATACACGGATGCCATTATTTCTGCCCTCTTTAAACGAGCAGCGCTGCCAGCTATGTTTGCTGATTCTTTTCCGTATCGCTCAATTGATGGTTTACCACGTCGTTTGACGGTCGTAATTGATGTAGATTTTGTAGGCAATGAATTGCCAACATCAAATTGGGTTCCACCATGACTTGTACTGCTTCGTCTATTCCTCTCACTGTTGTTCTCCGCCGCAGCCGGAGGTAGCAATAGCTCTTGCCTCTTTTGCTCTGAAAAGGCTCCAGGAGCTCCCATTGCCTGGCGTACATAATCATATACACCTGCTTTTCTTGCCCTTACACAGTCGCAATAGTGAAATGATGCCGCTATAAGTACATCTCGTGTCATGATGGAATGTGACTGAATGTGCGTTCCTTCCGAAGTCTTTCTGCTATAGCTCCATTCATCCACAATATCGTCAATATCATCATCATCCCATCGTTCCTCCTTCAAAAAGTCATTTGTCAACATCCCCTCCTCTTCCAGTGTTAACATCATGTAGAGAAAGTCAGCACAACCATCCATCAAATTAGAATTCGAATGAGATGCCACTCGAATAGAATCGAGAACATCTTTTATTTCCGATGGTGTAAAGTATGAAATTGCATTGGGTAATAGCACTGTTGGTTCAGCATCTGGATGATAGAATATCCCACTCATTGCCAATTGGAGACGTTGTATAGGTGTCACGGTATTTTGAGCACCACCATCAAAATTTTCCTTTGGATCTGTGTAGGATGTCAGCGATGGTGATTCGGTGCCTTCAAGTAGGTGTTGATAGGATTCCATTAAATTGTCGTTTTCGTATTTAGATAGCCATGGGGGCATAGAAGAGGTTGGTGATGATGATTTTGACCCCCGCTGTCGTTGTCGTTGTCGTTTCTTCTTTTTTACAGTTGTCTGGTGAACTTTTGAACCATTTTTATCTACATTGGCCTGCTGCCTTTTCCGTCTACTTTGCTTACTTTTGTTTGCATTAGACTTACTATTGGATTGGCGTGATTTTTCTTGTATGAATTCATCTTCTATTGTGTCTAAATCATGGCTTTCTGAGCCTTTTGCAGGTGCCGAGTACAGTGGAAGGAAGATGTAATATTGTTGCGTATGATGTGTTCCTCTCAACTTTAGACTGGTCAAGGGCAAATGAAATGCCGTCGACAAGATGAAATATGATGTGATGGTTAATATAATCACACGCATTCGGCATAGCCCTGTCGAGAATATCATTTTGCTTGGACCTGCTCGAAATGCACAATTGTTACTGGACTTCATTTATGTGTCCGCGTGCTCGCCCGGTCAGTGGTTTGTGTCCTCAGATCCCTTCTCAGATATGTTAGAAAAACATAGCGATGCAAGTATTGTTGACAGTCATAGGTCGGATATATGGGTGGTGGACAACGTGGTAGCCCTGCGATGGTTGCTATGCTCTGTGGCTCTAGATGATAGGGGTGCTACTACATACTCATGTTCTTTGTTCTTCCGTCGAGTCGCTGGATCGCGTCATCATTTGAATTTTTGAAGTGTGCCAGATTAAGACACACATCTCACAATTCGCATCGCATTGGCAAGAGAACACGCGTCCATCCAATTCCCTCAAATTGCTTCTTTCTATTGGCCGACGTGCAAAAGGTTTGCGGTTGTGTTTCGAGAGGCAAGAGGCAACACATGGATGGAAGGATTAAATAGTCATAGTAGCAGCGATCAGGTGGCACAGAACAGTAGCAGCGAAGAAATCATAGAGATTAGTGCACAACAGATGAATGCCTTCACTAAATCCCAAGCGATCATACCCAAGGTCGGGGGCGGAATATCACTCATCGCGTGCACTCTCATCATCCGAGACATATCCATGAAGTGGCATGAAAAGCGATCTGTTCCACTACCATCCATTATCTTGTTTTGCATCAGCGTGGCGAACTGGCTCCTCTCCCTGTTTAGCTTCTTCTTGTCGACGTGGATGATGCCCAGAGATAGTGGAGCGTTCTTGGCCGCAGGGAATACGCAGAGCTGTACGGCTCAAGGGTTTATTAGCACACTTACGATGGTAGCATCGCAGACATACTACACAGTGTTGGCGATACTGTTTTGGGCTATTGTCCAGTTTGGTTGGTCAGAAACTTACATGAGGCAAATGAAGATTAGATTATCATTTCTCATTCCACCAGCCACAATATCACTTGGAGTGAGTATTCCGCCTTTATTTATGGAAATATACAATCCAGGAAGTTTTACATGCTCCGTACGTCCGTTGCCTATTGATTGTGAAGACAATCCTGAAGTTGAATGTATCCGCGGGAGAGGCGCTT
>Ga0209652_1002000_pt1 | contig 16145 bp, 13 predicted proteins | sample SaaInl74LU_5_DNA_FD_184641 | JGI IMG/M metagenome (GOLD analysis project Ga0209652, IMG submission 184641) | Marine microbial communities from expanding oxygen minimum zones in the Saanich Inlet - ESP_74LU_5_DNA (SPAdes) (version 2) | ecosystem: Environmental > Aquatic > Marine > Intertidal zone...
TCACATTTGTTTCAAGAGGTGGCACATCGTAGATATTATGTCACGTGTCACACGAACAGAATGTGGTGGCGAAAAAGAAAGCTGCTCTTCAAAAGAAACAAGAGCTCTGGTTGTTGTTGGTTGCATGCCCAGCTCTAGAAACAACAGGGAAAGGTATACAGTGCAAGAGCATAATACTACGCAACAATGGGAAAGGGAGGATGTGCAGTCGCCAAGCAGGATATGGTATCCGTGCTTGAAAAGGAGCGTGAAGAAAAAGTTCAGAATCAGCCAAAGTTTTACTGGGCACACGATGAAGAGCCACATAGAAGAAGGTGAGTTCAGCACGCGTTTCGTCTTATGTTTATTACGTTTTAGGTCCATCTAACGTTTATACTGCCATTATCATCATCGTCATTATTGTAGAAAACAAGAGATTCTGAACAAACACCCGTCTTTGAAAAAGTACATGGGCATAGATACATCGACCAAGTTCAAAGTTGCATTCTGGGTAGCCTTCCAACTCCTCTCACTCCATGTTTTACAAGGAGCGCCATGGTACACTTGGCTTTTCTGCTGTTACACTCTCTCTGGGTCCATTAATCACATGATGACTCTTGCAATGCACGAACTATCCCACAATCTTGGTGCGAAGGGGGTAACTCCAAATCGATTTCTTGCCATCCTCGCAAATTTGCCCATGGGCATCCCTGCTGCTGCCAGTTTCAAAAGGTATCATATGGAACATCACAAATTTCAGGGTGAAGATGTTGTAGATGTAGATATCCCAACTGAGTGGGAGGGATGGTTCTTCCACTCTACTCCTCGCAAGGTGCTTTGGTGTTTGTTGCAGCCTTTATTCTATTCTCTTCGTCCTTTGGCAATCAACCCCAAAGAACCAACACGATGGGAATTCATCAATATTGCCTGCATCATTGCCTTTGATCTGAGCATTGTGTATGTATGGGGAGTACGTGAACTTCTCTACCTCGTCATTGGAACTCTGTTTGGTATGGGACTGCACCCGGTTGCTGGCCATTTCATTGCCGAGCACTATGTCATGCATGAGGGGCAGGAAACATTTAGTTATTATGGACCTCTCAATTGGCTTACCTTCAATGTGGGCTACCATAATGAGCATCATGATTTTGCCAATATTAGCGGCAAGCACCTTCCCGATGTCCGCAAGATTGCTCCCGAGTATTACGATGCCATCCCTCATTATCATTCTTGGATTAAGGTCATTTATGACTACATTGTGGATGATGGTATTTCACCATACTCCCGAACTAAGCGTGTGACAATGGAAACGAAAGAAATTGATGCATTGAGAGCACGAGGTGGTCTTGTGAAATGAGTCAGGTGTAGTTAGTTACTGTCTCGTTCAAGCTGACAAGATTTCGTTGTGATGTAGAATAGATATTTGTTTCAAACAAGTTAGTTATTTAAATGGAATATTTGTCTTGAGATGCCGGCGGATTTAGTTACCAACGCTTTCAAAGTATTCAGATTTTTTACCAAGGTGACCACCTTATGTATCACCCAAGAGCATCCACTCCTAACCTCTATATTACTTGCTTCGGGGCAAACTTTGCACCATACCTAACAGAACACCTATGACACTTTCACACAAAGCAACTACTGGGGACATGGAAAATGAAACTAACCTCCTCCATTTGTTTAACAACAGCTCCTACTCTCATTCTTCTGCTGCATTCCAATGGGAAAGGCCTCTCGGTCAGGTTGCTGTGTTGCCTTCGGCAGTCTCTTGGCAATTTCCACAAACAAATCTTTGACATTGTTGGCATTTTTAGCCGATGTTTCCATGTGCAAAATACCGTTTTCCTCGGCATATGCGTTCGCATCTGCAAACTCTACTTTACGGCGTCCCTCTAGATCAGCTTTGTTTCCGGCCTTAACATGGATAATCAAGGAAAATCAACAAGCAAATGTAATGTTTGTTAGTATGTCACAATCAAGACCTCTTCAAAGTCATAAAATAGGTGTCAGTACTCACCATAGCGATGACAACATTCTGATCCCCCCTTCGTTGCAATTCCTTCACCCAAGACTTCGCCCCTGCAAAAGAATCCGGATTAGTAATATCATAAACAACAATTGCTGCTGCTGCGCCTCTGTAATACATTGGAGCTAGAGAACGGTATCGCTCTTGCCCTGCGGTATCCCAAATTTCAAATTTTACGGTGGAGTCATCCAGAGCTACAGTTTGTGTCAAGAAAGCGGCTGTAGCGTATTATATGTTGTGTTGGGGCGAATTGGCGGAGGGAATACATTTCAATTGTGAGTCTACACTATAAATAACAACTTTATCATGATCATATCAAGCCCAAATCAATGTAATGCTCAGACGAAATAAAACTTAAAAGCAACCAAGATGCACGATCCGTTCTAAAAAGTCTCACCTCCGATAGTTGGCTCCTGAAATTCAAAAAACTCATCTCTTACGAATCTGACAACGAGGCATGACTTCCCGACAGCAGTGTCGCCGAGAAGTACCAATTTAAAGTGACATACGCGGTTGCTCATGGTTGTTTTGTCGTAGAGGCTGCTTGTTTTTCACTGTCAATGGGCGACGTAAACAGAACTCTTGTTTTGTTTGTGATTTTGGCACTTGTCGTGTGTTTCTGGTTTCTCCTTCTCCAAATCTCCATCTTATCTACTATTCTTATGTACTGTTATCCCCGAATACAGTATGTATCTGCATCCTATCTAGAGATTAGGAAGTCTGGCCGAAACTCTCCTGCTTCCGGCCCCGCCACGAAAAAGCTTCTTCCTACCATGCATTGTGCTTGCATAAAGCATCGAAGCAAACCATCACAAACAATCATGACGGAAAAGGGTAGAAAGAGGGATCGACCGGGAGGATCGGCAACTAGATCAAAGGGAGGAGGAGATGATGGCAAGCCTGCTTCGAAAAAGCAGCAGAGAAAGGCTGCTATGGCAGCAAAAACTCCGTATTTCTCTCCAAAACCTTCCTCCTCCATCGTCGGCATAGATGTTCCTTTGGATAGACTCATGCCTCAGAAGCGTATTGAACTAATTGCCGAGCTAAGTGAATCAATCCTTGAGGATCCATCAACTGCATTGACATCCTCTCGTACTGATGTAGTACCGACAACTTCAAAGGCCAACACAAAAGATCAAGATACCGAAACAAATGAAAAGCAATATCACAAAACTCAATCCAAAATGAATAAGTTGTTCGAATTGGCATCTCTATCTACCAATGGACATGATGCTCATGCTGCACGTCTAGCTCTATTGTCCTTACTTGCCATATTTCAGGACATCCTTCCGAGCGACCGCATACGCTTGCCAACAGAAGCAGAGACGAATGTTCGAGTTTCCAAAGATGTCAAAAAAACTTGGGATTACGAGCGCAAGCTGTTACAAGCTTATCAACGCTACTTACAGTTGCTAGAGAAAACTTGGGAAGACGGTAAATTTGGTCATCGTGGTCTGTCGGATCAAACTGGACCTCCTACAACTCTTGCTGCCACATCAATTATTGCATTGTCGCAGCTTCTTCAAACAAGTTACCTGTTCAACTTTCGCTCAAATCTCATTCAAATTGTTGTGAGACAAGCAAACAATCATTCGTCAGATGATGTCAGGCTTGCATGTTGTCATGCCCTCTCTGTCTTGTTCACAAAAGATGTGCAAGGAGAGGCATCGTTAGAAGCTGTACGCCGAATGGCCAAAATGGTGAAAGAAAGGCACAACCAGCAAGGCGGGCGTGGTATTCATCCGGACGTGATGAATACTTGGCTATCGCTACCATTGCGCATTCATGAAGATGAAGCTATGGCAGCCAAGATAGCTGCGCAGGTGAAGAAGAAGAGGGCGAAGAAATCAGAAGAGGCCAAAGCTACGCAAGACATTGAAAACGAAATGAAGGAAGGAGAAGCAACTGTTGACAAGTTGGAGCTGGCGAAAAATCAAGCAGATACGTTGCACGCTGTAATTTTGACTTATTTCAGGATATTAAAGGTGCAGGATGGTGCTGCTGAGCAAATTGACAGCAGAGTGGTTGACTCGAATCTCCTTCCATGCGCGCTTCGGGGCCTTGCAAAGTTCAGTCACTTGATACATTTGGATGCAGTTGTTGACCTTTTAGAGGTGCTCAAAAAGCTGCTTGAGAATGGAGATCGGCTATCAACTGATTCCTGTGTGCATTGTATTTTGTGCGCATTAAAGACATTGCGTGGACCTGGCAGAGATACGATTCCAGTCGACATGAAGCAGTACTTGATTCCACTCTATGGCATACTTCCACGAATAGGGATTCCAACCAATGAATCTTCTCTTCCTTCAACTAACGCAGATGATGCGCAATCTAATGATGAAGGGAAGGTGATTGAAGAAGTCATCCAGTGTCTGGACCATGCCTTTCTTCAGCGAAGGGAATTGTCTTCAACAAGGCTTGCTGGGTTTCTCAAACGGCTGGCAGGTTCGTCTCTACACTGCATGCCAACATCTTCTGTTCCACTTCTTGCATGCACACGCCAAATAGCATCGCGTTATTCTTCTGCCTCGTCATCTAAAATTGAACGGATGCTCGAGAACGAAGAAGATATTGTTGCAGAGGGAGTATTTTCTCCAGATGCTGAGGATCCAGAGCACTCGAACTCTCATGCGACATCGTTATGGGAGCTCTCTCTTTTGAAATACCACGTTCATCCAAAGGTTGCAGAACAAAGCTCCAACATGGCAGAAGGCAAATTGTTGAAATTACCTGGAGAAGCACCTTCGAAGCTTTGTGCTCAAATGAAACGTGATGCGCGAGAAGGTCACATTGAACAGAAGCCCATGTGGAAAAAGCACCCCCTTGACACTACCGCGTCAAGCCGAAAGAAGTCGCGAAGACGTCAGAACCAGGTTCGGTTCATTACTCCTCGAAGGACAGCAAATTGGCATCTGCAAACAAATTAGATTGCAAGTAGTAGCTCAACTGACCATTACATGTACTCTCTATTTGATCTATGTAATTACTACCTAAAGTCACCTTGACTCATTCCCCACACATTCCAAGCACAGGGATTAATAGTGTACGACCCTGCCTCAAGCAGTAACTATTCAGACGGAATGTTGCAGTGGAAGAAACCTGCTCCATCGTGCGCCACGAGAGGGATCAGAACACCATATTGAGAATAGTCGTAGTCGAATACTCCACTTTCAAACACCTTGTTCCTTCTGCGCATCTCGAAGAAGTCAACTCCTGCAGGATGGGCCATGGTCGTAGCTTCACTGATGATCAGAGTGGAATTATCCTCTTGGCCTGTACCTGAAAAGGAGTTCATCCAAAAGGCATGGTATTCTTCCTCTTTGAACGAGTTCGAAGACAAATTAGGATCAACGATTTGACCATACCAGCGGCTTCCCGTGTAGCGCAAAAGAAAGGTATAGTTCTTCATCAGCTGCTGAAAAGCTACTGATTGGTTGTTGATCTCAAAAAAATCATCATCGTCGTATTGATCAGGTTCGTTGTGCTTATGAGGTGCGACAGCTACAGATGCATTAACTGGATATTCAACAGCGAAATATTGATCTTCTTGACCTGGGTAACCATCCCTCATTAGACTATAGGGCTTCCCTTGCATCCTTGCCGAATATATAGGGCGGCTGTAAACAGAAACAAAGGTAATGCTGTCGTTATCTTGATCGAGATCCTGCACGATGTTAAGTGTAGTGTTATCTTTCTCAGATCGAATGACATCGCAAGGAGTTTCAAACTGGCAAAATATCCCAAAGCGCTGTGATGCAACAGGGGCATTGGCATTAGATGTGTATGTGAATCATTCGCAATGACAAAAAGAAACAAGACATCTACTTACCCCATCAAAGCATTCGCATTTCTGATCCAGCCCGTCGCCGGGCTCATCGACGCAAGCGCCCATGTAGTTGCAATCGGAATCCTGGACGCACTCCGCACAATCAATGTCGATACGGTAGTCGTCCTAAGTTGAGAGAAGGGAAAAAGCAAAGCAAATCATCAAGAGATAGATGTTTTGAGTCTCGAGTCTGGATAGAAGCGTAACATTCAAAAGTAGCAAGGGGATACTCACCACAACCTTTCCGTCCCATAAACGCCAGAATCCAGTAGATAATTCTACGAGATCAAAGTCCTCAGTTTCTTCCGATCGCAACAACCACTGACACTCATTAGAGGCCTTTGAATCTAAAGTTGTTTGAATGTTGCGGTGGAAGAACACCCAACTTTCAATTTCTTTGCAATACTTGATCTCAGCAGGAATCGTGCTCTTAAATGGATCCCCTTTCTCTTTATTCATTTCAACGTATTTCGGGCGCTCTGCTTCTATGCCGTCAAAGGTATACAGTCCATTGAAGTGGCTGAAGATCAAGAGTCGTTTCTCATGGCAAAACGGATTCACATGGCTATTTCCTTGGAAACATTTCTGATTTGCATTGCAATCAGAGTCAACGGAGCACTGACTGTCAAGAGTGACCCACGCATCCTCCCATACCTCATCACCGAATTGAACAACAATGGAGGTACACCCATATTCTCCGGTGGGCTGTTTATAAGTAATGATAGATAAGCCAGCGCACATAACAAACATGACGGAAAAGTAGACAAATCTGATGACCCTCTTCGACCATTTGCGGATTCTGCGCGCATCATCGCTAGAAGAGCACTGAATCACATTGTCTTGATTTGCTGCAATTTTCAAGCGGCGGCTGAAAAATCCTCGCCTACAAAGTACGTAGATGACATCATCAATATTCTCAACAAACTCAAGTGCTGTTGTCAATATTGGGCGATACTAGATGAGTATTGATGCAGATGGGAGAGTCAAAGTAGAGCTGAAGCAGTAGAGGTGTGTCTTACCTAATACATCAAAAAAGATATCAAGCACATTGCTTTCCTGAATAACGACAAAGAACAGGCAAGTCAGAAACATCATGCCTATTGAGATGCGTAAGAGCGATGAAAAGAATATTCTGCTCATGGAGTAATGTTTGTCCCCATCCTTCTTTTGTTCCAGTCCCATTCCAATCAGTTCAAGCCCAGTTGGAATTTCATCATCTGCGGATATGAACATACTCATCATGCGTTAATAATAATGTGATAGCAAAATCCAACAACAAATCCACTCTCAGACTATTTACAACTTACCCATCAACACGCCTATGATAATACCTAGAAACTGCACTGCGCGTACATTCCTTGTCACTTCTGCGATGTCATAAGGATTGTCATCGGTGCCGTTGTCCAGCTCGTTGCTTAATGCAAGAACAAGACAGGTGAGGCACATTGCATATGTGGCGCATCCCATAACAAAGGGAGACGACAGGATAGGCTCAGTGATCAAGAACGTGAAGGTACTATCGGGAAATTCAAAGTCATCAAACTTGTGTTCTACTTCTTCGATTTCTTCATCGAAATGATCTTGTCTACGCTTCATCAATCGAGCAAGTATCCCTCGACGTGATGATGTTCTCCTACGAAGCGTAGGAGAGTCGGTGGACGTAACATTGTTATCCTTGAAGTCATCGATATCATCAGCAGCAGTTACGCCTTCGCTGGCGTTTACCAAGCGGATGTGCTCATCTTCGCGCTCTTGCTCAAGTGTTTCAATTCGGCCAATGAGAGAGTTTATGTCACTCCACGAGGGTTGCCTTTTCATCTCTCCAGAGCCGATTGACACGGAGTGTATGATTTCCTCATCTGCGTTTGTCATGATGTTGTCGGAATGGTGGATGGTGAAGGTGAATGGGAAGGACTCGGTGTCTACGCGGATGCGTCTTCATAAGTATGTAGTAACCCGAGTTCCGAGTTGTGTTCTGTTGTGTTTTGTGTTTTGTTGATTTTGTCTTGCTTTGTGCGTCCGGCAGGCGTCCGGCAGGCGTCCGGCGTCCTGCTGATACTCCTTCAGCCTTCAGCTGGTACAATTCTTAGGTTTAGCGGTAGGTGCGGTAGCTTGTTCAATTGAAATTGCTCTCTCATTGCGACCCACTAATTGGCATCTCTTGAACGACGGACACGGAGCTTTTGAATAGGAACAAAAGTACTCACATGTTAGGTGTTTGCTAGTATTGGCTCACATACAAGTATTATGAAGAATTACATTTATGTTGTGTCAGTCACCAAATAGAACATAGTCATAGAGACGTACATGCCTGCTTTTAGGCCACTTCAGTTTCAGGGCCCACTTCAGCTATACTATCACAATCTGATTGCCGTTTAGAGAGTGAGTTCCTAGAAATACGAGAGGAAAAGAACTGTTTGCTTGTTGACCCAGTGCTTCCATTAGAATGATGCGAGTCCTTCGAGTTCTTTTTCAGTACTCCAGCTGTTGATCTTGATGCGGATGAATTACTCATTCCGCTAGTCCTCACAGTAAACTTACTCGCAAAATCAAATGACACATAATTGTTCTTGACCCCGTTGGATTGCATAGTCAAACCCAGAGGTCCATTGTGTGATGCATTGGTATCTTCGTCTTTCTCATATACAACATCTACGTCCACCGCATTATCCTCCTTCCTCAAAGCTAGTAGTCTATCATCGATCCCCTTGTGAGCGTCATGCGCCAAGATGTGCTTGATCAAACCTTCCGCTGTGGTGTTCCGCTCGTTTGCCATCGTCGACATCTGTATGCCTCTATCGATGAGATTTCTTCTTGCTATACTCCCTGCTTCGAGTCGTCGGGCGAGATGGAGGCACAGCTCGGCTGCCATTGACTTTACTGACCAGCTGCGATTAGAGATGTCAGTTTGGAGAGATTAGATTCAAATCAGCATGTACCCAAATTCAACAAGATGAAACATTACAATGTAAAACGTACCCGTCGGTAATAAAATTCAAGTCCGTCATATCGGGTGCATCAAACTCAAGAATCATGTCAATGTCACATTCCATAGATTCCGTTTCGTAGTCACCATCTGGATTCCCATCACATATTTTGAGTAACAAACACATTGGTTTGTGGATCACGCCCATAGCAAAATGATTCTCAATGCCATCTGGTGCCCATTTAGCATAGAATTCTCTTGCCTTTTCGACTTCGCCATTCCACTTCAAAACCCTAATAATAGGCCAGAAAATGTGATACAATCCAACAAAGTCCTTAGTGTCATAGGAAGGCAGTATTTCTTTGATAACTTGATCGCATCTTTGAAGCGCTTGCATAGGCTGTCCCTTCTGAAGGTACCACAGGGCACTTACGGCATACGTAATAGCACACCTATTCACGGAGTAATTTTCACATATTAACGGAGCATGCTCTCCTGGCATATAGATGCTGGTCATGGTGTTGAAGTATTTGAATGCCTTGTCAACTTGCCCAATTCTACCATACCATTCAGCAAGAGCGCCCAAAGATCTTACTAAGTGAAAAGACTGAACTTGGGACTCATGGTAGAATCTACTGTATAGATCTCTTTCAAGGTTGCAAGAGTCATCCTGATTGATCAATGAGGGGAGGAAAGAAAGATTGGCACAAGAAATGGAGTGAGAACATGCACCAGTGATTGTACAATGAACGGCCATGGTGGCATGTCTTACCTGATTGATGACTCCACCTTTCAACTGGATGCTGACTCGGTTGTAGATTGGGAACCTGCAGAAAGATGAGAATAGTTCAAAATGTTAGAAGTTGCCCCTAACTTGGAGATACAATACAATAACTCTCCAAGAACTTACATGATCGAAATGTCCTTCATCTTTTTTGACGCGGGGCAGTTCTCAAAAATTCGCATCGCATCAATGTTCAACCCGGCAGACAGAGGGAATGCTTGAAAGCCATGCAACTTCATCAGTGCATCTCCTTTAATAATGAGTAGTTGCAATATCATTTCAAGCTCTTCAGGACCCAGTTTTTCCAAATCTTGCTTCGTAAATCCAGCACCAACAGTCTCTCTTTGACGTCGTTGATCGCCCAATGCCAGCACACCACTTTTTTCTTCCCCCTTCCAAACATCGAGCGTCTCGTCAATTAGTTCTAATGTCTCTTCTGTCCTGCCGATCTTGGAGTACATTTCTGCCATTTTGACTGCATACGCTGCCGATCCTCTCCCCGTGACATTACCATCGCCATCATTAGAAAATGATGAAAAAGCAGATGATCCTCCAACCTGAGGTATTTTCTTGGATTTCAACGCACTGAGTTTCACGTACGCGACATAGTAGTTTACGGATAACGGCATTCCAACAACTATAACAATGGCGGTGTAAGATCTGATAGCTGGACAGACATAGTAGTATGTCAGGCCAACAATCGGTGCATTCGTCACGATGAAACGAGCAATCGCAATGAAGGTAAACTTGAGCTTGAGACGCTCATCAATGATCTGCGGCAATTTTTCCATTTCAACTTGTGGACGTAGGTTGAGAAGATATGCGCAGTGAAAAGGAAGTATAACCAATAATACACTGAAGATATATACAGCCCAGGATGCCGAGGTTGAACTTTGACACTGATACTGACTGAAACTCGCCGTGAACGTCTCAGAGTAAGATATTGATGATGGTGTCGATAATGTTTTTGTATACCGCAATGCAGGCACGCCCATTACAACCACTTGCAGCATAATCTGAGGAATACACAATAGAAGTATTGCCCTCAACATTTGCATACAGTTGATTTGTACACGCATTGGTCGGCCACCAGAATGTCCTCTAGTAGTGGGTAGATTGAAGGCACTGTAGTCACATCCACTTAATGCACTAATTGCCATCATGACAAATTTTCGAATTCGTTCCACACGTGCCGGACCATTAGTCTCGTTGTCTCCCCCTCTTCCCGTATTCATTAATGGATTACTCATCAACGTGCTAATCCGCCATGCCCTGGCGGCAATAATGGCACCCATCAGTGATAATGACATGAAGATGAGTGGTTCTCGTATAATACATCCCACGTTTGTGATGTATAGGTACAAATAACAAGCACATGTGGTAATCAATCCAGATGCAATGAACATACACACGTAGAGTGGCTGTGCGAATTCCAACACACGCTTCGATTGATTGATGTAGAACGCCATGAGTAATGCAATCTGGCCTGCGGCAATTAGGCCTAGGATTATTGACATTATAATTTGGAATGATAGTGGTTGTGACAGGATGATAATATTGTCACTGTCTGGTCGAAGAGACCGATGTGTGGCATCATAATCGGATTCTTTCTTCAAAGAACGAAGAGATGTTGGATGTGGCAATGCGAAGTGCACATCTTGTGTGTTGTTGTCGATATCGATAGTGGTTGAGTAGTAGCGTGTATTGATATCCTTCGCATTGATATTTCCCCTGAGACCAGTTGCTGGTGCATCAGTTCCAAATGTGGCATGAGGCGCTGTATTTGCACCATCGACGTCAGCGACTGATGCATACAGCAAAAGTAGCGCTGCAATCATCAATCTTGACATCATCTTCATGGCGGATCGATTACTGTTGTCACGAAGAAATTACGCAGAGGGATCGCCGCCAGGTAGAACTATCTGCACCTCCGCAGCTGATAATATCGCCACGCCTTGGGTAGTGAGGCAATTCTCTCATCTACTGTGCAACATTTTTTTGTGTCTCTCGGCCGAATTTGGGGAAATAAAAAGTGTGAGGAAGCCGTGAAGCTTCTTACGCACAAAGTCTATTTATTCCTACGTTGGAGTTTCAGTATGTACTTAAACGTTGGGCCTTCTCTGAGCCGCAATGGGTGCCTCTTGGGACGCGGACGGAGTATCGGAGTATCTTTCTCATAGTTTGGCGCTCGGGCGGACTAATTCTCTACATATCTCTCTTCTCGCTCATAAACGACCGAGAATGCAGGGGATGATGGAGGCGCAGCTGTCAAACTGTGAAAGAGCACGAACCGACACCGCAAATCAAAACAAAACCCAACGCCATCGCATCCTTACAACCAAAAGCAGAGGCGCAAACACTCAGTAGGGAACAAAATAGTATACCAAGCTACGAACCATAATATGTGCTGGAAAGACGAATGCAAATCTTGTGGCAAGGCTACTTGGGCTGGATGAGGCAAGCATATCGACGACGCATTGTAAGTTTTGGATATTGTCATGTTGTTTATTCAGACACTCGTGCGTCCTTTTCCTATCGGATAAGTATAGCCCACCATTGCAGGAGTATCGTGTCTGAGCAATTCTTACTTTTTTCTCTCACGCTACTTCGTCACCATTCTCTCTGCATTCTTATATCATCCATAACGCCTTCAGAAAAGATGTTGCCGTCGGTGACCGTTGTCCTGGGTGGAAAACAGGGAAATGCAGCAAGGCAGGGGGATTCATGTACAGTTTCACGTTCAATTGCAAAGATTGTGGTAAGTAGAAAGGGCCTCACTCATATGCGTGTATGCGCGATGATGTTTTATTGCAGTCACCACTTGTTCACGACATGGGCATGCTCACATACAACCTCAACCTGTTCTTTGTGCAACTTGGCCACTCGAACAAACAAACAAACAAACATGAAATAGGCTTGGACATACAGGCTTCAACGGAAGATTATCTCAGGGACTTGAAGAAGAATCATAAAAAGAAGGGTAAGGGAATGTTTGGTTCAAGTCAGTGTGATAATGCAAGGAAAGGGAAGAAAGTTTAATTACATTTACTACAACCAACAAGCTAGGAGTGGAACAAATCGATGGATAAATGACAAGTGATAGTACTGCACAACTCGTGTTATCTTTGAATGATATAGAATCGCTAACAGAATCTTTTTTCTGTTACGGCTTTGTTGAGATAAAGATACGTGATTGTGTGGCGCACTGGTGTGGCTTGCTTGGTGGGTGAAAGCTTGCTTGGTGGATGCATTTCACTTGAGAGAGGGTGTATGAAAGGTTGAGAACTATTAGAAATCTAAAGTACATAGTCTTATTGTTAAAGATGATAAGATTGACGTACTCCTAAATTTGTATCTCCGACACAATAACAATGCAATATCAATATTGTACAGCTCGCTTGCAGGTGCTTAGTGATCGTGGTGAATATTTGATTACAAGAGTTTGACTTATTGTCACTTGCAAGTCGTCATTATCACTTACCAACACAAGCAAGATCTTGAATGATGTCAATATCAGGCCACTTGCTAAAGAAGAGGAGTCCCCTTTATGCGAGGGACTTCAATTTCGGATCTTGCACTTTTTTACTTCCACTCGTCATACTTACCACAATAACCTCCATGTCATGAAGACTCATGCTACTACTGCTGCCTTGGCGATTGTGCCTTGGTTCATACTGGGCATCGAAGCTTTTTCTGTGCCTCGACCAAACATTCGATCACCTACGCAGCTCGCTTCAACAACTACACCTGCCTCCGCAGACGCTTTGCAATCTACAAATAATGACGTTGAATCATCTAAACGCACGCTGGGCTCCCAAGAATTGCTCATGTTGCCTCGCCAGTATCGTCCAAAGTTGGACAAGGGTGAAGATGCATTCCCCAGCATGTCGCATGTGTCGGTAACACTTTTGTCTGCAACTCCTTCCATTGAGGCTTTGTCACAAGCTATTGAGATGGCGATGGACACGCATCCGCTACTACGCTGTCATGTTGAAGGAGACGGAGAGCCCGATGAACGCATTGATTTGTTCCAGATGGTGCGCAAGGGAGAACCCAATCCTTGCACCTTTGTTGCACCTAATGAAAAGACATTTACAAGTAAAGATGTGCTTCGTGTAGTTGATGTTGATGGGACCGATACTGATGCATTAGCAAAAAGTTGGCAAGATAATTTCTCAACAGATATTGATGATGGATCATGGTACAAGAATGCAAGCAATGGTCCCTTGTGGAGGTTGACTTTGCACAGATTGAACAATGGTGATGGTCAGAGTGCTTTGGTGTTTGCAAGCAACCACGCTATTTCAGACCAAGGGACAGTCAATATGCTAGTGGATCAGATGATTGCTGATGTAGCTTCAATCGAAGAAAACGGAAAAGTATCCAATAAAGCTGCTTCACAGAAAATGCCTATGGCAATGGAAGATTCAGTACTCGGAATTGAGAACCGTTGGTCTGATGTTCAAACTGAAGGAATTTCTCCATCAACACTAAAATATGTTGCTGACAAAGCTGCTGAAGGTTTCCGCAATCCTGTTATCTTGCCTGACTCGGAAAAAGCAGGAGATAGTACGTTATCAGCAATTACAACCATAATGGGACAAAGCGCAGGAGGAGAGATTGAGGCTGAGCGGAAGACAGTCTTGCAATTTAGAACGCTGTCAAAAGAGACCACTGCAGCACTGCTAGAGGCCTGTCGTACAAATGGTGTAACCATTACCAATGCTCTTACTGCCGCGGCAGCACTGACTTCATCCGATTTCATTGATGGAGGTGATGCCAAGGCTGGCACGAAGAGGAACTACAAAGTTTTACAATCGTTAGACATGAGAAGATTCGGTGCACAGCTTGACAAGTGCGACACAGTCGCTTGCATGGCTGGAAGTAATGATCTCATGCTGGGTCCCATTCAAGATCGCTCTGGGGAGACTGTCCGCTCAGATCCAGAATCAAGTGAAAATCAAAAACTATTTTGGGCTCTATCAAGAGAAGGAAGAATGCAAACCAATAAGTTCGTCTCGTCTGATGGTCCTGTCCATGCAGTGAGAGTATTTGACTTCGCAATGACAATCTCTGATATGAACAACCTTGTAGATCTGACGGCCAGGAGTAAAGACTCACAAGGTCGAGCTTACAGTGCGGGAATTTCCAATAATGGAGTATATGAGAGACAAGCGGCTGTAAAGAGAGATGATACTAGTGAACGTGGAAACATTCAGGTACGTACAACATGTGTCACTCTAGTGAGTATTGTCGTAAATTGCACACATACTTACTCACCTAATGGCATCTCAAACGTGTAGATCAAGCATGGCAAATATGAAGTATTAGATGTCTTTTATGGAACGCCGCACAGTCGTTCAGGATGCTTGTATTCCGTGTCCACGATTACAGTCGATGGATCTATGAAACTAACATTCAACCCTGCATCACCGATCGTCAGTGAAGAAACAAACGCGGAGTATGCCGATGCCTTTGTTGAACTCTTAGAAAAGGTAGTCGCTTCAGCTGCTTCATCTCCCGCGGGAAACTTTTTGTCAAACCTCAACATCTCTGAAGGTTCGCTCAGCCTTGTTGCAGCAGCTTGCGGTGCAGTTGGTATTGCGATCCATGCTGGAGCATGGTCCGAATTCTTCACGAACTTATCAGTAATGAAGGACAATGTTGCAGACCCGAAGGACTTCTGGGACGCTGTCAACTTTTGGATATTCTTTGCTGTTGGGCATCCATTGCTGCAACCTATATTATGGATCAGTGATGTCCTACACGGCAGTCCAGGCCCAATGGTTCTTGACCTTGTACCGGCGTCGTTCTTGATGGCAAATATATTCTTCATCGGATTAACTGCATTCTCGAAGGAGTTTCGGAATGCCCTTAACGTTGCGGCATTGTCAGCCTTTCTTACTTATGTTGGAGCAGGCTTGGACGGACAAGCAGGTCTTGGCGATTTTAACCTTCAACTGAATGATAGCTACCAAGGGCAAGTTGTCAAAGGATGTCCAGCATATGAGGATGTACGCCAACCAAGTATGAACGACTTTGACTTGGACAAATATCAAGGGAAGTGGTACGAGCAAAAGTTTCATGATTGGACGCAATTCAAAGAAGTGTACGACACAACACTTGATATCAAGCTGACGCCTGATCGACTGGGCTGGATTGATGACTTTGGAGTGAAGGGACCAGCACCAGACTCTGCTAAATTGTCTTGGGACAAGTCTCCTGTCGCCAACGGAGCTCACTACTTTTTGTTCGGGAGAGTTGATGCAAACGATCCACCGGGTATCCTCCGCGAGAAGGGTTTTGGGGTAGAATTTCCCGACTACATTGTGGACGTGAAGAAGGATCCAACAACTGGAGAGTACACTGAAGCAATTCAATTCCAGTGTCTTGAGCGCGGAGGAGTTAGGGTGTTTGAGGGAATCAACTTCATGAGCAGAAATCCTGTAATGACAGAGGAAGAATTAACTGCCATGCACCAGCGCGCTAAAGCTGCAGGTATGTATCCTTATGGTGCAGCTCCAGAGCAAATGCACACGGTTGCAAGGAGAGGTGTAGATGAACCACAGATTGACAACAACTGGCAGCAGATGTGGCATGCCAT
>Ga0209652_1002002_pt1 | contig 16139 bp, 7 predicted proteins | sample SaaInl74LU_5_DNA_FD_184641 | JGI IMG/M metagenome (GOLD analysis project Ga0209652, IMG submission 184641) | Marine microbial communities from expanding oxygen minimum zones in the Saanich Inlet - ESP_74LU_5_DNA (SPAdes) (version 2) | ecosystem: Environmental > Aquatic > Marine > Intertidal zone ...
GGTATGGTGGCAAATTGGTCAACTTGTTTGGCCGATCGCTTGTGTTCGCCAGATTGCCAGCTAGCCACCAGTCACGCACGGCTTCAAGCCCCACTCTCTACACCCGCCTACGCACTTACCAAAGGTAGGAATCAAATAGTACCAAGCCCAGTCACTGGTGGTTCGCATGATCAGTCACCAGTCACAGTCACGAGGAGAAGTGAAAGTGAAGAGGAAGAGAAGAGAGAAAACCAAAAGGCAAGAAAGGTGAGAAAGAAGTGAGACTCTCGAGCGGAAACACCACTCCCTCTCGCCAAATAAAACTTCGAACGCATCAAAAGTCTGGACAACTACATAAGATCAACATTGAGAAAGGAATTGAAGGAGGTGGAGGTGCTTTATCATACGTTGAGCAATAAACAAGAGCGATCGACCAGTAGCGCCTTCATTTGTGCAGATAAACTACATCACTTATAATTGAGCAAAAGCTCCCTATCTTGAGGTAAAAATGTCAACCTCTATCTCACAAGAAAAAGTTATCAGTCCATCCCAGATGAAACTGAAACAGCGCTCACGTTATAGCCAAATGCGAAAGATTCCACCAAGTCCAAAAGACAACAGGAAGAAAGCCTCCAATGCTACTTCATCAGACAGGTCGCCACGGAAGGACGAGGTGCGATCTCCACGAGCATCTACGCGAAGAACTTCTTCCTCATCTCCACGATCTTCACCAGCTATTCACACAACAACCTCTCCCAGGATGGAACCGGCGGTGCAAAAGATTGAACCAGTGGTGCAAAAACCAAAAGATGCTGATGAATTACAGACTGATTTGCAACAACAAATGTTAGCGTCGCTGAAAGAACCTGATGCATCTCTCAAGGCTCTCTTAGATGTTCTCACCGATCCCTCAGCTACACACCACCGCCGAGTCAACGCCTGCGGTGCAATCAAAACACTCACCCTAAAAAAAACAAATCAGATCCCTCTCGTAAGAACTGCCGGGGTGGTCTCCTCACTAACTACAGTCCTCTGTACTGTCGCCGCAACCGAAGAAGAACGAACCCGCTGTATCAATGCTCTCATGCAGCTCTGCATCCCAGAAGAGAATTGGAAAATGGTCTATCTTTTTCCTCATACTGCCGAGGCATTGGCACGGAATATGGCGGACAAATACCCTCAAATTCGCTATGCAGCATGCCTGTCTACATCATTCTTGGCCAAGAAGAATCGAAAGGAAATGGCATCCAACCGTATTCTCATGTACGCAATTGCTCGAGTTATTGAGGTAGACAAGAACGGTAACCTTGAGAAAAAGTCGGCAAAGGACAAGAAGGTCCTCATCGCGGCACGTTTATGCACGCTCAAAATGTTGCTGCACCTGAGTAAGGATAAGGATGTGTCTCCAAAACTTGCAAGGATGGAATCGATTACCAATGCGTTGGTAACTGTTGCCAATTGTATGGAAAAGGATGCGAATATCTTGTGCATGGCTACGTTGACCAACTTGACACGCCATCCTGACAATTTGAATCATCTCATGTTCAAGGTACCCAAACTAGCCTCGATCTTTGTTACTAACGTGGAGGGAAGTGAAGTAGAATGTGGAAAGTGTGCATTGTATGCATTGCAGAATCTATCTTGCGATTCCAATTGTCGTCAAGAGTTGGCCAACACGGCCAATTTGCTCGGAAGCGTTACAAAGGCAGCTTTCAAGCATGACTGTCCCGAGCAGCAGCTGAGTGCTTTGCATACATTGAAGAATTTGAGTGATGACCCTTTTAATTTGGTCACCATGACGAATACTCCAGGGTGTACTGCAACACTGCTTGCATTGGCCAATAATTCTGGTAGTGGGATGGCACAGTATTTAGCTTGTGATACCCTGGCCACGTTGAGTCACTGGCTATTAACTTTGAGTGCGAGAAAGAATACCAAGTTGATGGGAGATGAAAAGGACGGTGCTGAAAGTGGTGCGAAACGAGTCGAGATGGGTAGAAGGACCTTCGAAACAAGCACTTATCAGATGTGGACTTAGTCTCATTTGAGATGTGAGGTAGTGTGATGTCTATGTTTGACATGTGATGTGATTTGTATGTATATAGATAAGTATTAGGGATTCGTGTTAAGACAACTTAAAAAAGTACATTTGAAATGAAGTTTTCTTTGTTCTACTCATGTTGATTATACACGCAGAGCAAGAGTTTTACTTTCTTTCCCAAGGTTCTACGTTCTTCACCCTAATAATAATGTAACAGAAATTATATAGTCAGGTGGGCCTACCACTGTCTATCTATCTAACCAACATGCAATGTTCTTCACCCTATTTGTTCCATCAGTCTTGGTGGTCCCCAGCTTATCTAACGTCCCTGCAGACAATTGCCCTGGATTCTTTCTGTGCCGAAACGTTATGACAACTTTCCCTCTTGGGATTTCCATCTGCACAAATTCAAAGTCTGCACTTTGACCAAATTGTGCATCTTGAAGCTTCCCATTGAACAGGATGGCAAGATCGTCGAATGGTCCTTGGGTGGAAGTTTTCAACTCATACTTCAGTCTACCACCAAGCTTTGAGTACACGACGCTAGTCAGATCGGCATGGCCATTTTGCTGATTCACACTTTCCGAAGAGGCAACAAATACCCCCGACAATTCCTTCCACTTGGCCCCATTACTTCCATTAGTGGTCATATCTAACGTATCACTCTTGCGAGTAAACGGGGCAAGTCGCACATCATCCATGTACAATTTCAAAGCAGCAGGAACGTCTGGTAATTTATTCAGTCCTAGTGGATTTGCAACGTGAATGAACTTGATGTCATAATTGGCACTAGAACTATCTCCCGCATCAATCACAACACTAAACTCTGCCCACTCATTCTCTTCCCACATTAATGATGCAGATGACTCTACATCGGAAGGAGAGAGTACAATCTTATCATTGAGGGTAACCATAAACGCAGAAATGGGCCAACTCAAAGCCTCGGTAGCCTTGACTTGAAAGGATAGAACCGCACCATTTTTGTTTGCTGCTTGAATCAAATCTTGATTGTCAAGAGACAGTGTCATGTTTGAATAGAGAGATTTTCCAACCACAACATTGGCAGAACTTGGGGGCAAGCCACTCATGAGACTTGATTTGCCTTCGTAGGACACGTCGTTGGTAACCTTCCATGGGTACGTCTTTGAGAATTCCCAATTTAATTTGGATGCTTTTTCAAACCCATCAATTTGGGTAGAGGTATCTTTTAAGGATGGGACGAGTGACCCTTGTGTGATGGTGTAGCTACCAGCAGAAGCTTCTTGAATATCATCTCCTCCGTCATCTTCTTCTTCTTCATCTTTTGGGGGAGGTGGTCTTGGCGTAGGAGGAGTAGGAGACGGACCATTACCACCATCACCGCCACCATCGCTTTCATCTGAAACAAAGTTAGATGCCAAACTATTCACAAACACATCAGCCATACTATTTCCAGATGTATACGCAGATATCGACCCTGCAGAATTCTGAGGCTTGGGTATTTCTTTGGGTGGTGGACCAAATGTAAATTTCCCATCCGTTTGTTTCTTATCGTCGTTGTTGTTGTTGTTCTTTGCATTTTGCTGCTTTGACTGTTGGTTTAACAACTGCTGCAACTGTTTCTTCTTTTTACGCTCTGCATTCTTTTTCTTTCGTTGGGCATTCAATCGTTTGATTCTTTGACGTTGCTGCTTTGTCAGCTTGTTCTTGTTGAGCTTGTTTTTGTTGTTGGATGTTTTCTTATTGGTGCTCTTCTTGGCCAGTTCCCTATGCTGTGTTGTGTCGCTATCAGCAGCTTGATCAGTAGTGTCTAGCATGTTGGCCAGTTTTCTCCTCGCATCCTCTTTCTCTGTATCGGCGTGATCCCTGGAGGATGAAGCGATGAGTATCAGCCTCCTCAATTGTTCTTCGTCATGTTGAGATGGGATAGATGGACGTTGTGCTCCATGTTGGGGTATGCCACGATAAATGGACTTCTTTTTACCACGCAGCCGCCGTGATGTTGATGATGCTATAGTGGAAGGCAGCAGTGCTGAAAGTAGGAGGAGCGCCACGGTAATGAGGGCACCTCTTTTTCTGCTACTTTCTTCTCGACGGCGGCGGCGTCGGAAGCCGCATGGTTTCTGGTCGCAACAGCAGCATGATGATCTCGATATTTCCTCCATCCTTATTATTCTTTTATCTGTTGCCCTCCATGAAACTCTTCTGCAATTGTCCAACGCAACGATCAATCAGCCTCCAGCACCTTTTCATTTGAATTGAATGCTCTTCATCTTCATCATTTTCACTTTTCACGCCTTTTGTCACTCTCAAAATTGGCACAGCCCAGTAGCCCAGAACGGCCCACAAGTCCGAAAGGCGTAATCTAAAACTCTCTAGTGGTCGGTGGCTAAGTGCTCCAAATATAATGTCATTTAGTCAATGAACATGTTGTCATTTAAACTGGCCTGCGTCCGACTCACCATGAGCAAAATCCGAAATCTGCGGCCCTACGCTACGCATCTACTTTAGTGAAGGACCAAGGCAACAGAATAGCGCCTGAAGGCACACTTATACTCCTCTCATCGTCAGCCACCACCATGAGCGACTACGGTGGCGACAGTGACGAACTCCGTCAGTCTCTGCTACGACTCTCCACCTCCTCCGTCGACGGTCTGCCACGTTCCAAACGTAATGTAATCTTAAACTCGGTGATTCAACTTGTTGCTCTGCCGTCATCCAAACCTGATGGCGATGCTGGTGACGACAATGAGGATGGGGCGGAATGCAGAAGTGCATTGGCAGACTTTGCAACAACATCTTCCTCACTGCCAAATTATTGCTGTAGCATCCACTCGGCACGACGTATGAGTACCATTATCCAAAGTGCAATCATTGCTTCTCATGTTAACAACGAGACCGAGACATTAAAGGCACTGTGTTTGGGTCTCTGTCAACTGTTGGCAAGGGATAATCATGTTGCTCTATTGGATGAGGCTCTTGTCAATTTTAACAAACAACAGGTGGAAGGATCATCCCTATCACAGGCCTTCCTAACTTTGGCTCAAGATCAATCCTCCATTGCCAATACCAACACATCGATCATCTTTTCTGCCCTATCTTTGGCGGCTGGAACAGCCTCACAACAACAAGATGATGATATCCAATCAACACTAATGGAATTATTCATGACATCATCCTCACTAACATCCTCCTCCTCCACCAAGACAACACCATCCTTCCCACAACCAAATCAAATCATCATGGCCAAACACGCACTATACAAATGCACAACCCAATCCAACTTTGATACACAATTGTCACCACAATTGGGATTAAAGTTACGTTCCCATCCTGAATCGGTGTTGCCATTATTACATGCCATTCTATCCTCCCTCCTCTCTTCCACTAGTGATGTAGTGTTGGATGTATCCACCCAACTCACCGAGGGAGGACTCCTCCTCTCATCCACAATGAAGCATCTCAAATCTTCCAAGGTGGAAATGAGGAATTGGGCATGGAAGACGTGTGTCGTGTATTGTCGGTTTAATAATGTGGCCACGACCAAGATTGTTGTGGAGGCAATTTGTGATGCATTTACGTCCTTGACTACGAGTGATGTACGTGGTGGTGGATATGCGGCTTTGGATGGGATTGGACGGTATCTTCTTCATTTGGGAAATAATGGTAATGATGATGATGATTGTTCCGAGTTGGCGAATAAAGTGTTGTCTACTTTGGTATCTGTGTTACCCAAGGACAAGGTGGTGAATAACAGTACTACTGCGGATTCGACCCTTGTTGCAAAGGAGGTTGGATATAATGCTCTTACAACGTGGATGCAACTCTTTAGGAAGCATGGTAGTCACACTGTTGGTGGGGGATATGATAAGGCTTTGGGGTATCTGATTGAACCGCTAAAGAAGTATTCTCCTAAGGATGGGGAGTTCAAGTTTCGATTTGGTTCGTTGATTCAATCACCCGCTTCCTTGTATCTAGGTGAGGATGTTATTTCAAGTGACGAGAAGGGAGCAAAGGGGGGTGAGACATTCCTAGAGTTGGTAATTGTGGACCTCATGGAGAAGAAGAAAATACAACAGGGGTTGGAATCGGTTATTGATGCTGCGATGAAGAAGTTTGCATCCTCTGATTCTGTGGCGCAGGTTGATGGAACTTTGGCAGTGTTCTTCCTAGTCATGTATGCTCACCACTCAAGTGGATTTACGTTGCCACCCTCAGCTGTCAAGGTCGTTGCTGCCGGAGGAACTGTGAAGGGACACGAGTCCTCGTTCTTGTATAGTCCTTCCATGCTTGAGGCGGCGAGGGCGGACGCATTGTTGAATTACGTTCTGCATCGCATCATTGCATTACATTGCAAGGTCACTGCTAAAGCAGAGGGAGGAAAGAAGGTCGGAAGGGGGGCTGATCAACCACTGATTCGGGTGATCGAGAAACGTTTGAATGAAGGACATGACAGTCCCTTTAGTGCTGCCACGAAAGCCGTGGCTGTCTGCGCAGCCAACCCGCTCTACCTTTCGCTTATGGGCACACCGTCATCAACTTCCTATTCTTCCATCCAATCATCGCTGAAAACAATTGTAACTTACTCACCCGCCTCCGCCAATGCAGCTGATGCAGTTCTGTATGCTCTGTTTTCTCATGTGAATGAAAGGTCTCTGAAGCATGAAGATGCTAGAGTATCCTTAAATGAGACGCGATTGTCGAGAGAGCAATTTGAACCGGTAGATGAAACTTTTAACAAGCTCCCGGTATGCTGTGGCAATACCGCCAGCAGAGGAAAGCTCAGTTTGAATGCTTCTCACAAGGGTTACGATCCAAACTCCGTTCGAAACGTTGCGACTAAGTTGTTGGGTGATGGTGCGGTGACCAAAGCGGGTGCATTATTTAGAGCGCTGATTTTGTCTCATGCAGGCACGACGATGAAATCAAATCGTAGACAGCGCGTTGCACTTGTAAGTCACATGTTAGATGTGATTAATGAGACGATTATGCCATTTGTTGAGAAGAGTGGTGACAGTGAAATGACCAATAACCTCGCTGACTTTGTTGCAATGTGCGCTGCATCCGCAAGTTTAGATCAAGCGCTGAATGAAGCTAATGGAGATGATGCTGAAGCTCCAAAGATCGTCGAATGGGATGCGAAGAAAGCTGTTAGCCCTTCCATCAACGAGGCGGCGATGAGCCTTATTACCACGCTAGGTGGTATTGCTGGAAGCTTCGATGCAGAATTTGGTGATGCCGATGATGAGGAACAAAAGCCGTACAGTTTTGCCTCTGAACTTTGTATTCAAAAGATTCCTATGCATTTAGTGTCTCACCTAGATCGCGCTATGAAGTCTGTTGAATCCATGACAGAAGATGAAGTTGCGCTTTTTCGCAGCCCCAAAGGAGCGTTATTCTCAGCGGGGAAGCACGCTGCACCAGCTGGTAAAGGTGCCCCCTCCAAGGCGAAATCAGGCACAGAGAAGAAGGCAGCGAGCCGTAAGAAGAAAGGAGGCTTTGATTCCTTTGCAGATGAGGAATGGGAGAAGCAAGTGAAAAAGGATCTTGCAAAGAAGAAGAGAGCACAAGAAGGTGCATCAACCGGCCCTTCTGAAATCGTTCTCACAGCTGAAGAGAAGGAAGTTTTGGCGCAGCAAACGAAACTAAGAGACCAGCTATCGAAGGTACTTCTGGGAGACTTTCCACGCGCTTTGGCTGCGATCCGTTGTCTTTGTGAGTCGGATATAGAAGTTGGCAATTCGTCTCTCCCTATCTTTGGTCCCAGTGTTGTTGGTGCCGCTGTGTCAGCATCTCATGCTTTGAAATTACATACATTGAAAGTGGATAGCTTCGATACACTCTCCACACTCGCTTCATGTGTTTATGAGATTGATGAAACTCACGCCCCTACTTTGGCAAGAGCGTTGACAATTAGCTATGGTTCGAAGAAGGAAGGAAGCGCTTTGGCTGTGTCTGAACTACCTTCTCCTTGCGCACCTGCTGCTTGCTCGATATTTGAGATGGACGAGTATGGAGACTGCTTGTCGGGCAACTCATTTGTCTTCCTCTTTCCAATCATTCACGCAGCTCTTACTGGTCCACGAAACGTACCTGGATGCGATGCGGCCCTGACTGTACTCGAGAGGCACTCCGCGATGCTAGTGGGCGATGAAGTTGATGCAGCTGTGAAGCAATTGAGAAAAGACATGGCAAGCACCGTGTTGGAATTACTGTGTCATGATCGTTCGCAGACTTTTGTGAACCCATCTCCATATGAAGCATTGACTTCGTGTTACGTCACTGACGATGCCAGCCCAGGTTTGGCTGCTCCCGAAATCGCTCCCCTTCTAGGTGAACGAGGAGCGTTGGGAGGCGAAAATAACAGAGTCGCAGCCATGGAAACATTAACAGCTATTGCATTGAAACAACCTAAACTTGTGAGGGGCAATCCTTTGATTGAAAATCGAATTTGGTTTAATTGCTACGACAAAGCTGATCGAATCAAGAATGCAGCACGTAGGGCGTGGTTAGTGGCACATGGGCATAGTGCAGATGTAGATGTGGGCAGTACTCCGCTGGACCCGCCAACTAAAATGTACGCCGTTCCTCTGTTGCCCCTCCTAAGCAACGAAGACAGTGCAATAGCATCTGCTGCGGCTGCATCTTTCACACATGCAGTAGGAATGCATCCAGGCACGGCCGAGAAGAATATTGTGAAGCTTTGCAATACTTACATTGGGTCGTTTCCTGCACCTGGGAACGACGTCGGAGAGAAGACATCAAAGCCATCGTCAGTCTTCCCCGTCGCACCTCCTCCGGCGGCGAAAGTTACGAAAAAGAAAGTTATCGATACCGGATTGCCGAAGAAAAAGACTAAGAAAGTATCAAGTGTGTCTGCAAGTATGTCAAAGATCACGGGAGCGCCAGCTCCGAAAAAGAGTGCTGCCACAAAGAAATTGCTCGCGAAGGTTGCAGCTCCCAAAAAAGAAAGGTCTCTTGACCAAGATTCATTGATGGATCAGTTCAAGAGTCCGTCATCAACTAAGAAAGAAACAGCCGAAGCCGATTCTGACAGTAAGGTTGCCACAAGAATGGGAATCTTACGTGCTATATCATCTCTCACTGACCCTTCTGCTAATGTCAAGTTGGATCTTCCAGTGCTCAAGATCCTTCTTTCTTTTCTCATGTCCTATGGACTTGGAGATGGAAACGAGAGTCTTAGGAATGCCTCGCGTGACGCCGCTCGTGATATTGTAGCATCGTATGGGTCGTCCGAAGAAGCAGCATCATTTTTCTTACCTCAACTTGAGGCTGTCTTGAATACGGGCCGTACTGATGAAACGAATCTCGATCCACTTAGTCCCGAAAAAGTGCCAAAATCAGTTGTCGCATCTGATTTCAGAAAAGAAGGTGTTGTTGTCTCTTTGGGGTCTATTGCACTCCATCTAAAGGATGACACCAAGATCGATGGAATTGTTGATATGCTCCTGAAAGCATTGAATACGCCCAGTGAAGATGTTCAGTCCAGTGTTGCTCTTTGTCTCTCAAAATTGATGAAGAAGGGAACAACACAGCAACGAGTTGAGTCTCTATTGGACGATCTAATGAATGAATGCATCCATGGGAGCAATTTGGCTTCAAGAAGAGGTGCAGCTTACGGGATATCTGCTGTCGTGAAGGGTAGTGGAATCGCCAGTCTGAAGAAGTATGAAGTTGTGAAGCGACTCGAGGAAGCGTGCACATCAGGTTCCCCAACTAGCAAAGAAGGTTCTTTGTTTGCGATTGAGCTTTTGAGCAGCAGATTGGGCATTCTATTCGAACCGTATGTTATTGTTCTCTTACCTGCACTATTGAAAGCGTTCAGTGACAGCAATGATCACGTCCGCACTGCTGCAGATAAAACTGTGGGACTCATCATGGCTAAATTATCTGGTCATGGAGTCAAACTGGTCATGCCTGCCGTACTGGAAGCTTTCAATGAACCAGAGTGGCGAACTAAGCAAGCTAGTATCCACATGTTGGGTAGTATGAGCCATTGTGCGCCGAAACAGCTTGCCAGCTGCCTTCCCAAAGTCGTTCCCAAGTTGACGGAAGCTTTCAGTGACACACACCCCAAGGTGAAAAAGAGTGCTCAAGATGCTTTGGAGGAAATTTGTACGGTTATTAAGAATCCTGAGATCTCTTCTATTTCTGAGACAATCCTCAATGCTTTGACAGATCCCGCGAATGGAACGCTGCATGCTTTGGAAGCTTTGATTTCGACTGAGTTTCTTCACGCTATTGATGCGCCCAGTCTATCCATCATCATTCCTGTTGTTCATAGGGGACTGAGAGATCGAGCTGCAAATACGAAGCGCTATGCGGCTTTGATTAGTGGAAATATTTGCACCATGGTCAATGATGCACGAGATTTCGTGCCATATTTACCAATTCTTCTTCCAGATCTAAAGTCTACACTACTCGACCCGATCCCTGACGTTAGATCCATAACAGCTAAGGCACTCGGCTCGCTCACAAGAGGTGTTGGAGAGGCAACGTTCCCTAATTTGCGACCATGGCTTGTAGAAACCTTGCGGTCAGAAGGTGGCAGCAGTGTTGAGAGGAGTGGTGCTGCACAAGGGCTGACTGAGATTTTGGTTGCTGGCGGAGCAAGCATGGTACAAAATGTCATGGTGAATGAAATTTTACCTTTGAATAGCCATCCAAAGGCTGGAACAAGAGAAGGTGTGCTATGGGTGCTTACATTCTTGCCTTCAGCTCTCGGCCAGGCGTACGCTTCTTTGATTGATGAATCATTGCCAGCGCTTTTGAATGGTCTTGCAGATGATAATGAAACCGTCAGAGACGTCGCCTTGCGAGCTGGACGAGTGTTAGTGAAGAGCAACGGGAAAGCGCACAAGGATAAGATACTGCCATCTCTCGAGAATGGACTCAGCAACGAAGACTATAGGATTCGTGTTGCATCTCTCACACTCCTGGGTGACTTACTCAGCATGCTTGGTGGAACAAAGGTTGTCAAGGGTAATGCTGACACACAGGATGATATCCGACAGGCAGAAAGAGCACAAGCGCAGATCGCTCTCGTCCTGGGTAACGAAACACGTAAGAGGGTGCTCAGTAGTCTGTATCTCGCGAGAAGTGATACGGCTGCTGTGGTTCGACAGGCCGCAGTACAAGTTTGGAAAACTGTTGTTAGTGTTACACCGAGGACGCTTAGAGAGATTCTTTCAGAATTGGTGGACCAAATTGTAGTCTCTCTCGCTAGTGGTGACCCTGAGCGTACGCAAGTAGCTGGCCGCTGCCTTGGTGATATCGTCCAAAAGCTTGGAGATAAAGTTCTTCCTGAAGTCATCCCAGTTCTTCGTGACTCACTATATAGGGGAGACGAGCATACTCGACAGGGAGTGTGTGTCGGTCTTGCGGAAGTCATCGCATCTTCCAGCAAAGAGCAGATCATTAAATTCCTCAGCATTCTTGTCAAAGTGGTGCAAGATGCTTTGTGCGATGAGGATGATCAGGTTAGAAAAATGGCGACTCAGTGCTTCCAGAGTTTGTTCCAGGTTGTTGGTACTCGTACACTCGACGAAGTTGTGCCAGCCCTCCTCGTGTCGATGGAAAGTGAGGATGATGTCACCAAAACTCGTGCTCTCAACGGCGTGACTGGTATACTGAGCGTCCGAAGCAGGGAGTTGCTGCCTTACATCATTCCAAGGGTGCTGAAAGCTCCTTTGACGATTGGTCATGCCGATGCTCTCGCCAGTATTTCTGCGGCGACGAGTCAAACAATTCACATGCACTTCAATAGTATTATTCCAACTTTGATTATGGAATTGTCTTCTTTCTATGGTGCTAGTCTGGACGAAGAAGAAAAATTGAGAGAAGAAGCCGCTCGTTGTTGTTCTCGTGCAGTGTGTCGCAATGTTGATACAGTAGGTGTCAATTGGCTCATTAGCGAAGTGATCAGCAAGTGCACACACGACAAAGAGTCTGTTCGAAAAGAAGCCTGTTGGTTCCTCCAAATCATTGTCGAAGAGAGTACGTATTGATTCTGTGTCTATGTGATTTCCTGATTTTTACATTTCTCTTACAATCTGCTTCACTCGTCTCTTATCATCAGGGCAATCGGCTGCTGACTTTCATGAGGACGTGGATATAATTATTCGTGAATTAATTCATCGTTTGAATGATGACAATAGCGTAGTACTCAAGGCAAATAATGTAGCCATCGGTGCACTTACAAAGTGTGTTCCAGTGGAGGAGCTTGTCAAGCACATCAGATACATTAAAGATTTGATAGGAAGTATGGTCAGCGATGCACGATACCGGAAGGGTGGAGTCGGCGATGGAGATTTCTTTTTACCGGGCCTCAATATTCCAAAAGGTAAATATTTTCGACCTTTGGTCTTCACACGATTCTGTTGAAAATGACGACAACATAAATAAACTACCTGAAGTCTCATCAAATGAGATACACAAACGTGGAGGTTTTGATTAGTCTTTCGGATTCAACACTGTCATACTTTCTATAAGCCATGACAATTTCAAAGCGGGTTTCTAACTCAAACCACTTCTCTGCTCATTCTTTTTACCCAGGACTCGAACCATTGCTTCCAATATATCAACGCGGAATTCTGTATGGGGATGCTACGACACGTGAGCTCGCTGCGTCTGGTCTAGGTGAACTAATCAAGATTACTCAGACTAAGTACCTTGCTGGGCCATTCTTGATTAAATTGACTGGACCTTTGCTTCGTATCGTTGGTGATCGTAATCCGCCTGCGGTGAAGATCGCAATTGTCCAAACTCTTGGACTAATCTTGACGAAGGGTGGACCAGCATTGCGAGCATTTGTTCCTCAGTTTCAAACAACGTTTGTCAAGGCATTATCCGACCCGTCCCGTCAGGTGCGTATTGAGGCGATCAAAGCTCTTGCATTACTGATGCCACTGTCAACTCGTGTGGATCCATTAATCAAGGAGCTTGTCTCCACATCGCTTGGAAAGAGCTCAAATGTAACAGCTGATACTGCTGGGTTGGTTGCAATTCAAACTGCAACCCTTGAAGCTTTGGCTGTTGTACTCAAACACGGCGGTAGCAAAGTGAAACTTGCAGAGAGTGTTCCTTCATCTCTTGATGCTGGGAAAGAACTTGTGCTTCATGAAGATGACGGCATCCGTGAAAGTGCTGCCAAGGTGGTTGGTTATGCATGCGAACTACTTGGTGCAGATGAAACAAACTCTGTCATGGAAGAACTAGTTGTTGATCAAGCATCTAATTTGTCGTCGTGTTCTGTTGAAGTCAAGCATGGAATTGCTTGTATCTGTCGCCGTGTTTTGTCCAGGCCAATTGGTGCAAATATTGATAGAGAGATTTACAAAAGCATCACAAGTATTATTCTAACTTTGATGAAGGATGATAAGACTATGGTGAAGGAAGCAGCTTCTGTCGCGATTGGTGCTGTCCTTGGGAGTTCAGGCGATATCAACTCTACCCTCTCTTCACTGGAAAAGAGCATAGCGAAAAATATGGATACAAAAGAAGAATTATCGGTCCAGCAGGGAGCTGCGGATGGTCTTAGTATCGCCGCAAGGCTGCAACCTGGTATTTTCCGCACTCATGAGGGTTTGTTTTTGATTAACAGTGCTCTGAAAATGGCAATGAGTGGTTCGCAACGAGTTCAGTTCTCTTACAACGACTTTCTGTGGATCGCTTTGGATGTGGAGAATGGCGGAACTGGTTTAAATGAATACTTGGAGCATGCTTATCTGGAAGAGGCGAAGAAGATGAAGGCTATTTTCAGCAAAGTTTTGGTCAAGATCAAAGCTGTGAATGATGATGATTAGAAAGAATAGTTATTAGGTTTGAGTGAATTAATTTTAGTTGGCCACAATGAGTTTTGAACTTACCATTGTATTAGATTCATGATAACTAAACGTAAGGATGTACTTAAACAACAAGCAATGTACGTACCTAGATACGTCCTTAAGTATCAAATTGGCATACCATATTTGAGTGAGTCATTTCCGCGAGAAGTAGACTTGAGCCGAGAACGCACGAAACGAACTGGTTTCGGAGATGAGGAGCTCAAATTTTGGGTTCGCATCCTGGTCCGTCATTCAGCTTGGTTGCAGTCACGCACGGCAACTTCTGCACGACTACAGCAGCGACACCTGTACGTAGTACCATCGTACCCAATATGGTACTTGAGGATCGATAGACAGTACTTAAATAGGAGTCACGACGAACGCTCTTCGTGAATCAGTAAGATGGACGGACAGGCACCCGGGTGCCTGTCGAGGACAAAAAAAACGAGTACCGAATAACTCATTCCTCTCCTTCCTCGCCGCCGGCGCCCAACCGCATCTATCTTGCAAGTCTTTACCTGTGATGTGATTCAGGCGAAGTGGATGCATCGGCGAACATGTTGTTCATACTCCGTTTTGTACATCTTGCCGGTCTTATCTGAGAGAGTAGCCACTAAAATAATCTATATCTATCTTGACTGTGAGCAGATAGACGGTCATCATGATATATGTTAGATAGAAACTATCTGCTAATACCTTTCAACTTGATGCTGCCCCTATCAGCTGACGCTAGCAACAAAATTCCTCTGGTTATTACTTTGTAAAATAAGTAGATACAACTGAGCTAACTCTGACTATTTGACTAAAAGTTGTATTTATTACTTATGTAAACTATCTACATTTCAAATAGTCATGCGCTTAAAGAAGAAGATCTGTGATAAGCTTGAATTCTTCACTTCTCTAAACGGCAACTGTATTGAAGTCGAACTTTTCTTCATTTCTTCTATGGGCCATGATGTGGATGGTGGAGACGGAGACATCTTGTTCTGCCGTCTCTCGCCAGCGTGTGTTTTGTACTACGGGTTCAATATAATCCGATGCATGGCTTACACGTTGTTTCGAATTGAGCTCCAAGAGGCAGCGCTCCATCGTCGTTGGTAAGGGTGCCCCTTGTGCCCCTCTTCGGTAGCATCAGCCTCATTAAGAGGAGGCATCGAGCAACGACGAGGCGTCGTCGCTGGGAGATTCATTTCTCGAAAGTCTTGCATGACATCTTGCTCTAAAAATAAAGCAGCTGCACGTGCTCGTTCTCTTGCCCATCGTGAATTCCGTGACGATATCATGGCCAGTCTCGAAGAATGTGGAATCTGCAAGGCACGATGCCAACGATGCTCTGCTAAGACGGCCCTCTGTAAGGCAAGCCGTCTATCCTTGTACTCTACTGTTAGCTCGGGGCTGAGATACTTCTCTAGACCAAGAATAGCAGCAGCGTTGATGGTAACGGCGTCTTCGTCGATGAGAGCGCTGTGATCTCCGAGTTGCGTGCGGACCTCACGAACTTGGTGGGAGAGCCACGCCTTGAAAAGATCAGTTTCTTCTTGGGAATACCAAAGTTTGGATGCCAGCTCTTTGTTAAGAGAGAGATTATCTACGACGGACATGAGGCTTCTATTGGAGAAGCGGACTTGCTTCTGGCTTTTTGTTGTCTTCATCTTGATGAGAATGTTGTTCCTTTGTTGGTTGTTTTTTGTGTGTTGTGTACAATATGTTGTGTTGTGTTGTTTGGTGGCAGTGGCAGGGATGTGGCGTTGGCTTCTTCCGCACGTCGAAACAATGATTTGTCCGCGAGACTAATTTAGTCTTGGTTCAGAGGAGAATCATCATTCCTCATCATTCTTGTACGTAGGAATAAGTACTTTGATCGACTGACGTGCCCTGTGCGACAAACAAATCATCGTGTTCCCTATGATCAAGGCGATGTGTCAGGATGTGTCGCTCCCTTCTCTCGGTCAGGGGGATAACACGTACCGCTATCTCTTGTATCTGTGCGAACCCCTAAGTAAATAAACCCCGAGAGACGTGAATTTGTCACAATTACTCCGATGCGATGAGACGACTTTGTCTTTTGGCGTGAATAATTGTACCTAGTCACAAAACAAGAGGATAACCCCACTTCCAACGACAGAGGAAACGCCCGGCTCCCGTATTGATTGTATGTAACGCAGAAGCAGTTGTATCTGCCTGGGACTGGGAGAAAGGAAGTATTTATTGCACTCTCTTTAATAACCTAATTAGCACTGTGAGTGAGCTAGAGTGAGCCCTGAAGCCACAGGCAATGATAAATGCCGTGGTGG
>Ga0209652_1002004_pt1 | contig 16127 bp, 13 predicted proteins | sample SaaInl74LU_5_DNA_FD_184641 | JGI IMG/M metagenome (GOLD analysis project Ga0209652, IMG submission 184641) | Marine microbial communities from expanding oxygen minimum zones in the Saanich Inlet - ESP_74LU_5_DNA (SPAdes) (version 2) | ecosystem: Environmental > Aquatic > Marine > Intertidal zone...
GTAGAGAGTAGTCCAGTTGGTGTGGTGGCAGATGATGTGTTCGATCTGTATTGAAATTTATGAGACGACAAGCAGCATCAAAATGAGCTCAAAAGTGCCATAAATGAGGTGTGCTGTGATGTGTTTGGGCAAAAATCAAGAAGTGGTCTGAAGATCCTCGGCACGGAATGTTTCTTCTTCCGTTTGCCCAGGTACTTAACAGTAAATATCCATAGATACGCTACATACGCTAGGAATTGGTACATTCCTATTTTGAATGCCTCCGGAACGAATGACGTGGTCGGTCGAGAGCTGTTCTTTAGTTTTTGGCGGCAGAGGAGGTCTCTGGCTTTTTCAGCCCAACCTTCTCGATGCCGGCTGACAAAAACACACTTCAGCGCTATCATCCATGCTCTTGCTACAGAGATCGATTGACACAGTTCACCACAAAAAATCGAAGTAAAAATGGTGAAATATAGCAGAGCACTCATCATCGCCGCTGCGGCAGTTCCTGCCTACGCTTTTACCGCTTCTTCATATGGAAGGAGGGCAACATCACTCTCTTCAGCTCCTCCAATTGAGCAGGTTGACACAAGAACAGGCAAACCTACCGGTTCATCCTTCCTCCCCCAAGATACCATCGACCGCGCTGCAGTGGGAAGTCCCATCGAAAAGGCAAAGCTAGCCAAGGATGGTACATCGGCCTTCGTTGATGTTTACGAATATGCGGCCAAGTTCCGTGCTGGAGAGATGACATGGGAAGAAGTTGAGAAAGCCGACATGAACACCCGTCTAAAGTTTGTTGGTATGCTCCACCGTGATAAACGCACCCCAGGTCAGTTCATGATGCGCCTCAAGGTTCCAAATGGAATCGTCAATGCAGATCAGATGCGCTTCTATGCTGACTGTGTTGAGAAGTATGGAGAGGAGAAGGGAGTTATCGATATCACCACAAGGCAGAACATTCAACTGCGTGGTGTAAAAATTGAGGACGCAACTGATATCATTGATGGTTTGCATGCTCGTAACCAGACTTCATTTCAGAGTGCTCTAGATAGCGTGCGTAACATGGTTGGAAGCCCTCTCGCTGGTATTGACGACCAAGAAATGGTCGACACCCGAGAATTGTGCAATGCATTGAATGACCTTGTCAGTCTAGATCCAGTGACTGAAACGAGAGGTAACCCAATGTGGGGAAATCTTCCCCGAAAGTTCAACATTGCTGTGTCTGGCTCTCGCGATGACTATGCTCACACCCACATCAACGACATTGGTCTTGTGCCCTGCAAGCACGCAGAGACTGGTGTGATGGGCTTCAATTTAGTATTAGGAGGATACATGTCCATCAAGCGTGTCGCTGAGAGTATTCCAGCTGACATGTGGATCCCTGCCGATCGCGAATCTGTCGTCACTCTTTCAGAAGCCATTCTTCGCATCTTCCGCGATGAGAGTGAACGTAAGGACCGCCAGAAGGCACGTCTTATGTGGCTTGTAGAGAAATATGGAGTTGCTGAGTTTAAGCAGGCAGTGATTAATGAAATCAATTCATACGACCGCGGTGTGACCGTGTCTGATGCCCAACCCTTACCGACTGAGCCCTTTGAGCGCCGTGAACTTATGGGTGTTCACAAGCAACCACAAGAGGGAAAATCTCGTGTAGGTGTGCTTGTTCCCTCTGGTCGCTTGTCAGCGACGGAGTGCCGTGAAATTGCTGACTTGGCTGATGCTTACTCTGGCGGAGAGATCCGTTTGACTGTCGACCAGAACTTCATTCTGCCCAATGTAGACGATGGCAAGGTTGATGCTTTGTTGAAGGAGAAGGCTCTCAACGGCGCACGTCTCAAGGCCAACCCTGGTTTCATCGAAGGAAACACCGTCAGTTGTACCGGTGCCCAGTTCTGCGGATTAGCCCTAGTTGAAACCAAGGCTAACGCTGAATATTTTGCCAAGAAGCTTGAAGATCTTGTCACTGTTGATAGACCTATCCGCATTCACTGGACTGGTTGTCCAAACAGTTGTGGCCAAGTTCAAGTTGCTGATATCGGTATCATGGGAGGCCCTGCACGTCAATTGAATGAAGAAACTGGCAAGATGATGGCAGTCCCAGGATGCAAGATCTTTGTTGGCGGAAGGATAGGAGAGGACGCTCATTTGGCCTTGGAACCTTACAAGGAAGGTGTTCCATTGGCAGAAGAGTCTCTAATCCCTGAGCTGGTTGAGATTCTGAAGAATGAATTTGGTGCGACGGACAAGACGATGCGAAAGCGTGACAAGCTGAAGAAGCTTGTGGGCCTTGCCTAAATATCAGCAAACATATCCTCCTGTCTAATGCACAAATGTAGGTAATCACTAAATTTTTCTAAAGTAGTAAGGATCGAATCGTATTTAAGCTGCCAGTTGGGCAATTCTCTTCATTTCTTCGCTCGTTAGTTCGAAGTCAAACACTTTGAGATCCTCCTCAAAATGACTTTTACTCTTGCTTTGAGTGCAGAACGAAGCCCCACTTTGAACTATCCAACGCAGTCCCACCTGTGCAGCACTCTTCCCATAATTCTTCCCAATAGATGCTAAGTCAGTGCCATACCTCCCGAGGACTCTTGATAATGGCGACCATGACTGAACATGAACACCACGTTTTGCATTATATTCGAGAATATCACGAGGATGAAATGCGACAGAGAATGGCAGCTGATTTACAGTTGGCTTCGTAGCACCAGGGTTCACCAAAATTGCATCGAGTTGCGCTGGACTGAAGTTGGAAACAGCCAAATCATCGACAAGATTATTGGTTTTCATTTCCTCGAATGCCTTCCACTGTCCTCTGACACTCTCATCATTAGGACCGGGATAATCTAACATAATCATGTCCAGCTTGTCTATGTTACCGGCAGAAAACGCCTGCATGTTTTCAAGACAACCCTGTGCTGTCTTTTTGTATGCAGCTTCTTCTCCATTAACTCTGTTTGAGAGGACAGTTCCACTAATAGAAAGGGGAAAGATGTTAGAGCAAGAGTAAATGCGATTCATCAACTCTAACGAGTGCAATCGTAACCTACCAAATGTATAATTCATCACGTGGTATTCCCGAGTCTTTAATTGCCCTAGCAAATCCTTTTTGATTACCTGCCAGAACGCTTGCAAAGAAGTTTCGATATCCAACCTCTAGCGCTGTAAGCGTCAGCTTATAGGCAGTGTCATCATTGTAAATCTGAAGACCAAATGATGCAAGAGGAAAGGCCTTTTTATTCTGACTATTCAATGTGATTGCATTCGAGGAGACTGTCAACTCATCTGCCACAGCAGATTGCGGATATATAAGGGAGCTCGATGCCACTGCAGCTGTGGACGAAGCGATGAGATTTGATACTGCAGTTCGCCGAGTAATCTCAGTTGACGATGGCAGCTGCAGCGCCGTCGTTGCAGTCTGTTGGAGAAGCCCGACTATTATTAAGATATTGATCAACTTCATAGTGGATATTTTATAGAGCCAAGAGCACAGACATCAATGCACGCAATGATTCTAGTATGATCAAAGCACGCAATGATTCAGTGATGTCAGATGTCACTGATCTTTCTCTCAAGAAAAGTGTGCGGGTAAAAAGACGGGTAAATTGGAAAGCGGGGCACATTGTAGCGTTGTTGCTGCCGGCAATGGCATTATTTTCAGTGATGGATCTCTGTTCGCAAAGACCGACGATGTTGCAGCTGCATGTGATGTGATGCACTGCAACATCGATGCAGCGAATGTGTCCGTCGACAATCCACTCATAAAAAAGCACATCAAGCTAGCAGCAGCTAAGTTTCCCTCCTAAATAATCGAACAGGCTTTGCAATGAATCCGCTCACAACAGTCCTAGCAATCTTACTTGCTTCGGTGGGTTCGATTGTTTCTTTCCAGATCAATAACATCAACCCCCGACATGCCGCACGCCAAGTTACCATCATGAAGCCTCTGCAAATGACTGAGTTGAGCCCTATCGATGAAATGTGTATCGAAAATGTTGCTGAATTCTGTCTTCACGAAACATGTGATGTCGATGAGTACGAGGCCCTTGTGAACCAGCTTGAAGAACAAAGGGACCACTTCATTCGTCACGTCGCCAATGTAGAAAGTCTTCTCCAGCGTCTCAAGAACTCTAATCATCCAGAACACGACCCTGATGAAGTCAACCAGCTAATTGTTGATATCAAAGACACGTTGAAGAACAAGCCCCAAGTGTCTCCTTAACTCTACAGTGGAGAGTGAGAGCCAAGGCAGATTGTGATGAAATTGAAGCTGTTGACAAGGTTGCATTGTGAGCCGGTAAAACTGAAGCATATAGGCATTATTAGGTAGGGAACAGTCACCCTCTCTCGAGAGGAGGAGCGAGTAGACAGATTGCATGTAAATCTAATCTTAGATCTGATACATCGTGATAAGAAATGTTGAAGCAACAAACATAGACTTCCACCTGAATTTTCATTTTCATCGTATCATTACATATATATTGCAGTTACCGTCAAGAAGATCGTTCCGCAACAACAGAGCACAAGCTCGCTGCAGGCTACTCCAGAGCTGCAGCAACAAGAGCAAGATAAGTACAGAGAAGCTGATAGAGACACCAACTGAGTAGGTAGATTCAAAAGGATACTGGTACTACGTCAAAGATCCAAAATCTTCGAAACTCAAAAGAAAAGCCACAAGCCACACAAAAGCCACAGTACAAACCACTTACTTTGTACCACCACCGCATACCATCACACCGACACCCGTCTAACACCAAGAATAAGAAGATATGACGGGAGGAAATCTTAGGCAAAGGCGAGGCAAACATGCCAGCGGAAAAAATGCAACGATGAAGGAGGACGAATCATCCGCCGGTTCAGAACTCGACCCAATCGACCAACTTCGAAACGCCCAACAAAAGCTCATGATGTCCCATCAACGCACAGTCGACCTCCATACGGCGTGGCGTGCTCAAATGTTCCGAATCTCCCTACTGATCATCTTTGTCACTATGCATCAGTTTCAATCTCCGATATCGACATGTATTGCAGACATTAAAGAATCAAATGAATCAGGGGGGGAAACGATTATCAGTGGATTGAGAGCAGTCAAGTTGATCTTTACCGAATCTTTTTGTGAGCTGCTTGGAGTGATTATCGCATCACTGTTGTCATATTTTCTTGCACTGAGCAAAGATTCGCCGCTAGAATTGGATGCCTGGCCATATGTTGCCTCGAGCGCGTTTGTACCTCCTTTGCTTGGCTTTTATTTCCACTCCAAGAAGCTCGGATGTCTCGGAACAGGAATGGATGAGTCATCTCCCACTCGACAATTCCCAGTTGTTGTGATTTATCACACAGTAGTAACATTTGCGTTTTGGTTCATGAAGAATGGTATTCAGCAGTGTGAAGATCATGTTAACTTGGTTAATGAGAGCATTAAAGACTTCCAAAGGATGGACAAAAAGATAAAGCAAAAGCAACAACTGAGGGAGAAGGCAGCGAAAAAGAGACAAAAGTAATTGGCTTACAACAATTCTTACAGGCGGCTGTACAATATACATTATTTGTGGGTTGAATTTTGAATACGAGGCAAACTAATGATGTCATCTTAAATATTAGATTTTCTTTTATGAATAATTTCGCTATGGCTGCCCATTCATGGAGTAGAATGGAATGACAAGAGGACGTGTTGTACCATTGATCGAAACAAGCAGCTGGACTTTCTTGGCACGGTTGCAAAATTTAGCAGCTGTGGAACAACCTCTAGCATGGATATGCACGGATAAGATGGCATACTCAAACAGGCCCAGCGAACACATGTCTTGACCAAGTGATTTAGATTGTGAAACCACTTCGGCACCTCTCTTCTCAATGTGCAGTACCCTTTTCTTGAAACGTTCGTCACTGCAAACCTCCATCATTTTCTCTCCTTTCCTTCTGGTTGATGCATCAACAGCAAATTGCTGGTCAGGGAAAGAAATCACTCCATTAGAATATCCCGTGTTTTGTAAGAGTATTCGTAACTCTATCACAGGAATAGGTCCGTAGCATCGTTTACCCTCATTGCCTCGGTTGAGCATTACGCTGCGAGATGTCTCTCCGTTACTTCTTTCCATTAAAGACACCCATCCGCTGACTAAGCCATCCAAGCTCGCACCACCCATGAACGCTGAACCTTCCAGTGAACACGGCGGTTTTACGTTCCTTTCGGCCATGCGGCAATATAAATCCAAGTTTGGAGATGCACTCTTTTGTTTATCATCTTCATCATCTTCGAAATCTTGCCATTTACGCACAGCAGTTGCACCAAAGCGTTTGATACAGTGGTTCAACCACAAATCTTGGTCCTGGAAAATGTTTTGTTTTGACCAACTCTTAGCAACGCAAAGACATCTACATAACGAAGACGGATCAAGAAAAGATGCTATTCGCTGGACTAATTTGGATGTTCCAGTGACATTACGTATAGCATCACATCTTCGCTGTTCCTCCTCTGCTAATGCGCATATCGTAGCCGGGGAGTCTACCTTCGCCTTCTTTGCTGCAGGTTCACTTGGGTTTGACTCATTTGAGTTACCGAACTCATCGCTATTGCTCTCACCACTCGACGTAGATAACTGAACACATGACGGGACAGCATCAGGGCCCATCTCTTCATTATTTGTATTACCTTTTAGTCGGGCGACCTCCTTCATCAGTCCCTCACACTGAGCATTTAGACTCATGAGCATTGATGCTGACAAAGCAACAAAACTCGGTCGATCCCATTTCTTGGCATTCGAAGCTTCTTTCATTGTATTGTTCATTAAGCCTGCCAAATGATTTTGTTTGAAAACAGTTGGATTGCTTCCAACTACAGTTACAGCTGTCCCTCCGGATAAATTGCCATTGTTTGTAAGGTAATTGAAACGTTCTTTAGATTGTGCTCCAGCTAAATCGATTGCTACTGCAAGTTCTTCGATGGCATCATTCAATCTAATACGAGCATCTTTCGCACGTTGCTTTTTACGCTCATAAGCAATAGTAGATCCAACATCTTTGGGCATTGCTTTTGGTAGAGGTGGAAGCATGTGCGGCGGAGCCCTGGGCATACCATAAGGAGGTGGTTTACCCAAGAGACCAGGCGGTGGCGGTGGAATGCGAGCACCCGGTCCCGGTGCACTGGTACGAACAGGAGGAGGAGCAGGAACCGATGGGACTTTATGATCTCCTCCGAAACCAAATTTTGATCTCTGGGCTGTGGCATATGCAATTGACCCTTTTGTTTTTGCGTGTGCTGCAGAATGCGGAGCAACTGGATAGGGATAGCCTCCACGATAGACCGGAGCAAGCAGTTTGGGTTGTGGTGGAGCGGGTTTAGTGCCTACAGGGCCAACCATAACCTTTTTTCCAGGAGGCGGAATGATTGACTTAGCGGTCGAAGCTGAGTTCGGAAGCTTTGGGATGGCTGGAGCAGTGGAAGTTATCGGTGGTGAAATAGTTGATGCTACAGAAAGTGCTGCCTCTACTGCAGCACTTTCCCCTGATGATGAAGTGCTTGCTATTGCTGCTGCTGTTGCGAAAGCTGCCGCCATGGTCTTCTCTCTGGGTGGAGAAGGTATAGGGAGAGGTCGCTTCCTTTTATATGGAAGTATTGGACGATCTTTCTGCGCAGACATGACATTATTCACAACAGCTGCTGACACCTCTTCTTCCAAAGAAGATGAGGAAGGTACCTGTGGAACGGGACGTCCAATACTACTGCTATATGCCAACGCTGCACTCGATCTATCATCATGATCTAAAAACAATTCCGAAAGATTCATGTCATTCTCACTCAAACGGAGAATCTCGTCGATAGCATCTGAAGTTGCCAAATCAAGCTGCTGAGCCGATTGTTCAGCATCCGAGTTTTGAAGCTTAGGCAGAGGTGATAGAGGGCAGTTGAGAGTGCTAGAATCTTTTGTCATTGCTTGTCTCGAGCGTTTTGCACCAAGTGATCTCCTTCCTCTTGGTGCAGGTATTTGTAGCCCCAAAGTAGCATTAGATCGGTCAACCGGTAAATTGAACGTTGGTAGTTTTGCATTATCTTGAACTTGCATGTGTACAGCATTCCACGATGAGTAATCTTGACTCATATAATAATTCGTAGAGTTGCTATTATCTGTCAATGATTTCTGCGTAGAAGTCTGTTTGCTGCTACTATGCTGACTATGACCACCATCAGCGCCATCTCCGGGGTCAAGAAGCAATTCTTCGATGTCTCCAAGAGATTTGTCTAGCTCTGCGGTTGTTTTTGGGCTGAAAAATTCTTCAGCTACCGGCGACAAAGGGGCTGACATTGTTTGTATTCGCGATGAGTCTAGCTAAGATGATAATATCGGAAGCACTCCTGATGGTCTACCCTATGACTCAAACCTTCTTCTATTGGTTGACATTGTTTCGAAAAAAATTATGGCCAGAAGCACGAGCTTCGCTCGGTCAGAGCACGAAACATTAAAATTCAAACGACGGACAGGCAAAAGTAATGAGAAGGTAAACGATGTGATGGATCAAAGTCTAAAAGAATAAGTATCAAAGCAATCCAAGTAAAGAGTATGTATGGTAGACCAGCTTCAAGATTATATATTACAGTAGATTCTGCTCCATTTTATAACATTCCTACACTATCTTAATATAAGGGCGTTTGTGGGCGCCTTCTTATTTGGTATTGTTTTACAACATACATCTTGCTTCCAATATTCATGTCCCCAGCTCAATTCGCTCAACTCTCAAAGTAAATGTAGGCCATTATTCTAGATGCATTGAAACCAAGCCCAAAAGGATAGCCGACATAGTTGAAAACATAAAGTCCCAGTACAGCCGCAATAGGGAATAGAAATACTTCTGTGTTTGAAAGAAATGGTAGTGCACGATAACCCAAATGGGTAATATAAAAGTACCATCCGAAAGCCATTGCAAATAATGTGTTGGAAACTCCAAGCGAGAGGAGAGATGGCCCAAGTACCACTGGTAACAAGAAGAGCTGCACTCCATCTGTAAATTAGGTTGAAGAGAACATGAGGAACTGATGACGAGAAAACTTGGGTCATAGTAAACACAACAATGGCAACTCACACAAGAGAACAAAGAGCGGCACAAATGCATTGCAATGCACATCAAATGCATAAAGCCACTCCACTTCTTGCTTCACATGACTTGAACTTCTCTCCGCCATCATCAAATGATTATTGGCAATTAATCTCCCCACACTTGCAATGATGACACCGAACCCTAACCAATTCACCAACACACTCTTTGTGACAACTGCAATGATATCCAAAAATGAGCCTACACGAAAGGCAAATCCATATGCAATACTAACTGCTGCAATCATGACTATTTGTAGGAAGCAAAATGCAGGATCATCCCTCGCCCAGTGATTTTTCGTTTGTTTTCTGTAATATGCCATTTTGTACACTCGTTGTGGATAGAGAGTGAGGAGTATTCTCATTTGATCAATGGCACTCTGCAGATCCATCTGTTGCAGGTCTGTCATTCTCTGCAGATATAATTGTGGTGTGAGTGTTGAGGTTAGGGCGCTATCGGCCGATGCATTGGTATAGGGGAGGGAAGAGGAGGAAGACCCTCCTCCACTGGAGGAGGATTTGGGTTTTCGATTATGTGCAGGCATTGGAGAGCTGACGGCCATTTGAATGAGTTAATTACCCGACAGGTCAGTCGCTTGCCACAAATTAACTGCGGCGATGTCAGTACGAGGAGGAGGATGCTTTTCACGATTTATTGAGGCAATGGTGCATGCGATGACCAAGGTTAGTAACGTCTCTATTATGCCGCTGCTGTCACCACAAAATCACCATTTTTGTCCACAAAAGAGTGGTGTTGGTTGTAGATACGTTGTACTGTGCGTTTAGGAGTATTGCTTATCTACATACCCACTCGTTTACGCGCGCTCTGTCTAACGCACTAATATCCGAAAGAAATCTTTACCATCACATCACTTCCCAACCAACATCAACAAAACAACCATGAAGCTAGCTATCTCCGCCGCCCTTGTAGGATCCGCCTCTGCTTGGTCAACCTTGACCATGAAGGCCGGTAAGTTCCTTTTCTCTTGTATAGGCCAATCTTTTCCTCGTTTAGTACTGACACACACATATTATGCTCTTGAATACTCACCACTTCTCATAATATCTTTCCGTTGACACCAATCTCTTGACAATACTCACAGAAACCCCCAACTCTCGCCGAAACATCCTTCAAAAGGGTGCAGCTATTGCTACTGCCATCGCAGCACCAGCCGCAGCTAACGCTTACGCCGTACCAGACTTGCTCTACCCCTTCGAGGCTCTCGAACCTTACATCGATGCCCCTACAATGAAAATCCACCACGACAAGCACCACGGCACCTACGTTGCCAACATCAACAAGGCCACCGAGGGCAAGGAAGAAGTTGACATTCTTGAACTTCAATTGAATGCACTTGAGGCAGGTCCAGCCTACAGAAATTCTGGAGGTGGACACTACAACCACGCCTTCTTCTGGGATGAGATGGCTCCTCCTGATGAAGCAAAGAAAACGAAGCCAAGTGCTGAGCTTGAGGCAGCCATTGACAAGGCTTTTGGTTCTCTTGATGAAATGAAGGCCAAGTTCGAGGCACAAGCTGCTCCTGGAGCAGTCTTTGGAAGTGGATGGGTATGGATCTGCGCAAGCAGTGATGGATTGAAGCTTGTTGGGACACCTAACCAGGACAATCCATTGATGAAGGGAGTAACTGATGAGGTAATGTTCCCCATTCTTGGCCTTGATGTCTGGGAGCATGCTTACTACCTCAAGTACCAAAACCGTCGTCCAGAGTATGTATCCAACTGGTGGAATGTTGTCAACTGGGACAAGGTTTCTGAGAACTATGCTTATGTTACGGAGAAGAAGGCCGGTGTTCCTGTGCGTGGATAAAGGGTGGTTAGACGGTATGTATGTTATCTGAACATCTTTAGCCAACGTGGAGTGGCCATCTTGAGTGGAAAGAGTGACAATATTTTTTGATCAATCCAGTTGTCAGGAACTCTACTCTAGAATGAACAATCAGAAGTAGGATTCACTGAAGACACGCATCAATGTAAGGTGCGACTACAGTAATAGACTAGCTTAACTACTAACTGATTGATTTTCTTTTCTACTACTACACACGAAGTACAATACAAAGTGCTAAGTGCTTGAGTAAGCTAGCTTGTTTGTGGTGAGGTTGTGAGGGAGCGAAACATTCACCCTGATTCAGATGTCTGATTACATTGTACAATACTTTTTACAGAAACAATTCCATGAAAAATCACAAGGGTAATCGTTTTAGACTGCAAAAACAGATCATGGGGTGATATTTCATGCGACACCATTTTTTCAAAACATTTTTCGTCCAGCCACCACAACAACTCGCCACGAAGACACTGCCGCTATCACTCGTCCCCCGTACAACCCTCAATCACGGCAAGCATGATCGCCGGTATTGATGACTTGATGAGAATATTCGGTCTCCTATCCGAGGCGGATAGGAAGCTATTCTCTGATTTATGCACCGAAAAAGCTCTATCCGCGGGCAACGTGTCTTGCGACCCCTCGATCGTCGCAGCGCTGTTGGTATCAACCATAAAAAGTCTCGCCGCACCGGTCGATTCTTTGATCAAAATAACGAATGGTGCGGGGAACGATAATGTCGAAATTTCTGAAGACTCGGTCGCCCTACGCTATCTGCAATATCAGCGGTTGATGAACCTCCCCTTTACTATTGTGCAAATAATTGAGCAACAATGCTCCGATGCAGTAGGCAAATTCGAGGAGAAAACCAAGGTCAATCTGTACCGTTATTTCCTTTCATGTTGCTCCATAGCAACAAGCGAATCAAATGGTGGGAGCGTTACATCCGTACACTATTTAGCGCAGTTCGAAAAATTGCTATCTCATACGCTAACAAGCGTCTGTTCCAATATTCAGCGAAATCTTGAAGATCTCATGGATTTTGACTTTCTATGGGAGGCCTCTACCGATCATACGCTATTATTTGGCGGCGACTCATTTGTAGAGGGCACAGCCAAAGAATTGGCATGGGCTCTCTCACGAACGACATGTCAAGCTGTGCTGCAGGATGATGGTACCGACGTCCAAAGTTGTGAACGAAGATATCGTATTGTACATCAAGCGGCATGTATCGATTTAGTCCTTGTGGCTATGTTGAAGCAATTACATCCATCTAATGGAGATAACCCGGAGCCGAAGCGAATGCGTTCGGAAAGAGACCCTAGAGATGTAAAGCAGTATTTGTTGAACTCCATCGGTGAATTGCTGAAGTACGCAGTTCCCGACGAAGAAATTGTCATCGGACTGAACGACCTCAACACTACAGCCCTGAAAGCAGCTACAAACATTTTACCTTTTATTGACGATGGAAAGAAGATGATGGGCCTACCTGAAAGTTTTATCGCTGATCATTTTATCGCTTATCATTTTCTACCTTGTGTTTCGTCACACCCACAGCGCCAAACGTGTCTGTCACGGCTGAAGGAAAGACAAAGAAGCATCGTGGTAGAAAAAGCAACAGAGATGTTGTTTAGTATCCCCTCCCATCAACCCAATATTGAGAAAGCTATTAAATTGGGTTGGCACGTACCGAGGCTCCAACAGCGCACGTACAATCATTTTCATGGCTTTTACCAGCTAGATTTGTCCGAGCGAGAAATGCTCGCTCCGTTCGTGTTGAAGCATTATGGAGTCCAAGAAAGCAACGGCGCCGCGAATGATACATCCCGTAGCCAATTCGACATTCAAGCGATCTGTTATAGGAAGCACCAAGAGGAACACGCGATGGCCCCTCCAGCGGATGATTTGAATGCCATCCACATTTCTGGCTGGAAAGAACCACCCCTATCTGGCACGGAACGAGACGAGCTGCAAACATGGATCACACATATTTCATCCGGTGTTGCTCCAGCTTGTACTTTGACACCGTCGCGCAGGCTCATGAACTATTTAGAGGCATCCTCACTACCACCACAACCTGCGCAAACCAATGGAAGCACCGTCCCGAGTGCACTTACTTGGGAAATGGTGGCGTTGCCAGTGTTGAATTATTGTCTAAGCCAGGCGGCGAAAGATTTTGGAACGGCTGGCCGCTTCATTATCTCAGAAACTGGGGATCACGTCGTCCCCTGTGTCCCCACCCATCCAGATCAAATGAATATGCCCAGTGCTATTCTTCGACTGTATTATGCCGCATTAGATATCATCCTTCACCACGACGCATCAAAGCGAAAAAGTAATGCCAATCCAAGCATGGTATTGAACTTGCGAGTTCACAGCTCACTGTTTGCGCTGTGTAGATTTTGCCTCCATAAGGCACGTCACCTGAGTACTGGTCATCAACATGATATTCTGATGACTACTGAGAACCAGTCACTTGTGATCGAAGACATCGGCACTTGCCCCATAGTTTACTACAAGCTAATCGATTCCTTCATCAAAGCACTGGCTCCGGGAAGCGAGCATGCCGCGTCATTATACGAAGGACTGACTCTTCCTAGTCGGATCATCCAGAGCCTTCGCCGACTACAAGAAATGTTGCTTGGACTAATGTGGATGCAAAGCTGCGTTGAAATGACTGGCGACGTTGAGTTGACTTTTGTCGGAATGATCAACAAATTGAAGCAGAACCCAACTGTGTGGAAACAAGTGTGCCCTATCGGCTCCGAAAAAGAGGCAGACAATACAACATCGGATGATAAGGAGCGCATCTTTGTAAGATACGTCCTTCGCAATCTAGTGAAAGTCACAAGGCGCCGCACACTTGCTTTATGCGCACATCTTTCAGTATCAGATTCATCATCCATCGCTTCAAAGGCAATGATGGTATTTGTGAACATGCTTTATCACAGGGTTGACATGTTTATCGATCGCCACCCAGATCAGCTGATGCTCTGCAGTCTGTATCTTGTGTGTTCAAAGATGAAACTTGCACCAACAGTTGGCTTTCAGAAGATAAAAGACGCCTACATGGAAATGAATGAGAGTTTGTATAACACATCAACGTTGAATACCATCTTTTATGAGGTCAAGTTGCCAAAGTTGCCCTCCAGCAATGATGAGAGTGGGAACATCGTGACTTTCTACAACAAAGTATTCACACCAAACGTGCGTCCATTCTGGAAATCATTCGTAGCTACCGCACAATAGAGTGAATTACTAATTATGCATACTATATGACGTTAATAACTAAAACCCTTTAACCTGCAAATGACCTCTATCTTCGAACTTTTCTACACCGTTTGCCGACCCGTACTTTGGCTTGGTGTACTTGTGCTTCCAGGCGTATTGTCCAATAACGGAGCTCGAAGTACGATGGCTACCCAACCTTCTAATTGTATCTTCTCCACTGTCTCCAATCTTGGCATGCTTCGGAAGGTTGTAGAAACAATCGCGAGCGAGAAAAGGGTTGTGGCGAGTCACGTTGGCTCGTCCTATATCATATAGGAATTTGGGTGTATCCAGTATGTTGCCTTCCTTGTCTTTCGGCGCTTCCACGGGAACATCCTTAATCTTCTCTAGCAATTCCTTTTCTCTAGCTTCGTCCCGATGAAGCTCCAAAAGCTTATTTTCTTGCTTCACCAACGAACGGAACCGTTCTGTAGTTTTATAACAAGTAAATTCTCCACTCTTGAAAGCATCATGAGACCCAAAGCCGAGCTTTCGTTCAGTTTGAGTCTTTGAGTACTTTTCCGAACTCTCAGTGTAAGGCTCTGAATGTACAACGAGTAATAAAAGAGTGAGTTGGATGAAGATTCTAGGAGAGAAAGTCCCAGCCCAAGTGCACGGGTAGTAGACTTACCTGGGTCATAACTGAGCTTTTGAAAGAATCCATTACTCGCATTCTGAGGAAAAGAGGTCGTGCTCAGTTGTTTCGATTTCCATCTAGATGGCACCGCCTCAGTCGTACCCTTGTACGGATCGCCAATGCTGGTGTAAGTCTGTTGATAATTAGGGTTGATGTTCTTATGAATCGTCTTTGTCGAGTACATTTCAACGATTTCGTTTCAAGAACTATGATTATGTAACTCCCCAGTGATTCCGTCGAGGAATGACGAAGGAGAAGCCATTGGTGGTATCGTAACGGGGGCCAGATTCAAATTTGAGATGATGGCAAGTTTTGCTCTCAATTAACGCAAGCGTAAGCCGCGCGGTATACTCACTTAAATTCGAATTCAACCGAACTCTATGCAACGGTCAACGAAGACTCACTTTCTCATTGAACCAATTTCCCAACAACTATAGAATAATCATGGACCGTGGCAGGAAGGCGATGCCTGTGCAAAACAAAGCTTGCATGGAAAGACATGTTCAGAGATGTCAAGAACGTCACAAGCAAAAGGTGAGACACGACTTATCACTAAATTCATGAGATGTATATACTTTCATCTGAGCTCTTTCTAATCCATCTCTATCTTCTTCTTCTCCTCCTCTAAATACAGCTTCAAAACATGAAAAGTAACATCGACAATAAATGCCCACGGGGAGCTTCTCACCTAAAGACAAAAGCGAAGAAGAATGCTCTTATGGAGGAAAGATTCGAACAAATTGAGACTGAGAATCGCATCCTCCTCGAGAAAATGTCGCATATTATGAGAGTGAGTTTACTCTTTCGCTCAGTAATCTGATCGAGAGTGTCTCGTTGACTTCTACTGTGATCGTACGACTGACAAATGACATTTCTTGTGCTGTATCTACCACTTCTATTTCACCCAAACAGTGCAAGGGCGATATCGATTGTACAAATGATAGCATCAAATATTCCAAGCCCAAGAACAAGGAGCGTCGGAAGCGAGAATTGAAACGCATCACGAAAGAAAATCAGCAAATCCTCAACCGAATACAGGCAGCAAGGCCAACGTATAACCATCGAAAGTGGGAAGACGAGGCCAAGGTGAATGATAGGATACTTGCAAACATATGCGAGTTCAAACAACCAGCAAGAAAAGACGAAAGGCCAATGATTGGCGACGAAGATTCCATCTTTGGCTACCTTGACTTTTATGATAGTGTTCCAGAAGAGAGCGAAGGTGAGACTTCACTCTTTTAAGCAATAATAGCGTGACAATTTTACACTAAGTAGGATAATGGTCATGAGTATATCATATGTC
>Ga0209652_1002005_pt1 | contig 16126 bp, 16 predicted proteins | sample SaaInl74LU_5_DNA_FD_184641 | JGI IMG/M metagenome (GOLD analysis project Ga0209652, IMG submission 184641) | Marine microbial communities from expanding oxygen minimum zones in the Saanich Inlet - ESP_74LU_5_DNA (SPAdes) (version 2) | ecosystem: Environmental > Aquatic > Marine > Intertidal zone...
AAAAGAACAATGGCCCGTTCGTCTAGGGGTTAGGACGCCAGGTTTTCATCCTGGTAGCAGGGGTTCGAATCCCCTACGGGCTACGAAAAGCGAGTTTCATCTGAAGCTCGCTTTTTTTTGTTGCTCCCTTTTTTTTTGAAAAAAATCATGACAAGCAAAAAGAGCGCCATATTGACGCTCTTTTAAGTTTGTTTCGTAAGGATTCAGACACTCCTTTTTCTTTGCTCCAGTTAGGCTTTCTTCTTTCTTCTTTGAGGAATGTAAACTGTTGGTTGTTCCAGAAATTGTCGAGGTTTCGACAAAGTTGGAAGGAATTCTCCAAGATTGGAGTCCAGGGCTGAAGCAATTTTCAGTAAAGTTAAAACCTGTGGATTGGACTTGCCGTTCTCGATAACACTCAAGTTAGGTACTTCCATGTTCACACGGTAAGCTAAATCAGCTTGTGACAAGCCGAGTGCTTTGCGTCGTTGTACTATCGCTTTTCCAACGTAATTGATGTAATCTTGATCAGTCATAGACATGCGGCAAATAACCAAAAGTGGCTCTTTAAATTGTTAGCGAGATACATAAAACCCTAGTATTTTAAGTAAGAAGGGGTGTTTTTTCATGTATTAAAGACTTCTTGAAGTTGAACTGAATTCCTTAAAAAGGTAAAAACTGCAATTATGATGCATCTTACAAAGGAGTCAGCAATTTTTAAAGCCTTAAATGTTATGCCAGCATAACATAATACAAAGATGATGCATAAAAGTGAATCTCGAAATAGGTGTTTCGCTGAATATCGCTGAACAATTAAATTTCTTGCTATATGAGTGAAGCTTCTTGCTTCCTGGAAGCTAAATTATTTATGGTTGAGATGGGAGCAAAAGAAGCTCGGACGAAATTTCTTACAGTCAAGTTGCCACAGCTATGACAGACCTATGAACAAGCACATTTGCTGTGCTAGGTTTTGACGATGGCGAGATTTGTGTGATTGATAGCTTCCCCTTGTTTTAGAAAATGCTCTGTGCAGTCAGTAGTGCTCATTTACTTCAAAAAGGTTCTTTACAGCTCATGAGGGATAAGCGACGGTGCGGTAAAAAGCTGTTTTCGTGCCGAAAAACGAAATTATTCGTCGCCTTGTCGAAAAAAATAAACAAGCGTGAACTGCGGGCGTAAATACTATCAAACAATCAACACTTCCATTGAATAGCATTGATTTGGTGAATTGTTCAATTGTGAATGCCTTTGTGATGGAGGCGCAATGGATGTTGAAGTAAAAGCAATAAGTCGGAGCGGGGGTGAGCCGCTCCGGTTTAAGCTTACTAGTAAAGAAATTATAACCTGTCTAATTATTGCTAAACTTGAAGGGGCATTTTGGCTCCTTCAACACTTTTTTGAGTTCAGGATGAGGGCTTTTTTAACTGTTTTACACCGAATATCTCAATTGAATGCATTTTGTCGGCATTATAAAGCAGCCCATCGAAAAAACGAAAAGTAAGCCCTTGCTTCCTCTTACCTTTGCAGTGTTAGTATGACAAACAGGTAGCAAAAATATTGTCATAATTTAAGACTCACTCGGTTTCAAAACCGAAAGCAAAATAATGATTAGAGTATATGGTTAAAGCTCTAGTTTGGTTAAATCAAGTCATGAAAAACACCCTAACGAGGGTGTTTTTTGTATTTAGCGCTTTTTGTTTTGGTCTCAATTCTCATTGCTTTTTTCTTGCGGTGAAACCAAAAACCCTTCTTTAACGTATTCATTCAGACACCAAGCTCAATTAATCAGGTCTATTAACGTGATCTTTTTAACAATTAAAAGGTGCCTTATTCAGCTTTTGGTTTGAATGGTGTTATTTTTCGAATGCTAACAATACATTGAATGGAGTTAAACCCTGCTTCTGCTTTTCGTGTTTATATGGAAGTCAAAGATGTTCAGTTGTCTTTTTCTTATCGAGGTCCGTTTCACGACGGTTTGACTGAGAGGATTGTGGACATCAGTGAGAATACCATCGCTGACCATCTAGGGCAAAAAAAGATGAATAGGAAAGTGTCTTTTCTTCTTGTTGAGTGCTTTCAGAATATCATCAAGCATGGTGAACAAATCAAACGTGATCCAAATGAGACCATTTTGGACGATGGGATGTTTACCTTTCGCAGTGAAGGTGATAGTTACTTCATCAATTCAATTAATGTAGTTCGAAAAGATCAAATCGAAGGATTGAGTCAAACAGTTGCTTTGATCAACTCAAAAACAAGAGAAGAACTTAAAGAAATGTATCGTGCTCAACTTGTTAATAATGAATTAAGCGATAAGGGCGGTGCAGGTCTCGGATTAATCGAAATCGCGCGTAAATCAGGGAATCGTTTGGAAGTTGAGTTTGAGCCACTAGATGGTGATTATGCTTTATTCCACCAACAGGTTTTCTTTTCGTCGATAGACGGTAAGACTGGTGCAAATCAAATCGAAAGAACGAAGTCGCTCTACAAACAATTAGAAGAGTCTGACTTGATGATGACCTATAAAGGCGATTTCTCTCAAAAGAGTATTTTACCTTTATTGAACATTGTTGAAAGCAATATTGGTCAGAGCAAACATGAAGCTTATTTGGCAAAGAAAGTGGGACATGTTCTCATTGAAATGCTCCAGAATATCGCGAAGCACGCCAAAGGAACAAATGGAGCCAAAGATGGCATTTTTACCATAGGAAGATATAAAGACAGGTTTTTTGTACAAACGGGAAATAGGGTTGAGGAGACAGAATCTAAAGAACTTAGTACGAGGATAAAAGAGTTGCAAGAAATGAAGTACGAGGAACTCGCTATCTTGCACAAAGAAAAAATTAAAGAGAGTATTTACTTAGAAGATAAAACAAGAACCGGTTTAGGCTTGATTCAAATTGCTAAAGCGAGTACAGAAGTTCCGCGATATAGCTTGACTCCCTATGATGGAGATATGTTTTATACATTAAGTGTTGTTGTATAAACCACCCAAATGCAATCACTCGAGATAAAAGCAAGTGCAGAAACACCAGAAGTCATGTTCGATAAGAGCAGTGGTGTGTTGCGTATCAACGGAAGATCTCTTCCTGAGGATGCCTTCTCGTTTTACCAGCCGATTATTGACTGGACAGAAGCTTACCTCAGGGCCAATCCGATTCAGAAAGTTGAGTTGAATTTTCAGCTCGATTATTTTAATTCTTCTTCTGGAAGATACTTACTAGAGTTGCTCTCAAAATTAGAGATCTACGGCAAAGCATCATTGATAAAAATTAATTGGTTTGCTGAAGAGGATGATGAGTTAATGATTGAAAAAGGTCATGAGTTGAAGAGTTTGATTAAACTTCCTTTTGAGGTGATAACGACAGTTCAATAAACAACTTCAAGGCCATCCCACAAAAGTGCCCCTTTTACATTCTGTGTTTTGGCGACCTAAATGGATAAGCTTTTTCAGAGTGAGAATGAGAGCGGAGAATGAGGGTGTTTTTCCTTGTTTTATAGTACTTGGCAACTTAAATGGATAAGTGTTTTCTGAGTGAGAATGAAAGCGAAGAACGAAGGGAATTCTTCTGTTTTTCAGGTTGGCGACCTAAATGGATAAGCTTTTTCAGAGTGAGAATGAGAGCGGAGAATGAGGGTGTTTTTCCTTGTTTATAGTACTTGGCAACTTAAATGGATAAGTGTTTTCTGAGTGAGAACGAGAGCGAAGAACGAAGGGGATTCTTCTGTTTTTTAGGTTGGCGACCTAAATGGATAAGCTCATTTTCAAAACCTCAGCTAAGAAATGAGGAACAAAGCAAATTCATATACCCCCATTCACACCAATTCCAAACAAAGCAAAATCATATTTTATTGGGTCTTTAGGATCAAAGCGCTTAAGCTGCTCGCTTATTTCAATTACCGCTTTCCAATCGTTCTGCGTGCGCTTTAACAAACCAAGCTCTCGAGACACATTACCTGTATGAACATCCAAGGGCAGGAGGAGTAAGGAGCTGTCCAGCCTGGTCCACAAACCGAAGTCAACCCCCCGTTTGTCTTGCCTCACCATCCATCTCAAAAACATGTTCAAGCGCTTTGCCGAAGATCCTTTGTCGGGATTTGCCAAGTGTTTTTGTGTGCGGGGCTGATGGGGTATGCCGAAAAAAAGCTCCCGAAGTGCCATAATTCCAGATTTGTAATTGGGCTGTCCTGCCATAAATGCATCTACAAAGACTTGTTCTAGTCCACCGTTTTGGTAAACTTTTTTCAAAGCCCTCACAAAATGTTTGGCATCTTCTGAATTAAACGTTCGGTGCACAAATCCATCAAAGGCTTGAAGATCGTTTTCCGAAGCATTCATCACAAAATCATAAGGCGTTTCTTCCATGCGCTCCATCAAACTGCGCGCATTCTTCATGATGGTAGGGCGCTGACCCCATGCGATGATGGCTGAAAAGAAGGCAGCAATTTCAATATCTTCTCGCTTTGTGAATCCGTGAGGTATGGCAATTGGATCTTCACCAATGAAACCCGCAAGGTTGTATTTGCTCATTTGTTCGTCGAGATATTCTTTCATCTCAAGGTCTTTCATTTTCATCTTCACCACGATCTATTACTTGCTTGAAAAAAAAGCTTACAAGTCGCTAAATTTCCGCTAAATTTGTGCTTAATGAGCTTTGCACGACCGGAAATATTGTGGGCACTCTTCGCCCTGTTGATTCCCATTATTGTTCACCTATTTAATTTTCGTCGCTTTCGCAAAGTTACATTCTCCAATGTATCTTTTCTAAAAGAGGTTCAACAAGAAACCAAGTCGCGCTCGAAAATCAAGCACTTCCTTATACTTTTTGCCCGTTTAATTGCATTAGCTTGTTTGATTTTGGCCTTTGCGCAGCCCTTTATTCCCCTCCACGAAAACAACAAAGCCCAAGGAGACCGTGCTATTTCTATTTACATCGATAATAGCTTTTCGATGGAAGGTGAGAGCGAAGAAGGACAACTGCTTGAAGTAGCCAAGAATAAGGCTAGAGAGCTGCTTTTGGCCTACGGACCAACAGATCGTTTTCAAATCATCACCAATGATTTCGAAGGAAGGCACCAACGATTGGTGAGTAAGGAAGAAGCAAAAGAGTTGATTGATGAGATACAAGTTTCAGCGCAAGTCAGAAAGTTGGAAGATGTGATTTCTCGTCAGAACGACCTGCTGAAATCGAATGAACTAGAAGGTGAACGACTTTCTTTTCTCTTGTCAGATCTTCAGAAAAACACGCACGAATTGTCGGCAGATTTTAAAGCAGATAGTTTGATTAATGTTCGCTTTGTTCCTCAGCTTTCGGCCATTGACGTGAATGTTTACATCGATAGTGTGTGGTTTGATACTCCTGTGCGCGTCTTGAATCAACCTGAGGTGCTTCATTTAAGAGTGAAGCATAACTCAGATGAGGTTCTTGAGAACATCCCCTTACAACTCAATATCAACGGTGCTAAGAAAGCCATTGGTAGCTTTAAATTGGTTCCTGGAGTTGCGACTGATACCAGTCTTACTTTCACCCAAACCTCTGCTGGGAATCAGTTTGCCAGCTTGAGTATTGAGGATTATCCCGTGACTTTCGACGACGAATTTTTCTTTTCGTACAATGTTGCAAGTCAAATCAGTATTCTCGACATCAAAGGCAAAAGCGCGGGAAGCAATGTAGAGAAGGTTTTCGCCAACGATCCCTTTTATGCTTACAGTTCAATGAGCGAAGGTCAGGTGAATTATGGAGAATTGAGTGCTTATCAATTGCTCATCTTGAATCAACTAGATGCTGTGAGTTCTGGCTTGGTTAATGAACTTGAAAACTATACCCGCAATGGAGGAACTTGTTTGCTTATTCCTTCAGAAAATGGAGATGTGAGCACTTATAACGAACTTACCTTAGCTTTAGCTAATAGCCAGATTGCTAAATCTATCGGAAGTTTTAAGGTGGATGAAATAAATTTAGACCACTTCATCTACTCAGGTGTTTTTGAATCATTAAATGGAAACATTGATTTACCGAAGGGTGATGGAGCTTATGTCATCAATCGATCTTCAAGAAACGATGAAGAACAGCTGCTTTCACTTCAATCAGGAACGAGCTTTTTAGCTGCCTATCCTCTTGGAAATGGTCGCTTTTATCTTTTGGCTACTTCTTTGTCGAGCTCACAAAGCAATTTTGCTCAGCACGCCCTCTTTGTGCCAAGTTTACTTAGGATTGCCGAATTTAGTCAGCGAAAAACACCATTGTACTACCCCGTAAGCGATGAGGTGGTAATTGAATTGTCTAACAAAGGTTTGCAGAACGACGAAGTTTTTGAAATTCGCAGTAAAGACAATGAGTTTACCTTTATTCCTGAATCAAGACAATTAGGAGGTAAAACGCAATTGTTTGTGCACAGTCAAATTCAAGATGCTGGGCAATATGAATTGGGACAAGGAGAAGTACTAAAAGAAGCTTTGAGCTTTAACTATTCTCGTTTAGAAAGCGCCACTCAAGCCTATTCAATAAGCGAATGGCAGGGTGTTCTGAATGAAAAAAACTGGAGTAATGCTGCCGTTTTTGAAGGGGATATAGATCGCATTGCCGCGCTTGTGGCGGATATAGATGAAGGACGAACACTGTGGTGGATGTTCCTTGTTTTGGCCTTGGCCTTTTTGTTTTTAGAAGTGATTTTTATAAAACTGTTTTAGCATCATGCGTTGGATCATTCAATCTGCTTTAATCTTAGACCCTAAAGGGAAACATCACAATAAAGTCCGTGATGTGTTGATTGAAAATGGCATTATTCAAGACATCAAATCGTCGCTCAAAGCGGAGAAGGAAGATCGTCTGATCAATGCAAAAGGAATGAATTTGTCTTTGGGTTGGATCGATTTAAAAGCCAATTTTCGAGATCCGGGATTTGAATACAAAGAAGGCCTGTTGAATGGTTTGGATGCTGCAGCGAAGGGTGGTTTTACCCGAGTGCTTTGCATGCCTTCAACACTGCCAGCAATAGACTCTAAAGCTCAAGTGGTTTACCTTAGATCTCGTTCTGCTGGACACGCGGTTGACTTACTGCCTGCAGGTTGCATTTCACAGGGAGGAAAAGGACAACAGATGAGTGAAATGTTTGATATGATGTCTGTTGGTGCTGTTGCTTTTAGTGATGATAAACCCATTGAGCGAACTGCACTCATGAACCGTAGCTTGGATTACAGCAGAGAACTCGATGTGCCTTTAATGAGCATTTGCATGGATCCTGATTTGGCTGATGGCGGAGTGATGCATGAAGGTAAAATGAGCAATAGTCTTGGTTTGAAAGGAATTCCTTCTGTGGCTGAAGAAATTCGAGTTGCACGAGAAATTGAAGTGCTTCGTTATTCAGGGGGGAAACTACATCTGATGCTCCTTTCAAGTAAACGAGCAGTAGAAATGGTGCGCAAAGCCAAAAAAGAAGGACTAAACATCACGGCAGGTGTGGCTGCTCAGCAATTGTGTTTCACTGATAAAGACCTTGCGAGCTTTGACTCGAACCTCAAAGTCCTTCCTCCGTTTCGTGAAGAAAGCGACCGCTTAGCACTGATCAAAGGATTGAAAGACGGCACCATCGACGTGATCTGTTCTAACCACGAACCGGAGAATATTGAAAACAAAAAACGCGAATTCGAACATGCTGCTTTTGGAAACAGTACCATCGAAGCCGCGTTTTCATTGATTTGCAAAGGAAGCGCTGAGAAACTTGGCATCGATCAAATTGTACATGCTTTAGCCATTGGACCAAGGCAGGTCTTAGGAGATGAGCAGCAAAGTATTGAGCTCGGAAATAAGGCCGAGTTTACGCTGTTTTCAGCTGATGTTTCTAGTGAATACACTAAAGATAGCTGGATCAGTAAATCACTGAACTCATCAATAATCGGACAAACACTTCCCGGTAAAGTTTACGGCATTGTAAACGGAGAACAATTGGTATTGCAAGAAGATTAAGCTTCTCCTTGTGGTCCGCTGAAGTTCATTGGAAGGTTCATTTCTGGACCTGGAGCTTCTTTAATCACACCGTGTTGACTTTCGTATTTCTTGATGTTCTCGTTTAGTGCGCGCATGAGTCGTTTCGCATGCTGAGGAGTGATGATCACTCTCGACTTAACTTTAGCCTTAGGTACACCAGGCATAATTCGAATGAAGTCAAGGATAAATTCAGCCGCTGAATGTGTAATGATAGCTAAATTCGAATATGTGCCTCCAGCAACTTCTTCGCTCAATTCGATGTTCAATTGTGGTTTTTTGTTCTCTTCCATCATGTTCTTGTATTTAATGGCCTTCGATCCAGGCCAACATTTCTTTAAGTGATTTTATTTCTTTTGTAATTTCTTCTTGATGAGGTATTCCTTCGGGGTTGAAGTATACTTGCTTCATTCCAACAGACTTCGCGCCTAAAATATCTACGGGCAAATCATCACCAATCATTACAGAATCATGCGGGTGAGCATTGGCCAGTTTTAAGCTGTATAAGAAAATCTGCTCGTGCGGTTTCTTTACACCTGCTCTTTCTGAGGTGATGATTTCTTCAAAGTACTTATCTATTCCTGAATTGCTCAGTTTGATGTGCTGAATCTCTTCAAAACCATTGGTAATGATGTGCATTCGATATCCCTGTTGAGAAAGTACATCGAGCACTTCTTTTGTGCCATCGATAAGTGCCGTTTTCATCGGGCTTTTGGCTACGTAGAGGTCGCCCATTTTAATAGCCAAGTCTTTATCGCTAGAATTGAATTGCTTCAAGGTTCTCAAAAAGCGTTCAAATCGGAGGTCTTCTTTACTCATTTCCCCGATGCGGTAGTCGTCCCAGCAAAGCTCATTTTCTTTCACATACTGCGAGTAGAATTTATTGAATTTGGTATTCAAACGTGCTTCAAGTTCTTCAGATTGAAAGATTTCCTGTAAGGCGAGTTGTGAGTTGGTATCAAAATCCCATAAGGTGCGGTCGAGGTCAAAAAATAAGTGCGAACTATCCAGCATTTACTGCGTTTTTAAAAATGAAATGAACTCCTGTGAGAAGTATAGACCAGGCAAAGAATGCGAGGGTAATTAGAAAAGGAGTTTCTTTTTTATGGTTAAAATATTTTGAGGCGATGAGGGAAGTGATGGGGACGGAAATTAATCCCGAGATAAGCATCAATCCAAAAATACCGTATTTGTTTTTAATCCTTACGATTCTCCTTCGCGAAGCAGAAAAAACTTTAGCCCCTCTGCGTTTTGCTCGCATTGAAAGGTATTTGAAGAGGCGTTTTCCAAAGCTATAGATCAGAAAAACACCAACAGCAGCACCGCTTGATGTTGTGAGCACAATGGTGAGAAAGCTATAATCTTCTGTAGGGTCGAGGAACATGGCCGATGGGGTGAAAAGAAATTTCACAATCGATAAAAAGAAGTAACCAATCAACTTGCCCCACATGGGTGTTTGAGTTTAATTTTTTGCACCGTAAGCTAAATCACCTGCGTCGCCTAAACCAGGAACAATGTATGCTTTTGCCGTTAGTTCTAAGTCAACAGCTCCGCACCAGTAGGAGGTGTTCTCGGGCATGTGCTTGCGTAAGTAGTTTATTCCTTGATTGCTTACAATGGCTGAAACCACATAGACTTTCTCTGGGATCCCTCGTTTCAGTAAGGCCCGAAATGCCAGTTCCATGCTCGCTCCAGTGGCAATCATTGGATCGCAAAGAATTAAGGTTTTTCCGGTTATATCTGGGCTAGACATGTATTCAATAGCGATTTCAAACTCACCGTTGTTTTGGTATTTGCGGTAGGCAGAAACAAAAGCATTATCAGCATGATCAAAAATGTTGAGAACTCCTTCATGCAATGGCAGTCCCGCGCGGAGAATAGCTGCAAGAACGGGTTGTTCTTTGAGTTCATGACCAGTAGCGTCGCCCAAGGGAGTGCTAACTTCGGTTTCTTTGAAATCCAAAGTCTTGCTCAACTCGTAGGCCAAAACCTCTCCAATTCGCTGCATGTTCCTTCTGAAACGCATGCGGTCTTGCTGAATTTGACTGTCTCTTATCTCAGACAAGTAAACTTGTAGAATGGAATTGGTTTTGCCGAGTTCGTGAATCATGCTTGTTGTTTTAAGCTAAGTTAGTTAAAGCCTTGATGAGTGCAGGCTAGTTTGGTTTTTTTAGGATGGATTAGTTTCCTTTTCTTTCTGTTGAGCTTCAAAAAGAATTTCATCAAGAACATTTTCCCAGCCCTTCCAAAACCAAGTTCCAGAAAGCGACTCGTTGTGCCACAGACTCATGCCTGTTCCATTTACGGCTTTTACTTCATCCAGTAGCGGTTTAATCCTACTTAAAACTTCATTTGCGGGCCAATCCAAATAACGATTGAGTGTGGCATCCATAAAGGTGAAGGGATGTATTCTAAGTTTACTGCTTCTCTCAGCATCTAGGTCATACCACAAAAAGGAGCTGCATATACTAGCTCTAAAACCAGGATGTTGTGCATAGCCCATGGTGTAATCTTCTGTAATGTCAGCAGCAACGAGCTTGCGGTAAGTAAAAGGGAAACGCAACATTAAGAAATGCTGTCTGCTCTGATGCACTTTTCTGTGAGTGATCTTTTGCAGTCGTTCCAATTCAAGTTTCAATTTACCTTCTTGAAAGTTACTTTGATAACCAGGGTGAATACCTACCTCGTTCTTGTCATTAACCGACTTAATAAGCGATTGAAAGGCTTTGCTTCTCCAAGGTAATCCTTTGTCGTTATGTCCATAATCGGCCATTAAGAAAAAGAAAATAGCTTTTACCTTGTGCTTTTCATGCAGGGCATCCATGTATGCATAGGTGTCGTATGGATCGTGCTTTCTTCCCAATTGGGTTAACACGCGTTGCTTGAGGTTTTCAAAATCAAAAGCAACAAGGTCTTTAGCAATTCCGCCTGCAAAACGCATCAGTCCTTTTTCCTTGTATGCGTATGCGCTATCGATATCCACACTTGAGATGAACTGGTATTTCTGACAATTGAACCTGAGTGAAGGGTAAACGCGTTCAAGCTGTTTTTTGAGGAATAAGGCATATCGGTTGACAACAGCTCTATGGAGAAAACCAAATTTGAGTGCGGCGCTTTGTTCCGGCAGAAACCTGCTGTGCTCATCAGTTTTATGAGGTAAGTATTCCTCGTATCGAGTCACCAAGAAAAAAGCAGCACTGAGCAGGTCGAAAGACTTATTGTCGAAACACAATTCATCGAGCTGAGTTTGCTCATTAAAATGGTGTGTCAATTGGAGGTTTCGAATGCCTTTTTCACGAAGTAAGCCAGCATCATAAATGTGGATGCCTGGTAATTCGGTGTTTTGAGAGTAGTTGATCTTTGCTCCTTCGGCTTGCTGATAGCTCTTCTCATCATGACAATGTTCGATTTCCAAGCCCAAAAGCTCGCCAAAAATAACCTTAGCAATGTAGCTTAGGCGAGTGCTTGGATATTCATTATATAAGATGAGCTTCACAGTGTTTGGAGGAGTTTTTCAGCAATAAATTCAGCGGCTTTTCCATCGCCATAGAAAGCGGGCCACTCCTGAGGCGGATGGCTGAGCAGGGTATCCACATGCTGGTCGATCTTATCCAAGTCGAAGCTCAATTTAGCGGCGCCAGATTCAATCAACTCGGTCCATTCGGTTTCTGTTCTTAATACAATGCAAGGCGTTTTAAAGAAGTAAGCTTCTTTTTGCACACCACCAGAATCGGTAACGATTAATTTTGCTTGGCTTTCAAGCAAGATCATATCCAAGTAGCCCAAAGGTTCGCAAAGTACAAGTGCCGGACTAGTCTTCATGCCGTCAAAAAACTCAGGTAGATGTTGTTCTAGCAGGTGTTTGGTTCTCGGGTGAAGTGGAAGTACCACTTGCATCTTGTGCTTGGTGTAGATGTCCATCAAGGCTTGCATCACTGCTTTGAGCCTTTGCGGATCATCAGTATTGTATGGACGGTGAACGGTGGCCAGTGCGAAGTCGCCACTGATTTCAGCGGGTAGTGATTTAGTTTCCTGAGCTTTTTGCGCGAAGTACAATGCGTTGTCGAGCATCACATCACCACAATGAACAATCAAAGGATTGTCTGCGGAGTATGGACCAGCATTACCTTTTTTGAAGCCCTCGTTCTCTAAATTGTGGATACCGCTTTTGGTGGGGGAGAAGAGCAAGGTGCTGCAGTGGTCGCAAAGAATTCGGTTAATTTCTTCGGGCATTGATTTGTTGAATGAGCGCAAACCGGCTTCAATATGAATTAAGGGGATGTGAAGTTTAGCTGCAACAAGCGCTGCTGCGAGCGTAGAGTTGGTATCGCCATAAACAACTACTGCATCAGGTTTCTCTTTCAGAACAACTGCTTCAAGGTCGATCATCATCTTGGCTGTTTGTGCTCCGTGTAAGCCTGAACCCACTTCAAGTTGGTACTTGGGACGAGGGATATTCATCTCATCAAAAAATACAGCAGATAGGTTCTCGTCGTAATGCTGACCGGTATGAACAAGAACTTCTTCAAGATGAGAGTCCCATTTTTCTTGTATAGCGCGGCTGAGTGCTGCAGCTTTAATGATTTGTGGACGGGCACCGATAACGGTAATGATTTTCTTCATATTAGAGCTTTCCTTCATCAGCGTAACTAAAGTAACCCTGCACGCTAATGATGAGGTGATCAATGATTGGTAAATCTAAGAATTCCCCTGCATTTTTGAGCTGTTTGGTGATCTTGTCGTCTGAGGCACTTGGTTTAAGATTTCCGCTAGGATGATTATGTGCGAGCACAATGGCCGAACTTTGAATGGAAAGCGCTTTCTCAAAAATTACTTTTGGGTCGGCAACAGTTCCTGCCAAGCCCCCTGAGGATACTTTTTCTTGGCTAAGAACCATGTTTGCTCGGTTCAAGCAAAGAATCCAAAATTCCTCGTGCGCTAAATCTACTAGTAGCGGACGTAGGAGTTCATGAACGTCTTTGGAAGAACTTATTTTAACCCGTTTTTTAGCCCGATGCTGATCGAGTCGCCTTCCTAGCTCAAACGCTGCGGCGATGGTAATGGCTTTAGCCGGACCAATTCCCTTTGCTTTTTGGAGTTGTTGAATTGACATTCTGCAGAGAATGGAAAGGTCGAAGTGATGTGTTTCGAGCAGGGAGTGGGCCAATTCTGCTACTCCCATCGTTGCACTTCCGGTTCCTAAGATAACTGTGAGTAGGTCGGTGTCACTCGCAGCAGCAATTCCATTTTTTAAAATTCGCTCTCTTGGGCGGTCTTCTTCTTTGAGCAATTGAATGCTCGAATGCGTATAATTTTCAGCCATAAACAAAAAAAGCCCCCATTAGTGGGAGCTTTCATGTTATAAACATAAATGTTTTTAGAGTGCCTTCACTAGCAAAGTCAAGCTCGATTTGAGGTTGGCTGCTTTATTTTTGTGAATGATGTTTCTCTTCGCTAATTTATCTAGCATGGAACAAACCTTGGGCAACATTTCTGATGCTTCTTTTTTGTCCTCAGTACTGCGCAAGACGCGTACAGCATTACGTGTTGTCTTATGCTGGTAGCGGTTTCTTACTTTTCTCTTTTCGTTAGAACGAATTCTCTTGAGGGCTGACTTGTGATTTGCCATGGTTTTTTCTTTATCTTCTCAAATAGGGGTGCAAATATAGGAACTTTTTTATTCTTTCTAAGCTTATTCTTTACTTTTTTCAATGAAACTTTTTGTAGGACGTTTCGTAATAAGGGGAGATAAGAATCAAAAACTGATACGCTTCATTACATCCACCCTTTGGCGAATATCATTCCTACTTCTTCTTGTAGGTCTTTCGTTTAATGCGCTAGCTCAAGCTGAGCGCAGCGTGGAAGAATTGTATCTCGAACTCAGCAAAAGTACTGAAGATAGCAGCGCAGTTCACATCGAACTTGAAATTAGCGACCTCTTGTTGTTCTCTCATCCTGATTCTGCCCTAAGCCATGCTGAGAATGCCCTGCGTCTAGCGCATGAATTAGAAGATGATTTACACATCGCAGAAGCCTATAATAATATAGGTATCGTTGCTTCTTTAAAGGGTAAGAATTTAACAGGGTTAGAAAACTTTCAATTGGCTTTAGACTATTTCGAGAGGGCGAATGATCGGGAGGGAGCTTCTAAAATTCTAAATAACCTTGGAGCCATTTATAGTTACATAGAGAATTATGGGGAAAGCATTCGACATCATCGCGAAGGGTACAATATCGACATTGAAATTCAAGATTATCATGGAGCTGCGATTTGTTTATACAATATCGCATTGTCTTATTTAAGCCTAGAGCAATATGATTCGTGCTTGTATTATACTCAGTCGCTTCAGCGTTTTCAGTTGCTGCACGGCCAAGTAGTGAGTCCCTCTGCTATTTTGGGTGATGTGTATTTGGCTGAAAACGAAATTGATTCAGCTAAGTACCATATGAATGAAGCACTAAAGTGGAGTCTCGATCAGCAAGATGAAATGGGTGCCGTGCAAGGGTATATCGGTTTGGCCAATGTTGCCTTGAAAGAAGGAAATTATAATAACGCTATTGCTTTATTGCTTACAGCTGAACCAAGCTGTATCAAAAACGATTTTATGGATGCTTTGCTTTCAATTCATGAGTTGAGAGCAGAGCTGTTTGAAGCAAAAATGAACTATGAGCAAGCATATCTTTCTACGCAATCATATGTTGCTTTGAAAGACAGTCTCGACCGGCTTAATAATGTGAGTAGAATCAATGAGCTGAATGCGAAGTATGAATCTGAAAAACGCGAAAAGAAAAATGCGGAGATATCTGCACAGTTGATTCAACAAAAAGCCTCAGAAGCCAATCAGAGAAAGGTGTTTTTGGTGATTGGAATTTCAATCATGATTGTGCTGCTCATGCTGGTATGGAGTGTCATCAAAAAAAGAAACACCAACAGAATATTGAATCAACAGAATTGTGAAATCAAGAATCAGCGTAGAAAAATCATCAGCAGTATCAATTACGCCAGGAAGATTCAAAATTCCATACTGATTCCAGAGCAGCAGATCAGACGCTTCTTGCCTGAATCTTTTGTGTTTTTCAAGCCGAAGGATATCGTGAGTGGCGATTTCTATTGGTTCACGGAAATTGGTGATCGCTTTATTTTAGCAACCATTGATTGCACCGGACATGGAGTTCCTGGGGCCTTTATGTCTTTAATTGCTAACGCGAAGTTGAACAAGGTGGTGAACGAGAAGCGCATCTATGATCCAGGTTTGATTTTAAGTGAAGTGCACCACGAGATTTACAAATCACTCAACCAAGCTTCTGAAGAAAGCGACCGTTCTCAAGATGGTATGGACATGAGTTTATGTGTTATCGATCAAGGAGAACGCACCATTAGTTTTGCCGGAGCACAAAATGGAATTGTTCTGGTAAACAATGGTATAGCACATGAAGTGAAGGCCGATAACTACAGTATTGGTGGTCATTTCTTTATGAAGCGAGCTACCTTCACCACGAAAACGATTCCTTATCACCATGGAACATTCTTATACATGTTTACAGATGGCTTCTTAGATCAGTTTGGCGGTGATGAAAATAAAAAGTTGAACAAGCAGCGTTTTAATGAAATGCTTATCAACTTAAGTGAATCCGGACTCGCTCAAGCCAAAACGACTATGAGTGAGCGTTTTGCTGCGTGGCGAGGCGATAACGACCAAATCGATGATATTTTGGTTATTGGAGCAAGACTCTAAGTAGCTCCTTTATTTCTCTAACTTTACAGGCACTATGAATCGTGTCGAAAAAATCCAAACAAAAGATGGTTCAGACTCCCTTTGGATGCCTGATTTAGACGAAACCTATCATTCAAGGCACGGGGCGCTTCAAGAGGCAAAACACGTGTTTATTGAAATGGGACTGAACGAGGTGTTGAAACAAGTACCACATCCGAAAATACTCGAAGTAGGCTTAGGAACCGGACTCAATTGTTGGTTGAGCTTTCATCACCTCAAAGAAAAATCACTTCCTTTAAAATACACCGCCCTGGAAGCTTTTCCGCTTGAATGGGATCTCGTTTCAAGCATGAATTATGCTGCTGAAGACCGTAACTTATTCGAAGCAATTCATAGGGCCGAATGGGGACACCCTGCAGAGCTTCAGCCAGAAAAAGAACTACTAAA
>Ga0209652_1002008_pt1 | contig 16116 bp, 15 predicted proteins | sample SaaInl74LU_5_DNA_FD_184641 | JGI IMG/M metagenome (GOLD analysis project Ga0209652, IMG submission 184641) | Marine microbial communities from expanding oxygen minimum zones in the Saanich Inlet - ESP_74LU_5_DNA (SPAdes) (version 2) | ecosystem: Environmental > Aquatic > Marine > Intertidal zone...
AAGCATTCGGCCCGAGAATGTCCATTCGACCGGTGAGATAGCCAATGGCGACCACGAGGGTCACGATGCCAAAGCCTACAAAAACGTCCACCACGACCACATAGTCTGCTCTATTCCTGGGCCGTGGGCGACCGCGCAATAAAATTGCGCCTCTGCCCCGAAATACGCACCATGATGGCGCTCAAAGCACCCATGAGCACCAAATCCCCGTTTTACACTGACCTCAACAATTCAGGAGGTCACAATGTCGATGGTGATGGAACGCCCCACCGGAAGCGCCCGAGAGCTCGTATCCTCCGCGCCGTGGAACGACGTGAAGCAGGCCTGCATCACCCTGCAGTCCGTGCAATCCCACGACGGCAGTGTCTCCGGCGCCAAAGCGCAGTCCACAGCGCGGACCGCCGTTGCCTCCCTGATTGCGTCGGTCACGACACTTGCGCCGCACTTCCCCCACGATAAGGACTACCTGGAGGCCGTCGTTGAGGATTGCACGGCATGGCAAGAATCCAGCTTTGGCGTTCCCGACTTCTATCGTTCCCTCTCTGCTTTTCACCCGGATAGAACCCGGGTGGATGGCACGGCTCATCTCGTTGTGTTTCCCATGTTCACCCAGAACGGCTCGACGAACCGATTCTTCGAAGCGGTTCTGTGCGAGACAATCTGGCCCGATTTCGTGGCGGCTCTCGAGGCTGACGCCTACAGCAACGCCATGTTCGTGCCCGTGCGTTTTCTCGACTACACCCCGGGATATGACACCAACTCGGCGGTTCTCTTTCCCGAGTCTGTTGCAGTCCTGCCACGGGTTCCTGCGGGAGCCCCAGCAGGAACCGCGCCTGAGCTGCCAGCCTTCACGTGGGGTGGAATCTTTGCCGACCGCGAAGCAGCGCGGTTTCGCGCCGTTGTTCGCGACGCGGTAGACATCACCAAGCTTGAATTACCCGCCGACGCCCGAGAACTGCTGGAAGACCAAAACCTCGCGGAGAAAACCTTCGTGATGTGGGATCTGATTCACGATCGAACCCACATGCGCGGAGACCTGCCTTTCGACCCTTTCATGATCAAACAACGAATGCCGTTTTATCTTTACGGCCTGGAGGAGCTTCGGTGTGACCTCACCGCCTTCCGAGAGGCGGTGTCCCTCGCGCGTTCGAAAAAGACTGACCCGATCACCCGCAAGCACGCGAGTCTAGTTCTCTACGCTGTCGTGTTCGATCGAATCTTCCGCTTTCCCCTGACTGGGAACAGGGTCCGCAACTATGACAGTGTCGCTGGGCAATTACTCTTCGCCTGGCTTCACCAGAGCAGGGTCTTGCACTGGACCGACACCCAGTTGACGATTGATTGGGACGCCCTCCCCGACGTTGTGGTGAAGCTTTCAGACGCCATCAACGCTCTGTATTGGCAGAGTATTGACCGACCAAAGATTGTGCACTGGCTCGCTGCCCATGAGCTCATCGCCGGTGTTCTAGCGCCTCACCCTGCATCCAAGTTCGCCTCCGGCGACATACCGCTCGAGGGAACTCCGGGAGACATCACCGATCACGTCCACAACGACGAATTCCCCCTCTCCATGTTTTACGAAGCGCTAGCGAAGAAACTCGGCCCCACAATTGCCGCGACAGCAGGAATTACCGGCCATGCCCGGGTTGCCTGAGACAAGTGTCAGGATGGTCTCGTGAGACTCCATGACCCCGACTGGCGCGGATTCGCGAGTGACAACTACTCCGGCGTGCACCCTGAGGTGTTGGCCGCACTCGAGGAGGTCAACTCGGGTCACCAGATCTCTTATGGCGAAGACGACTACACGGCCAGGCTGACCACTGTTATTCGGGAGCACTTCGGCGACAAAGCCGAGGTTTTCCCGGTTTTCAATGGCACCGGCGCCAATGTTCTCTCGCTCACCGCAATGATGCCCCGATGGGGCGCCGTGATTTGTAGCTCGTTGGCACATATTCATACTGATGAGGGCGGTGCGCCCGAGCGGGTGTCGGGGTTGAAGTTGTTTCCAGTACCCCATCACCAAGGAAAAATTACGACGGCAGACATTGCCCACGAAGCATTCGGCTTTGGTGACGAGCATCGACCCCAGCCGGCCGTGGTGTCGATAACCCAGAGTTCTGAGCTGGGAACGATTTATACACCGGAGGAAATTCGCACTATTGCGGAGTACACCCACGAGAAGGGGATGCTCCTTCACATGGATGGCGCGCGACTCTGGAATGCAGCAGCGAGCTTAGGACTCCCCTTCCGTGCGTTTACGACCGACGCTGGTGTGGATGTGGTGAGTCTGGGTGGAACCAAGAACGGGCTATTAGGAGCAGAAGCAATTGTGGTCATCAACCCCGACGCTGTCGAGGGCCTCATTTATCTTCGGAAAATGAGTATGCAGCTCTCGAGCAAGATGCGATTTGTCAGCGCCCAGATGTTGGCTCTCTTTGAGGGGGACTTGGGGCTTCGCTCCGCCACACATTCCAACTCGATGGCCCAGCGACTGCGCGGAGCATTAGAGGGCCAGATCAGCTCGGGGGCAGTGACCGGTTTGTCCTTTAGCGCCCCGACGGAGGCCAACGGTGTCTTTGCGGTGTTAGACCCGGAGGTTTCCGACCGAATTCGCTCCACGTTCCGTTTCTATGACTGGGACCGCTCGAAGGGTGAAGTGCGCTGGATGTGCTCGTTTGACACCACGGAATCTGACATCGACGCGTTCGTCGACAAAATTACGGCCGAACTTCAGGCGTAACGGGCGCTACCCTCCACGATGTCGGACAGCGGCTTACGGGTCCGAGGCCGTGCCTCGCGTTCCTGAAGTTTCTCGGGCAGGTCCGCAGGGTTGCCTGCCGATCCCACCGCCATCACCGTCACTACTCGCTGGGACGAACTCAGCATCAATTCTTTGCCAAGCATCTGGGCATCAAAGCCACCCATTTGGTGAACCATGAGGCCGTCGGTCGTGGCCTGAATCGTGAAATGAGCCACCGCTTGGCCCAGGTCATAAATCGCGTGCGACTGAGGATTCCCCTCCGCATCGACCACGGCAGCCACGTTCGCCACCAGGGCGGCCGCGTGCTCCGCCCACACCTGGTTTCCCGACGCCAGCGACGCCACAATCTTTCCGAACGTCTCGTCTCCACGGAATCCCACAACAAACGACCAGGGTTGAGAATTTCCCGAAGACGGTGCCCAGCGGGCAGCCTCAAAGGCTGATCCCAGCACGGTCGAATCCAGAACCTCTGTGCGCGAGAAAGCTCTCGGACTCCAGCGATTTTCCAACGCTGGGGCCAGAGAAAACTCATGCGGATCGTGGTCGTGGCTCATGTGTGTCCTTTGCCCGTGAGTCGAATCTATTCCACCGAAAATTGCTGAACCTGAAGGCCAGACTTGTCCTCCGCGAGATCCACTTTGACAGTGTCGCCATCGTGAATATCACCGGAGAGCAAAGCTCTCGCCAGACGGTCATCAATCTCTTTTTGCATGAGGCGACGAAGGGGTCTCGCTCCATACACGGGATCAAAACCATTGTCAGCGAGCCACAGTCTCGCAGCGGGAGTAACAGCCAACTCAAGTCGCCGATCAGCCAGGCGTTGCTGGAGACGGTCGACAGTAATTTCGACAATCTGGCCGAGATCCTCCTGGGTCAGCGTGGAAAACACCACGATGTCATCGAGGCGGTTGATGAACTCTGGTTTAAAGGCGCGACGGACTTCGTTGCGGACTGACTCCACCTTGTCTTCCCACGCTGTGCCCTCCTCCATCAGATGTGAGGAGCCCAAGTTTGAAGTCAAGATCAGGATTGTGTTCCTAAAGTCCACAGTCCTGCCCTGTCCGTCAGTCAAACGGCCGTCATCCAAAACCTGGAGGAGCAAGTCGAAAACCTCAGGGTGGGCCTTCTCCACCTCGTCCAAAAGGATGACCGAGTAGGGGCGTCGACGGACGGCCTCAGTCAGCTGACCGCCCTGCTCGTATCCCACATAGCCCGGAGGCGCCCCAATAAGGCGTGATACGGAAAACTTTTCGCCATATTCGCTCATGTCGATGCGAACAAGAGCTTTCTCGTCGTCAAAGAGGTAGTCCGCAAGCGCTTTGGCAAGCTCTGTCTTTCCCACACCGGTGGGACCCAAGAAGAGGAAGGATCCCGTGGGACGACCGGGGTCGCTGAGGCCGGCGCGAGTGCGTCGAACCGCCTCGCTGACTGCGCGAACGGCGTCCCTCTGTCCCACGAGACGCTTCGCAAGCTCCGTCTCGAGGTGGAGCAGTCGCTCGGTTTCACCTTGAGTGAGTTTGTCCACAGGGATTCCTGTCCACGCTGCAACCACAGCGGCGATGTCGTCGTCAGTGACCTGATCGTTGACCATGCGGTCATCACTGCGCTCTGCGCTCTCGGCCTGCTGAATGGACTCTTCGATGCCGGGAATAACTTCGTAGTTGAGTTTCGAGGCTTCCTGGTAGGCACCCTCGCGCATGGCGCGGTCCAATTCGATGCGAGCATCGTTGAGCTTCGTCTTCAACTCTCCAACACCCTGCAGCGACGCTTTCTCAGCGGCCCATCGATCCTGCAGCGCCTCGAGCTCTTTACCCTTGACCTCAAGGTCGTCGCGGAGTTTCTTAAGACGCTCTTTGGAGGCGTCGTCTTTCTCTTTCTTCAATGCGAGTTCTTCGATGCGCATTCGATCCACAACACGTCGGAGTTCGTCAATTTCGACGGGAGAGGATTCAATCTCCATCTTCAACCGACTGGCCGCTTCGTCGATGAGGTCGATGGCCTTGTCGGGCAGTTGTCGCGAAGTGATGTAGCGGTTGGAGAGCATGGCCGCGGCGACCAGGGCGCTATCGGCGATAACCACCTTGTGGTGGGCCTCGTAGCGCTCCTTGAGACCACGAAGGATGGCAACGGTGTCTTCGACGCTGGGTTCACCCACAAAAACCTGCTGGAAACGTCGCTCCAGCGCGGCGTCTTTCTCGATGTACTCCCGGTATTCGTTCAAAGTTGTGGCGCCAATGAGACGCAGCTCTCCCCGGGCAAGCATGGGCTTGAGCATGTTCGCCGCTGCAACGGAACCTTCCCCGCCGCCAGCGCCCATCAGGGTGTGAAGCTCGTCGACAAAGGTGATGATCTCACCTTCGGCGTCGTTGATTTCCTTCAGTACTGCTTTGAGTCGCTCTTCGAACTCGCCTCGATACTTTGCTCCAGCGACGAGCGCAGACATATCGAGCGAGATCAGCTGCTTGCCCTTGAGCGAGTCAGCGACGTCTCCGGCCACAATTCTCTGGGCGAGACCCTCGACAACTGCCGTCTTTCCAACACCGGGTTCACCAATGAGGACGGGATTGTTCTTGGTGCGCCTGGTCAAGACCTGGGAGACGCGACGAATCTCAGCATCTCGACCAATCACCGGGTCAAGCTTCCCCTCACGAGCGATGTCGGTGAGGTTCATTCCATACTGCTCCAGGGCGCTCTGCTGGCCCTGTTCTGCGGTGTTCTCTGCCATGGTGTCCCTCCTCTAGCTCTCGAGTTTCTTCAACGGTGCTGGATTCCGCCCAAAGGGATTCCACAGCACCATTTGGTTTTGCTTCTGAGCTCGCTCTCCCGTTCGCAGTGGGATGACGTCTCCTTGCGAACCGGCGGCAAACACGCGACGGCCAGATTTCTGGAGCAACTCATCAGCCAAGGTCGCCTCAAGATCGCGCACCCGGCGCTGGAGGACGTCCACCTGGGATTCGAGGTCCAAAATTCTGCGGATTCCCTCCAGATTCAATCCCTCCGCGCTCAGTCTCGAAATCTCGCGGAGCTGGACGATGTCTTTCATCGAATAGCGTCTGGTTCTCCCCGCGGTCCTGGTCGGACTCACGAGACCCAAACGGTCATACTGGCGCAGGGTTTGTGGATGCATCCCCGCGAGTTCGGCAGCAGCCGTTATCGCAAACAGTGGGGTTCTCTCGTCCATATCCATGGTCTAGACCCCCGCTCTCTCCAACAAATCGTCACGAGGGTTTTCCTTGGGAAGTGACGCCATTAGCTTCTCGAGGTGGCCCTTGGACGCGCCCGACAAATGAGCCGGGACTGCGACCTGTAGCTCGACGAGGAGATCACCCATCGCTGCGCCGGATCGAACACCGCGGCCTTTGACCCGCAAGACTTTGCCACTGGGGGTTCCCGGTGGCACTTTGACCTTGACGATGTCGCCCTCAATCGTGGGGACTTCGATGGTGGCTCCCAATGCGGCTTCGCCAAAAGTGACGGGCACCTCGATTCTGAGGTTGTCGCCGTCTCGACCGAAAATCTGGTGCTTCGGCACACCCACGGTGATGATGACATCTCCCGGCTTTCCCCCATCGGGGCTGGGGTGACCTTTGCCTCGAAGGCGCACTTTTTGGCCATCTTTGACGCCCGCGGGAATTCGTGTGGTGATTTTCTTGCCACCAGGCCCCTCGAGGGAGACCTCGGTCCCTTTCACAGCCGTGGGCAGCTCAAGCGTCACCCGCGAGACAATGTCGCGACCTTTGGTGGGCTCCCGATATCCCTGGAACCCGCCTTGTCCACCGCCGAAGAGTCCGGAAAACAGATCACCAAAGTCCGCGTTCTGCGCGGACCGGGGCATGCCTCCGAAGCCGCCAAAAATATCGTCGAAGCCTCCTTGGCCACCCCCCGAGGTGAACCGCGGCCCACCCGCCTGCATCGCACGGATCTGATCGTATTCAGCGCGCTGAGTGGCGTCTGAGAGAACAGAGTAGGCCTCTGAAATCTCTTTGAACTTGGCCTCAGCCCCGGGATTATCGGGGTTGGAATCCGGGTGGAACTTTCGGGCAAGCGAACGATAGGTCTTCTTAATGTCGGACTCGGAAGCATCTTTCGAGACACCGAGTATCTGGTAGAAGTCCTTTTCTAACCAATCTTGGCTGGCCATTCACTCACCCCCTTCCTTAGTCGTCGGCAGGAACCTTGACTGCCACCTTGGCCGGGCGGATGAGACGCTCACCGAGCGTGTATCCGCCTTCGATTACTTCTGCAACGGTCTCACCGGTCGCTCCCGCTTCCGGAAGTCGGACCATTGCTTCGTGGATGGCGGGGTCAAAGCCTTCGCCCACTTCGCCCACGGGCTTGATCCCGTATCGCTCAAATCCCGATCGCAATTTCTGTGCAACCAATTCCAGCGGAGTTCCAGCGAGGTCCCCATGGGCCTCCGCACGATCCAGATCATCCATCACAGGGAGGAGGGAACGGATCACTTCGGCAATCACTGTCTCGCGGTTAGCTTGGCGATCGCGCTCAACCCTGGTGCGGAAGTTCTGGAGCTCTGCTTCAGCCCGTGCTGCTCGATCCCGATATTCGGCAACGAGGTCACGTTCGGCGTCCTGAAGAAGGGCGAGATCCTCCTCGGTGATGTCGCCTGAGGTGGCATCATCTGCCACCTCAGGACGTACATCTCCTGTGTCAGGGTCGACACGTCTCTTATCCGTAAACAGCGGCTCTTGGGGTTCCTCGTCGCCCTCGGGCTGAGGGTTCTTAGTGTCGGCCATGAGCTCTACTTCTTGTCGTCGGTGTCGTCGTCCACAACCTCAGCGTCGACGATGTCCTCGTCGTCAGCTGCGTCGCTGGCCTGCTCGCCGTCGGCAGCGCCCTCTTCGGGTTCTGCCTGGTAAAGAGCCTCACCGAGCTTGGTCTGGCTCGCGGAGAGGGCTTCGACCGCCTTCTTGAGAGCTGCGTCGTCCTCACCAGCAAGAGCTGACTTCAGAGCATCGACATCGGCCTGAACCTCGGACTTGACGTCGTCGGGAAGCTTCTCGTCGTTCTCTTTCAGGATCTTCTCCACGGAGTAGACCAATTGCTCGGCCTGGTTGCGCTCTTCCGCTGCTTCGCGACGCTGCTTGTCTTCTGCCGCGTGCTCCTCGGCTTCGCGCACCATACGCTCGATGTCTTCCTTGGGAAGTGACGAACCACCGGTGATGGTCATCGACTGCTCTTTGCCGGTGCCCTTGTCCTTTGCGGACACGTGCACGATTCCGTTGGCATCGATGTCGAAGGTGACCTCAACCTGGGGGATTCCGCGCGGGGCCGGCGCAATACCGGTCAACTCGAACGTTCCCAGTGGTTTGTTGTCCCGAGTGAACTCGCGCTCACCCTGGAAAACCTGAATGGACACCGAAGGCTGATTGTCATCCGCCGTGGTGAAGGTTTCGCTTCGCTTGGTGGGGATGGCGGTGTTGCGCTCGATGAGCTTGGTCATGATGCCGCCCTTGGTCTCGATTCCGAGACTCAACGGAGTCACATCGATAAGCAGCACGTCTTTACGCTCGCCCATCAGCACACCAGCCTGCAGTGCGGCTCCCACGGCAACAACCTCATCGGGGTTGACGCTCTTGTTGGGCTCCTTGCCGCCGGTCAGCTCAGTGACCAACGCGGTGACAGCTGGCATTCTGGTCGAACCGCCCACCAGGACGACGTGAGAAATTTCGGAGAGCTTGACGCCCGCTTCTTTGATCACGTCGTTGAATGGCTTCTTGGTCCGCTCCAGCAGATCCTTTGTGAGCTCTTCACACTTCGCCCGAGAGAGTGTCTCGTCCAAGTTCGCAGGGCCACTGTCTGTCAGAGACAGATACGGCAGCTGAATCTGGGTGCTCGATGATGTCGAGAGTTCTTTTTTAGCCTGCTCAGCAGCTTCTTTCAGACGCTGCTTGGCAATCTTGTCGCTCGAGACGTCGACACCGGTGGTCTCCTTGAACCGGGTGGCCAAGTAGTCCACGATGCGCCCGTCCCAGTCGTCTCCACCGAGGCGGTTGTCACCCGAGGTTGCTCGCACCTGAATGGTGGAGAACTCGTCGTCCTTACCGACCTCGAGCAAGCTGACGTCGAACGTTCCACCACCGAGGTCAAAGACCAAGATGAGCTCGTCTTCTTTACCCTTGTCGAGGCCATACGCGAGAGCGGCTGCGGTGGGCTCGTTGATGATGCGCAACACATTCAATCCAGAGATTTCGCCGGCTTCCTTGGTCGCTTGACGCTCGGCGTCATTGAAGTATGCGGGGACCGTAATCACGGCGTCCGTCACGGACTCACCGAGGTACTGCTCGGCGTCACGCTTGAGCTTGGCGAGGATACGAGCGGAGATTTCCTGGGGGGTGTACTTCTTGTCGTCCACCTCCATGGTCCAGTCGGTTCCCATGTGACGCTTCACGGACGAGATGGTCCGGTCTACGTTGGTGACTGCCTGGCGCTTTGCGGTCTCTCCTACGAGGATCTCGCCATCTTTGGTATACGCCACGACGGAGGGCGTGGTGCGAAGACCCTCTGCGTTAGCAATTACGGTGGGCTCGCCGCCCTCCAGGGCGGATACCACTGAGTTGGTGGTTCCTAAGTCAATTCCTACTGCGCGTGCCATGTGGCCTGCTCCTTACTTTCTGTCATATCGCCGATATCTGAGTCGGTGTGACTCAAGTATGCAACCTGAGTCGACTCATGTCAAGTTTTTGTCGCCATATATGAGTCGGGTCGACTCATATATTTCGCCACACCACGCCCTCACGTTTTTTACCCCAACCACGCTCAGGAGTACTACGGTTTTCTTATGACCAACGACGGTTCCGCTCAGCCCTCCCGACCCTCCCGCTTGGCAAAGACGGACGCTTTGCCCGTCATCGGACTCTCAGGAAACGAGGGCGCCGTAATCCCTCGTCGCCGGGTGTGGTCCTGGGCCTTCTGGGACTGGGCAACTCAGCCGTTCAACACCGTGTTGCTGACCTTTGTGTGGGTGCCCAGCTACCTCACAAGCACGTTCTTCGTGAATCCCGACGTGATCGGGACCGACGGCGAAGAGGCGGCTCTGGGCCAACTAGCGAGCAACCTCGGCTATGGCATCACCATTGCCGGACTGCTCATCGCCCTCCTCGCTCCCGTTCTCGGTCAGCGAGCGGATAGAACCGGTCGACAAAAACTACAACTCATCATCTTCACCGGGCTTCTTATCGTTGCTCAACTAGGAATGGTGTTTGTCCAGCCGGGCGCGGAATGGTTCTGGATGGGCGTTGCCCTGATTGCCATTGGGAGTGTGTTTGGTGAAATCGCCAGCGTGAACTACAACGCCCTGCTCATCTCGGTATCGACGCCGAAGACAATCGGCAAGGTGTCGGGCCTGGGTTGGGGCTTTGGCTATCTCGGGGGCATCGTGGCTCTGGCGATTGTCGTCGGTCTCATCCTCGGGGGAGTACTCGATGGTGAGGTCGCCTCTACCTTCCAACTCATCGCCCTCGGGGCGACGATCTGGACGATCGTGTTCGTCATTCCTATTTTCCTCAGCGTTCCCGAGCCACCCAAGCGTGGCGCGGTGGCCAAGGTGGGGTTCTTCCGCAGCTATGGCGAACTTGCACGGGGGATTGTTCGCCTCTACAGGGAAACCCGACAGACTTTTTGGTTTCTCCTGGCTAGCGCCGTCTACCGCGACGGCCTGTCGGCAGTGTTCACTTTCGGGTCGGTCATTGCGGGAATCGTCTTTGGGTTTGGATTTACTGACCTCGTGATTTTCGGCATCGCGCTCAACATCGTCGCTGGAATCTCGACCATCTTTGCGGGGCGCCTGGATGACAGGTTTGGCCCCAAGCGCGTCATCGTTGTCTCCGTGTTTGGTCTGGTCGTGTGCACGCTGGTGGTCTTCTTCTTCGCCGACCTAGGCCCGATGCTCTTCTGGGGTGCGGGAATTGTTCTCGCCGCCTTCGTTGGGCCCGCCCAGGCAGCATCCCGGTCGTTCCTCGCCCGCGTTACGCCTGCCGGTCGCGAGGGCGAAATCTTTGGCCTCTACGCAACGACGGGTCGCGCTGCGGGGTGGATGGCCTCGCTGCTGTGGGGTGTCTTCATCGCGCTCGCGGGTAACCAGGCTCTGTATGGCATCCTCGGCATCACGATCGTGTTGCTCATCGGAGGAATCATGCTGCTCTTCGTGAAAGCACCCCCGCGGACCGCCGCGAGCAAGTGAACCCCAAAATCTAGGGCCCACCCACTCACCTCGACGCTAGAGAGTCACCTCGTTGAGTCGCCCGGTGGCGACGTCAAAAACAAATCCGCGGACTGAATCCTTGAGGGGAATAAACGGAGAGTTCTGGACACGCTTCAGAGACTGACGAACATCCTCAAACTCGTCGGCAAACGCTTCGGCAGCCCATGCGGGGCGGATTCCGGTGTCGGCCTCGATGTCGGCTTTGAAGCCATCGTCGGTGAAGGTCAACATCCCACAATCGGTGTGGTGGATCAAGATGATTTCCTTCGTTCCAAGCAGACGCTGGCTAATCGCCAGCGACCGAATCTCGTCCTCCGTGATGACACCTCCAGCGTTCCGGATGACGTGAGCTTCGCCCTCTGCCAAGCCCAGAGCTCTATAGACGTTCAGGCGCGCGTCCATGCAAGCCACCACTGCTACGTGTTTGGACGGGGGTAGGGGCAACGGGCCACTGAATGTGGCGGCGTAGGACTCGTTGTTGGTCACAAGCTGGTCGGTAACGCTCACGGCATCTCCTTCTGTGGGTAGTGAATCCTCAGAAGAGTACGGGAGGGCGAGCCCTCAGCGCCAGTTCGTTACGCCACCTTACGAATCGTGACGTAACACTGCTATCCGGTAACCTGCCACCACTCAAATAGGACCAACACCACAACAGCTCCGGCAACAAAGTTGAGAGCCAAGAACCACTTCCAACTTCGGTTTGCCTTCCACGCCTCGTCGTCGCTGATCGACCACCACGGCGCTAGCGCCCCCATGTAGAGCAGCGCGACGGGTGACATCAGGGACAGCGGCCAGGGCGCGCTGAGCAAGATTGCACCTGCAACCCCATACAGCCCTACAGCAAAGCGCACAGCACCTTTGGCGCCGATGACGGTGGCGATGGACCCCACCCCAGCGTCACGATCTGCAGAGACATCTTGCACTGCGCCAAACGCGTGGGAGGCCATCCCCCAGAAAAAGAATGCCGCCAGCAGGGTCACGCTCAGGGTCGTCAGCTCGGCGCCCACAAAAGCCATCGCGTACACAGCGGGCATGACGAAATGCAGACTCGAGGTCACGGAATCAAGGAACGGAACTTCTTTGAACCGGACATTACGTGCCGAATATGCAACCACGAAGAACAATGACAGAGCCAGCACCCCGTTAGACACCAGCGAACCCCAGACCATCAGTGGCACAAGAAAGGGCAGGGGCAAGAGGGACGCCGTAAGCAACATCGGGCGGTGTAGCTCCGGGGGCAGCAACGCACCCTCTACTCCGCCCTTACGGGGATTGCGCAAATCTGATTCGTAATCGAAGACATCGTTGATGCCATACATCAGCACGTTGTAGGGAATGAGGAAGAAGAGGCTGCCCACGATGAAGGGGACGTCAAACTCGCCGACGAAGAGGTAGTACGTCAGCCCAAACGGAAACGCGGTGTTCACCCAGCTCAGGGGCCTCGAGCTCACCACCAGGGTCAACACAGAATTCATGAGGTCTCCGAGCCCCGCCGCTCCAGTAGGTGCCACAGTGCCGGAATCATCATCACCGCGGCGAGCGTGTAGGCAAAATCTTCCAACGGAGCTAATCCGACCATCACACCACTGAGGAGTTGCTCGTCATAGGCCACCAAACCAGAACCGATGATCACGTTGTCAAACACGGCGGTCAGTACCATCATCACTCCGGCTGACACGACCCACGGAACAATCCGCGGGGGAACCTTCCTCCCCAGGGCCACCCCCAGAACCAGCGCTGCCACGAGCAGAAAGGGAATATTGATCAGCCAGTAGGTCATGCTCGTGTCCTACCCGCCCACACGCGTGAGGCCCAGACATAGGACACGAGAGTCGAATACGTCAGGACTACGAGAAAAAACACTTCTTCCAAGGGCAATTCGGGACCAAGCAGCACCCCGGTCATCCACGGACCAGACCCACGAAAGAAGACGCCGGTGGCTATCCCCACCACATCCCAGAGCAAAAAGTAGGCCACCGAAGCCACAACGATGACGCCGGAGCGAATCGCCGCTCCGCCCCAGAAGGCCAGCCTGTGTCGAAAGTCCAAGAGTCCGATTCCCAGCACAGAGACACAGAGTGCCGCGAGATAGAAAAAGGACACGAGGTCTCCTATCCGACGGGCATCAGGGGTTCTGGCAGCGGGCCGGTCGACACGTCGCCCCGAACGCGTTTGACCAACACTTCTGCGCTGATCAGACACATCGGAAGCCCGATACCCGGAATAGTCGAGCTCCCGGCGTAGAAGAGTCCCTGAACCTTCTTGGACACGTTGCCCGAGCGGAACAGCGCACTCTGCATCAGAGTGTGGGCGGGGCCTAGCGCAGTACCCATCCAGGCGCTCAGGTCAGCCTTAAAGTCAGCCGGACCAACGCTCCTGCGCACCACGATGCGGTCTGCGAGGTCTGATGCCCCGCTCCACGCCATGATTTGCTCGATGGCGCGATCGGCAATTCCCTCCACCGCGGCGTCGCCGGAACCATCAATTCCGCCGTGACCGAGGGACACGTCGGCGGGCATGGGCACCAGAACAAAGATGTTCGTGTGGCCCTTGGGCGCAACAGAGGAATCGGTCGCGCTGGGCTTGCACACATACAACGACGCGGGGCTGGGAACAGTGGGCTTGTCGGCGAAGATCTGAGAGAAGTTGTCCTCCCAATCTTCGGTGAAGAACAGGGTGTGGTGCTCCAGCTCGGGTACCTCGCCTGAGATACCCAAATACAACAGCACGGCACTGGGTCCCGCGATCTTCTTATCCCAGTATGACTGCGGGTACGTCTGGAGCTCACTGGGCAGCAATTGCGTCTCACTGTGGTGAAGATCTGTGGTGGAGACCACACAATCAGCGCTGAGGGTGTGGCTCACGCCATGGGAATCTTCATACGTCACGCCGGTGGCGTGAGCTTTGCCCGAGCGCTTCTCGGTCGTGATTGCCCGCACTCTGGCTTGGGTCACCACCGTGACGCCGTGGTCTTCGATGACGCCTCGCATGGAGTCAATGACGCGGGTGAATCCCCCCTCGGCGTAGAGCACGCCATCTTCGAGGTCGAGGTAGGACATCAGGTGGAACATGCTGGGCGCAATATAGGGAGACGACCCCAGGAACACTGCCGGGTACCCCAGGAGCTGCTGAATCTTGGGGTTGCTGGTGTGGCGCTTGGCAAAGGTCATAATCGGGGTCGTCAAGAGCCGAAACAGTGTCCCCACGCGCTTGAGGACCGCAGGAACCAACAAGGTGCGCAGGCTCTGGAACGAGGTGTACAGGAAGTATTCCTTGGCGATCTCGTACGTTTCCTTGGCAGAGTCCAAGTACTTCTCCATGGTGGCCCGAGATCCAGGTTCTATCTCTTCAAGCAGGGCGAGGTTATCTTCTCGGGTGGCGCGAACATCGATGACCTCAGCGGGGTTGCCGCCCTGAGGCTCAAAATAGACGCGGTAGCCGGGGTCCAACTTCGTTAGCTTCAGGTGCTCAGCAGCGGAGGTGCCCATGAGCTTGTACCAGTGGTCAAAAACCTCGGGCATCAAGTACCACGATGGCCCGGTGTCAAAACGGAACCCGTCTTTCTCCCACAGTCCCGCGCGACCACCAAGACGGGCGTGCGCCTCCACCAGAGTGACCTGATACCCATCTCGGGCGAGCAAACCTGCGGTAGCAATACCGCCGATGCCGCCACCGATGATGACAACTGATTTAGACACGGGAAACCTTTCTCATGCTGCGAGGTGCAGAGGGGACGAACCCCATCACGACACGCAGTGCCAAGACTGCTTTAGTCACATCAGGCACACTAATCCTCGAAGTTTGGAGAACGGTGGCAGGAGTCTTCCGAATCCGCTCTCCCAACGCCTCGAACAGGACGTGAGCCAGTGACACTGCTCGCCTCGCGCTGGCTGGCAGCAGAGGAAGCGCCGCCGCAGACGCAGCAAGGTCCGCGTCAATGTCATCGAGCAGCCGGTGCTTCGTGTCCTCGGTCAGTGCCTCCACGGAGACCCCTGGGAAATAGCTACGGCCAAGCGCTTGAACATCGGCGCCCAGATCTCTCAAAAAGTTCACCTTCTGAAATGCGGCACCCAAAGCCCTGGCGCCTGTGACCATCACCTCGTGGTCGTGATCACTCACCTGGTGGCCCTCCAGGAACGCCTCGAGGCACATCAACCCAACAACTTCGGCCGAGCCGTACACATACTCCGCAAAGGACTCCTGGGTGTGCTCAGTCTCGGTGAGATCCATCCGCATCGAATGAAAGAACGGTCGGGTCAGCTCTTTGGTCACTCCCACTGCGCGAGCAGAGAAAGCGAAGGCGTGCACAATCAGGTTGGTGCTGTACCCAATCTCGAGAGCTCGCTCGGTATCCGCTTCCAGAGCATCGAGCATGGAGCCCGCCTCCGCCGAGGACACACCCGCCTCAGCGGCAACACCGTCCACGATCTCGTCAGCGAGGCGCACGAGCGCATAAAAGTTACCGATATGCGTTCTCACGCGGGGCTCGAGGAGCCTGGAGGCAAGGCCAAAGGAGGTGGAATAGCGCTTGATGACGCCCTGGGAGGTCTCCTCGGCAACGCGGGTATACAAATCAATTCGGGTGTCCAACTCGAGCGCCATTGCTGGGTCCTTCCCGAACGATATTTCTCAGCCCGTTAGCTAGGCTGTGCTGGTCACCTTCCGGCGACACCACCGAACTCTTACCCTTGCACAGTAGCGCGAGTAGACGATGAAAACCTCCGAGCTAGTCATCCTGTTAGACGACCATGGCGTCGAAATTGGCACTGCCGATAAGGCGACCGTGCACACCGAGGACACCCCCCTGCACCTCGCCTTCTCGTGTCACATCTTTAATTCCGACGGTCAGGTTCTTGTCACCCGGCGGGCGCTGTCAAAAAAGACCTGGCCCGGAGTCTGGACCAACTCAGCCTGCGGACACCCGGGACCTGGGGAATCACTCCACGATGCCATCCGGCGGCGAGCGCAGGACGAGCTGGGACTCGAATTGCGCGAGATTCGAGAGGCCCTTCCCGACTTTCGCTATCGAGCTGTCGATGCTTCGGGCATCGTCGAGAACGAAATCTGTCCGGTATTCGTCGCGCGCGCTACATCTGACCCCTCACCCCGAGCCGACGAAGTGTGCGAATGGGAA
>Ga0209652_1002009_pt1 | contig 16107 bp, 17 predicted proteins | sample SaaInl74LU_5_DNA_FD_184641 | JGI IMG/M metagenome (GOLD analysis project Ga0209652, IMG submission 184641) | Marine microbial communities from expanding oxygen minimum zones in the Saanich Inlet - ESP_74LU_5_DNA (SPAdes) (version 2) | ecosystem: Environmental > Aquatic > Marine > Intertidal zone...
AACGTGATGATTTTTCGAGCCAACGGTGAACGGCGCAATGAGAAAAAACCGCGGCGCTCACGGCGCGCGCGGATATTCTCATCAACCGTGCTGCGCGGAGCGATAAAATCATCGCCCAGTACCACATCACCGTTTCGCTCTGGTGCCATGTTTTGCACCGCCATCCTCTTGGCCCTGCCCTTCTCGGCTATTATTCTTCGTTATATCTGTAACCGATGCCATAAAGTGTCTCAATCGCCGAGAATGTCTCGTCAACTGAGCGCATTTTTTTGCGCAGGCGCTTGATATGGCTATCGATTGTACGGTCATCAACATAGACCTGATCATCATAGGCCACATCCATCAGCTGATCGCGGCTTTTCACAAATCCAGGACGCTGTGCGAGCGCTTGCAACAACAAGAATTCTGTCACCGTTAGAGAGACGTCTTTGCCTTTCCAGGCAACAGCATGACGCAGCGGGTCCATTTTGAGGTCGCCACGGTCCATGACTTTGGTTTCTTCTGTTTCGGGGATCACTTCGCCTGCAATCGCATCCTGACGACGCAGGAGCGCACGGATGCGCTCAACAAGAAGACGCTGGGAAAAGGGCTTTTTGACGTAGTCATCAGCGCCCATGCGCAAGCCGAGAACCTCGTCAATCTCATCGTCTTTTGACGTGAGGAAAATCACAGGCATTGTTGTTTTTTGACGCAAGCGCTGGAGCAAATCCATGCCATCCATGCGAGGCATCTTGATATCAAGCACTGCCATGTCGGGGAGTTTTTTGTTAAACGCGTCAAGCGCTTGCTGACCGTCGTGATATGTTTCGACCTCGAAGCCTTCGGCTTCAAGGCACATTGCTACGGATGTCAGAATATTCCTGTCATCGTCCACAAGGGCGATTTTAGACATCTTACTCTTCCTTATACTACTCTTAATGCCACGTCTTTTTTCACCCACCATTGCCTTATTTGGGCTTTTGATCAATCCCTTGAAGCGAATCAGTTAGTCAGGTGAGTCGATTTTGTCTCACAAAGTCCTGAGAAATGGCTAAATTGCCTCACTTTCTCCATCTTCTACCTTTGATAGGGACAAGATACCGCCTCTGGTTGCGCTAAACTTGCCTTGATTGCGCTAACTGTGGCGTTGCGCCTGTTGCGACACAAAACCGTCATGTTATGAGCAAGCCAAGTTTGGCCCCGCCTTCGGGCGCCGCCCATTAACAAGAACTGCCAAAACTGGCGAAGGAGCATTCCGCATGACATCAGGACGCGTAAACCCCAAATTCACCCTAGACGATCAAGGTATCACAGGGCTTGGCACTGTTTACTACAACCTGATGGAACCCGCGCTTGTCGAAGCCGCGCTGAAAGCAGGCGAAGGCACATTGGGCCAAGGCGGGACATTCCTTGTGACCACCGGAAAGTTTACGGGCCGTTCGCCCAAAGACAAACATGTTGTCAAAACCGCCTCTGTGGCTGACACAATCTGGTGGGAAAACAACGCCGAGATGAGCCCTGAGGGGTTTGATGCGCTCTATGAAGACATGATCGCCCATATGAAGGGCCGTAACTACTATGTGCAGGACTTGGTGGGCGGAGCTGATCCGCAGCTGGCGATCAATGTGCGCATGGTGACAGAGCTGGCGTGGCACAACCTTTTCATCCGTCACCTGCTGCGCCGCCCAGAGCGCGAGGCGCTCAATAGCTTTATTGCCGACTTTACAGTGATCAACTGCCCGAGCTTCCAAGCTGACCCTGCCAAGCACAACTGCCGCAGCGAGACTGTTATTGCGATGAACTTCGATCGCAAGATGATCCTGATCGGCGGGACAGAATATGCGGGCGAGAACAAGAAGTCTGTTTTCACTCTACTGAACTACCTGCTGCCTGAAAAAGGTGTGATGCCGATGCACTGCTCGGCCAACCACGCCACTGGCAACCCTGTCGACACCGCGGTCTTCTTTGGTCTTTCGGGTACTGGCAAAACAACACTCTCTGCTGACCCACAGCGCACGCTGATTGGTGATGACGAGCACGGCTGGTCAGACAAGGGTACATTCAACTTTGAGGGCGGCTGCTACGCCAAGACCATCAACCTCAACGCAGAAGCCGAGCCAGAAATCTATGCAACCACGCAGAAATTTGGCACGGTCATTGAGAACATGGTTTTTGATGAAGAAACCAAAGAGCTGGATTTTGATGATGACAGCCTCACGGCGAACATGCGTTGCGCCTATCCGCTAGACTATATCTCAAACGCGTCGGAGACTGCCCTTGGTGGTCACCCCAAGAATGTGATCATGCTCACATGCGATGCCTTTGGCGTTCTGCCTCCCATTGCGCGCCTCACACCAGCACAAGCCATGTATCACTTCCTGTCAGGTTTCACCTCGAAGGTTGCTGGAACAGAGCGCGGCGTGACTGAGCCAGAGCCCACATTTTCAACCTGCTTTGGCGCGCCCTTTATGCCGCGCCGTCCAGAAGCCTATGGCAACCTCTTGCGCGACAAAATCGCCAAGCATGGCGCAACTTGCTGGCTTGTGAACACAGGCTGGACGGGTGGCGCATATGGCAAGGGCTCACGTATGCCAATCAAAGCGACGCGCGCTCTTCTGACGGCGGCGCTTGACGGGTCGTTGAATGATGCGACCTTCCGCAAGGATGAGAACTTCGGCTTTGATGTTCCTGTGACCGTCAAAGGCGTCGACGCGGCGCTTCTCGATCCACGTAGCACATGGGCCGACGGAAACGCCTATGATGCACAGGCAGAAAAGCTCGTGGAAATGTTTGCCGAGAACTTCCAGCAATACCTGCCATTCATCGACGAAGATGTAAAAGCGGCTGCTATTGGCTAATGGCGTGGGGGGGTACCCTCACTCTTCAAGATACTGAACGGCGTCTCTTTGGAGGCGCCGTTTTCCGTTCAAAGGCCCATTACGCCTTTGCGGATCAGGTTGAGCCCTGCCACGAACAGAAAAATCTGCGTAAGGCGCTTGAAGTTTTTCTGGTCAATGCGGTCATGCAACCTGAAGCCAATCTGCAAGCCAAGCAGCGCCGGAACCAACATTGCCACCGAAAAGGGCAGTGTTTTGGCATTGAGTACGCCTGATCCGATATGGGACATGACCAAGAGGATCGCACCCAAGCCATAGATAATCCCTTGAATGCGCAGGCTCTCTTTTTTGGCAACATCAAGCGCGCTGAGATACATCACGGTGGGAGGGCCCCATATTCCTGATAGGCCGCCAATGGCCCCTGCAGCAGCGCCAAACAACGCTTCAAAGCGCTTCGGTGCATGTTGAAAACTCGGCGACCATCCCAAAAGCTGGATCGCTGTGAACAGGCTGACAATTATGCCGATGGATAAAAGCATTATGTGTGACGGTATAACATTCACCAGCTGGGCAAAGCACAAGAGGAACACGCCGCCGACCACAAGGAATATCTTGAAGCGCTTTACCGCGCCCCAAACTTCGTCGGCGCCATGGCGAAACGCCTGCTGAAGGTTGGTTGCCACGGTCGGCAATATCAACGCAGCAAGTGCGAGCTCGGGCGCGATAAAGCTTGAAAGGCCCGAGATCATAATCATCGGCATCGCAAAGCCGACCATGCCTTTGACGACCCCTGCGAGGAGCGTCACACCAAGCGCAAGACAGAAAAGAGCAGGCGTGAGACCAGAAGAAATAATATCCATGGCAAGGTCTTACGCCTCAAAAAAACAAAATACACGCGTAATTTTTGATCATTTTGCCGCAGCGCAACGTAGCAATATTGCGCTGCACTTGCATAATAGCTAAAAACGGCTCACCAGAGAAAAAAGGCTGATTCACTCATGGACGGACATATGACAATGGCTCAAGATACGCTTCTTCCCGATTTGCTGACTTTGACAGGCGCGGCAGTTGCCCCAGCCGAGTCTCTCTTGGCAAAGGCCATTGAGCGCGTACGCACAGATGTGAGCACGGAAGGCCGCGTATCGGCGCAGCTCTTGGAAGAGAACCAAACAGCCGCGCACGGGCTCGCTTGGCTGGCCACGTATGTTGAAAGCCTGCGCCAGATGCAAAAATGGGCCGAAGGTCTGAAGGCCAATGGCCAGTTTGGCACAATGGAACAGCTTATTCACCAAATCGCGTTTGGCGAATACCTCTGGCAGATCTACGGCGGGATCCAGATGAACCAAGGCGAAGTTGTGCGCCTTCAGGACATCGGGCTCTCGCAAGATGACGCGCGTACTTTGATGAACACTGAAGTGAGCCTCTTGTGCGAAAAGGGCAATACCCAAGCCGCGCGCTTGGCGCTCGTGGCCTTGATGCAAGAGGGCAAAGCAGAGATCACCTTTGGCAAGACTGGTCTTGAGGATGAGCTGGAGATGATCCGTGAGCAATTCCGTCGCTACGCCTTGGACAAGGTCGCGCCCTTTGCGCATGAGTGGCACTTGAACGACGAGCTGATCCCGATGGAAGTGATCGAAGAACTTGCCGAGATGGGCGTCTTTGGTCTCACTATTCCAGAAGAGTTTGGCGGCTTTGGGTTTAGCAAAGCCTCGATGGTTGTTGTCTCCGAAGAACTCTCACGCGGATACATCGGAGTTGGTTCACTCGGCACACGCTCTGAGATTGCGGCTGAACTGATCCTCGCAGGCGGTACGCAAGAGCAGAAAGAGCACTGGCTCCCCAAGCTCGCGAGTGCCGAAATCCTGCCGACTGCCGTATTTACCGAGCCAAACACTGGCTCCGACCTCGGCGCCCTGCGCACACGCGCCGTGAAAAACGAGGCGGGAGACTATGAGATCACTGGCAACAAGACATGGATCACCCATGCGGCGCGCACCCATGTGATGACACTTCTGGCGCGCACGAATCCTGACAGCCCCGACCATAAAGGTCTGTCGATGTTTTTGGCCGAGAAGACGCCAGGAACCGATGAGGCTCCCTTCCCCACCGAGGGCATGACGGGCGGCGAAATCGAGGTTCTCGGCTATCGGGGCATGAAAGAATATGAGTTGGCGTTTGACGGCTTTAAAGTGAAAGGCGCGAACCTCTTGGGCTCCGAAGAAGGACAGGGCTTCAAGCAGCTGATGCAAACCTTTGAGGCCGCACGGATCCAGACTGCTGCGCGCGCTGTGGGTGTAGCCCAATCTGCACTGGATGTAGGCTTGCAATATGCCGAGGACCGCAAGCAATTTGGGAAGGCACTGATCCAGTTCCCCCGAGTCGCAAGCAAACTCGCAATGATGGCCGTTGAGATCATGGTGGCACGGCAGCTCACTTATTTCTCGGCTTGGGAAAAAGACAACGATCGCCGCTGTGACCTTGAGGCTGGGATGGCCAAGCTTCTGGGTGCCCGGGTGGCGTGGGCTGCTGCCGACAATGCGCTGCAAATCCACGGCGGCAACGGCTTCGCACTGGAATACCAGATCAGCCGTATCCTCTGTGATGCTCGCATCCTCAACATCTTTGAAGGTGCCGCAGAAATTCAGGCGCAAGTGATCGCACGAAGACTGCTCGGCTAACCGGCAGGTCTTTTTCTTTCTCTAAATATCCTGGGGGTCTGGGGGCAAAGCCCCCAGCCGGTCGGCGCGCGAATGCGCGTCGACAAACCTAACTCTTCTTGATGTCCTGCCAGGGCTTTGCGGTCAGGCCACGGTATTTAATCGTGAGCTCTGCGGCCATATCACCCTCCTCTGGTACGCCAATAACAATGCCTTTGGTGCTGCGCTGGCTACGGCGCGCAATAAGGCTGTCGTGGCTGATCGTGGTGCGTTGGGAGACACGGCGTGTCCAACTGTGCAGTTTCTCATACATAGCCGAGATGATACTGGCGTGGGCCTCGCTTGCGCCAAGGTCGACGAGCTCGTCGGGATCCCGTTCCAGATCAAACAGCATCGGCCTGTCGCCTGTTTCAAAGTGGATCAGTTTGTAGCGGGCGTCGGCGACCATATACATGTTGGCTTCCGAAACGCTTGCTCCTGTAAGGCGAGCGACGGGTGCTCCAGAGTAGTCGTACTCACAGATAACAAAGCTGCGCTCTGTGTCCTGAGCGGTCCCGTGCAGCAAGGGGACGAGGCTTTCCCCCTCAAGGATATGGGGCAGTGCCTTGCCACCTGACATCTCAAGGAAGGTTGGCGCGAGGTCGATGCTTTCCACCAAGGCTTCACTGACTGTGCCACGGGTGGCGTCGGCCTGCGGGCTGGGATCATAGATGATGAGCGGAACCCGAACGCTTTGTTCATAAAAGAACGTCTTTTCGCCAAGCCAGTGATCGCCCAAAAAATCACCATGGTCAGAGGTCAGAGCAATCACGGTATTGTCCCATCGGCCTGTTTCTTTGAGCCACTCAAAAAGCCGGCCCATTTGGTCATCGACTTGTTTGATCAAGCCCATATAGGCAGGGATTACGCTCTCTCGCACATCATCGCGGCTGAAAGACTGTCCGACTGGCGTATCCATGAAAGCTTTCAGAACAGGGTGTGCCGTTTGACGTTCCGCATCAGAGCGGACGACAGGCAAGACATGTTCGGGCCCAAACATAGACGCATATGGCTCAGGGACGATATAGGGCCAGTGGGGCTTGATATAGCTGAGATGTGCGCACCACGGACCTTTGGCCTTCTCTATGAACTCCATTGCACGGCCCGTCAGGTAGGGTGTTTCGCTGTCGGACTCTTCGATATTAGCGGCATAGGCCGAGTTCTTCAGGAACCAGCCTGAGATGACGTTGCCATTTTCATCAAGACCAGAGTTGGCAAAGTCGTGCCACGGGTTGTCACTTTCGTAGCCTTTGGCGCGCAGCCAGTCATTATAGGCTAGAGCGCCGCGGGGGTCGTAGGAGCCGTCGGGGCCTTCGGGCTTCATGCCGTCATCCCGCTCAAAAACATCAAAGCCACATTCTGCAACGCGCACCCCGATCACGCTGTCTGGCTCAAGCCCGAGGCGTGCCATGCCCTCGGCATCGGCTTCCATATGGGTTTTGCCAATCAGCCAGCTGTCGACACCAGCCGCGCGCAAATGATCGCCCAGAGTAAGCTCGCCGACCTTGAGCGGGATCTTGTTGTTGCTTGCACCATGGCTCTGCACATAGCGGCCCGTATATGTGCTCATCCGCGAGGAGCCGCAGATGGGCGACTGAATATAGGCACGGTTAAAGCGCACGCCTTGGCTTGCGAGCCAGTCAATGTTTGGGGTGTGAAGATGTGGATGACCATAGCAGCTCAAGTAGTCCCAGCGCAGTTGGTCAAACATGATGAAGAGAATGTTTTTTTTGTCTGACATTGGGGGAGCCTTGCGGTTGGGTGACGTCATCAACAACTTTTAGGGTAAAAGACACGAGCCGCAAGATGTCTCCTGCGGCTCGCTCTTGTTCTAACGGCGGAGACTATCCGCTCAAGACGTCCATTCCCACGGGCGCACGAAGCTGCCAAGCACTTGGCTCACCTCTTCCTCTGTTGCGCTGTTGGCCGTGAGCTGGGCCACGAGGCCGCGTTTTTTATCATCAACAACAGATGTGACACGTGCAGAGACCCCCGCCTCTTCAAGTGCCGCATTGTAGACACGCGTAATCGCTGATTTGCGCAGATCCGGCTTGAAAACTTTTCCCACAGCCGTCTTTGGAAGCTCAACGAGCACCTCAACATGCTTGGGGATCGCCGCTCGCTCGTGGATATGCTTTTTGGCATGGGCCATAAGATCATCCGCCGTAGCTGTTGCACCGGCCACCAGCTCAACATAGGCGCAGGGCAGCTCACCCGAATGGGCATCGGGCTGGCCGATTGCGCCTGCGAAAGCAACGTCCTGATGGGTTAGAAGCGCATCTTCAATTTCGGCAGGGTCGATATTGTGACCGCCACGAATGATCAGGTCTTTCGCACGGCCAGTGATCCAGATGTAGCCTTCTGGATCGATCCGACCAAGATCACCTGTACGCAGATATTTGTCATGGTAGTAAAGATCGACGTTTTTATCTGCCTCTGTATAGGTGTTGCCCGCGTAGACGCCGGGACCCGCGACACAGATTTCACCAATTTCGTCAGGGGCGCATTCGACAGGCCCATCACCTTTCTGCGCGATGATTTTCACGTCATTATAGGGGAATGGAAGCCCGACAGAGCCCACGCGTTTTTCCCCATCCACAGGGTTGATCGAGACAAGAACTGTTGCTTCTGTCAGACCGTAACCTTCAATAATCTGAATGCCTGTCGACTTTGTAAAACGGTTGAAGAGTTCAAGTGGCATGGGGGCCGAGCCTGAAAAGGCGTTTTTGACCTTGGACACATCAGCATCCACAGGGCGCTGCATCAAAGCAGAGACCGCCGTCGGAACTGTGATGATGAATGTCGTGCCCCAGCGCTCGCAAAGCTTCCAGAAGTTATCAAAGACGCCATCACCGCGATAGCCTGCAGGTGTCGGGAAGACCACGTGAGCACCCGATTTGACCATGGCCATGAGAATAACGTGGCAGGCAAAGACGTGAAACAGCGGAAGCGGGCACATGACGCTCTCGTATTCGTCAAACAAGAGTTCTTGGCCGAGCCAGCCTTGGTACACAATCCCAGAGTTGAGATGTTGCGCGACTTTTGGCATCCCCGTTGTCCCACCTGTGTGGAAATAGGCTGCGACACGGTCGACTTTGCGATCTTCAAAGCTGAGCGTTTTTGGCTGTTTTGCCATCTCTGCGTTGAAGCTTTTTACATCCGCGTGATGATTGACGTTCATCTTCGGACGCACGAGCGGGACGATCCAGCTCTTTGGCGGCGTGAGGTAGCGGTTGAGATCCACCGTGAGGATCGTATGGACATTGGGCGCGTGCTTGACCGCCTCTGCCGTTTTCTGTGCGACGTCTGTTTTGGGGAAGTTGCGCAGGGTCACCACGACCTTGGCTTTGGTCTCGCGCAGAATTGCGCCGATTTGCTCTGGCTCAAGCAGTGGGTTGATCGGATTAACGATACCTGCAGTCATACCGCCGATCAGGGCAACGGCTGTTTCCGTGGCATTCGGCAGGACAAGCGCGACTACATCGCCTTCCCCTACACCAAGACTGCGGAAGAGATTGGCGGCCTGACAGACCTGATCGTGAAACTGGCTCCAGCTCAATGTCTCGGCCTTATCTGTGGCGCCAGACATCAGCTGATAACTTATGGCAGGACGATCCGGAAACTTTGCCGCCGTCCCGGCGAGCATTTCATAAACCGTGGTTGGCACATCACGTGCACTCCACGGCATTTCATTGGTCATGTCTAAACTGTCTTGTAGTGACCCAAACTTCATGTTGCATTTCCTCCCCATTGGCCCATTTTTTGGGCACTCTATAGACATATAGTGTAGGGGTTTGAGTTTTCACGCAATAGCCCCGGCGCAACGTCAATTTCGTGCACTTTACCGGGTTTCGCCTTTTCAAGAACTGTTGAAAAGCCATATGATCCAATCTCAACCCCGCCTTTGCTTTGGAGCGAGCCAATGAAGATTGCGACTGCAGCCTACCCTGTCAGCTGGTGTTCGACATGGGAAATCTATGCACAAAAGCAGCGCGACTGGGTGATGAAGGCATCGTCCAATGGTGCGGATTTAGTTGTTTTCCCCGAATATGGCGCAATGGAGCTGGCAGCGCTTGCTGGCGAAACGGCCGCAGGCGACATCCAAGGCTCGATCGATGCCGTGAGTGAGCGCCAGCCTGAGATGAACAAGCTCTTTGCCGATCTGGCCGAAGAATTTGCGATGCATATTCTTGCGCCCTCAGCACCGGTGCGGGAAGCCACCCGAACCGTAAACCGCGCAGGGCTTTTTACCCCAACGGGCGTTGCTGGGTTTCAGGACAAGCAAATCATGACCCGCTTTGAGCGCGATGATTGGAATGTATCAGGTGGCGGGCCATTGAAGCTCTTTGAGACAGCAATCGGCAAAGTCGGCGTGCTCATCTGCTATGACAGCGAGTTTCCACTTTTGGGGCGTGCGCTGGTCGAAGCCGGCGCCGAAATTATCCTCGTACCTTCCTGCACCGAAGCGCTGGAAGGGTATTGGCGGGTACGTGTTGGTGCGATGGCGCGCGCACTTGAGGGGCAGTGCGTCACCGTCATGTCTAGCCTGATTGGCAATGAACCGCGCCTCTTCGGTGTCGAGAGCAACTCTGGAATGGGGGGGATCTTTGGTCCGATGGATCAGGGGTTTCCACCCACAGGTGTTTTGGCGGAAGGGAACCTGAACAAAGCAGGCTGGACCTATGCCAGTGTGGATAGGGCCAAGATCGCACATGTCCGCGCCGATGGCCATGTTCTCAATGCATTGCATTGGGGGGAGCAGGCCCCACGCGCCTCAGATGTCACACTGGAGGCCTTGGCCTAAGAAAGTCCTTGAAAAACCGCGCTGATAGGCGCATTTAAGCCGCGCTTGCCAAGACTGGCATGCGAAACTCTAGGAGAGACCATGGCCAAGGAAGAACTGCTCGAATTCCCCGGTGTCGTAAAGGAACTCCTGCCGAATGCGACATTCCTGGTCGAGCTGGAAAACGGCCATACGATCATCGCACATACGGCAGGCAAGATGCGCAAAAACCGCATCCGCGTTCTGGCTGGCGACAAAGTTCAGGTGGAAATGACACCGTATGATCTGACGAAAGGTCGGATCAACTACCGCTTTAAATAGGCATGAAACTGATCCTCGGCTCAGGCAGCCCGCGTCGGAAAGAACTTCTGGCGCAAATCGGCGTTGTGGCCGATGCTATTCGTCCGCCAGATATTGATGAAACACCGCAAAAGGCCGAGCTGCCCCGCCCCTATTGCGCCCGTATGGCGCGGGAGAAGGCCGAGGCCGTTGTCGCTGCGCTGGATGAGATCGTGCTCTGCGCGGATACCACCGTGGCACTCGGGCGGCGCATTTTGGGCAAGCCAGAAGACGTCGCCGAGGCTGAGCGTTTCTTACGCCAGCTTTCTGGGCGACGTCACCGAGTCATTACATCTGTGGCTGTGAAGAAAGGCGAGACGCTCTGGGAGCGCGACGTTGTCACGACAGTCAAGATGAAGCGACTCTCCGACAGCGAGATCGCAGGCTATCTTGCTACAAATGACTGGCAAGGCAAAGCTGGCGGCTACGCAATTCAGGGGCCCGCTGGGGCGCTTATACCTTGGATACAAGGTTCGTTTACGGGCGTTGTTGGCTTGCCACTCAGTGAAACCGCAGCGCTGTTGCAAGCCGCGGGCTATCCGCTTTGGAGGACCCCATGAAGGGACGTCAGATTATTCTAGACCATTTCGGTGCACGCGAAGCAGCGGCACTCATGGTAGACGGGCAACTCCACGATCTTCTGATCGATGCAGACGCCCCCCGGCCAGGAACGGTCTATCGCGCTCGTGCGACCAAGCCCCAGAAAGGGCAAGGTGGGATGTTTTTGGAAACGCCCGACGGCAATGCCTTTTTGAAACAGGTCAAGGGCATTGCGCCAGGCGACATGCTGACTGTCCAACTCACAGGCTATGCCGATGAGGGCAAGGCCTTGCCCGTGACGACCAAGCTGATGTTTAAGTCACGCTATGCGATTGTCACGCCGGACGCGCCAGGCCTAAATATCTCACGTCAGATACGGGAAGATGAGCGACGCGACGCCTTGATGATGATTGCAAAAGAAGAAATGGCAGGCCTCGGCTTTGGCCTGATTCTGCGTTCGTCTTGCGAAGAAGCCGAAGATGAAGACATCGCTGAAGATCTGCGTGCGATGGTTGATCTGGCGCAGACAGTTGTAAACGACACAGCCGCAGAACCCGAAACTTTGACCGAAGGCGACGGCCCGCATGTCCTAGCGTGGCGTGACTGGGTTGAACCCGCCGATGTTGTGACCGATGCGGGCAGCTTTGAAAGCCATGGTGTTCTTGAGGCATTAGACGCTCTGAGAGAGCCCGAAGTGCGCCTTGCTGGTGGAGCCTCACTCGCAATTGAGCCGACACGTGCGCTGATTGCTGTGGATGTAAACACTGGCGCGGACGGCTCTTTTGCAGCTGGTACACGCGCCAACTTTGCCTGTGCCAAAGAACTGCCTAAACAGCTGCGGCTGCGCGGCCTAGGCGGACAGATCACAATCGATTTGGCTCCCATGCCCAAAAAGGACCGCCGCGGCTTTGAGGCCTCCCTGCGTGCCGCTCTTAAAGCAGACGGCATCGACACCGTGCTCGCAGGCTTCACGCCACTCGGGCACTATGAGCTGCAACGCAAACGCGCGCGCCTGCCTCTGAATGAATTGCTCTCAGGGCTGCTGTCATGAGCTGCCCGATATGCGCGAATGAAACAGATACGCGCTACAAACCGTTCTGCTCACGGCGCTGTGCCGACATCGACCTCTCTAAATGGCTGGGAGGTGGATATGCCCTGCCCTCAAACGATCCGGAGGACGCAGAACACCTTGCGGACGAGATAGAAAAGCAGGCGCAGAAGCCGCATTGAAATTTTGCGCAAAAAGCCTCTGGACACCGCCCCGCCCCTCGCCTAGAACGCCGCTACCCAGATCGGTTTAAACCGCATCACCCGTGCCCGGGTAGCTCAGGGGTAGAGCAGTGGATTGAAAATCCTCGTGTCGGTGGTTCGATTCCGCCCCTGGGCACCACTTTTACCAATAAAAACAATGACTTAACTTTGCGCGACACGCGCTAAAGTTGTGTAAATCAAAAACACACCTTACACACACTTTTTGCCGTGTTGCTGACTATTTTGACTGCGGAATCACGGTGTTGGACACTGTGTTTGGGGTTTGTGTGTTGAGACACAGTGTTGGTGGAGTTTTGGGCGAACATGGTTGGCGCGACCACTGGTTGAATTACCAACAGCGTGGGCGTTAGTAGGTCCCACACACCGACGTGACCAATTTCAGTACTACAAATATGACGTGTCGATCTAATGCTAGACTACGAGATCACCTGTCATGGGCAGCGTGTGTCGGTCAACTTCATTATATTCTTGCAAGAGTGGTCTTTGGCTATCCAACCAAGCCACCCCCCGCTTCATGTTTTCTTGAAGCTGCTCACTTTCCCTGACGACAATGGCAACAACTTCCTCATCAGTCCGCATTAGATGGTGGTCACCATCTGCGAAAACTTGGGCATGCCAGTCTTGGATATTTCGCAAGAATTCATCAAAACATTCAGGCTTGGGTTTGAAACGAACAATCGATAGTTTTTTTGGCATTTTTCAACTCCTTTGTACTTAAACTACTTGTTTACTGAAACACCTGTCACGTACCATTCACTAGCTTTACCGTTCACTTTTTTTGCAAAGAAAAACGCGTTGACCGTCCAATCTTGTCCTGAACCACTGTGCGTTCCCGCTATACAATCATCCGTGTCCTGTATGATCACGTAGTCATCAATAGAGAGACAATCTCCACTCACTAACCATTCTAACGCTTCCGTTTTGCTCCTGTGTGTTCCTGAGCTTATTGATGTAAACACAAAATCATCTGTGGTGAGAGCGTCTAATTGTGACGCATCTTTTTCCCGAAACCCGTGACGGAAAGCATTCAAAAAATCGGTGGCAGTTGGCATTTTTATTTCCCCTTTATTTGCAATACTACAACGCATGAAGTCAGCATCACGATAAAACTTGGTTTAATATAATTGTTAAAGTGATTGGCATATTTAGCTGCTATTTTTTTACAATCGGAGTGACCTCAAAATTCCCCATTTCAAGGATTGGATCGAATGCAGCATCAAGTTGCTCAAAGTTATCGGCTTCTAGCACCATGAAAGCCGTATGTTCCAGGCGATTGGAATAGTGCCCGTGCACCTTGATCCCGTGATCGCCTACGCTTGCTAATGTATCCCTAAACAAAGGGAATTTTTCGGGATGATGGGCTTGGCATGTTGAATAATCATGCGTGAGCTTGACCATAAATAACATTATTGTTCACCCCACATGCCAGCGAACTCATACACAACCGCGCGCTCTTTGCCGACACACCAAGCATCGTGATTGGGTGAAATCGCGTAAGCATCACCTGCGGTGTAGGTCGCTTCGGAACCGTCGTCGCAGACACAATGAATGGTGCCTTCAACAATGATACCAGTGTGCGTCGCTTGGCAGCTATGGGTGCCCACAAGTGGTTTGATGTCCTTTGACCATTTCCAATCCGGCGCTAACGTCAACTTTATCACGCGCTGACCCAGAACGTTTACAGCTTCCATACGTGCATTTGGCATGTCCTTGGCTTCATCGGCTTGCGATGCAAAATTTTTCACTTCTATTGGCACTTTACGTATCCTTTCCGTCTGTGGTCTGTGTTTGCGTCTATTGAAGGACGAAACGCTGTGGCAGGTGTTACAGTTGTCCTCGAAGTACAGTTGGAGGTTGGTTTCTGCAGGAAACTTAATCTAGTATAATAGTTAAAGTGGTCGGATGTGTTGGACATGAACAAAATGGCGATGTGTTGAAACGATTGAGTTGGCCGCTAGCTTTTTGGGCGAATGAGCAACATCGCCTCTCACAACGACTTTTTACCGTATGGCGTCAGGCCTCACCGAGCATGCGTATTTTCGCAAACTGAAGATAATCCCGCTCAAGCTGCTTGAGCTCATCTCTAATCGATACCGCAGCTTTGCAGTCAAAGGAGCAACTGCAGGTAGAGTAAGGCGGTAGACAGGAAGGCGACCATCCAAGCAGCCGTGCGCAGCCAAGTGATCCCAAAGGCGTAGAGTGCGACATAAAAAATGCGAGCGACCAAAAACGTCAGTACAAGTAGATTGGCTAAGTCGGGTGCAGTGCCCGCCGCATGGATCATTCCCACAGCGGGTGCAACTAAAGCCAACGCCAGCAAGGAGTTATTCGCGGCGCGTTCCATTCGCCCAGCGGCTCCTGTCAAAATAAGGGCTTCTCGATTTCCAGCTAGCGTTGATAGTCCGACTTGCTGGGCGGCAATCAAGACTTGTACCAAAATTACGAAAATTACGAATGCTCCGTAACACGCGAGATAAAGCAGATATTCCTGCATAGGATGGTCCTCCAAACGGTAGGTCTTTGCTATTGTTAAAGAATGCCAGCAATCTTCGTGATTGAACGCATGTCGATTTCGAGACCGTTCATCAGCTGCCCATATTCGGCGCTATTTGCCAAAGCATCGTATGTTCTCTCGATGGCCGACATGTCAGGATAGGTCACACCCAGCATGTATGTCCCGAGATCAGACCCAGTGAGTGTTTGTCCCATGCGCATCGTTTGTGCACCTGACGATTTAAATATTGGCGCGGTTTTGTTTAGCAAATCTAGCATTGCCGTTTCTTCCAAGGACCGACGACGGGCCCTCGTCAACATCAGATACTTTGGCGTAGGTTCAAGCTTTGGCTCGAACTCGATCGGTTTCCCCCGAAATACATTTCGAGCAAAGGGCGCTACCGCGTGCTTGGTGACCAAACGCGAGTATGCGGATGATTGAGGGATCATGTTCATAACACTCTCAAACCCCTGCAGTTCATCGAAGAACTGAACAAATACCAAAGCCCCGGGATAGCGGCCTGAAATCACACTCCCATAGGTTACGCGAACTGCACCATTTTGTCGGCAGTCCTGTGCAAAATTGGCCATTTCTTTCAAAGCGCCGGATCTGCTTGCTGTTGGGCAAGTAGCTGCAGTGATCGCGATAAAATTAGGTGACGACATCCGAAAGCCTCCGGTTCTGTTTGGATTTTGTCTTGTCCTGACTGAGGTTGACCTGGGCCGGATCGACAGTCTAGTCTGTATGTTAAAGTGGTTTGGAGGCATGACATGCTAGATGCGAAGATCGTCGAAGAAGAGATGTGCCCGATAGGGCTGGCCGGGTACCTACTTGGTGATAAGTGGGTTCCGATAATTCTCCGAGACATCGCATTGTTTGATCGGCGGGGCTTTAACGAGATATTGAAAAACAATCGTGAAGGCATTTCCTCGGCGACGCTGTCGTCGCGCCTGCAATACATGGTGCAGCTTAACCAATTATATGTCGAAAAATCAGACAACCACGCACAAAAGAAACTCTATTTCCTCACAGAGGCAGGTATCGCTTTTGTACCTATCTTGTTTCACCTGGCCAGTTGGACTGCCGAGTTCAGAAATCCTGCACCAGACATCGTTGCACTCACCAATCCATTTCATTCAGGGCGCGGAGACTTGCAAGAGAAGCTAC